>Ga0181559_10000789_pt1 | contig 30106 bp, 15 predicted proteins | sample 011ome_21_FD_133752 | JGI IMG/M metagenome (GOLD analysis project Ga0181559, IMG submission 133752) | Coastal salt marsh microbial communities from the Groves Creek Marsh, Skidaway Island, Georgia - 011508AT metaG (megahit assembly) | ecosystem: Environmental > Aquatic > Marine > Intertidal... | reverse complement strand
AGAGAGAGAGAGAGAGAGAGAGAGAGAGAGAGAGAGAGAGAGAGAGGCCGCCTTCCCCGCGATCGTTTCAGACACGAGGCGAGCGCTCTCTTGCGTAGTTCGATGTAGAGGAGTTTCTTCTTCTGAACGACAACGCGCGCAAAAACAAACGACAGGACTGTCCTGTGTCTCTCCGTCGGTCGCGGTGGTGGTGCGCGTGGGTACTCCTTTTTACGTGAGTGACGCGCGCGCGCGAATTGGAGAAAATTGATTGACTTTTTTTTCTTTTCTTTTTTTTTCTGCGTTTTTGGGCTTTTTGATGCGTGACAATTGATGTGGTGGTGATTTTGCCGCTAAATCGCCGTCTCTAATCGCTACTATCATTACTATTACTACTACGACGACGACTAAAACTACCGTGAATAAAAACTATCATCGCATCACCTACGAAGTGCACACGTTGACGTACCCGCTGAGATGCAACAATCTGACCAACATGGTATCGAAGGCCCAATCGTGGAATCGAGACATGCGAGGAGATCGAGCGTCGTTGCGTTTGTTCAACATGTCCATGCTGTAACTGAAACCGAATAAGTTGACACGTTCGCACATTTGCATGGCCATGTACATGGCGTGGATCCCGGAGTTTACGTTGGTTGGGCACTGGAAACCTTTATATCCCAAACGGTGTAAATCCGATCGAGATTTGAAGTAGCCGTTGATCATGTATTTGATGACGTCTGGGGCCATGATGGCGGTGTTTTTGTTCGCTCGTAAAACCGGAGGGAGGAACGGGAAGGACATGTAGTTCCAGAAGATCCACAGCTCATTTTCGACGTCTTTTTTATCTTTCGTTTTCGTGGACGAAATGTAGACGTTTTTCGTGCTCTTCATGGTCTCCGCGCGCTTTTTGTTGAACACGCGCAAGGTGGATTTGACTCCCGTGTAGTTTTGCCAGACGCCACTGGACACGAAGGTGTTGAATCGAATGACCGCGTCGTGCTTATCGATGATTTCACCCATACCGTCGCGTTGTAAGCCAGGACCGTTACCTACCAAGGCGCATGTTTTATACGTTCGCGTCGTTTCTTTCTTCGCTTTCGGCGGTGGTTTTGTCCCGATATACGGGTACGTTTCCGGATTGCCCGAAATCGATCCGCATCCCTTCGCTTGCCCGTTGACGATGATACAGTTGACGTAATTTTTCAAAGATTTAATGCCATCCAAGTTTTGCACGGCTTTAAAGACGTCTTCTATGGCGTGCGAGCACCTGTTGGTTTTCAAGCACCCGACGATGGCGTCTTCACCGGCCCTTATGCTTTTCTTCACGCGTTCGCTCGCCGCGCACTTTGGTTGTAAAGGCTTATATTTCCCAGCCGGAAGTCTGTACGCCAAAAGCTTCCTCCCGCTCGTCCTATCTTCTACCGTTTCTTCTTCTTCTTCTTCTTCTTCTTCCGCGAAATCAAAGAGCACATTCCTCCTCCTCGCGCTCCTATCTCCTCCTTTCCCTCTCACGTTCCCGTCGTTATCCTTCTTCCTCCCGGCGTCGAACGGCGACCACGGTTCCGGCGCGTTCAAACACCGCAACCGCGCCAACTCCATCGTCCTCGCCGGTTCCTCCGGCCCGCGCTGCGCTCTCGCTCCGTGCCCTATATCTCGCTCGATGTTTTCAATTATTGCTTCCGGGAAGTTGTTTTCGTCGTACTCTCTCTTCCGCTTTTCCGGCGTCATCCCGTCTTCTTCTTCTTCTTCTTCTTCGCCTTCTCGCGCGATAATCAACTCGCCTTCAATCCGTCGCTTCTCCTCTCTCAACTCTTCCAATCGACTGGATAACTTCTCCGAGTCCACTCGCTCTAAATCGTTTATGCTCGCCGCGGAATCTTCCCTGAAAACGCCTTCGTCGCGAAAAGAAGAAGAAGAAGAAGAAGAGGAGGAGACGTTCTCCCAGTCGTACAGCGCGACGAGCATGAACAGAGACGCGAAGGTGACGATGTACACGAGCGATTGTCGTCTCGTCGTCGTCGTGCCGTTGCCTCCTCCTCCTCCGGGAGAAGAAGAAGGCAAAGAAGCACCGCCGGCCATTTTAAACGTATATATATACGTATAGCGACGAACGCGCGAGCAAAAAAAAGTAGGACTCTCTTTTCTTTTTCTCTCCACGTATATGTCGTCTCTCGATTGCGCTTTGCGCGTGCGCGTGGTGTGTCGTGCGGTGATGATTTGCGCGCTTTTTTCTCCCCAAAAATGAGGGGCACACACCAAACCCTAAACCCTAAACCCTAAAGAAAATAAAACCCTAAACAAATCGGATGCGCTTGTTTTTTTTCTCATTCGCATCCACACAAAACCTCTCGTCGTCGTCTCTTGCGAAAAAAAGAAGATGGCGGAACAAGGACCAAAAGTAGGCGACGCGCGAAGTTTGTGGAACTTCACCCCTTCTCCAGGTACGCGTTTGTTTCTTCTTCTCTTTTGTTCGCTTTGCCTTTTTGGGCGCGACCCTTTTCTCGCGCGTTCTTTTAAAAGATGTGTGCATACGCGTCGTGTTGCATTTTGAAAATTTTTGAAATCTGTTTTTTCCCCAACACACGCACGCGCTTTGGAGTGTTTCTCTTTGCGTTCGTTTTCCGTCCGTCCGTTCGTTGAACTCTCTTTCTCACGCTCGCTCTGTTGTTTCTTTCTCTCTCTGCGCGTGTCTTTTCTGCGCGATGCGATAAACAATAAACACAGGGTGGACGAAACCGGAGGTTGAAAACTTAGTCATCGTTTTGAAAAAGTTTGGCGTCGGGAGATGGGTACAAATCGTCGACTCGGGAGCGCTTCCCGGGAAACAGATCCAACAGTTGAACGGTCAAACGCAGCGTTTGCTCGGAAAACAGTCTCTGGCGGAGTACACGGGTTTAAATTTGGACGTGTTGGCGGTGAAGCAAGCGAACGATGCCTTGACGGGCGAAGATGTGGTTCGTAAGAATGGGTTGATTACCAACCAAGGAGGGAAGATGAGCAAGGAAGAGTTGAAGGCGAAGCGGGAGGAAAACGTGCGCTTGTACGGCTTGACTCCGGAGCAAATCGAGGCGATCGAGGTTCCGAAACCAGTTCGAGATGCCGGTTTAGGCGCGGCGGCGTACATGGGGAAGAATCACAATAAAGGCGGCGTGAACGGCGGATTGGGACCGATGAAGCGCGTCGTGAACGTGGACGAGGTGAAAGTAGGAGAGTTGAACGAAGAGGAGAAAGTGGAGGTGTTGAAACAATTGAGGAAGAGGTTGTTAGCGGTGAGAATGGCAAATACGACTAGCGAGAACAGCAAAGAAGGTAAATTACAGACAACGACAACGACAAACACAACGAACGAGGAGAATGCGAACGTTACGGTGAAGGACGTGACCAACGTCGTCGCAAACGAGGCTAAGAAAACAGCCGGGGTGGCCGCAGGAAAGAGAGCCGCGGTGGCGAAGAAGCCTGCCGCGAAAAAAACGAAGAAATCGAGAAAGAGTAAAAACGACGACGACGACGACGATGACGATAACAGCCCGAGCGCCGAAGGGCCAGTAGAGATGCTTGTGAACATGGGTTTTACCAAGAAAATGGCAAAAGATGCAATTCGAGAAACGGGCGGCGATATTTCTGCCGCGACCGAGTGGTTGTTCGCGAACACATGAGCAAATAAATTGTTGTAGACTATTCAAATTTGAGAGATAGGGATCCTACGTTTTGAAAAACTTAACTATACGTACGTCCTATAAAAACAATAACTAAAATCTCTATAAACCAAACTTGTCCGGTTTTCTCGTGCCGCTTTTGAACGTCCCGTTCTTTGGCTTTTCGTTCTCCGGCTTCAACCACTTGTTCGTTTTACAACAGAAATACAGCTTGGTTTTTGGATCGTAATACTGCATCTTCGACGCGTCGAAGTAGTAACCGCTCTTGCTGTCGTATTGCCAAGTCGGTGCGTTACTTGCCATCGCCAACGAAGCGCCCGCGGACTGTTGCAGCAACGAACCGACCAAGTTCGTCGCCCCAGTCGGTTCAATTTTAGCCACCACCGCAGGAGAGGCTGTCGCGATGGTCTTCTTCTTCTTCTTCTTCTCCCCTTCTTCTTCGTCATCTTTCTCCTCCTTTCCTTCTTTCTCCTCCTCTTTCTTCTCTTCTTTCTTCCTCTTCTTCCTCCTCTTCTCTTCCTCCAAGTTGTCTCTCTCTTCCTCTAACTTTTCCAATTTGGCCAACTTTTCCGACTTCTCTCTCATGCTCTTATCCCTCAACTTCCTCTCCAAATCCCCACCGACGTTGTGCATCGACACGTCTTGCACCTCAACCCCGCACATGGCGCATTTCCCTTGCTGAAACGCGCACGGTTGGCAAAACAAACCCGGCTGGTGGAGACTTTTTTTACAGATGGAACAGGACTGGCTGCCGAGAATGTAATTTTTAGAAGACGTCAACGCTTTGTTCTCGTTCAAAAGAACCCGCGGCGCGGAAGAAGAAGCGGAAGAGGCGCCAACCACCTCACCGCCTTTCGCGGCGGCGGCGACTCTCTGCGCCCACGGGTCTGGCGTGATCACGCGTTTCAGCTTCACCTCGCACTTCGCGCACACCATTTTTTTCCCTTTTTTCTCGGGAAAAGTATCTCTCTCACATCAGAAAAAAAGCGCATCAGCTGTATATTAGATATACACAATAGAGAGATAGAAACACACACGAAAACAAGAGAAGATGCGCGCGTCGAATATCCTTTGCTCGTGCTCTGCTTCGTCGTTTTCGACGAGTTCGGTTGGCAAGAAGAAGAAGAAGGTCTTTCAAAACCCGTCGTCGGCAACGGCGACATCATCGTCGCCATCGCCGACGAGAAAAAAAGATACGGAGAAGAAGAAGAAGAAATCAAACGAAGAGGAAGGCGTCGCCTTTTTTCATCGCTCCGCTGCGCTCGGAACGATGACGACGACGACTTCGACGCAGTTTCCAGAGTTCGCGAGCGCCAGAGAAGACGTCGAGCGACACAAAAACGTCCTCCGCGCGCATCGTAAAGAGAAAATAGAAACGATTGAACACCAACAGAGCAATCCGTCCTTGTCGGAACTTTCGATGGATGTGTTCCGAGCGGCGACGGACAATCCGGAAGCGGCGGCGGTGATCGCGCTGGCGTCTTTGATCATCATCCCGAAAGCGATCGAGCAAATAGGAAAGAAGATAGTTTTACCCTTGGGCGCGATTTTGGTCGCGTATAGCGTCCTGTCGCATCCGGAGAGCGCGGGGACGTTTGTCGCGGGCGCCGCCGGATGGGCGTTTGAACACCCGATGGCGATTGCTTTCGTCGCGGTTGGGTTGTTGGCGTTACAGCTGAGTCCGTACATCATCATCGCTTTGTTATTGGCGTTGATTTTTAACATCAGCAACGTCGTTCCGGACGAGCTCAATCCTCTTTTACCGAAAGACGTGAAAGAGAACATTCGAGAGGTGAAAAAAGACGCCCAAATAGCCCGCGAAGCGTTGGCGCCCGTCGAGCGCTCCTTCAGCGAACTCGAGAGTTTCAAAAACGAAGTCCAAATCCAAAAAGAGCGAGCGCGTAAAAACCGCCTCGCTCGCGAAGAGCGAGAACGACGAGAGGAAAAGGAAGCTCGAGAAAAACCGATTAAAATCGCCGAATTGAAAAAGAAAGCCGCCGAGGAAGAGAAGGAGAAGAAGCGAAAACAGTCGCAGAAAGCGTCCGCTTCGGTCGAGGACATCACGAGATGCATGTCGTTGCCGACGCCCGAGCAGCGGGTCAAGTGCGTCGACCGAAACCACGAGAAATATTAACGCACCATAGCATCTCTCGTATTTAAAAAAACTTTAGCAGAACCGCAGCATGCATACACACACGTACATTAAACGCGTTCAAAACTCTTGCACGTTATGAAGTCGATCCTGTTTTTTCAGCCATCGGTGGTCGACTTCACAAAAATATCACAGAGAGAGAAGAAATTTCTCTCTCTCTCTCGAAGCAGCGCGACTCATACGACGACACCGCAAGAAAGAGAAAAACGAAGAATCGCTTTACAATCCACGAATCAGATTAGACGTCTTCCCGCCGTGCGACGTAAAAATATGCTCGCTCGCGTCCACCTTTCGACGGAGAAGAAGAAGAAAAAGAGAGGATTCATCTCGTCGTCGTTTGGCGAACTTGATTGATCGAATTCTACGGAAAAAGAGAGAGAGAGAGAAAATGAATCGTCGCGCGGGAACAGGGAGGAAGGTTATTTCCGCGTCGTCGTTCTTCGCGACTTTCTTGCTTACCATCATCGCGATCTTCTCGCTGGCGCGCGTGGTGGTGGTGGTGCCGATCGGAAGCGAGGCGAGAGAAACGGGAGAGCGGGAAAATTTTCGGCGAGAGGACAGAGGTGCCGGGAGGGAGGATGAGAAAGCTTCGTCTTCTTCGACGGGCGCGTCGTCGGCGTCGAGTCAACGCGAACGAACCATGTTACCGGAGGGTGCAAAAACCACGCAAGACTTATCGAAACCTCGCAATTTCAAACCCGTATCGAGGAGGATGTTTAAAGAGTACAAATTGAACCTTGAGCCGTTGGTGTTGCGTTTCGAGGAGGCGCAGGTTGGGTGGCCGACGACGAAAAATTTGACCATCAGTAACTTGAACGAGGAGGAGCCGTTGAAAGTGTACATGATCACCAGCGATACCGTGCAAGTGTACACGGAAGGGGTTTCGTACGGGAGAACGAAATACGAGGAGAAAGTGATGCAGCGCAATTTGCTCATGGCGAGGGGGGTGTTGGAAAATAGGACAGACGAGGTGGAGAAACACGAGGAGAAGATTAGGTACGTGAGGCGACGCATCGACGAGTTAAGCGAGAAGTTGAGAGCCGCGAAAGAAGACTTGGACAAAAAGGCGAGAGAAGATGCTCTGGACGCGAATAAAAAAAAGCACGAGAGTTTGAAGCTGACCGTGCTCAGAATGCAAAAGATGATTGAAGATACGGAAGAAGACGTGCAAAGAAGTTCGAATCAGATGGAGGAAATCATGAAGGTTGGCGGCGAAGCGTTGGAGGAATCTCGGTTGCCTTTCGGAGGAAAAGAGCCTGTTTTCGTAATTCCACCTCTAGGAAGTATAGATGTAGTCATAAGGCACGCGCCGTTGCAAACTGGGAGAGGCAGAGGGACGTTGAGTGTACAAACGGACAGAGGGGATATCTTGATGCCGTTTACGTTTTTGACGAAACCGAATGAATTTCGCGTGCAGTCATTGAGCACGAAGCAAGTGTACGGCGTGCCGCACGATTATGATTTGGGGTTGTTTAACCCGTTATTAAAAGTACTGAACGTCACGGACGTTTGGACGCGGTCTGATTTTATTAAGATTGACGTTCCATGGGCGAATAATGAAGGGGGAGATGAGGAGGATTCTTCTTCGACAAAATCACCGTCACAATCACCATCATCAATTTCACCACCATCATCATCATCATCATCACCATCATCACCATCAATTTCACCATCATCATCATCACAGTCATCACAATCATCATCATTCGACGGGAACAACGAAGGAGGCTCTCCGGCTCCATTTGGATGGTCCATACAGCCGGGTACATTTTCTCGCCTCGTGAGGGTGACGCTCACTGTACCGCTTAATCGACATGGAGAAGAGAATGCACCTTCCAGCGGGTCCGTGCATAGCGTTCATGGAGCAAAAGTACACCAAGGCATCGTATTTGTCAAAACTGCTACACATTCACAACCGTTCGAGTTTCCGGTCAGTGTAGAAGGGGTTGATAACACCGTATTCACACATCCAACCGAAATTGATTTCGGCACGATCATAGTGAGTGAGGAAAATCGAAAACAAGGTTCGAAAAAGCCGAAAGAGCGCCGATCTATTTACGTCACGAACGGCGACTTATGGCCGATACGCATTACTAGTGTCTCTTCACCAACTTCTGATATTCGTCCGCAGCTCGTCTCTGGTCGAGGCGTCACGGTGAAACCGGGCGCAAAAGCTGAAGCAGCGAGAGTTTGGTACGATGTGAAAAGTCGTCGCACTGCACCGGAGACTTTTGTGGCGGAACGCGTGACGTTTACCGTTGAAAACAGCATTGGAACGAAGTTCAACCTTAATGTCCTCGTCCGAGCTTTAGTTTATACGTCTGTACCGTTCCGTCCGATCGAAAAGTACGCGCTGACGTTTCCAACTATTGAAGAACCGAACACCATCGAAGAACGAGAACTTCTTTTGCAGAAGAGCAATTCCGCCACTGAAAACGGCAAAAATAATAAGACGAAGAAGAAGGGAAAGAAGAAGGAAGAGGAAAAAAAAGCGCCACTCGTTGGACTCGAGCACTTTATCAAGGAAAGAAACGTAACGTTCGAACATATCGGTAAGGAACCGCTACGTCTTTTGAATGTTGAACATCCGCATATCAACGCTTCAAAAACAGCTGTCATTGGGTATCCAAAAGGCCAAGAAATAAATTCAGGCGAGGAAATAACGTTCACGTTCGTTGACAGACCACCGATGCGTTCGTGGAGACTGAACAAGAATGAGGATGAAATCACAATAATAACGAACCTTTTGCGGTTTCCGTTGCGTATTGAACGCTACGACGCCCGTTTACATTGCGTCAACGTGGATTCTAAAAGGTCATATGATACAAAAGCGCTGCTCGAAGACATGGGCGAAGAGCACGAGAATTCCGCTGAAAATGCAGAGGGTTTGAGTGGCGTAAATATTCCGAAAACAACGTGTCAACCGGTCTCCTTTGGCATCATAGGACCCAGCATCAATCGCACGCGCGTGATCACCCTCACAAATCCGCATACAAAACCTTTGAAGATTGCCTCGACGTGGACAGATATGCCGGGCGCGAAAGTGGCTCGATTAACAACATTCGACCCAGAATCCGCGCGCATATCTGGTTGGAACGGCCAAGTGATGTATGTGTTCGATAAGTCGCACTCGATAGAAGAATACTATAAGAAAGACGAAAACTCCACGCACCACGCGCCGTGTCAACCGAACAAGAAACGGTTCACGGACATGCCGGGTGGTTGTCGTCAAGACTATGTTAGCGATTTGAAAAATGGAGAGAATTCACGAAATGGACGCCAAAAATATGCGAACGATGAAATTGAAAAATGGGCAGAAATCTTGACGAGCGAATTCGTGGTGCCACCGCGCGGTCGCGCAATATTCCACATCGCAGCTAATGTCGGTGAAGATAATGCGTTCATCGAGAGCACGTCTGATTCGATGCGCTCAAATTACACTTTCGCCGTTCTCACGGATGATCGTTGGATGCGAGTGCCTCTCGCTGCCTCTTTTAGTACCGGTACACTGCTCCCGGTCCGAGATGTGGTGCGCGCGTCTGCATCAATAGGAAAACGTCATGCAAGCGTCCCTATCGAAGTTGTTTCTACACACAGCGTTCCAGTCATGACCAGGGTGAGCGTGCTACAGCATTCTATGGATGGCAAGCGCGGAAGCCAAAAAGGTGTCATTGTTCGGCACAACGAGAATGACGGTTTAATCCAGCCTGACATCAAGGAGCCGCAAATCAGCGCCTGGGTTAAACTTGACTTGTTGAGCATGCATCAAGAAATATTCGGTAATGACGATATTATGGTCGATACCGCGACCAATGAGGATTTTGAAGACGGCGAAGGAGGAGAAGATTATTTGGACGATGAAAATGATGCGGTAGAAGCTGCGGCTGCAGAATGGTTGCGCAAGAAAAAAAAAATGGTATCAACTCCACCCAGTAAAATCGAAGCGAAGAAACTTCGGTCCAGACTTGATAAGATTGCTTCGCTCGAGAAGCAGAATGCATTTCACGTGAAAGCAACCGTCGTTGTATCTAACGAAGCGACCAGTCTAGGGGACGTCGATACCGTGGCGGTTTTAGTAAAGTTACAAAGGCCAAGTATCATAGAATCGCTCGCTTCTAGCAGCGATGAAACTGATGATGTAAAAAACTATTCGCCGTCATCGTTTAGGGACTATGCGGATGATAAAGAAGATGAAGAACGAGAAGGACGTGTGGCGAACCTAACGGCATCTACCTTTATTAATTTCATTGCTGCCGGTCAGCGCTCGTCGAAATCAAAGTTGCTTCGAGTTCGGAATCCTACGTCGAAACAAATGTGTTTCGATGCAGAACCGTACGTGTTTCCTGGAGCTTCGCACGCCGACACACCTGATTTAGCCATTGGAAAGTTGCTCAAGCGCGGCGGTGGAATGTTTTCAGATTTGTTCACGACCTTGACATTTGGGGCTATTTCTACGACTCCTTCGAAATTAGGGAGTGCTCGCGAGGGCGAAAATGCGTTTATCTTCGAAAGCACAATCAACAACAGCAACGAAGACGTTAACTTGATTTGCATTGATCCTAGTCAAACAAAAACTCTGGGGGAAATATACTTTGCACCACCGAAAGCGGCTGCGAAAGGACAGGTTTTGAAATCTTCCGTCTGCGTGAGAAACTCTTTCACTTTGTTAGAGTGTGTAGATGTGGAGGGCAAAGTTTCCGAGGCGTATTCATTTGAAGCTGAAAGAACCGAAAAAGAAGCCATGAAGGCATTGAAGGCCAAGGAAAGACGCGAAAACAGTTTCGTGACTAAACTTCACGCGTTTGTTACGAGGATATTTGCGAATATAGCGTTGAACGTTTCCGGAACGCTTGAGACAGTTACGTCCCCAAACTTTTTGGCGGTGTTTTTTGCCGTTTGTTTTGTTGTGACGGCGTGCCTTTTTGCAATTTCTGTCATCAATCAGAAAAAAAGCGTTGCCTCTTTGAAACCAGTGGTCGTCGCTGATACCAAAATAGAATCCTCATCAGAGCGTCGTTCTACTAACGGCACGGCGCACGCTGTTGATTCTCATGAATTGCAAAAAAGTGAGGACGCCACTACAACGAAGATTCCGAGTCCAAGACCTTCAAGTTTGAAGACGTCGCTCAAAGAGTTTCCTGACTCGCCCTCTCCAGTCGCGACGATTGATGGTGTGGAAGGCAAGCCGTTACCACCCATAAAGGAGGTGTCAAAACCTACTCCGCTAAAGGCAAATACCCAGGGATCTTCTCCGCGGGCGAGTAAAAATAATGTCACGATTGAGCGCAGAGTATCCGGCTCATCGCCTACTTCCGCTAAAGAAGTTACGCATGCATCAAAGAAGGATACATGTGCTCAATTGGTTGCGCCGCCTGGAGAAAACACGGAAGTTGCAAAAATGCAAACTAGTGCGAAGAAGTCGTCAAGCGTGGACAGTAGCTTGGAAGAGGCAAAGCGCAACGCTGCCGCCGCACTCTCGAGGCCGGTAAGACTTGGAAATACAAATAAACTGGTGGATTTAAATAGTTACGTCGCTCCTAAACCGGCAACAACAAGAGAAACTTCCCATAAAGGAGATAAAGGAGATAAGAAGACGTCTGTTGATCCACCACGGAAATCCCTACTTCCGCCGTGGGGGAGGAAGCACATTCCCGAAAGCAGCAGTAATCCTGCAAACAGCTCGTCGTTAAATCCACAGCACCACGTGCCACCCGTCGCACCTAAGCATCGCATAGAGCAAATTCAACAGCAGCGGCAACAACAAAACAACTTATCTTCTGCGTCGGGATCTCCGAGGGGCTTTGCACCTCCTGGGTTCGAGAATGCGCAAGGTATGTTCTTGCCGCCGGGAGCTCCCTCCTACGGAGGATCACCCATGCAGCAGCAGCAGCAACAACAACAACAACAACCGTCGACAGCACCAGCGCCCCTGCTTACTCCCGCTCATTTATCCATAGCTACGCAGGAAGATCGACCGGCGTTTGATTTGTGGGGAGGTTTGAGTTTCGGGTCGATGACGAGTATTTTCTCGGTTCAACCCGATACCACGAATGGGTCGAGCAGAAACCAACAACTCGAGCGAACGCAAAGTGAAGGCGTGAAGGATGAAGACGAAGGTTTGAACTTCCACTTGCCGGATATGGATTTAGACGAATTGGAGTAATTGGAAACGTATACAGTTGTAAGATTTTGTTTGTAAACATTTGGCGATGCTCAACTAAAATGCATAGAGTTCAGCTCTAACTTGTTTTTGTGTTCTTTTGTTCAGGCGAGCGCTGCCTTCCACTCCTTCATCAGCTGAGCTTCCGACATTCCAAATTCATTGAGTACTTCACGCCACAACATCTCTTCGTCTTTTTCGCTCATGCTGTTTGGCTCGCGCAACTCGCACGCGGAATCAAAGTAGCTCCCAAACGTTCCTTTAGCCTCCTCAAACGCTTTTTCGCTTTGCGCGCAATACACCGTCACCCTCGCGCCTTCGTCGCAGGTGAACAAAATCTGTCGCATAGTCGTTCGGTACAAGAACTGAATCACTTTCGGTAAAGTTTTCACGACGTTCGTAATAATATTACCCGGATGCAAACTCATCATCTTTATCGGCGCGTTCGATGGGTCCCTGCCATCCTTCGCTTTTGTATAAAAAGCTTTACACACTTTCCTCTCCAACACCTTCGCAAATGCAATCTCTGCCATTTTACTATTCGCATACGCCCTCTTCGCGGAGAATCCGAACGATTTCTTTTGCATGTCATAATTCTTTGCAAATTCATGCAGTTTTGAGCTCACAAAAACGATGCGACTGTTTGATTGCCTCGCAGCCGTTTCGCACCCTTCAGTCGTCTTCGTTTCCAACATTTTACCTACCAGCAGAAGCGACAGTAAACTCGGCGCTAAAAAGTTTGTCCCGTGGTGCTGCTCGTACTCGTCCTCCGTGATTACGTATTTATTCGACATATCAAAAACGCCAGCGTTGTTTATCAACACGTCTAAACGTTCTTCGGTGTCGATAAATGCTCGCGCGAAAGCGCGAATCGAGGCTAAACTGTTCAAATCAAGCTTCAGGACGACGCAGTCGAGCTTTGAATTTGGGTATTTTTGTTGCCAATTCTTGAGCATCATCTCGCCTTTAGAGACCGTTCGACAGGCTAAAATCACTCTGTGACCTATCAAAGCTAACGTTAACGCGGTGGTTTCACCGATACCGGACGTTGGGCCAGTGACGATGATGGTTTGTTTTTCAATCTTTAGTTTGGACTCGTTACCCGGAAAAGTAGCCATTTCCCGAGACGTTTTCGGAAGGTGTTTGCATCGAATTTTCTGGAATAGAACGTCGGACAGGACGGACATCCACGTCGGGGCGAAAGAGTGATACGATTTTTGCGTCATGCTCTTTTACTCCTTGAATTCTTCGATGGGGATAAAAGAGCAGTAAGCGCGCAAGAAATTTGTGTGGGGTGGTTGGTGGATTTTGATTAATATGTATATATATAAAAACAGATGGATGTTACGGGATGTAAGGATGTGAGCGAGCGCTCGCCCACGGCGAACAACTCATAGTTCTCACATGCTAGCACAGAAACATTTTCATTGATTAAACGGCCATCTTCATCTCGATTTTCGGGCACGGATCGTATCCGATAATCTCAAAGTCTTCAAACTTGAACCCGTCGATATCCTTCACGTCTGGGTTGATTTTCAGCTGCGGGAACGGTCTCGGCTCGTTTTTCAATTGCGTTTCCAACGGTTCGACGTGGTTAGCGTACACGTGCGCGTCGCCGAGGACGTGGACAAAGTCTCCCGGTTTGAGGTCGCAGACTTGCGCAATCATGCAAGTCAACAACGAGTAACTCGCAATGTTGAACGGAACACCTAATCCCATGTCGCACGAGCGTTGGTACATTTGGCAACTCAACTCGCCGTTCGCGACGTAGAATTGACAGAACATGTGACACGGCGGCAACGCCATTTCTTTCAATGCTGCCGGGTTCCACGCGGTTAAGAGAATGCGTCGATCGTTTGGATTGTTTTTGATTTTGTGAATCACTTCGGCGAGTTGGTCGACTCCTTTACCGGTGTAGTCCGCGTGCATGTCGGTGTACTCGGCGTTAAAGTGTCTCCATTGGAAGCCATAGACTGGACCTAAATCGTTCACTTCGCGGTGGTTTAATCCGATTGAGTCCAAATATTCGCGACTTCCGTTGCCGTCCCATATGCCGACGCCTTTTTCTTTCAATTCGTTTGCGTTTGTTGAACCCTTCACGAACCACAACAGCTCTTCCGCCACACCTCTCCAAAAAACGCGTTTACTTGTCAACAAAGGAAACGATCTTCTCAAGTCGTATCGCATGGAGCATCCAAATTTAGAAATGGTCCCGGTTCCAGTTCTGTCGCCTTTGACGTTCCCTTCATCGATGATTTCTCTAATCAATTCCAAATACTGCATCTCTTCGTGTTTTTGCTCCTTCAAAATCTTCGCCGGCAAAACTTTTTGCGCCTCCACGCGAAACTTCCCGGCCGGACCACTCTGCGCGACGTACGTCAACGTCGTGTACGAACACTCTCCATCTTTCACCAACTTAGAGCTCGAATACAATCGAAACCTTTCGTTATCCAACGGTAACGGGATGAATGCATCACAGGCAAAATGTTCTTTCGGATCCTTTCCGGCGGGCGGTTTCACCTCGGTCAAATGAACAGCTTCGCACCGTTCAGACTTCAAAGCTTCCTCGTACACTTTCGCACCGCCAATGACAAACACTTTCTCGATGATATCCTTATACTCCCCAGTCGACAACGTTTCCAACGCTTCCTCGATGGACGCTCTCGCGAGCACGCCTTCGGGCAAACACTTCGCATCCTCCGCGCCTCCGTTCTCTTTATTCGACTTTTCATACACCTGACCACTGGCGCTTAAAACCACGTTCAATCTCCCTGGTAACGGTCGAAACTTCTCTGGGATCGATTCCCAGGTCTTCCTTCCCATGATGACCGCGTTTTGCGTCATCGGTTTCGAGACGTCCGAGGTTAAAGATTTAAAATGCTTCATCTCTTTTGAAAGTTTCCACGGTAAAGTTTGATTCTTTCCAATCCCACCGAGTTCGTCCGCGGCGACGACGACTTGAAACTTTTTCAAATCTTCTCTCGGGATATCCATGGCTTCGACCGCACTCGACATGGTTCTCTCGTCGTTCTGAACGTTGCGTCTACTCAGCGCCGCTTGGTTGTGTTTTTGTTGTTGTTGTTTTTGCTGTCGTCGGATGATTCGGAATTTCGTTCCAAATTTGTGGAGCAAACCTGTGAATCCTCGTATGGGCGTCGTCTTGACTTTACTTATCGCGCGAAACACGGGAGAATAGAACCAGGAGGCGCGTTCTTCGAGCAATCTCTCTCTCTCTCTCTCTCTCTCTCTTATTCGCGAGCTTTGCGTTTTCTCTCGCTCTTATTTAGTGTGGTCCGAGTTTTTGAATTTTTTGAAAATTGCACAAAAGTTTAGGGTTTGAGAGTCCAGGGAAAAAAAACGGCCGATCGACTCTCGTCGCGTACTCGGTCCGTTCCCACATAAACGCGCGTTCTCTCGACGAGACACGCCGCGCCGCAAAATATATATATAGTATTTTTCGATCGTTAAAGAGCGCAACGAGTCGCGAAAGATATATCGAAGACAGACAGACAGAGAGAGAATACGCGGTTACTAATACTATATATTATCGATATGAGTTCAGGAGGAGGGTCTCTCCCACCGTTTCAACAACAACAACAACAGAATGCGTCGTTCCCGCACAACCCTTTGTTGATGAAAGCTCCCGGAGGAGGAGGCGGACCACCGGGTGGTGGTGGTGGGATGATGATGACGGGCGGACCAGGAGGAAGAATGATGCCACCGCCGATGATGATGCAAGGAGGAGGAGGGATTGGTGGTGGTCAGTTCCCACCGAATCCAATGCTGATGATGCCGCCCGGCGGTGGAGGAGGACCGCCGGGCGTCGCGGGACCTCCGATGATGATGCCGCTCATGAATCCGGCGATGCTCATGCGACCGATTAATTTGAATCAACACCCGACCGGTTTGCCTCCGAATTTGTTGGTCATGTTTAAGGCGAGGCCGCCGGTGAAGTGGTTTCCGCCGGCGAAGGCGAGGAAGACGTGTAAACGTTTGACCGGCGTGGGGAAGTATTTGGATTTGTTCGACGAGAACGACGCGGAAAAGAAAGAGCCGACGACGCGAGGAGCAGAAGGCGGAAAAGGTCACGATGATGACGATTCGTCCGACGTGGAGGTGAACGACGACGGGGAAATCATCGAAATTGACGAGGAGACGAAACGCAAGAAACGAGAAGAGAAGGAAAAATTCGCTCTGTTGCCGGAGAAAACGAAGAAAAAATTAGAAAAAGGCAAGAAGATGTTGAAGGAGGCTTTGAAGGCTTGGGATCCGCAAAAAGACGAAAAAGCGACCGGAGATCCGTACGCGACGCTGTTTGTTGCGAGATTACCGTTCAGCGCGTGCGAAGACGAGGATATTTTGCGACGAGAATTTGAACGGTACGGCGATATTAAATCGGTAAGGATCGTCAGAGATATCGATACCGGGAAACCCACCGGGTACGCGTTTATAGAGTTTGAAACGGAAGATGACATGAAAAGGGCTTTCACGCGCGCGAATGGAACGAGAATTGAAGGCAAACGAGTCATAGTAGATGCGGAGAGAGGACGCACGACGCCGAATTGGCGACCGATGCGCTTAGGGGGCGGTTTAGGAGGGTACGCCAAACAGCCGAGCAAGAAAGAAATTCGAATGAGAGAGATGGGTAATCAGCGAAGAGGAGGCGGTGGTGGTGGCGGCGGTGGTGGTTTCCGAGGTGGTGGTCCTGGAGGAGGCGGTGGCAGAGGCGGAAGATCTGGATTTGGCGACGATCGTACCTGTCACGTGTGCGGCCAAACCGGTCACTTTGCGCGAGAGTGCCCGGAGAGAAGAGAGATGAACAACCGAGGCAGAGGAAGATTCGGTGGTGGTCGAGGCGGCGACGATATGCGCGACAGAGGAGATCTCCCTCCTCCTCCATCGAGAGGAGATAGAGGTGGTATCGGATTTTCCGGACGAGACGATCATCGCGAACGTAGTCCAGGCGTGGCGCCGAGGTTCGGCACGGGCATGATGATGGACGAGGATCGCGACAGAGGAGGAGATAGATTCGGCCGAGGTGGTCGAGACAACAGACGCCCACCGCAATACAGCGATGATTTCGACCGAGACCGAAGAGATCGCAAGCGCGGAAGGTCCCGCTCTCGCTCTCGTTCTCGTTCTCGCAGCCCGACGCGACGAAGAAGCCGATACGACGACGATTACGACCGCGAGAGAGGCCCAGACCGCCGCCGCTACGATCGACGAGACGACGACAACTATTACGGCAGGGGAGACAGAGGTAGAGATCGAGACCGTGACCGTCGCGGAGGCTACGGTCGTTCCCGCTCGCCCTCGCCAAACTACCGAGATTTTGTCGACGAACCTCCTCCCCCGCCCCGCCGAAGAGGAGGTCGCTCGCCCTCGCCCGCTCGGGCGCCGCCCCAAAAGGAAAGCTCGGAAGAAGGCGAACTCGGAGAGTTGCCCTCTTCTTCTCCCGATAAACGATCATCGAAAAGAGGACGCCGAAGCCCGACGCCCGAGAAGGACTTTGGAGAACCGACCAGACGTAGTAGCCGACGTTAGAGTTTCATTTCTTTTTTACATACCAGTGGCCAGTACGTGTGATATAGCAGAGTGTTCTCATCTTCTTCTCTCAAAGCGCTCGAGATGAGAAAAAATCTCGACGCTTTTTCGGTGCACTTTTTAGCTTTTTTCTCGACACTCACAAGCCCGGCCGGGGGCTTGCGTGGACTCTCACTTCACACACATACACACTCTCTCTCGCCCTCTCCCGCGATCAGAGAGAGTCAGAGGGACAGAAAAGAAAGACGTCGCGTCTCGTCCCGAATCGCTCTTCTCGAGCGACCCGCGAGATCGTCTTTCGCGTTCACTTTCTTTCGCGCGGTGTCGTAGACAATTATTAAGAAAAAAAAGACCCACACTCGTCAGCTGTTATTTCCAAAAGGAAACGAGCATGCGACACCGCCGACAGCTTTCCTCGACGCAGTCGTCCACGCCGGAGAATTTGGCGTCGAAACAGCGTCTGTCCTCGAACGACGGTGTTGCCATCACCACCACGACGACCGTTTTAAGGCGAGCGGGCTCGTCTTCTCCGACGACTGAGAGCGAGAAAGTCGTGGCAGAGCCGGCGCTCGCGTCGAGTCGACAGCGAGACCGACAGAGAGGGAAAAAGAAGGTGTCGTTTTGTGACAACTCGACGGTGCTCGTGTACGAGGACGACGATGATAACGAGGTCGACGATAATGATACAAACATAGCGAAGAATATTAGTAGTAAGCTCACGTACCAAGAAGAGAAGCTGATGGACGCGCCGTCGAAAATTCGCTTGGAAACGAGCAACGAGTTGAAACACCAGCGAGCGAAGATGAAGGAGAAGTTATCGCACGTGGAGGAGCAGTTCGACCAGGCGAAGAAAAGCATGCTAGAAGGGAGGTATCGCGAATGCGCGTCGGTTTTGGAGAACGTGGTCATTCGAGAACTGGCGGAGAGGATAAATGCGAGACAGTTTCAGATGAACTTGGATAAGTTGAGATTTCAGCGGCACCGGCGATTGGCGATATTAGAGGAGCAGACGAGAGTCGGAGGAGGGAAGTTCAAGAGAAAGTCGACGATTGAAAACGGGATGGAAGGACGATCGGATCATCATCTCATAGAAGCAGAGATGACGACGACGACGACGACGACGACGACGACGACAACAATAACAACAGCGTCGACAATGGATGTTGCCATGGACGTTGGAGAGGATGATTCCGTTTCCGGGAAGAAAAAATTTTATGCAGGAATAAACGCAACCACTGAAAAGACTCTGAGAAGACGAAGCGGCCAAAGCTCGACGAGTGAAGCGAGTACATTACGAATGAAATTGCAGTTGGGATTGAATACAAATAGTAGCAGTGGTAGGCGTGATAATAGGAAAAGCGAATTTCCGCCTTCACCCGTGCAACAAAAACATCTCAATGCGTCTGTAATGATGGACGGAAGTACGAGAAGTAGTCCGAGTGCCTCGACAGACAGTTTCGTTGATATCAATAGGGTGACGCAAATTAACACCCAACAAGCAACCTCGGAAATCGCCGCTACTCAGGAGCAAAGGATAAACTTCAAAGTGTCTCCAGCGCCTCCCGCTCGAGCATTGGAAACACCGCAAGAATTAACGATGATTGAAAGCGTGTTGGAGATGTGCGCCAAGGCGTACGAAAGTATGGGGAACAAATGGGCTGCTGAACAGAAACTAAGAGAGGCGGAGAAGATAAGAGAAATCATAACGCGATGCGATCCTTCGACAGATACCGTCGCAGCGGTCTCGTCTCCGTTACAAAACTTTTGTCCGATCGAACCTACATCGATGAATTCCACCTTGACCCATCAGACGAAGCTTTTTGAAACGAGGATGAAACAATTGTTTTCCTCTTCGGTATCGTCTACGGGAGCTGCAGCAGCTGCATCTGCTGCAGCCTCAGAGATGCAGAGTTAGAGAGTACATTATAAATATCCTTTGATCGTTGTTTCGTGAAAGTCGGTTGATGGGCTTCTGTATATATAATTTCCCAAGATTCAAAGTCGAAGGACGAAACAACGAAAGCGAGCGATTCTTTTGAAGCTACGTGACATTGTATTTGTACATAGTTTTTAGTAATGTTACGAACAAGCTTTCCGCCATACACCGCATCTTACAACAAAAACTATCACTATCACCCCTAATCGCATACTAATGTATACACTAATTGACTTCTACACTATACATTTTTTCCTCCGAGTAACGCAAGCGATTCCTCTCGAGAAGGCACGTTCTTCCCGGCATTCACGTTGGCAAAATAGTCCTCTTTCAATATCAATTTTTGCTCCGCATCTTCTTTCGCATTCTCTGCGTCTTGGCGCATGAATAAAGACGCCATGAACCACGAGATTTGACCTAAGACACATAAAATGGCGCTCGCTGCTAAAGCGTATCGCAAACCTTTCTCTTCACCGTACTCATCCGAAAGTCGATCGCTCACCGCACCAACCACCGCCGGTCCAACCGAACCCCCAAAGACATTCGTGACGACTTGAAACAACGCCGCCGAAGTTGCTCTCATAGAATCCGGCGACAGAATTTGTACCACAGCACCTGGCGGACCAACCATGACCATAAAAAACGCCACCGCAACCGCTGCCAATACTAACGACACAACCTTGTTGTTCACCAAAAAAGCCGTCACGAGTAACGGCGTGGCGATCACGTTGCAAGCGATCATGAACCACAAGTACCAACGCGCATCGCGGTACTTAACAACTAACCAATCGCAAACAAAACCTCCCATTAGAATACCTAGAGCGCCAAACGCGCCAGAAACGACCGCAATATCCAAACCAGCTTCTTGGTTAGACATCCCGTGTGAGCGAATGAAAAACGTTGGCAAGAACGTCAAAATTGACAAACCGACGGCGACTTGTAACGAACACGCGACTGCGAGATACACGAATGTTTTCCTCCTAAACATCTCTTTAGCACACTGCCAAACGTTTCCCCAAGCATCTGAACACGCTCGACTAAACTCTTTCGCGATAGATATATTGCTCTCCCGATCAAAATCCATCCCGTTCGCTTTCGAATTCGTCCTCAAAACAATCGGCGCATCTCTCAATGTAAAATATACCAACCCAGCTAAGAAAAATCCTGGCATACCAGCTATTACAAACACCCATCTCCATCCAATCCTATCAACTAATATCCCACCTAAAATATTCGCCAACGCGATCCCTACGGCCAATCCCAGCGCCTGTATTGCCATAGCGCTGGCCCTTTCCGACGGCTTGTACATGCACGCGATCAACGACAACGCTGCTGGTGCACACCCAGCTTCCCCGACACCAACACCAACTCTTAAAACCGCCAACCATTCCTTATTTTGTGCGGTGGCCGACAACACCGTCCCGAGCGACCACACCAACAAACAAAATATCAAGATTGACTTCCTCCCTCTCATATCCGCCAGTCGCGCCAAGGGAATCGCCAACACGCAGTTCACGAGCAAGAAAAACGCGCCGTTCACCAACCCGGTGTCCACATCCGTCATATCCAACTCCACTGCTAACGTTGGAAATAGTATGCTCGGGACGTTTCTGTCAAAATTTTGCATCACCGCAATCATAAACAAGAGGAATAGCACGTATTTCCGATACGTTGGCTCACCTTCGTAACACGAAACAAACTGCTCATCTCCCGTATCTAGCTTTGCATCTTCGGATTGCAAGTCCGCGATGTTTAACCGGAAATACGCCTTCTCTTTCTCCTCCTCGTTGTCTTTTCCACCTCTCGCATCGACGATCCCGCCCATGGCGCGAACCTTTTGCGCTTCCTGTGCTTCCTGTGCTCGAGAGAACGAAAGCCTGATTCTCCACCCCGCGGCTGCGCGCTGATGATTCTATTGCCACCCAGAAGAGGGCGCCGCGCGAGAGAAAAAGCGACCCGAAAACAAAACCGCGAGCAGAACGTCTTCTCCCTCGTTCGAGTCTTCTCTTCGTTTCTCTCTCGCGCGCGTGTTCTCTCTCTCTCTCTCTCTCTCGTCCGCGTGCGTGTGTTTTACTCGAGTTTGTGGGGAACAAAAGTTGGAATTCGAAAGAACGAATTCATCACTTTTTGACGTCTACCACTCTGTTCAATAATACTATAATAACAACAACGTTTAAAACACGATGACCGTAAACCTGCAATCAATCATCGTCGACGAGGGTTTTCTCCGCTCGGCGTCGATGATTTTAGCCTCGGAAATTGGCGATAAGACGTTTTTTATCGCGGCTATTATGGCGATGAGTCAGAGTCGTTTGACGGTGCGTTTGTTTTTGCCAATTTGAATTGTTGTTGTTGTTGTTGTTGTTGTTGTTGTTTGGGTTTCGCGCGTGTAGATGAAGACGCGCTCTTCAATTCGTTGTCGTGTTATCGCGTTCTGTATATGTGTGCGTGTGCGCGCGTGCGAATGACCGTTCTGTTCTTCTCTCTTTTTTCTTCGTGTTCGCTTTGAACAAACGATATAGGTTTGGTCCGGTTCTGTGTTCGCCTTGGCGCTGATGACGGCGTTGAGCGCCTTGATGGGTGCCATCGCACCCAACTTGCTGAACAAAACGACCACGCACTACGTGGCGACTGGTTTGTTTTTCTTGTTTGGTTTGCGGTCTATATACGACCAAACGATTGGATACGACGCGGACGCGGAGTCTGAGTTAGAGGAGGTGGAGAAGGAGCTGAAACAGTCGTCGTCCTCCGTCGCGCGGCGCACGAGGAGTTCGACGAGAGCCTCGACGTCAAAGTCGACGAAGAAGAAACAAAGCGGCGGCAATGCGGTCAAAAACATCCTCTCCGTATTCTTTTCGCCAATCTTTCTCCAAGCGTTTCTCATGACCTTCCTCGCCGAGTGGGGCGACCGGTCTCAAATCGCCACCATCGCGCTCGCCGCGGATTACGACCCGATCGGCGTCACGCTCGGAGGTATTTGCGGTCACGGACTGTGCACGTCCGCGGCGGTTCTGGGTGGGAAACGAATGGCTGGAGCTATCAGCGAACGAATGGTTGGTTTGTGCGGTGGCGTATTGTTCTTAGCGTTTGGCGTGCACGCGTTGGTAGTCGGCGAATAAGATCGAGAGATAGAGAGAGAGGGGTTTTAACGCGTGAGGGTTGTTATTTATTCATTTTGCTCTGATATACCGCTAAATGGCTCGAGTCCCTCAACACAAAGAAGCGTATTTATTCTTCGTCTGTTGGTTCCGGGCACCTTTTTTCTCGCGCGTGGTAGTTTGACTCTTCTTTTTTCTTATAAAAAACCTTTTTTTTTCACATCACGCGAGATTTTTTTGAATTCGCGAAATCAAAAGTGGATAAAACAGTTGCAGAAGGCACTTCATTCACGACACAACACACAACGACAACAACGACACGCGCGGAAACGAAAGTAAACGGACGAGCATGCGGTAATCGCGACTGAATGAAAGAAATGTACCAAACGTCTTCACCGCATTCGCAGCAGAGACCGTTACCTTCGGTCCTCGAGGAGTACCGCGAAAACGACGACGATCCGCGCGAAAAGTTGCTCCACGCGGAGTCGTCTTTTTCCCGAAGCGACGCGCGAGGCACGGAAGACGAAGAAATAGAGGACGACTTCCACGCGCCGCCCGGTTTATCGCACGGGAGAGATCACGAGGACGAGGACGACGAGGACGATAGTTTCGACGAGGATGACGAAGAAAATCTCGACCGATTCTTCGCGCGCTTGTACCAGCACTTCATGGGGAAAGGATTCCTTGGACAAGTGTTCACTCGAATCGCAAACGCGCTGATACTCTTGTTTACGATTTGGATGTCTGGTTTTTTACTTCTCAGCGTGGATTGGCAGTGTTTGAAAACCACGTGCGCGGAAAATGCGGAGCAGTGCGATATCATGCGAGATTGCGTGGTGATTCGTCACCCTTTGCGGGGATCGACGCGATTCGTCAAGGACGCCGTCGTGTGCTCGTATTTAGCGTTGGCTTCGGCGTATTTGTGTTGGAATATGGCGCGGTTAGTGCACGATGTGCCAGAGTTGAGAGAGATGCGAGAGTTTTGTAGGAAGAAGTTGGGGTTGAGCGATAGGGATTTTTGGACCGTCACGTGGCTGGAAATCGTGGAGAGGTTGGTGCACGTGCAAGAGACCGGGGTGTTGAAGTTGAAAGGACGGAGGAGGAGAGGAGCGGTGTTGGATGAGAGAGACATCGTGGCGAGGATCATGCGGAAAGAAAATTATTTGATTGGAATGATCAACAGAGACGTGGTTAACACGAGATTAGAACCGGTTTCTGTGTTGTTTAAGAAAGACGCGTGGATGACGAAATCCGTGCAGAGCAACTTCGACTTGGCGGTGTTCAATTGGATGTTTGACGAAAAGTTTCACGTGAGAAAAGATTTTTACGACGTCGAGGCGCTGAGGAGACGATTTAAGACGCTAGCCGTCGTGAATTTCTTTTTGTGTCCATTCTTAGCGATATTCATGACGTTTTATTTCGTCTTGCACAACGCCGAAAGATTTTACCATCAGCCGAGCGCGGTTGGAACGAGAGAATGGAGCTCCGTCGCCTTTTGGAGAATGAGAGAGTTTAACGAGTTGCCTCATTTCGCGAGGTGGCGCTTGACTGCAGCGCATAAGTACGCGACGAGGTACGTGCAGCAGTTTCCTAATCCGATAACAGATATATGTGCCAAGTTTGTCGCGTATATTGTCGGCGCATTCGCCGCGTGCGCTTTACTGCTCGCATTGGTGGATGACAGACTTCTGAACGCATACATCGGTAATAGAGACGTTTTTTGGTTGACCGCTTCTTTAGGCGCAGTCTTGGCTACCTCGAGAGCGTTCATAGTGGAAGAAAATGTCGCGTTTGAACCAAATTTGGCGATGGCAAGAGTTGTCGCGCACACGCACCACTTCCCGAAACACTGGAGAAAGTCAGCGCACAAGCTGGAGGTGAAAAGCGAATTCACGAACGATCTCTTTCCTCTGAAAGCGACGATGTTTTTTGAGGAGTTGGTCGGTATTTTCCTGTGCCCGTTCGTTTTGTGGTTTCCTTTGAGCGATTCTGCGGGTGAAATCGTCGAGTTTGTGAGAAATTCGACCGCTCGAGTCCCCGGAATTGGCGACGTGTGTTCATTATCTGTGTTTGATTTCTCAAAACATGGGAATAAGCGGTACGGTGCGAAAACCAACGCGAGGAAGCACATGCGTTCGCGACAAGGCAAAATGGAAAAATCCTTTCTGAGTTTCACGGAAGCTTATCCAGATTGGAACCCAGGAGAACGTGGGCTTGAAGTTTTAGATAATTTACGACGATTTGCAACGAAACACGAAAGTGTTGTCATGTCCAAGTCTTTGCATTTTGGCGCCAGCGCTCTCCCGCCGAGGTCGATGTCGCCAACGATAGGAGGTGGTGTGACGACGCCTCCGGGAAGTTTCCATCAACATCAACACCATGCGAATAGTATCATGCGAGGTAGCTCGATATTTCGAGATCGCAGCAACGATGAGTCTAAGAATAGAAAACGCGGCGGGAAATCGTTCGGCATTGGTGTCCACGGCATCTCGAGTCCATCTAGTAGCAGGTTTGGTGGGAAATCATCTCTTCGCGGAGGAGGAGGACGAGGAGTAGGAGATCAGCAACAACAAGCCACGTCTTCTTCGATAGTCACGGGCGACGACGAGCTCCCACTTCTCGACGCCTGGCTTGCAAACACAGCTTCGAGTCATCAAGTCATGCAGTGCTTTTACGAGAGAGCGTTGGAAAGGGAGGAAGACGATAGCGCAAACAGTGGCAGCGATAGCGATTACGACAACGACGATAACTTCATCGACGACATTGCAAACGTATTATCAAGCCAAACGATGACGACGACTGCGAACGTCGATTTGATTTAGAATACATTGAAATGCTGCGAGAGCAAATCTGATTGTTGTGCGTTGTGTAAAAATAAAGAATGAGTGTGTACTTTTACTTGTACAATTTGAAACTATTTCTTCGTTCGCTTTGACGCAGTTTTCTTTGTTCCAGCGGCTGCGTCTTCAGCTTCAGCTTCTCGCTTCTTTCCTCTCGCTTCTGCGCGGTTCCTTCGAGCCGTTCTAGGCGTCGGTTTTGCGTCTTCTTTCTCCTCTTCAGCGTCAATCTTTTCCACTTTCTTCTTCGCCGGCGTCTTCTTCGGCGCTTTCGTTTCTGTCGTCTTTTTCGTCGTCGCTTTTTTAACTACTGGTGTTGCTACCGCTTTCTTCTTCGTCTCTTTCGTCGTCGTTGTCGCTTTACTGGTTGTCTTTTTCTTCGTTTCTGTCGTCTTTTTAACGCTCAAATCTTTCATCTTTTCCGCAAGTTTCTTCTCGTATCCGCCTTCGAAGTCGTAATCGATACCACTCTCTTTAATCTTTTTCATCCTCTCCTTCTCCTTCTTTGCCAACTTCTTCAACCGATTCCTCTCCCCTTTCTCATCTCTCTTCTTGTTGTGCTGCTCGGCTGCCCGTTTATTCCACGGCACAATCTTAAACCCGCTCCTCTCGGCTACTTTCTCTCCTAAACCTCCCTTCACGCCTTTAAACGTCTCCGGATGCACGTCCTCCGGTCGCATCAACTTCACTTTCAACACGTGATTACCGAGCAAGTAATTATCCATGCTCTCCGCCACGATAGACGCCACTTCCGCGTGCTTAAACTCCACGAACGCGTAGTGCTTCGATTTCCCGGTTTTCTTATTCCTCGAAACTTTCACGCGCAACACGTCCCCGAACTGCCCAAAGTACGACCGCATTTGCTCCTCGTAAAAACCGTGCGGCAACGAGCCGACGTATATCACTCGCGGCTTCGAGCTCTTTTTCTTCTTCGTCTTCGTCGCGCTCGGTAAAGCGACGAAATCTCCCGTGGGTTTCATCTTCGTCGTCGTTTTTTTCGCGGTTGCAACCACCGCGAGCGTTTTATCCGCGTATTCGCTGTCTTCGTCGATAAAGTCGCCACTTCTTCCCCCGTCGGCGGCGGCGGTTTGTGCGCGTCGGTTTTTCTTCATCTCTCTCTTCTGTTTCCCGGAAGGTTTCGAGGACGTTTTGTGCTTCGACGGCATGATTGTTTTATTACTTTTAAATACTCTCGCTTCTCTCTCTCTCTCTCTCTCTCGCTTTGTTTGTTTGCCGTTCTTTCGTTCGCGCGGCGTTTTGTTAGAGTGCGTGCGTGCCGCGAATCGAATTTTTGACGCGTTCGATGATGTAAACTTTTTCGTGATGGGGAAAAAAAATGTGTGCTTTTTATAAATACTACAAGTACTATTTCGTTACCATGATGCTTTTACAACGACGCAAACGCGGACGAAACCGCACGTCTGACGAACGCGACTTTCTCCCTCGCACTTTCCGCGAACGATTTTTGGTTTTGGTTTCGGTTTTGGTCTTCCAAATTGTCCCCTAACGACCACACCAAGAGCATAAACAGGAGGATAAAAACACACGCGGAATAAAAAGCGCGCGCGAGCTTCGCGGCGAAGTCTCCTTTTCCAGCCAAGAGTTTCTCTTTTTCTCTTTCAAACTGTTTAGATTTTTGCTCGAGTCGAGCGATGGCGGCGAGTTCGCGTTGGCGAGCGAGGGAAAGCGAGCGCTCGAGCGCGCTCTGCGAAATTTCCATCAGCTTTGTCGCGGTCGTCGTCGGATCGTCTTCTCTCGTCGTCGTCGACGACGCTCTTTCTCTTTTGCATTGTCTTTGTTCGATTTCGGATCGGAAGCTCGCTTTTTGAACTTCGAGGTTCTTCTCGTACTTTGCGCGTAGTCGCGCGAGTTCTACGCTATCGATCGGGTTGCTTCTACTAATGCTTCTACTAATATCATCATCATGGTCATTATTATCTTTGCCTTTGTTTTTCTTTTTCTCAATCGCGAGCAGATCGAGTTCATTCATGGCGATGGAATACCGAGCGTGCGTTAGAGGCGCAAAGTCGACGATTCCAGCGGTCACGTACCAAGGCGGTTGGTACGTTATCTCTTTACCTGCGTATAAGATCGTCTTATCGTACGGTTCCATCACGAATACGCGTCTGTATACGTTACGGATGATAGATACGACCAGTCCCACGAATTTTATGCCGAAGAAAGCGCACGCAAACACGAAAAGCGCAATCAAAACAGCGCGCACCTTCGCATCGCGCTCGCGTTTTTGTTTCAGTCGGATCGTCTTCAGATGCTTCTCGCGTCTGTATATGCGCTGCAGAGCGACAACGCATCGAATTTGGTGTAACTCTCTTTCTAATTTAATAATTTCTTGTGGATTTTTGTCCTCCGTGAGATGTCGTTTTTGCAATAAAGCCGTGAGTATCGACCGCGTGATGAACGACGATTTGTCGTTTTCGTTGTCGTCGTTCTTCTCGTCTTCATTATACGAATTTCCACTCTCTGTATTCGCGGTTTCGTTATCATCGTTCGCGCGCGCGTCGTCGCTCAACACGTCCGAAAAAGTCGAGGCTTCGCTCGCTTCTTCTTCCTTGCGATGATGAAGCTCTTTCTTTTTTTCTAATGATTTTCTAACGTTCTTGTTACTATTATTATCGGCGACTGTTGCCGCGGCGGCGGTGGTGGTAGTAGCGGCCGAACCATTCCGATCGCTCGCGCTTTTCTTTTTCGGTGAACTACTTCCGTTTTTAACTCTTAAATCGCTCGAACTTCCATTCCCTGATCCTAAAAGCTTCTCCGCCAATGCGCTGCTCACGAACGAGTTATTCTCGATGAACTGTTCCCTCTCCCGTAACTTACCGTACGCGCTCGCGAACGCCTCGTCCGCTTCCGCTCTCAGCTGTTTCTCCTTCTCTACTTTTCGCTTCAACTTATTCACTCTCCCGACGATTTCATCCGTCAACCGATCTTCCTCCATCGCTTTCTTCCTCTCCTTCTCCGCTTCTCTCAACCGAATCTCGCTTCTCACCAACTTCGCCGTGTAATAACAAAACCGCTTCATCTCTTCTTTTTCCTTTTTTCGCAAACTATCCAGCTCCATCTCCGTTCGCGTTTTCATCACCTCCGGCATGTGCACTTTCAACCCCATCTTGTTCAAATCTTTCGAAAATTTCAGCGCGTTTTCCTCCAGAAGTTTAATCTGCGCGTCGTGCGTTTTTTGCACGTAATCGGACCAGTTTTGTTTCATCTCTTGGAACGAATTCATCTGAGGAAACGAGATTTTGTGTAAAGAGTTTTGCGCGTCGAAGAGCAACGATTTGAACGACGATTTACTGTTGTTTTTGTTCTCGCTCGAAGTCGCCGTCTTTCCTCCATCGTCTTTGACCGCCGCTGGTGCCGCCGTTGCCGCTGTCGTCGTCGTCGTCGCACGCCGCGCGGCGTTGTTCCCACTCGACGAGGATTTGGATTCGTCAACAACCGCGTCGTCGTCTTTCGTCTTCGAAGAGAAAAAAGAAGAAGCTAAGTTGTTCTTCTTCTCGGGGGCCGCTTTCGCGTTCCGACCGAACATTTCTCTCTCTCTTCTCTCTCTATCTCTCTCTCGCGTGCGCGCAGCAACAGCGTAGTAGTAGCGTGTCTCTCTTTTCTTTCGTGTTCCACAAAGAGAGGAGAAGAGAAATGGAAAAAAAGTCCAACAGGACGAGAAAACAACGAATTTATTTATTTAGGGTGTTAAACCCTAATCATTTTTTTGGTGCCTTTTCACCGCCTTCTTTTTCCGGTTTTGGTGTCTTTTGGCGGTTTGTGCGAGAGATAAGACACAAGCCGCACGCGCGTCAGTATTAAGTCGAGAGAGAGACGTCGTCAAAAAGTAAAAAGCAGCATGTCCGGAGAAGAAGAAAAAACCTCGTTCGTCGGTCGCAACAGCAAAGTCTGGTTCCTCTGGACGTGGGCGTTGCTCATTTTTGTCCTCGACGGCATCGTCTACGCGCCGGATGCGCCCCCGGGGGAGAGCGATTGGGAGTACGGAGGCGCACTCATGCTGATGGTTTTAATAGTCGCCGCGATTTGGGGCGGGTTTTCCATCCGAAAGACGGAGAATACGTTTAAGGCGGAGCAAAAGAGAAAATCGGAGACGAAGACGTTGGCGGAGTTGATGAGCATCAACATGGGCGCGTAAAAGAAAGGGAATAATAGAGAACGCGGCGGTTTTATTCCTTCCTCTTGTTGCGGGAAGCGTCGTGCTTCGCGCTTACGGAAACCTAAAACGTATTTTAAAAATGTTATCGTAGACAAAGTATACACACATTCTTACTATTATATATGCATCAAATTAAAGTAACCCGCGGTGTTCGTGGAGTGCTGCGCGCGCGATGGTTTTGCTGCTTTTTGTTTCGTTGACTCTTTGTTGGTTTACATCTCACATGGTGTCGTACACGGAGGAGGCGCCTTTTTTCGCGTCCTTCGGCGAAGCGGCGTCGCCGTCGACGTCTTTTCCTCCAGATCGGAAGAGTTTGGCGAACATTTTTTTCAAACCGCTCGGGCCTTTGGGGTCTGCTTTGCCGTTTAAGTGTTCTTGGCTGCTCGAACGCTTCACGGCGACGACTTTATGTTGATCGTCTTGTTTTGACGCCGCGGCGCCGGAGTCTGTTTTTTGCGCTGCCGTTTGCGGCACGAACGGGGCGGATTTGGAAGAAAGTGTCGGTGGTACAAACGGTGGAGCGGATGGTTCGAGTTTTTTCGTCGTTGTCGTTTTCGTCGTTTT
>Ga0181559_10000787_pt1 | contig 30114 bp, 31 predicted proteins | sample 011ome_21_FD_133752 | JGI IMG/M metagenome (GOLD analysis project Ga0181559, IMG submission 133752) | Coastal salt marsh microbial communities from the Groves Creek Marsh, Skidaway Island, Georgia - 011508AT metaG (megahit assembly) | ecosystem: Environmental > Aquatic > Marine > Intertidal... | reverse complement strand
GAACTCGGTTATGTCGAAGGCATTTCGCGGCAAATGGTAAGGAAATTAAATGAGATGGATGTCTACAAACGTCCAATTCATTGTAGCGATTTAAAGCGGGAAACAGTATACGTCCGTGATGATGATGTATGGGAAAAAGAAACAGAACTCTATGAAAAACTCCGGACAGCAATTAAATATATTACGAAAAAGAATGGTGATTTGATGATACCTTGGCGCGATGCACATCCGCAATGCATGAATCTACAACATCCGTTAAACGATAAATATCTGGGGATAATGAACCAAGCAATGGGTGGCAAAGGCGAATTCTTTGAAAGCGAAAGCAAGATTATTCGGAAGATATCCAAATGTGTTACGATAGATAAGAAGGATATGTAATTATTATAACCAATTTATATATTTTCAGTGTTACTATATAAATTCAATAAAATTACGTTTTCAGGTTTGGTCAAAGTTTTTCGGATTTGGACATTTATAAATGTCCATTTTCCAAAAGTGCCCATTAATATAGAGAAAAAACACGAAAAAGTGACTTGTGACTGAAATGCTCTCATTTTGATTTTCGGATGAATTATTTCGTGATGCTAACTTTTTTTTGAAAATAATATTTTTTATAAAAAGTATTTAGGCGTTTTTTATATTTCCATATATACATAGAAATGGAAATTATAGAAAACGCCAAAAACGCCAAAAAATTTAGTTGTGATAAATGTTATTTTTATTGTAGTAAATATTGTGACTGGTGTAGACATATTCTTACACGAAAACATCAAATGGAAATAAATGGAAATAATATGGAAATAATAAAAAACGCAAAGATTCATCAATGTAATATATGTAATAAATATTACAAGACCAATTCTGGGTTATGGAAACATAAAAATAAATGTAACAACAATAATGAAAATAATAACAATAATGAAAATAATAACAATAATGAAAATAATAACAATAATGAAAATAATAACAATAATGAAAATAATAACAATAATAATAATGAAAATACAATAAATTTATTAATAAATGAACATACTGATTTTAAAAATATTATAATAGAATTGGTAAAAAGCAATACGGAGTTACAAAAGCAAATGCTAGAAGTATGTAAAAATAGTAACAATACAACAACTAATAATAACTGTAACAACAAGACATTCAATATGCAAGTGTTTTTAAATGAAAAATGCAAAGATGCAATGAATTTGACTGATTTTGTGAATTCAATGACGCTGGATTTCTCGGATTTGGAAGAACTAGGCGAACTCGGTTATGTCGAAGGCATTTCGCGACAAATGGTAAGGAAACTTAGTGAGATGGATGTATACAAACGCCCGATTCATTGTAGCGATTTAAAGCGTGAAACCATGTACGTTCGCGATAACGATGTCTGGGAAAAAGAAACAGAACTCTATGAGAAACTCCGGAAGGCAATTAAATACATAACCAAGAAAAATGGCGATTTGATGATTCCTTGGCGTAACGCGCATCCGCAATGCATGAATCTACAACATCCGTTAAATGATAAATACTTGGGAATAATGAACCAAGCGATGGGTGGCAAAGGCGAGTTTGCTGAGAGCGAAAGCAAGATTATTAAGAAAATATCCAAATCTGTAATGATTGATAAATATACAATGTGAGTATAATGTGGTATAATCCAGTATAGTATAACTTTAAAAATAATTTAAAGTTATAACACTATAATTATTGTAAATAATCATATATATATATACAATATGGTTAATAATCTCGATACTACGTATAAAAAATATGCAGAACAATGCGTGAAATACATAAAAGGTAACTTACATATTTCGTATGATAAAGATTTGGTTATTGATTTCACAGCAAAAAATGGGTTATTTATTGAAACTGTTGACCAACTATCAAAAATGTCATTAATGTATGATAAAAATCCATCACACCCTGACGTTAAAAAATTAGATTTTCTAACATTAGATTTTGACAAATTTAATAAAACATTTTTATCTGGATTATGGTTTGATGATATTCACGTTGTTGGCGTTCCATTGCCAGATGAAATAGAAGAAAGTATAGATACTGCTTGTAAATTTGCACATAGTGTCTCCTTTATTTTACCTAAAAAAAATATACCCTTTATATTTCCATCATCTTATCAATGTCTTTTTAATACCAATTTAAATTCTTCTACTATTTTTCAAATATGGATAAAGGCGGATTATTAATTCAATTCTCTAATAACTGCATATTTAATTTTGTTCGCCCTTTGTATTTCAATAAATCTACATTATTTACATTAGTTGTTGGAAATAATTCATGACCATAAATATCTTGTAATAGTAACCATTCAAACAATCCACCACCATAAATGTAGACATTATAAAACCCCAATTTAACTAATTGTTCGTATTTTTTAAAACAAGTATGATCACATGAATTCATGCCATAAATAATAACCTTAATATCTTTATATTTTTTCAAATGTGCATTTATGATTTCAACTTCAGTGTCAATTGGAACAGTTCCAGAAATGATACAATCTTGATTATAAGAGTCCATTGTATTTATAATTAATATTTTTTTGTCCTGATATGCGTTGGTTAATTGTTTATTTTGTTCATTTATCGCAAATTGCATATCTTCAAAATTAATATTATGCCCTTTCATTAGAGTATTACCCATTAAGTTATGTTAAAATTTTAATTTTTAAATATTAACATAATAATGTATTATTTTAATCAAATTTGATTACAATTTCAACTTCTTCCTTTTTAATTGTTTTTGATGCAGAAATAGAGAGTTCTTCGCGCTTCTTTCTAGTTTTTTGATTACATGCAACAGCAGATTTGCGTTTAGATGTGCTATTTCGACTATTCATGTCCTTTTCAATTTCATCATAATGTTGCTCAATATAATCAATCACATTATTATCAAATGCCCATTTAAAAAAGTTCAATTGTCCGATTGTTGTTTGCAATTGAGTGTTATTTTTATAGGGAATGCTAATTCTCTCCCAACGACAAAACGGATCAAAGCGTTTCTTTGAATAAGAACGTAACTTGAGTTTGTAATCGTTATAAACCTTAAACCTATTGCCAGATGGTAAAGAATATACTGTATAACACTTTTTTGCATAATTTGTAGTGAACCAATCTACAATTCGTAGAGAGATATTAATATCTCCATTAATAATATTTAACATTCGGTCTAACTTACTAGTGTCTTGATAGTACTTGATTAAGTTATTCAACAATAAATTGTTTTGAGAAGAGTATGATGGTTGTTGTGATGATTGTTTATTTAATTCTGACATTTGTGTGAATTAATTAATTATTTTATGTAAAAAGATACATTTAAACTCTAATTTCAATAAATTATATATCACCCTTTTGTGGCGTTAAAAAATTCATCTGAACCTCGATGTCATCATTATATGAATTTGAGGTCATAAATGGATTTTGGGTTGATTTACCTATTAGAAATCGTTCATTTATTTTATCATTTGCTTGTTCGCGTTTATTATTATTTTGGCGAAATCCTTCTGCTTCGTGTCTATTTATAAAGTTGACATCATCATAATGTTGTAGAGACTGTGGCGCTTGCGCTTGTGTCTGCTGCGCTTGTGTCTGCTGCGCTTGTGTCTGCTGCGCTTGTGTCTCGGGTAATTGCCTATAAGACCGTTCACATCTCTCTCCTTCTTTTCGCCAAACCAGTTCTTCCATTTAAACCATTACAATATTAATTAACTTTCCATTTTACTAATTTTCAAATTTTTTGTAAATGTAAATTTATCAACATCCATAATTCGACGTTGTAAATTGCATTTTAAGCACGAAATACAAGTATTTTCGTTTGTATGACTCAATGAATTATCAATTCTATCTAATGTCCATTGAAGAGGTTCTCTCACATTTTTATATAATACCAAAATCTGTTTTCTACAATAATAACATGTAAGCATATTTGATACTAATTTCTCTAAAACATTATCAATATTAATGAGTGTATCTGCATTATGTATATTCTTCTTCTTATCTTGACCTTTGTAACCTTGTATTTTATGATTTAATTCAGTAACGATGAGAGATTTAATCGTCATTTTTTGATTAATTACATTATTATTATTATTATTATGGTCAATACTGTTATCTATTATTGGCACAGTATCTTCTAAATATAATATCCGCAATAAATCCATTTGTTTTTTATGTATAATTGCGTCGTCTTCTAAATCTTCCATATGCTTCCGGATTGCCTTGTAAGAAGTATCACCTACTTTATTCATTTTATCAATATTATGTTTACCTGTAATATTGATAGCGCGCATTATTGTTAATTAATACTATTTTATAAATTATTATTTATATCTTAAATTTGTTAGAAACATAATAAATAACGGCAGTAATTAATATTAAATTTATTGCAGTATGATTATGTGTTTCTACCTCATTCCAATCGTATTTACTGCCAATAATAATATCCCATATATCAATGCCATAATTTGTTTTATCATTCAAGTGATGTTGTTGGTGGGTTAAAGGATGTATCATATTATAATTTATATTATGAACCGTCGCATAAAAGAGAGACCATAAAAGAATAACCCGATTATCTAAAAATTCTAAAGCATATTTAATTAATATAATAACTGAACCTTGAGTTATAAAATTATTAATAAACTCTAAAGCAATATTTTTATATGTTTTATTAATACTCGTGTCGTGATGAGTTCGTGAATGAAACTCGCCAAAGTAAATCAAATGTTGCGCAAACCAATCAAAATATTTATTTCTTGTAAATATAGTGTCATATGTTTTATATAATTCAGAAACAGTGTTTCCCATAAAATGAGATATAAAATGAATAGCATAACCATAAAATGTAATAAAAATTAGAGAACCAACACCATAAACGAAATTGGTTTTATTATGAGTGCATTGAGTAAAGACATACACGCATAAAAGCATGGTAATATAAAAGATGTAGTTTTGCTTGATACTTCGGTAGAACGCAATTACTTGTTTACTATCATTTACATAAAATGACGAAGGAATACTATTATCAGTTGCATTAGCATTAGTGTCAGCATTAGTGTCAGCATTAGCATTAGCATTAGCATTAGCATTAGCATTAGCATTAGTGTCAGTGCAATTTTCATTAGACATATTTTTTTCGGGTTTATCTCTCTTTCTTCGCTTTTTGTTCTTCTCTTTTTTACTATTGGTATTATTAAATGAACAATCAATTATATTATTTAGTGTTGTATTCATTAATAACAACTCTTTACTATAATAATTATAAGTTTATTTTTTTTAATATTTAACCTATACTATTATACAACTAAAATATTCAAATAATGGTAAATTACTTTAGATTAAATCGTAAACAAAAAGAAAAAGTAGTTGATTATCTAGAGGAATTATGTGAAACTTCCCGAATTTCTAAAAAAACATTAGGACAAACAATCCGTTCTTATCATGTTAGTTTACCATTTGTAGTTATTATACTTTTATTTTATGGAACACAATTAACAGTAACAGTTGCTGCAATTAATTTATTTATTGTCTTTATTCTTTTCTTTATATCAAATGGGTGTTTATTAACAATGTTAGAACATCGATTGTGTGGCGATGAGTTTACAATTGCGGATCCGTTTATAGAAACAATTGGTATGGAATCAACTAGTAAAAATCGTGTATTAGTATCCTATTTTATTGCAATAGGGTTTTTCTTATTTTTCTTTATTGTTTATTATTTTCGGTTTTATTATAATAGTAAAGTTGTAAATACCATAACGGAACATATACCTATACCAATAACATTAATAAATGAACTAGGCGAAGAATTAACAAGGTTGTAATATATAAAATATATATATTATATCTTACTTAAAACAAGTTAAAATTATTACACCATATTAGTATATAGATGAGTTCTCAAGAAAATATGTTAAAACATAAACATACAAATGTGTTTTTAAATAGTTTTGATTCTAATTCACAAAAGGTTGAAAATATTAATAATTTTCTTGAATTGGAAACAACAAATAGTAAAACCGAATCGTGGAATAAAATGGATAAAACCGGAAAAATTAAACTATTAAATGAATATGTTGATACTATAATTGAAAAGCATAGTCTTGAAACAACTGATATATCCGATCTTAAAAAATATTTAATAGACAGTTTGGATAAAAAAAAGTTACAGCATGTGAAAGATGTTCATTGTGATAAAAGCACAGGCAAGATTCTATCAATACCAACATTAAATTTCAATTCAACTACCCGCAAATTTACGCTGAAACGTTGTGAAAAAAGGGTGTCTACACTGAAATCGTTAGGTAAGGGGAAAAAATCTCCATCAAATAGTAAACAAACACCATTAAATTTGAATAACGAATAATAATCATTATAAAATTGATATGATATAAATGTTTATAGGATATATAATATAAATACTATAAACATTTCAAATAGAAGATGAATACATTAGAAACATTAAACGCACCTGTATATGCAAATGAAATGTCGTTAATTGATTACAACGATTTGAAAGAAACGGTCGGGTTATTAGTGCATGAATATATGATGGCAAATATTAAACAGTATATGCATCCGAATTTTCATAAAAATGCACTCAGTGATATTACGGAAATACTTGAATACACTTTTTCCAGTATTTCCAACGATTATGATGTAAATATTGATATGCTCCATTCGGTTATTAAAGACAGTATGGTTTTATTTTATAATTATATCTCTCCACGTCGTTCAAGTGGCAATACATTTATTCGCATGAAACAAACCAATAAACAAAAAAAGAAAATGAAAAACAAAATAGAATATCTACAACATATACCGCAACCTGAACAACGAACACCAGAATGGTATGAATTTCGCTATAAGCATTTAACTGCTAGTAATATTTGGAAAACATTTTTAACAGACAGCACACGAAATCAACTTATTTTTGAGAAATGCCAACCATTAAATATGGATAAATATAGTGGTCCATCTGCTTCCTCACTCGAATCGCCTTTACATTGGGGACAAAAATATGAACCGCTTTCGGTGATGCTCTATGAAAAAGTGTATAAGACGAAGGTAAGCGACTTTGGGTGTTTGCCTCACCCGACAATTGAATTTTTAGCAGCATCTCCAGACGGCATTAATACCCTAGAAACATCAGACCGTTATGGACGAATGTTGGAAATTAAAAATATTTATAACCGCGAGATTACTGGTATTCCAAAATTAGAATACTGGGTTCAAATGCAAGTTCAGATGGAAGTATGTAATTTAAATGAATGTGATTTCTTAGAAACCCGGTTTAAAGAATATATATCCAGAGAAGAATTTGTGTCAGACCATACACAAGAATATAAAGGATTAATGATGCTATTTATGAATGAACAAGGACGTCCTGTATATGAATATGGACCACTTGAATTATCACCATTGGCAATGGAAGAATGGCAAGACACTATGATGGATAAACATGAAAATGACAATTGGACATGGATAAAAAATATTTACTGGAAATTAGATGAATTGAGTTGTGTATTAGTATTGCGCAATAAAATGTGGTTTTTGTTGGCAGTTCCACAATTAGAGAATTTATGGAAAACCATTGAAGAAGAAAAAGAGAATGGAAATTATGTGAATCGTGGACCGAAGAAAATGAATCCAGCAAACAAGATAAAAAAGAAACTTCAAAATGAAAATGCAGATATTCATATCACAACACAATCAACGTGTTTTATTGAGATGACGAAAGAAAACGATACAAAAGAAAGTACCACTTGAAAATATATAATATATAATATAAACAATATATAATAATGATTGTAAGAATTTTTTTAACTGCTGTTATTGGTATGATTGCTGGACTAATTGGGGGTGGATTAGGAATAGGCGGAACATTTATTCTTTTGCCTGGTCTTTTATTTTTAAATATTATACCCGACTATAAATTGGCAGTAGGAACCGTTATATTGTCAATGCTTCCGCCTATATCTATTTTAGCCGCAATTGATTACTATAAACGTAAACAAATTGATTTTTTAATTGCAGGTGTGTTGTGTGTTTCTTATATCATTGCAGCAAAATATGGTGCTTTTTTTAATAAAGAATACAGTGATAAAACACTTAAATATATAACATCCATTATCTTTTTCATTTTTTCTCTTTACTTTTTATGGTCAGGTAAATGTGATAAAACGCCTATTTAATAAAAATTCACACGACGATGCTCACTATTTAAATCGATAGGTGTTGCTTTTTTATTTTTACATTCATTTCGTGAAAACAAAGGTGCGTCATTTGTGTGGAATTCTTTATCTGAACTAATATTTTCTAAATCCTTGTAGTTCACTAATTTCAGTTCATTGGCAGGGATCAGGTTTTCAGTTTCATTTGATAAAGGTGTAATATTATCCAGTAACCGATGTTCAATTCCATTATGATATCCATCATCTAAATCCGGGTCAAAATCATCTTCATATGTATTAGTGTCTGCGGTTATCTCTCTGTGATGAGAACCATTTTTTAAATGCATCGGGACAACTTTCTCATTTGTATTTGGTTTCATAATGATAAAGAAAAAATAAACAATTAAAATACTTGTCAAAATACTGGTGGCAGTTGCAATTAATTTAATATTCATTTGTTATACTATATATTATATATAACAATTTAAACTTTTCTCATTATTAATACATAATAGAACATCTATTAATAATGTCGTCATCGTCGCCCTCAAATGAAGAACTCTATGTTATGAAACGGAATGGAGAAACAGAAGTTTTGTCTTTTGATAAAATCCTTCAAAGAGTAAAATATCTTGGCACAAATCAAAAACCAACTCTAAATGTGAATTATAGTCAATTGGTTATGAAAATTGTAGACCAATTGTATAATAATATTCCAACACATGTTATCGACGAATTAATGGCAGAACAATGTGCTTCATTAACGACTAAACATTTGGATTATGGAATTCTCTCTAGTAGGATTATTGTATCAAATAACCATAAAAACACAACCCCCCTTTTTTCAGAAGCAATGGACGTTGTTTATAACTATTGCGATATTCACGGATTACATAAACCGCTTATTCACGAAAACACATGGTCTATTAGTCAAAAAAATAAAGAAATAATTGATGGAATGATTGATCATTCGCGTGATTATTTATTTGATTATTTTGGATTTAAGACATTAGAGAGAGCATACCTTATGCGTGTTGATAAAAAAGTCATTGAACGTCCTCAATACATGTGGATGCGTGTAGCAGTTGGAATTCACGGCGAAGATTTGTATAAGGTAAAGGAAACATATGAATTATTGTCAAACAAATACTTTACACATGCCACTCCAACACTTTTTAATGCAGGCACAAACAAACCACAACTGAGTTCATGTTATTTACTTGGGATGGAAGACGACAGTGTGGAAGGCATTTATAATACTTTAAAAGATTGTGCTAAAATATCGAAATGGGCGGGTGGTATTGGACTACATATTCACAATGTTCGTGCGTTTGGAACACACATTAATGGAACAAATGGTACAAGTAATGGTATTGTTCCCATGTTGCGTGTATTTAATACGACCGCTCGATACATTGACCAAGGTGGTAATAAACGAAACGGAAGTTTTGCAATTTATTTAGAACCATGGCATGCCGACATTGAGCGTTTCCTAGATATGAAAAAGAATCACGGAGATGAAGAAATGCGTGCACGTGATTTGTTTTATGGGTTGTGGATTCCAAACCTTTTTATGGAAAAGGTAAAAACAAATAATGACTGGTATCTATTTTGCCCTCATACTTGCCCTGGATTGGCAGATTGTTATGGTGACGAATTCAACACACTTTATGAAAAATACGTGAAGAGTGGAAAAGCATTAAAAACCATTAAAGCGCGTGACCTATGGTTTAAAATCTTAGATAGTCAAATGGAAACTGGCACACCGTATTTACTCTATAAAGATGCAGCAAACAAGAAAAGCAATCAGCAAAATATTGGCGTCATTAAATCAAGTAATCTTTGTACCGAAATTATCGAATATAGCGATTCGGAACAAACAGCAGTCTGTAATTTGGCAAGCATTGGATTGCCAAAATTCGTTAATAGTGATAAAACATTCAATTATGAGAAACTCCACGAGGTGACCAAAGTGATTACGTATAATTTGAATAAAGTGATTGATATTAATTTCTACCCAACCGATAAAACGCGCGTGAGTAATTTACTCCATCGCCCCATTGGAATTGGTGTTCAAGGATTAGCTGATGTATTTGCTTTAATGGACGTGACATTTACTAGCGATAAAGCAAAAGAAACCAATAAACTTATTTTTGAAACAATTTATCACGCTTCGGTGGAACGTTCTATGGAAATTGCGAGAGACCGTTCGCATCATATGCAGCAACTTGCTAAAGAACATTCCAAATTATTTAAAGATGTTGATGTATCGCACTTGGATAGGTATAAAAAACAGGATACAGTATCGCGAGAATATTTACCAGATGCTGAAAATGACGAACACGTGAAAGAGTTGTTGCCGATTCCTGCCGAATTATATTATTTAAATGATAAGCAAATGGGTGCTTATAGTTCATTTGCCGGAAGTCCTGCGTCAAAAGGGTTGCTCCAATTTGATATGTGGGGTGTTTCGCCAAGTAGCAATCGTTATGACTGGCACGGTTTAAAAGAACAAATCAAGGTTTATGGATTGCGTAATTCACTATTGGTTGCTCCGATGCCCACTGCTTCTACGTCCCAAATTCTTGGGAATAATGAATGTTTTGAACCGTTCACCAGTAATTTATATTCGCGCCGCACAAACGCTGGTGAATTTGTAATGCCAAATAAGTATTTAATGGCAGAATTATTGGAAATGGGGTTGTGGAATGATTCTATCAAAGAAAATATTATTTTGAATAAAGGCAGTGTCCAACAATTAACGACTATTCCACAGCATTTAAAGGATAAGTATAAGACAGTATGGGAATTGCCAATGAAACAATTAATCAATATGGCAGTTGATAGGGCGCCATATATTTGTCAATCCCAAAGTTTGAATTTATGGATTGAAGACCCAGATTATAAAATTCTGACTTCAATGCATTTTTATGCTTGGGAAAAAGGATTGAAAACGGGAATTTATTATTTGCGCCGAAAAGCAAAACATCAAGCGCAACAATTTACAATTAAACCGTCGGCGAATAATAGCACAACACAAGGACAGGCACAGGCACAGGCACAAGAACAAGGACCTGAAGAATGTCTTATGTGTTCAAGTTAAAAATACAAATTTATATTATATATAAAAATAATAAATATATATATTAAATTTATATATTAAATTGATATAATAATTGTTATTACTATACATAATAATAACAACTATAAATCACACGATGAGTTTGAAACCATACCGTTCTATTCGCCTTTTTGATGAAACCGATAAAAAATATACAGATACATTAAAAAAAAGTTTTAACGATTTACCGCGTGGTATAAAAAGTGAATTTCAACTATTTACTGATCATTTAATGGACGATGAGAGTATTTCCAGTTACCAATTATTAAACGCAATTCGTGTTTTTTATAAAAAAAACAAGGAGATTTGTGATGGGGCATTATATAATAGTTGGAAAATATTTGACAATATAGCATTTAATTATCGCCCTTGGCAAGGTTAGTATTTATAGTTTTGAAATTTACATACAATAGGATTTATACAAATATTTAAAAACCATTTTTACATTATCGTCTGATGATACATCATAATTGCATTCCAACATCACATAACAACGCAAACAAATCATGACATCAGCAATTGCGTTATGTGTTCCTTTTGGAGCATTTCCAAATAATTTAGTATGCAATTCTGACAAAGTTGGGAATTTATTATAAGTTTCACCTGTTTTTTTATTCACTCTTGGAATTGCACACAATTCAGTCGTTCGTTTCATCGTGCAATACTCGGAAATTGCTCCATTTCTATTGTAAAAGCAGTTCTTCATGTCGTGGCGATAAAGTTCAACCGTAATAATACGCTTATCAAATATAATATTGTGACCGACAATAACATCGGCAGTTTGAATAGTTTGAACGAATTCATTCAGAACTTCTTTAATTGGGATGCCGTTTGATTCGCTTTTTTCACGAGTAATTTGATGGACGGCAATACTTTCGGGTGAAATAATGACCGATGGATCTAATTTAACAATACGATCAACGTATTCTAATATTTCCTTTGTCTTAGTGTTAATCATAATGTATGAGAGTTGAATAATGTGAGGCCATTTAGCAGAATCGTGGAAGGATGCATAACTATCTTCAGGTAAACCAGTCGTTTCGGTATCAAAGATAAGAACCTTCATTATATTAGTATATAGTGGATATGTTTCCCTTATAAACGAGTAGATAATTACAATCAATTTTATGTTTATTAAAATCCTTTTGCGCCTAATACTTTTGTGCCTAATACTTTTGCGCCTAATACTTTTGTGCTATTGGTTATTAGTTGTAAAAAATAGTATAATCATTATATAAGATATTATAAGATGGGCGTTAGTATGTCTATAACAAAAAATGCAAAATATGGCAAACCTGCATATGCTGCTCTCGGAGAAGTTGACGAAGATGGTGCTGCTGCAGCAGATGCTGAGGGAAATGGTGAAAAACAAAAAAGTGAACCTATTGAACAAACACCAGAGTCAATAGAGGCAGTTAAACAAGCAAATCTTGAAAAATGGAGTGATGTATTTACAAAAATCGTTAAAATAGAACAAATTGAAAATAAAATTAAAACATCAATCGAACCGTTCATAGCAGGTTTAAAAGGTGAACCAATAGTTTTATCAAAAGATGACCCTATAAAATATATAAGAGGAGGTAGTGATGAATATGCACCTTATTTAAAAGAAGATATAGATAAGTTTTGGTTAGTGGATACTGGAGATGAAGATTTGAACACTTTTTTTAAAGATGAGGAGTTAGTAGGATTAATAGTAGGTATAAGTGATGACAAAAAAAAATTAAAAAGTCTTGAAAAGGATAATAAAGATGTATATATTCAAATAAGTGATCTTCTTACAGTTTTTCAGAGTAAATTTGTCAATAAGATGTTTGAGAAAACACAAGAAGCAAATAAACATGAAGCAATGAAAGAAATTATTAAATATATAGTAAATGATTCAAAGGCATTTAAAAAAATACATAAAGAAGAAAACATTTCGGGTAGTAAAGCAGCAATTACTAGTGGAGAGAAAACAAAAGAAGAAATTAAAATGGAAAAAAGAAATAATGAAAAATCAGCAGCAGAAGGTGCGGAAGGTGAAGCAGAAGGTGCTGAAGAAGGTGGCGGCGACAGCGACAGCGACAGCGACAGCGACAGCGACAGCGGAGGCGGTTATAGTAGTGATGAAGGCGGTTATATGAGTGGCGGTGATAATATTGAAATAGAAGGTGGAAAAACCAGTGCCGAAAAAGAATATAAAAGTTTTAAGAAAGAAGAAAAAGCAGATTTTGCTGGAAAAATTGCTGATTTTATGAAAGATACGCCAAAATTAATTAAGTTTATGGACGAGAATAAAGAAGATTTGATGAATTTATATGAAAAAAATAAAATTGGGATAAATGTTAAAAAGAGTATGGTTGATGGTTCGCCAATATTAGAAAAATTATTTCAAGAAATAAATAACTATACGAAAGAAATAGAAGAAACAGGCGCAGCAGTAGAAATGATCGCCAAATCAGGAGAAGCACCAGATGCAGGAGAAAAAGGAGAAGGAGAAGGAGAAGGAGAAGCACCAGGCGACAAAGCACCAGATGCAGGAGAAAAAGGAGAAGGAGATGAATCAGGCGACAAACCACCAGCAGGCGACAACGCAGGCGACAAACCAGAAGCACCACCAAACGGCGAGCAAAGCGGCGGCAGCGGTAAGCATGCAACCATTACAAAAACCAAGAAAAAATGTCAACCCAAGAAAAAATTACCCAAAAACATTAATATTAATATAAACCTAGGCAAAACAAATATTGCGTATGAAGATACGAGTGACAGCGACAGCGAAAGCAGTAGCAGCAGTGACAGTGATAGCGACGATGAAAGTGAAAGCGACAAAGAAGAAGAAAAAAAGGTAGTTAAAAAGGGTAAAAAAAAGGTCAAATATGTCGTCAATACAACTGCACCTAAGAAAAAAAATAGAACCAAGCGTCGTCGTCAAACTAATGATGAAGAATAAACAATATATAATTTAATGAAATGACCTACAAATCCCAAAACTTTTCCGATGAAAAGGTGTTATACCATGTTGTTTAATACCATCCATATGAATCTTTGTGCCATACCCTTTATTCTTCAAAATACCATAATGTTCATTTAAATTTGGATTTTCCGCACATAATTCAGCAATATAGTCATCGCGCGACACTTTAGCCAAAATAGAAGCAGCGGCAATAGCCGAATACGTATTATCTCCTCCTTCAATACATACATGCGATATTTTTTCGCCCGTTGTCATATCCATCATAGGCGTAAAATCATTACCATCAACAAGTAATAATGTATTTGTATTTATTGATGGATGTTTATTCTTTAGTTGTTCTATTACATCATTAATTGCTGCGTGCATTGCTTTATGCGTGGCATTACGAATATTAATTTTATCAATAACACCCTCGTCTGAATATTGCACTGACCAAGCAATTGCGTTTTCTTTAATATGTTCGGCCGCTTCTTTAATTTTCTTTTCAGAATGGAATTTTTTACTGTCTTTCATAAGGGCGTGATTAAATTGTTCCATACTTTTAGGTAAAACTGCAGCACTTGCATAAACACGACCTAACATTGGACCACGTCCTGCTTCATCTACGCCAATTTCATAATGAATGCAGTTATTAGAGAGAACATTATCAGTATCATTATCATTATCATTATCATTATCAGTATCAGTATCCTCGCAGTATGATGATTTTAATATCGTGACAGTTCGCGGAGGCATGTATATACACTATATAACATAGATTAACTCTATTATATTAATTTCAATTTTAATATAATATATATTGTATTTTTACAATATACTATTTATTTTTTCCATTGATAATCTATATACTACAAATGACAATTATGAAAAATACTAATACGATGTTAAAAACAATAAAAACAACAATAAAAACATCAAAAATAGTTAAATTGTTGACACTTTGGTTTAACAAATTAGCAAAATTAGCAAATTTAAAACCGAAACAGTTGACCATTCTTTTAGGATTATTGTTAGTGAGTTTAGCGACACTTGGATTAGGAATGATGGGAGGAACTATAGAAGGAAATACTGCATTATGGGAAGATGCAGAAAAAAGGACTGCTGAAATTAAACGTTTAAACGATGAAAAAATAAAATATGTAGACGCAATGAATTGCGAAATCAATAATTCGTCAACATCTACAAGTGTAAGGAATAATATAAGAACAAAAATAAATGCTTGGTATAATACGTTTTATCCTTATGAAGCACAATATAAAATTTTAAAAATAAAACGCGACGATGATATAAGCATTAATACACCGAAATACATAGACAAAAATGATTTAACTTCTTTAAGTCAAACCGATTTTGAAAAATATGATTTGGAATATATAATAGATACAGATGAATCACTGAACGATTTGGAATTGTATAAAATAAAAAATGAAGGAGATATTAGTTCCGAAACGCCAAAGTATATGAATGGTTCAACTACATTGACGGGTAATGCTGTAAATAAATACGAAATAATAAAGGTTAAAACACCGTCTAATCCTAATATAATAAGTGAACTTTACAATTTAGAATTTGGAGATGATGGAATTAAAACAAATCTTTTCAATCGTTCAAATAAAACAAAATTAACGAAGGCGTTTAATGACCTAAAAAGTAATACAATTGATAGAATAAATTTTATGAATATAATTACGTTAATAGAAAGTTCGGGTGAAACAACCGTGGAAGCAAATACTTCATATGAAGATACATTAAATGTCGTAAATGATATTTTAAATCAAGGAACTGCAAATACAGTGACGGGTAATATGAGTGTGGACCCTTGTGATACTGCAGGTTGCAGTGGTTCTGGTTGCACTGGTGGCGTTGCCGATAGTTCTCTTAACTGTATTGGCGATTGGACTAGGGTAGGCACTTGTAAAAATGGGATTATCAAAAAGAAATTCAACAAGACAAGAGAGGCAAGTAATGGTGGCAATGTTTGTGGATATGAACACAATGAAGTGAGATATTTTTCTTGCGTGAATGGTAGTGAAGAAGAAGAAGAAGAAGAAGAAGAAGAAGAAGAAACTATAACCGGATTAATTGATATACCCGAAAGTATTACTAATCCTGATTTATTACGCGAATATTTAAATAATATCGAAACGGACTTTACTAATGCAGATAAATGGAAAAAATTATACATTGCCGAATTGAAACGTCGCAATGACTATATAAAGTATGCCAACACACACAACGCAACCTATCATGGCGCCGGTGGCAGACAACAACAACAACAACAACAACAACAAGGAACACAAGAATATGATAGTTTAACTGGTGTCCCGCCCGGCGATGAAGATTTATATATGCTGAAATCGCGAATGGTTCCTCCGACTAACCCGCCTGGCAGTGGCAGTGGCAGTGGCAATGGCAACCGATTACAAGAACAAGAAACACAAAAGGAGTGTTCTTCTAGCAACGGATGCAGCAAACCCGCGCCTGTTCCACCTTGCCCACCATGCGAACGCTGTCCTGAACCTGCGTTTGATTGTAAACGCGTTCCTAATTATAATAGCGTAACATCTAATGAATATTTACCGCGTCCTGTTTTGAATGATTTTAGTCAGTTTGGGATGTAAATATCATAGTAATACAAATTATATTATATATTAATATATAATTTATAATATATATAATTTATAATATGTTAGGAGGAACAAAAAATAAATCCATTCATTACACTTCACAAGATTTATTTATATATTTTTTAAAAAATAGTAATATAACATTAATATCAGACAGTTCGCGATATGGAATTTTATTATCATTAACTATTCCACGTAATGTGGATACGCCATATGTTGGGTTTAGACCTCAATTTGTGGGGAGAGATATTCGCACAATATGTGTAAAACTACAATATGTTACTGAAAATGGTGAAGAGAAAATAATATGTGATAAGAATGTTTACACTAGCTATTTTAGTAATAAATTTAGTGTAAAAAGAGTAGAGTTTATTAATGAATGTAACACTCAAATGAAAATAAATAGTAATACATCAGATTTGTACGATCCATTATCTCCAAATATACTGTATTGTGGTTTACTAAATAATAATGATTTTAAAACATTAATTCCTCAAAATACAAATTCCTGGTTTGATGTATTTTATAATTGTATGAATAATAATAACAAATATCAAGTTGGAATTATAGCAATGGAAATGGCAGGAAATGAACGAGAATTTGATACTTTATTTAATAAAATAGATATTAACCCTAGATTGGAAATGGTTTATAAAGCGCTTTCATTGTATTCATTATTTGAATTAGGAGTTACAGGATATTTTCAAAATGATTACCATATGGGTAATTTTATGATTGCTACTAACTATAAACATTATTTTAAAGGCACATTAGGAAATAATTGGATGGACAATTTAAGAAGTTTTGTAATCGATTATGGTAGAGCAACACATAATCCTCAAGCAGGAATAAATTTATATAATATTTTTAATAAAAATACTAAATATACAAATAATGATATAATCAGCGCAATTAATATCATTCAACAACAATGTTATCCGATTAGTGGTAATGTATGTTATAATTTTGAATCATATAAATGGTTAGATGATATTAAAAATTCTAATAATATTCATGATTATGCTGTTCTTATACAACAACTAAATGAGGCAAGACTACATATGATATCAATTATTAATGAAGAACTAGAGCGTAGGTTAGAAGAACAACGACGCAAGATAGAGCAAGAAGAACAACGACGCAAGATAGAGCAAGAAGAACAACGACGCGTGCAGAATGCTACTTTAAATTTAGAAAATTGTCCCGATTTAAAAGATATAAATATTGATAAGTTAAAAACGGTATCAAATAATAAAGAATATAAAAAATTAGCATTGTTATTACACCCAGATAAGCATCCTATAGATATTGAAGGTTTGGATTGTAACAAACGCGCGAATGAACTTTTTCAGATATATAGTACTGAACGGACAAAACGTGAAGAAGAACTACAAAGAGAAACTGAGGAAGCGCAACGAAGATCAGCAGAACGAAGATCAGCAGAACGAAGATCAGCAGAACGAAGATCAGTAGAACGAAGATCAGCAGAACGAAGATCAGCAGAACGAAGATCAGCAGAACGAAGAGAAAGTGAGGCAATAAAAACAGAACAAATAGCAGCAGAACGAAGAGCAGCAGCGCAACGAATAATAACTGAGGCAGCGCAACGAAGAGAAAATGAGGCAGCGCAACGAAGAGCAGAAGCGCAACGAAGAGAAAATGAGGCAGCGCAACGAAGATCAGCAGAACGAAGAGCAGCAGCGCAACGAAGAGAAAATGAGGCAGCAGAACGAAGAGCAACTGAGGCAGCAGAACGAAGAGCAACTGATGCAGCAGAACGAAGAGCAACTGAGGCAGCACCTAAAACACCAAAATTTAATGGTGTTGTTATACGACCTAATCCTTTAAGACAACCAGTTGTTCAAGCAGTTAATCAACAGTATCTAGATGTAATCGATAAAAATTTAACAAGATTAGATAATATACCTAAAAAGATAAACCATGGTTTTAATTATATAAAAACCCCAACCCCAACCAGTATCATTCCTGAAACATCTACTATTATTAATTCTGATATTGTTGAACCATTAAATTATTCTCAATTATTTTTAAATAAATTAAAAAGTGTTCCATTAAATACTCCTCTTATGGTTTTATTCATAAGTATGCTTTTTATGCTTGTATATAATAATTATCAAGCAATTGAGGGTGGTGGTAATTATTCTAATAGACAAATTGTAAAGTATTCCAGTGGTAAAAATAATAGTAAAAATAATAATTATGATTTATTAGACCCAATAAATATAGATCGTCTTATACTTGGGTTCAATACAATGAATTACGGATATCAATCATTAGAAACGCTTAATGCAAAAACAAAAATAAATAAATCTAGTAGAAAAACAAAAATAAATAAATCTAGTAGAAAAACAAAAAAGGCATATAGTTACAGACCAAAAAGTAATAAAACAATAAAGAGTAGTTCACAAAAAAGGAATACAAATTAATTATGATATTATGATATTATGATATTATAATTTAAGTCCTTTTTTTCATGCATTTTTGATCAATCTGCATTGTTTTACATTTTTCTTCTTGTGGAACAATTTTAATAACGCATTTGGATTTTTTTCCATACAGCGGTTCAGTACAACCTTTTTCCCCATTTTTCTTATTTTTCAAAGTTGATTTTTTATATGTTTTAATATCAAATAATTTCGGTTTTTCGCTGGTGCAACGTGCTCTAAAATGTTCATATCTCTCACGCACATCACAATAAGAGAGACCAGATTTCTTTTTTAACATTTTATTCACCAATTCATGGAGTTTGTAGACATACCGCGAGAAAGATTCACGATTTTTCATATCTTCAGCACGTAACGGGAACGCTTTAAAATTTTTAGTTAAATTAATACGGCAATATTTGCAGGGCAAGACATGCTGTAAAGAGAGAATAAAATCGCGATAATATTTCTTGTCGTCAGTCGACGGATGTATTGGGTAATTAAAAGACATTGTATGTAAATAATGCCACATACTTGGTCCCCATACGGTAGTTAACATTCCATCACCACTATAGTAATCTTTTTTCCGGAAGGTCCTTTTTTTCAGTTGAGGTTTAACGGATGATAGTGTTTTTTTTCCTTTATTTCTTTTTGTTACATTCTTACGAATTAAATTCTTATGCATTAATGATTTACCTGTATAATAAATAGATAGATATATATTTTTACAAAAATATATATTATAAGATAATATAATAGTAATTATGAATAAATCTTTAGAAAGTTACTTTGATAATACTAAACAATTACATTTATTATTAACCTTTTCACTCTTAATTATTATTATAACAATTGGTATACCAGTTGACTACAAATATACAAAAGGAATAGGACAGGGTATTGTAATTTTTGTCTTGTCCTATATTTTATATAAAAATTATAATGAAACGCACAATCTTCGATTAATACAAAAAGATATGGTAGAAAAACTGAAAAATAAAAAAAATAAGGACAATAAAAAAAATAAGGACAATAAAAAAAATAAGGACAATAAAAAAAATAAGGACGATAAAAGCAACGAACACCTAGAAAATGACATTATGGATATGAGGAATAATACAATAGCAAGTTATACCTTGTGTGGTTTTATAAGTATATTACTTTTGTATTTTTTTTATTCAATCTATTTTTAAGAGTATTTTAGTCTCTTTTAGGTCGTTTTTAAGAGTCCTTTAATATTTATAATTGCATTATAGTAGGATACATCGTCCTTATATTTTTTTCTTAAAATTTCAACTAGTTTACCTTCTGGTGATTTATAAAGCATTATTGTTCTATATATTACTATACTATACTATACTAAATTGTTTTTATATATTATTCGTTCCCATTCACATTATATTTATTCTAATAAATATATATATAATGAAAGTTGGCGATATTCAACAAAAAATGATGAAATTTGCTGGAAATACTAAATTTTTAGTTATTCTTTTTCTCATCATAATCTTTTTAATTGCAGCAATAACTATATACCGGCAACATGTATCTAACCGTATTAATGCTAGTTATGTAGCAAATAATGAATTCAATCAAGGTAATCCTGGATTAGAGTCAGTTGATATGTATTTCTTTTATACCGAATGGTGCCCTCACTGCAAAACTGCAAAACCTGTATGGTTCGATTTCAAGAAAGAAATGGAAGGTAAAAAGGTGAAAGGAATTAAAATTAACTTCTTTGAAGTGGATTGTGACAAAGATACTGAAACATCGGATAAATTTAACGTCAAGGGATTCCCAACTATTAAGATGATGAAAGGCAATCAACTTATTGAATATGATGCAAAACCTAGTAAGGATACTTTACACGAATTTGTTAGAACTTCTTTAGAATAAACTATAAACTATAAATTTAAAATTATAAAATTACATCACTTTTATCATATAAAATGAATTATATATGATATGATATGATATAAAAAATAACACGTTATTTATAAAATGGATAATACGCGCAGTGAATGGTCGGCACATTGGAATGATGAAACAAACCAAGTATTTGATGTTAAAATGAAGGATGGAACTTTAAAAACTTTTCAGAAGGGATTATGGGTAAAATTACCAGGACGCAATGATAAGGTAATTATAGATAGTATTGTTGCACCTTTTCACAATGAGCAAGAGAAACAAATGTTATTAAACCAATATAGTAATTGCAATAATGATGAAACTATAAAAAATATTATCTTGGGACCTCGCGGCATCACTTATTTGCCTTGGCGGTATGATGAAAAACGGTTTGCAACAATGTCCTATACAATGCGCGGAAATCAACGATTTATTGTTTGTTATCCTGTTGGTATAAGGCATTTTGGTCAACATATCAATTGGGACCTTGTTGAAATTACATCCCCACCTGATAATATAGACAAAACCCTCGTAGATGAAGTTTTAGAAAGAATAAATAATTTATAAAGTTTCAGTTACAGTGTCAGTTACAGTGTCAGTTACAGTGTCAGTTACAGTGTCAGTTACAGTGTCAGTTACAGTGTCAGTTACAGTTTCAGATAAAGAATCCAAAAACACATTTGCTTGTTTATACCCATTCTCAATAATATTGCGTCTTATTGTTTCATTAGATAATGCTTCTACCCATTTATCAAATCCCGACAATTCTTCTATAAAACATTTAATTGTATATTTTATTTCTGTTTGTTCGGGTTCCGTATCAAGTGATGTTTCCATTTTTTTTAGCAAACATAAGAATAAATCAAAAATAGAAGAATTATCGGATATACTGTAGGTATGTCCTCCCTTCCAAATATTTTTAAATGCGAGTATTTCATCTAATTCACATTCTTGTTCTTGGATACAATCATTTAAAGGAAAATTATTAAGTAATCCACCGTCTATAAAGCAATGTTCATCACTTAATATCGGTTGAAAAATAATTGGAATCGCCATACTCATTTGTAATGCTTTAACAACTGATAAATCAGGAAAGGTTTTATATGATATATTATACTTGGTTAAACGTCTGCTATTTATATCCGTCGTAAACATATGCAACTCTATTTTATTGTAATTGTAAAGTTCCAATAAAGTAATATTTTCATCTAGGTCTTTACCCTTTAATAATGGAATAACTGCTTCAGTGAAAAATCGTTCATTAATTAAACTTTTTTTATCATAAATATCAATTAAATTTACTCTTGATTCGCCAACCAATTTTCCCCAAGGACGTTTTATAAAATAATCATCAATCCATTCCCATTCATATCCAAGTGAAATAATTAGACCAATATAAGCGCCAATAGAACATCCATAAATGCTTTTAATATTATCTAATTTCCAAAACTCTTTTTTTTCCAATTGGGAAACAATACTATAACTTAATAGTCCCGACGGACCGCCACCACTGATTACAATATGCTTTATCGTCATTATGTAAATTAGTTCTTTATCTAATTACATATATAAACTTTGTTTTTATATAAAAGTTTATACAAAGATATAAGATAAAAGATAAAAAGGTTTATATCTTCATTTTTTTCCGTTATACAAAATATATAGAATAAACAGCAGCGAATGAATACTATATTTACTCTTGGCGATGAAACTAGCGAAAAAATGAAGTTAAATTTAGATGAATTGTATGAGAAAAAACAACAACAAGATTTAAATACGTTATCTCTCTACAATAAAATTTTAGGACGTATTCATACGAAAATTAAAACAGTATCACGGCAACAAACCAAGGAACAGTTCTGTTGGTATGTGATGCCCGAAACAATGATTGGTGTGCCGAAATACGACCATGGTGCTTGCACTGCTTATATTATTGATAATTTACAAGATAATGGGTTTATTGTTAAATATACACATCCCAATTTACTGTTGATTTCTTGGGCAAATTGGTGCCCCTCGTATGTGCGGTCCGAAATCAAAAAGAAAACAGGTGTAGTGATTGATGGAAATGGGCGACGGTTGGATTTGGACGAAAATGGTAAGGTGATACATGGTGGCAATAATGGCAGCAACGGTAATAATAGTATTAGCGATGACCCGAACGAATTGATGTTTCATCGCAGCAAAAATGGTAATGGTAACGGAAACGATAGCGTAAAAGCGAACAAAGAATATACATCTATTGATAGTTATAAACCGTCGGGATTGATTTATAATGAAAATTTATTGAGGCGGATAGAAGATAAAACGAGGTGATTCTATAAAACGAGGTGATTCTATAAAACGAGGTGATTCTATAAAACGAGGTGATTCTATAAAACGATACTGTATATAATAGTATAATTATTTTATAAATTAAAAGATAATTTAAATATCTATACTATTATGCAAATACCCAACAGTTAAATCATTCAATAAACGTATTTTAGACGTGGTTGTATTTGCTAATTGAGCAGCAACGATGCCTTCAAATAAAGTAATACCTTTTAAAAAATCAGTTTCGCATGTAATATACATTTCCACAATAATTTCGCGGGTTGATTTAATAAGAGAATTTAATAATGATTCATCTAATTCAGGATTCAATCGTACAGTAACATCATTCACCTCTTTTATACCACCAACTTGCGGTGGTTCATTCGGCATTTGCTGACTTTGATTTTCAAATGGATTCTCAGTTACCATTTGTTTTATTTTATCATCCACATTAGTGGGAGGTGATTGTTCTTGTGGTTGAACTAATTGGTTTAAAATACTGTCTGTATTTTGTTCTTCTTTGCTAGGTATAGGTTGATTCTCTTCCATAGGTATAGGTTGTTCTTCTACCGTTGTGCTGTCACTTTTCGTTTTTTGAGGTTTTTTAAATGTAAATAATTTATCCAATACTTTTAATAATTTATCTTGATTTGTATTCATACGGTTTGTCATTTCTTTCACGTGAAAAGCATATTCTCTAAATAATTTATCCTTCAGTGTTCCATCATATTTTTGAGTTAAGAGACCATCTTCTTTACACTTTTCATTATTATGAAAATCAATTAATGGAATTTGTTCAAAGTTAGTTATTGTTTTATTACCATCTTCATCAAGCGGTATATTTTTTCCTGTAAATGTTTTATAAAATAAATCCAAATCTTTTGCATATACATCTTTCATTTCTTTTGACATACCAGTATAATCATTGCGCTCTTCGTCATATTCATCATAATATAATTTTAATAATTCAGGTATTCCTACTTCGGACCCATTTTCAGCAATTGGTATTTCATCCTTTACACTTTCTTTATATTTCCTGTGTCTGCTTTTATTGTTATTAAACATATCACTCTTAATGTTGGAATTAATGTCTTCAGATTTATTTATATTCTTCTTGATATTACCATCTTCATTTGTATCGTTGGGATTGGGTTTGTCATCTTCAATGTATTTATCGATATCATTTATACCTTTTTCCATGCCTCTTTCTCTATTCAATCCATCGCCGCGCATTCTCTTATCTCTATCTTGTCTATTCATATATTCTTCTCTTTCATCATCGTCATAATCATCACCGCCTCTATAATCATCGCTGGCGCCTATATTATCATAATCTCTATTATTGCTATTATCGTCCGATTTATAAAATGTTCGAGTTGTTTTTTTACTTTTATCATAATTGATATTACAAAATCGAGGTTTTATTGATAATGAAATATTATTTAAATTTGATTTATCATAATCACTTTCTTGTAGTAAACTATTAATACGTTTTGTGCAAAAGTTATTATGCTCAATTGTAAGTATTTCTTCATCTGTAGGCATATTTTGTTTACTCATTAAATCATATTTTTGTTTTTTTCCTTCTTTATTAACTGAGATAATAACTGGATTTATAGTTTTCATAATAGCGGCAAATAAATGTGCAATTTTTACATAAAATTTAGCAATTTTAACACAGTCGGGTTGCGTATCATTCTCCTCACCACCTAATTGTGGCGGTTGCTCTTGCTCTTGCTCTTGTGGCAGTTGCTCTTGCTCTTGTGGCAGTTGCTCTTGCTCTTGTGGCGGTTGCTCTTGCTCTTGTGGCAGTTGCTCTTGCTCTTGTGGTTGTGGCAGTGGGATTGGCATATTTTTGTCGATATTGCTTTTTCCCTCTTCATCTTTTCTAGGATACATCCGATTAACTACCTCTTTTTGTTCTAAAGGTGTTAAATTGTTATCTATAATTTTAGCAGTTAATACTACCATTTTATCACATTGTCCTTTATCAGACATTTTATTCATATCATCAAACGTCTGCGATAATATATATTTACTCGCAATATCATCTATTTTATCAGCAAGATTAGATTTATTTTCATCACTAGAAGATACAGTATTTCCCATTGTTAATATATAACTATGTTAATATATAATTATGGTAATATATAATTATATAATAACGTATAAAATTGAATATAAAGTATTAGATACATTTAAGCACAACCAACTTAATGTCAATGGAAACCCCACTTTTGACACTCTCGTCTGTAGGAACAAATAAGTCAAACAAAACACAAAAGGTTAAAAAAACAGAAAAGGTAGACAAAAAAACATTATGGGATAGTTTTGATGAAAATGAAACGACACTTATTAATGATAACGAAGACAGTAAAACCAAAAGTGATGTAAAAATTCCAATTGAATGTGTATTTCGTAAATCGGGAGAACGTGAATTATGTGATTGTTGTGAATCGTCGCTTGCTTTTGCCGATGAAGGGTTTTTGTGTTGCACCAATTCTAAATGTGGAATTATTTATAAAGACGCAATTGACCAAGGCGCTGAATGGCGTTTCTATGGTGCGGATGACAACCAATCGGGCGACCCAACACGTTGCGGAATGCCAATTAATCCTTTACTAAAAGAATCGTCATATGGTTGTAAAGTAATGTGCCCTTCTAATTCCAGTTATGAAATGCGAAAAATCCGTCGTTATACCGAATGGCAGGGTATGCCTTATGAAGAAAAGGCGCGCTATGAAGAATTTCAGCGGATTATTGTTTTAGCAAATCAGGCAGGTATAGCTAAAATGATTATTGATGATGCAATGAGGTATCATGCTAAAATATCTGAAGTAAAAACGTTTCGAGGTGATAATCGTGATGGTATTATTGCTGCTACAATTTATATTGCTTGCCGTAATAACAATTGTCCACGGACAGCAAAAGAAATTGCGACCATCTTTCATTTAGACAATGCTAGTGCAACGCGTGGGTGTAAGAATGCTAGCACAATATTGAATGAGATTGAAAGTGATATGAATAATAATGAAAAAACATCATTATGCAATACCACACCACTTTCCTTTATTGACCGGTATTGCAGTAAATTGAATATCAATGCTGAATTAACTAAATTATGTAAATTTATTGCCACACGCATTCAAGCAAATAATCTTATTCCCGAAAACACGCCACATTCAATTGCGGCAGGTATTGTGTTCTTTGTTGCACATCAATGCCATTTAAACATTACGAAAAAAAATGTGAATAGTGTGAGTGAAATTAGTGAGGTCACGATTAACAAGTGTTATAAAAAATTAGAGTCACTGATTGACCAATTAATTCCCAAACCAATTATGAATAAGTATGTCACGCGAACATAATAGAAACATAAAGGCATAAACAAATATAAATATAATTTTTTATTTATATTTATATTAAAGTAGTATAAATGCTGTCAATTACAACTCACGTAATGGGTGGTATTGGTAACCAATTGTTTCAAGTATTTAATTTAATGAGTTATTCATTAACACACAAGATTGCTTATTTTTTTGAGAAAAGACAACCTGACCGAGCAGATCGACCATTTTATTGGGATACTTTTTTTAAAAGTTTAACGCCATTTATTAGAGAAGGTTCGCCAATGAATTTACCACTTTATAAAGAATCTGAATTCCATTTTAATCAAATACCTTCATTTGATAAAATTCACCGAATGTTTCGGTTTTATGGATATTTTCAATCCTATAAATATTTTGAACACAATAAACACACTATTTTTAAACTAATTCAATTAGAAGAACAGAAGAAAATGGTGAAACATAAATATATTTCTGATTTTTCGAATTCAATCTCTCTTCATTTTCGAATTGGAGACTATAAACATCTCCAACAACATCATCCGATCATGTCAATCACCTATTATATTGCGGCATTGAAATACATTTGTCAACATACAGATAAAACGGATTGGAATATTATTTATTTTTATGAACAGCAAGATAGAGAGATAGTGACACAAAATATTAGAGATATTGAATGTGAATTACCTGATTTGACATTTACGCCAGTAGACACAACTATTCCCGATTATGAACAAATTTTATTAATGTCGCATTGTCAGCACAATATTATTGCAAACAGTACATTTAGTTGGTGGGGCGCCTATTTTAATTCAAATTATAAAAAAATTGTGACGTATCCGAACCCAGATAAATGGTTTGGACCAGCACAAGGCAATAAAAAGATGGATGATTTGTTTCCGAGTAATTGGGTGAAAGTGGTGGGGTGAATTATTTTTGTATGGTATTGTGTTGTGTTGTTATAAAAATACAATAAAACACTTAGTTCTGATAATATTGATAATATTAAGTTGCGTAATAACTTATAAAAAATTATAATATATTTTTATATAATATGTCTACAATTTGTATTGGATATTTAACAGATAATAGAAGAACTTATACATTTGATAAATTTGTTTATTTTTTGGATAAAATAACAAATAAACAAAAAATTCACTTGGTTATATTAATTAATAATATTTCTAAAGATTTTTTTGAAAAAATAATCAAAAATAATTTAACAAATATAAATTATACAATATTATTATTTAGTAATGATAATAATTATATTAATAAAATCAAAACGTTTATTGATTTTACAAAAAAAAATAATATGAAGTATTGTATGAAATTTGATAATGATTTAATTATTAATAATCATATTATTGATTTTATGATTGATAATGTTTTTATGTTAGAAAATAAAGAAAATTTATATATAACACCGTCTATTTCAAGTGGTATTCCTACTACTGATTATTTTATAGAAGATTTTTTTAATGAAGAAGAAAAGAAAAATATACAAACCTTATTTTTAAAAACAAATATGCCGAATAATTTATGGGGGTTTAATTATGAAGCATTAAATGAATATACAATAAAAAGTAATAATTGGGACTCAGAGAAATTCATTAATAAACTTAATGAATTAGGTTATTTTTATAAAGGCATCCATCCAATACGAATTAACAAAGAAGCAATTGAATATATGAATTATGTTATTTTAAAATATAAAAAGAAGATATATGAAAAACAAGATTATAAAATACAAATAAATAATACATTTTCATATTTATGTAATAGTATATTTATTATTGACGTGGAAAACTATAATAAACTAGTAAATAATAATGAATTATATGTTGATCCATTTGACGAGGTTCCTGTAAATAAGTTTTGTCAAATGCATAACTTAAAAGGCATAATTATACGTAATAGTTTTTCTATACATCCAATCTATAATACTATTCCAAATCATAATATACACGAGAAACAATTTTATGACAATTTTTTCAATTAACACATAAAATGATATTATTTAATTTGTAAGTATTATATTTGGAAATTGTGCGTGACCTGTTTGAGGTATTTCCTCTTTTATATTTACAACCTTTAAATTATTATTTATTGGTGGAGAATTCCATGTTATAAAATAGTTATTACATCTATTTAAAACATTTTTAATATAAAAATCCTGTACATCTGTAGTAAACTCACCCAATGCGTAATTACTGATAAATAAATCATAACTTTCGTCTAATTTATTTAAACATTCCATATTTGATAATGTAATTATGTTTTTTACATTTAATTTATCCAAATATTTTTTCTGTAATTTTGACATACTTTCCAAATCAATTATTGTATATTTTTTAATATTAATATTAAATTGTTTACAAATATCAAACAATATTTTACATTGCCCGCCATAACCTCCACCTACTTCTATTATGCTTATTTCATTTTTACCGAGTTGTTTTATATAAATATATAGTTGAAGTCCAAAACAAATATATCGCAAGGTTGTTGGAGAAATATGTTTTGTATTAATGTTTTTTATATCATTTAATTGAGTAGAAAAATCAAACTTAATTGGATTTCCATATATATCATTTTCAATATATTTATTCCACATTAAATGTTCAAATTTATTGTCATGTATTAATTGATTAATAAATTTAATATATTGTATTCCTTGTTGATAAGAAACGTGTTCTAAAATATGTGTAAATTCTTTATCACGTTTAAATGACTGAAATACAGTTTCATTAATAACCGCGTCATTTGCCGTTTTGGTATGGTTATACGTATGCATTTGTTGCATTATTAATATTATAATTAATATTAATAATATTTCTTTAAATAAAAAAAACATTATATAAAAAACCCATTATATAAAAAACCCATTATATAAAAAACCCATTATATAAAAAAAACATTATATAAATATTTATATTTTAGTAATTTAACACTGGAATGTTTATTAAATTTAAATTTGTATTTAGTTCTAATTTGCTGAGACCATTCAACATCTTCACCTTGACAATGTAATAAAATTTCATTTAATGGAAATTCAATCATTATATGTTTTTTACATATAAAATAACTACCTGATATATATATATAATTTTGCCATTTTTCTCCATTGTCATCGTAATTTAAAAATATGGTTGATATATTATTTGACACATTTAACCTCTGTCTAATATCTTCAGT
>Ga0181559_10000786_pt1 | contig 30118 bp, 14 predicted proteins | sample 011ome_21_FD_133752 | JGI IMG/M metagenome (GOLD analysis project Ga0181559, IMG submission 133752) | Coastal salt marsh microbial communities from the Groves Creek Marsh, Skidaway Island, Georgia - 011508AT metaG (megahit assembly) | ecosystem: Environmental > Aquatic > Marine > Intertidal... | reverse complement strand
GGAGGACCGGCTCGCCCGGGAGGCGGAGGCTTACCGGGCCGCCCTGGCCCGGGGGGACCGGGCGGCGTTGGCCCTGCGGTGCGTGATGGGGTCCCCCGCCGAGGCGGCGGGGCGGTTCCGGACGGCCGAGGACGCCGTGGCGGCGTGGACCGACCTCACCCGGGCCGTGACGGCCTGGATGACGGCGGCCACCGCCAGGGCCCAGGGCACCGACGCGGTCCTGACCGCCCTGCGGGCGGCCTACGGGCCCGCGCGGACGTCCTACCACCCGCCCCTGGCCACCGAGCCCGTGGCCCGCGGGCCGACGGGCTTGAGCCCGAGGGCGGCGATCCTGGTGCGCCGCCGGGCGTGGGGCGTCCACACCGGGCGCCAGCGTCCCGTCGAGGCGCCGCGCCGACGGTCCCGCCGCGCCCCGCGCGGGGGCCGCTCCCGCCGCGCCCTGCGGTTGAGGCGGCGGCGGACGCGGTTCCTGTTCCGGACCCGGGCCCGGAGGGCCCGGCCCCGGCCGCGGCTCCCCAAAGCGGCGGTCCGCCGGGCCCGGCGCGCGCGGAAACTCCTGCGGGTGCTCGGGCGTGAGCTGCGGCGGAGGCGGGCCCGCCGGCGCCCCCTGGGCGGGGCCCGGGGGGCCCGGGCGCGCCGGCGCCTCCGGGAGCTGGCCCGCCGTCTGGCCCGCAGGGCCCGGCGGGGCCAGCGGGGCCGGAGGGCCCGCCGGGTGGCCCGGTGGTCCGCGTTCCAGCCCGTGGGCCGTTCGGGCCGTCGGGTCCGCCTGCCGGCGACGGCGTGGCGGGGCCCTGACGGCCTCGACGGCGCGGAGGCGCCCGTCGCCCAGGGCATCGAGGGAGGCACGGCGGCCATCGCCACCGCCGCGTGGGCCAGCGCGGGCCGCGCGGGCAGCGCGGGGGCGTGGGCCCTCGGCGCCCTGGAGGCCTTCGGGCCCCGGGGGCCCGGCCACGTGGTGGTCAAGGGGCGGGTGATCGCGTTGACCCCAGCGCCCCACGTGCCCGGCGCGGCCGCCCTGGCCGGCGCCGTGGCGGGGGCCGTCGGTCCCGGGGCGTCTCGCCGCGGCCCTCCGGGGGCCTCGGGGGGGCGGCCCGGGTGGTTGGTGCGCCACGCCGCCGAGGGGGCGTCGCGGGCGGTGGTGGAGGCGTTCCACGCCGTCCACGCCCGGGCCTGCGCCCGGGCCGACCGACGCGCCCGGCAGGCCCGGCAGGCCCAGGAGGCGGGGTCCTGGGGCGTTAGGGCCTCGGGGCCCCGGGTCGCACCCCGGGGGCGGGCGCCGCGGGGGCCGCGGTCCGACGGGCCGTGGGCCGACGTGGCGGCGTTCTTCCGGGAGGTGCGGCGGCGGTGGAGGACCCAGCAGCGGTCCAACGTCCGTCCGGGCCGGTCCTGGGAGGCGGCGGTGACGGCCGCCTACGAGGGCCCGTTGGCCCCCGAGGCCCGGCGCCGCGTCGCGGCGATCCGGGGCCGGGGGCCCTACGCGGCCCGGACGGCGGCCATGGCCTACCGCGGACGGGCCGCCCGGCGGGGGTGGACCCCGCGGCGGGTGCGGTTCGCGCCCATGGCGTCGGCCTTCCTCCGGCTGCGGAGGAGGTTCATCGAGAACGCCAAGCGGCGGAAGCGGGGCGACGCCCGGCGTCTGGCCAAGAAGCGGGCCGCACGCCGGGGGGGCGCCCAGCCCGCCGCGCCGGTGTGGACCCACGGCCTGCGCGTGGCCCCCGGGGCCGGCCTGGGTCCTCGGTCCCTTGAGGGGGACGGGGGACCCCGGCGGGTGCGGGGGCCGTGGCGGCGCGGGCCGGGGTTGGCGCGCACCGTCCGGCGCCTGCGGGCCCGGGAGCGCGCGGCCGCGGCGAACGCCCGCGGCCGGCTGCCCCTGCGGGTGCGGCGCGCCATGGCGGCCGCCCGTAAGGGCCGGAAGGTCCGCGCCCGGGGGGCCCCTGGGGGCTCAGGGTCCCTCGAGGGCCGCAGGGCCCGCCTCCGTCGCGGCGTCCGGGCCCGGAGCGAGGGGCGGCGCTTGGCGGCGGCGGTGACCCGCAGGGCGGGGATCCGGACGTGGCGGACGGGACGGGGGGCCGGAGGCCGCCGTGAGGCGGCCCGGGCCCGCTGGTCCGCCCGCGTGGCGGCCCGGGACCGTCAGCGGGCGCTGCCCCTCGAGGAGGCGGTGAAGCGCACCCTGGCGGCGCGGGCCCTCCAGGCGGGGCAGGCCCTCTACACGGCCGTCCCCACCCAGCCGTGGCGCCGCCTGCGGGTGACGCCGGGGTTCGGGGTGACGGGGGCCCGGACCACCCCCGAGGCCCAAGCGGCCAGGGTGGCCCAGCGGGCGCGGCGGGGGCTGGTGCCGGGGTCCTACTGGATGATCCGGTACCCGGCCATCGTCCGGCGCCTGATCCAGGCCAAAGCGTTGGCGGGGGCCAGGCGGCGCCCCCGGCGCTGGGGTCGGCCCGGCTCCCCCATGGGGCGGGTGTACGCCGCCCTCCAGGGGGCGGTGCCCCGGCCGAAGGACTGGCGGCGGCCCACCCGGGGGCCCAAGGCGGTCCACACGCCCGTGGGGTTGCGGCGTTGGCTGGCCCTGCGGGGGTTGCGCATGCCCCTCCCCTACGGCCGGCGGCGCCGGAGCGTGGCCGGGCGGTGGGCCCTCCGGACGTGGCGGGCCTACGCCCGCCGGGTGGCGCGGGCCCGGGCCCTGGGGGCCGGGTCCCGCGAGGGGTGGCGTCTGACCTTGGCTCGGCCGCGGGTGCTGCGCCTCGGGGTGCCCCGCGCCCTGCGCGGGCCCCTGGGGGTGGCGCGGCGGCGGAGCGTGGCGCAGCTGGCGCGGCGCCTCCGGAAGGCCCGCCTTCGGGCGGCCCGTCCGGGCCGTCGCCGCCCGCCGCGCCCCCCGCGGCGGCGCAAGCGCCTCACGGGGGCCCTGGCCAAGGCTGTGGCCGCGGGCGCGCGCCGGGCCGCCGCCAAGGCCCGGGTGGCCCTGCGGCGGCGTCAGCGTCTGCTGGGCTTGATGTCGACCTACGTGGGGCCCGTGCCCCGGCACCACCAGAAGCTGATCCGGTTCCGCCGGCGGTTCTCCCTCGGGCGCCTGCGGCGCATGAGGAGGCCGTCCCGGGTGCGTCGGACCCTGCGGTGGCAGAGCCGGGCCCGGGTGCGTCGCGCGGCCGCCGTGCGGACCCTCGCCAAGCGCCTCCTCGCGGGGGTGCGGCGGAGGCCGGGACGGCGGGGACCCACGCGGCGGTGGCAGGCCTGGGTGCGGAAGGTGTTCCAGGGGGCCCTCCTCGGGTACACCCTCCACGTGGTGACGGAGCCCGCGCCCGGGCGTCCGTCCTCCAAGGCGCGTCGGGCCCAGCGCGCGGCGTTGGCCGCCGAGGCGGCGGGGTACCCCAGCGTCCGGGCCATGCGCCTGGCCCGCCGACGGCGCATCGCCCGGCGGACCGTGCGCAACGCCCGGCGCCGGGGCTTCGCCACCCCCTTGACCGGGCCCCTCGGGGGCCTCCGAGTCCGAGGGAGCCCGGACGGATGGGACGCCGCGTGGCGCGCCCGTCTGGCCCGGGCGGCCCGGGCGGGCCCTGAGGGGCTCGAGGGGCCGGCGTCGCCCCTGATGGGGGTGGTCCGGGCGGCGGAGCGTAAGCGTCGGGCGAGGCTGCGGGCGGTGGCACGTCGCCTCGGGGGCGGCGGCCGCCCGCGGGTGGCGCCCGCGTGGGCGTGGGGGGGACGGCGCTTGCGCCGTCGCCTCCGTCTCCGCCTCCGGCCGAGGTGGGGGCTGGTGCAGCGCTTGCGCGGCCTGGGCTTCGGGGCCTCCACGGTCCGGGAGATCGTCGCCTACCGGCGCGCCCGCGCGGCCCGCGCGATGCGCCGGGTGCAGGCGATGGTCCGGGGCCGCGGGGGCGGCCTCGGACCCTACTACAGCGCCCGCGGGCGGCGGACGGGGTGGCAGGTGGGGGCCCTTCGTGCCCGCCCCGCGCCCCGGCGCCTTCCGGGGCGCCGGGCCCTCGAGGCCCCGGCGGCCGCCGCGGCCACGAAGGCCCCGGCGCCGCAAGGGGCCAAGGGGGCCCAAGGGGCCAAGGGGGCCAAGGGGGCCGGGATGGCGAGGAAACCGCCCCGGCCCCAGCCGTACTACGGGCGGGCGAGGCCGTTGAGGCCGGACAACGTGCGGGCCAAGGCCGAGGCCGAGCGGGCCAAGGCCGAGGCCGCCCGGGCCAAGGCCGAGGCGGCGGCCCGGCGGCTGCGGGCGACCGCGGCCGCCCGGGCCCGTCGGTCGGGGGCGAAGGCGCCCCTCTGGCTGCGCGCCCTCCGGGCACCCCGGGTGCCGGAGGGCTCCGGTCGGGCACCCGGGGTGCCCACGCCGGCCCCCGGGGGGGCGGACCCGCGGGCGCCCTACTACGGGTCGGCCGCGCCCGCCAGGAAGCAGCATCCCCGGGCGCGGGCCCGGGCCGAGCGCGCCGAGGCCGAGCGCCGGGCCCTCGCGGTCCAGCGCCGGGCCGCCTTGGCCGAGCGCCAGGCCGTGCTGGGGGCCCAGGGGGCCCCCGGGCCGGCGGACGCCCAAAGCCGGTGGCGCCAGCGTCAGCGTCGGCTGCGGGCCCAGCGGCGGGTGCGGCTCCGGTCCTACCCCGTGCGGGGCGCGTTGGGCCGGGTGCGTCGCCTGGACCCGCTGAGGGTGGCGGCGCGGCGCAGGCTGCGGGCCCAGGCGGGCCCTAAGGCCGGGGCGGGGGCGGAGGCGGGGGGGAACGCCCTGCCCAAGGCCCTGGCCGCGGCCCTGGGGGCCCAGGCCCCGGCTCGGAGGGGCCGGGGTGGGGAGCCGGCCCAGGACCGGACCCTCGTGGGGGCCCTGATGCGGGCCCTCCAGGGGGCCCTGCCCCAGGGCCGCGCGGCCGTGGCGTCGGCCTTCTACGGGGAGGCGATTCGCGAGGCCATGGCGGGGCTCGAGACCCTCTTTCCCGCCGGCAAGCCCATCACCAGGCGCACGTTCCGCGCCCGGTTGAGGGATTGGTTCAAGGCGAACCGGGCCACGTTGCGCGCGGTGCGGGGGTTGGACGACGGCCCTCGGCGGCGGCGTAAGCCGTTGGCCTTGACCCCGCGGGCCCGGGCCATCCTGATGGCCAGCCGTCGGGGGTGGCTGCGCGTCCGGGCCAAGGCGCGGCGGCGCCCGGGGCGGCGCCGGGCGCCCCTGCCGCCCCTGCGCCGGCCGTCCACGGCCCGCCGACGCCTCCCTCGCGTCTCCCGCGGACGGGGGGCCGCGTCGGGGGGCGTCGGGGCCCAGGGCGCCGGAGGAGGCTCCCGGGCGCCCGCAGGGGTGCGCCGGGTGGTGGCGCGGCGTCTCGATGGGACCCTGGTGGGGCCGTGGGCGGCCGCCGGGGCCGCGAGGGCGGCCACGCCGACGGTGACGTTGGGGCAGTTGGACGCCCTGGAGGCCGCGTTGATGCGGGAGGATGACGCCCGGGCGCGGGCGCGGGCCGCCCGTCAGGGCAGGCCCGAGGCGGCCCCGGGCCCTTCGGGGCCCGGCCGGGCGTGGACGGCGGTGCCCCAGACCCTCCAGGTCCAGCGCCTCGCGGTGCCCTTCCCCAAAATCATCCCGCGGCGCTTCCGGCGCACCCGGGCGACGCGGAAGGCCAACCGACGGGTGACGCGGTTCCTGGACCGCTACTGGCGGACCTACCCCAAGGGGGTGGGGCGCCGGCGGATGCGTCGCCGCCTGGTGGCGCCGCCGGTGTACCCGAGGCGGCGTCCGTTGGCCGTGGTCTGGGGTCGGACGGGGGACGCCGCCCTGGGCCGCGTGCCGCCCGTGGCCGACCCGGGCCGGGGGTCCGGGATCCTGACCCGGAAGCAGAGGCGCATGTGGCGTCTCCGGCGGAAGCTGGCGGCGCGGCCCCCCCAGGGGCCGGGGGTGGCGGCGCGCCGGTTGGCGGCCCAGCTGGCGGCGACCCGGGTGCCCATGGCGGCCCCGCGGACCCACCGGCCTGGCCGTCCCGGCGCCCCGGTGCGGTGGGTGCGCGGGCCCAAGGGCTGGCGGCGCCCCCGGACCACCCTGGTGGGGTACCGGTTGACCATGCTGCAGCGGGCCCGCTGGGCGTGGCGCCGCCGCCTCTGGCGGAGGCGCCTGCGGACCCTGGCGCGGCGGGATGCGTTCAAGCTCCGCGGGACCACCCGCTGGATCGGCGTGCCGGCCCTGCGTTTGCGCCGGGCCCCCCGGGCCCCGAGGCGTCGCCGCCGGGGCCCTTCGGGGCCCGGCCCTCGCTCCGGGCCTCGGGTCCAAGGGACCCTAAGGACCCCAGGGACCCCTGGGCCCCAAGGGCCCCAGGGGCCCCAAGGGGCGTTGGCCGCCGGGACGGTGTTGGCCGAGCTGCTCGGCTTGCCGTTCGGCGCGGCCCCCGCGGGCGCGCCGTTTCCCGGGGCCGAGCGCTTGGCCCGCCAGGGCCAGCGGGCGGCCCTGGCCGTGAGGGCGTGGCGCGAGGCCGAAGCGGCGTGGGCGGCCGCGGTGGCCGAGGCCCCGTTGGGGGCCCCGGCGGGACCGGGGCCCGAGGTCCTGGGGGCTCTGGGGGGCCTAGGCGGCTCCCCGGCCCCCGAGGCCTTTCGTCGCCTGACCCTGGCCCTGGCCCCGACGGGGCCCGGGCGCGACGGGGGGATCCCCGACGCGGCCTTGGCCTTCGCCCGGGCCCTGGTGGCGGTGGCGTTCCCGCCCCTCCCTGGGGGGGCGGCGGGGGCTTCGGCCCCCGGATTCCTTTCCCCCCGCGGGTCCCGGACGGGGCCCGCGTCGGTGCGTGGCGCGCCTCGGACCGTGCGTGGCGTTCGGGGGGGAGCTCCCGCCGCCGTCGACGCGTCCCGGTCGGCCCCCTGGGCCGAGCGGGGGCGCCGGCGCCGGCGGGGGGTTCCCGCCGACGCGCTCTTGTCGCCCCTTCATGCCCCCGCGTCCGACCCTAAGGCCATGGCGACCCGCACCCTTCCCGGTCCGGCGGCGGGCTCCCCGGGAGCCCGGCCGTCGGCGTCCCTGGCCCTGCTCCAGGTCCCAAGGGGGATGTTGAATCCCCGGCGGGGACTCACCCGGGGGGGCCGGCGTCGGCCCAAGGGTGGCCCCGCTCCCCTGAAGAAGATCCTCGTCCCAGGGTTCCTCAAGGGCGTGAGCCTCCCCGGCCTGAAGGCGTTGATCCGTCAGCGCGTGGCCCAAAAGGCTCCGGCCGAGGAGGTTGCGGCCCTCCGCGACGCGCGGAAGCGCCTGGTCAAGCGGGCCGTGGTGGCCCATCCCCTCATCCCGCGCCGACCCCCGGTCCCGGTCCCCGTGGGGGCCCCCCGGGGGCCGGCGGTTCGGGTCCGAGGGCGCCCGACCAAGGGCCGGGGGGCCTCCTCGGAGGCCCTCGCGTACCACAAGCACCACGCGCGGGCGGGGAAGGGGCTTTTGACGGCCGTGAAGACGGTCGAGAGCCTCGCCCGCGAGGCCCAGGCCCGCAGCGACGCGGCGCCCGAGGCCGCGCGTCAGGCGCGGAAGGAGGCGGCCAAGGCGGCCAAGGCGTTCAGGACGGCGCGCCGCAAGGTCAAGGTCGCGCGGGCGCGCGGACGCGAGCTGGGGCGTTTGGCCGACGTGCGCCTGCGGCACCGGCGCCTCCAGGTCTACCGCGCCCGCGCCGAGCTGCGCCAGGCTCAGCTCGAGGCGGCGCGCGTCAAGGCGGCGGCCGAGGCCCAGGCCAAGGCCGACGCCAAGGTGGCGGCCAAGACGGCCAAGGTGGCCAAGGCCGCGCGGGCCAAGATCATCAGGCGGCAGAAGGAGGTCCGCCGGTTCATGCGCAAGTACAACCTGAGCCCGGACGAGGCCGCGAAGCGGGTGGACGCGGCGACGCTTCAGGCCAACATCGCGGGAACCTTCGGCCGGAAGCGGGAGGCCAAGCAGCCCAAAGCGCCCCAGCCCCAGGGGCCCGCCGCGGCTCCGGCTTCGACGGAGGGCGAGGCGGCCCCCGTGGGGGGGCCCCAGGCCCCCGCGGCCCCGGTGTCGGCGGCGTTGGCGAAGCTGCAGGCCCGGGTGGCCCAGGGGACCTTGGCGTCCCAGGACGCCTACCGCGGCGCGGGGACCTCGGGCACCGTGCGCCCCGGGGGGCCCATGCGGCCCGTGAGCCCGGCCCGGCCCGTGGGGCAGCCTCAGGCCGTGACCCAGCCCTCGCGCCCGGTGGGGGCCGTGCGTCCCGCTCCGGCGGGAGCCGTGCGTCCCGCTCCGGCGGGGGCCGTGCGTCCCGCTCCAGCGGGGGCCGTGCGCCCCGGTCCGGCGGGCCCCCAGGGGCCGCGCCCGGCCTCGGCGCCGGCCACGCCCGCCCTCGCGAAGCTGCAGGCCGCCTTGGCGCGGCCGAAGGCGGGGGCGGCCGTGGATCGGGCCTACGTGCCGCGCGCCCAGCGGGTCCAGCCCGCCGCGGCCGGGACGTCGGCCCCTCGCGGGCCGGCCGCGGCGGCCGTGCCGGGGCGGCCCGCGGGGGTTCGCCCGGTACGGGGGGACACGCCCTACGTGCCCAAAGGCGCAGCCGCCCCGGGGCGTCCGCCCCGGCGGGTGGATACGCCGTACGTGCCCAAGGCCACGCCGTCCGGGCCCCAGGCCACGCCGTCCGGGCCCCAGGGCACGCCGGCGACGGTCCCAGGGCCCGGGCGTGGGCCGATCCTCCAGCCTCGGCGGGGGGATACGCCGTACGTGCCCAAGGGCGCGTCCCCCGTGGTCAAGGCCACGGCCCCCGTGATCGAGGGCACGCCGTCCGTGCCTAAGGGCACGTCGTCCGTGCCCAAGGCCGCGGCCCCCGCGATCGAAGCTGCGCCGCACGGGCCCAAGGGCGCGGCGGCGGCGGTCTCCGTGGGGGGGGCGACGTCCCGGCCGCGGCGGGTGGACACGCCGTACGTGCCCAAGGGCACGGCCCCGGTCGGGGCCGTCCTTCCGCGGGCGCGGGAGGGCACGCCTTGGCGCAAGGACGTGCCGTACGTGCCCAAGGCCACGGTCCCTGGGGGGCCCGTCCTCCCGCGGGCGCGGGGGGTCGCGCCCCCCGCGCCTGGGCGCAAGGACGTGCCGTACGTGCCCAAGGACGTGCCGTACGTGCCCAAGGATGCCAAAGCCACGGGCCCCCTAGGGGCTGGGGCCCCCGCGGCCCCGGCCCCTGGGGGGGCCGGACGGCCCATGAGTGCGTTGGAGCGCGTGAACGCCAGCCTGGCGGCGCGCGCGTCCGGGAAACCGCGCGCCCGAGGGGGCCCCGTGGGGGGTCCGGGCGCCGGCCCCCGGGGGCCCCATGGGCCCCGGGGGCCCGGGTCCTCGAGGGGTGGGGGCCGCGGGTCCCGCGGCTTCCACACGGGGCCCGTGAGCCGCAAAGGCCACGACCCGGAGGCCGACGCCCCCGTCCCCGCGGCCCTGACGGGCCCGGCGTCGGGGCCTGAGGCCGCAGGGTCCCCGGCAGGATCCCCCGTAGGGTCCTCCGTAGGATCCTCCGTGGGAGGAGGCGCGGACGCGCCGGCCCCGGCGCCCGTGCGGCGGCGGAAGGCGGCGGTGAGCGTCGAGGGGGCGCGGTTTCAGGCGGCCTACCGTCGGCGGAAGCCCAAGGCGACCGCGGCCCAAGCGGCCGCGGCGTGGCGCCAGGTGCGGTGGGCGGCGGCGCGGGCGGCCATGGTCCGCGGGCGGCGGCCGTGGACGGCGGGGGCCAAGGCCGCCCGCTGGGCCGCGGCCTACGCCCGCTACCTGGCCACCTTCCGCACCCCCCGCACGGGGTGGGCGGCCAAAAAGCGTCCGGGGATTCCCTACGTGAGGTACCCCGGGCGGCCGGTCTACAGCAAGAGTGTCGCGGGGCGGAGGATGCGCCAGGGCATGCGGAAGCTCACCCCGGTGCGCCGCAAGGGGCGCGAGAAGACCCTCGGGGTGCGACGCCCGCGGGGGCTGCGCCCGTGGGGCCGGCGGGCGTGGCTGGCCCGGTGGGGCCACCACGTCCTGCGCGCGCGTCCGGTGCCCGGGAAGCACGGGCGGTTGGGCAAGCGGGTCAAAAAGACCGTGGTGAAGACCCACCGGGCGTTCCGGGGGCGGATCGCGTTGGCCGACGTGGACGCGTGGTTCAAAGCCACCGTCCCCCGGGGCGAGGAGGCCCTGTTCGCCGTGCCCCAGGACGGCCTGCCCGTGCCCTTCCGCGACTGGAGTCAGGAGGACGAGGAGGGCCCGGAGGCCGAGGCCAAGGCGGCCGGAGCCCCCGAGGACGGGGAGGGTCCCTCGTGGCCCGAGGCGCCCAAGGCGCCCGAGGCGCCCAAGGCGCCCGAGCCCTGGTGGCCTCCGGTGCTCGAGGCGCCCGAGGCGCCCAAGGCGCCCGAGCCCCGGTGGCCTCCGGTGCTCGAGGCGCCCACGCTGGTCCCGCTGCCTCGCCTGCCCGGTACCCGGGTGCCCGGGGGGCTGCCGAAGCGCAAGGGGCCCGAAGGGCCCGAGCCTACGCCGTCCACGCCGTCCGAGCCCGTGGGGGGCCCCGGTCCCGCCCGCAAGGGTCGGGCCCCCGGGGCCTCCCAGGGGCCCGGGCGGGCGGTGCCGGTGGCCGTGGCGCCCAAGGGGCGTCCGGCGGAGCTGAGTTTGCGGGTGCTGTTCGGGCCCCACGTGACCCTGGTGCCTTCGGCAGCGTCCGAGCCCTCCGGGGCCGGGGCGGGGCCTAAGGCCACGGGGGCCACGCCCGCGCGGCCGTACGTGCCGCGGAAGGCCTCCCCAGGCGCCCCCCAAGGGGCCCCCGAAGGGGCCCCCCAAGGGGGCGCCAAGGGCGGCCTCCAGGAGGCCAAAGGGGAGGCGGCCATGGCCCAGGTGCGGGCGTGGCAGGCCCACAGGGCGGGGATCCCGTCCCTGGGGGCGCGGTGGAAGGCGGTGGAGGGGCTGTACCGGAAGGTGCCGGCCCATCTGTGGCGGGAGGTGCCCATGCCCCCGTTGCCCCCCGCCCCCGTGCCTCAGGCCGTGGGCTGGGACGTGACGAGGGTGTACGCCCCCGCCACGGGGGCGGACCGGCCCCAGCCGCCCACCCACCTGCCCCGCGTCACCCGCCAAGGCCAGCGTTTGCCGGCCGTCGCCAGGAACGCCTTGCGCTACCTGGCGTGGGTGCGGCGGGCCTTGCGCGACGCCGTGGGCACGGTCCAGCGCGCCACCGCCCCCGAGGCCCGGGACGGGGCCCAGGGGCCGGAGGCCCTGGCCGCGGCCCTGTCGGCGTCCAAGGCGGCCAAGGCCGCCAAGGGGTCCACGAAGCGCGGGGCCAAGGCCCCCCGGGGCCCGGCGACCTCGGCGCTGGCGGCGCCCACGGCCCCCGAGGCGGCCCCGGAGGGGGCCGCCGACGTCGGGGGGAGGGGGCCCCAGGGGCCCGAGGCGGATTCGCCGCGGGCGGTGCCGGTGGCGTGGGCCGCGGCGTACCCCGAGGCGGTGTGGCCCGTGAGGGTGACCGACGTGACGGCCCTGCTCCGGGCGATGCCCGGGGTGGCCGAGGCGCGGCGGGCGTTTTTGGACCGTGGCGCCAAGAAGTACGACCACCAGGCGCGGTTCGCCTACGGCATGGCGGAGATCGCCAAGAAGCACGCGGCGTGGCGCCAAGAGAAGGAGGCGTTGGACGCGTACGCCCTGCAGATCAAGGCGTTTCACCGGGACCATCCCGAGAACACCCGGCGGTGGGCGGCCATGAAGGGGAAGCTGCTGCGGCAGCGGTTGGCGTCCCAGAAGGCCCTCCAGAAGCTGGGGAAGTTGGAGGATCGGTTGCGGGCGACCCAGTTCTCCGTGCCTAAATACCGCATCCCGGGCTACGGGAAGACGCCCCAGAAGGTGCTCCGGGCCCTGGGGGCGTCGGAGCCGGGGGGCGGGACCCGGTGGTTCGGGCACCTGGGCCATCGGGCCAGGGTGAGCGAGGTGTACGCCCCGGCCAAGCTGGAGGCCATGCGCGACGCGGGCTTCCTGGACGAGGCCGCGGTGCGAGGCCGGTGGCGCCCCGGGGAGAAGGAGGCGTGGGCCCGGTTGCGGGCCGTGCCGCGGGCCTACGCCCAGCAGGTGGACACCCTCCGCAAGAGGGCCTGCCTCGAGGGGCGGACCGTGGGGCGGCCGGCCACGAGCCCCGTCCTCAGGCCCAGCCGGGACGCGGGGATCGTCCCCGGGCGGCGGGGGGTGAGGATGGTCTGGTGGCCCTACCCCGCCCTGGCGGAGGCGTGGTTGGCGCGCCTGACGGCCCTCTACGGCGAGGGGGTGCTCCAGACGCCGTCCGTGGCGCCCCAAGGCCTCCTGGCGGCCCAGAAGGCCGCCTGGGGGGAGAAGGGGGCCGAGGCGGTGGCCGAGGCCGTGGCGGCCGAGGTGGCGGCCGGGGTGGCGGCGGGGGTCTACGACCCCGCGTCCCTGCGCCCGGCCGTGGTCCACGGCACCCTGCCCCGCACCCCCCGGCCCCGGCCCCAGCCCCAGGGGCCGGCCTCGGGGGCCAAGGATGGGCGTTCCCTGGCCGAGCGGTTGGGGGTGACGGCCTCCGGCCCCTCGGGCCCGAGGCCGGGGGCCCCGACCGGGGCCCGGCCCGACCGGCGGCGTCAGACGTTGGCGGCGAAGGCGGCGCCGACCCCGCCGGGGGATGACGCGTTGACCCCGGCGGAGCGGGTGGCGTTGGCGACGCGGTGGGTGGTGGAGGTGCCCCCGCGTCGGGATGTGGATTACGTGCTCCGGGGCCGAGGCAAAGCGGGGCCGCGGTTGGCCAAGGATCACGAGGCCCTGCGCCGGCTCTACCAGCAGCTCCGGGTGACCTACGGCCTGCGCCGGGCGCCCATGGAGCGGTGGTTGAGCCTGGCCGGGTCCCGGGACTGGTGGGCCACGGTGGCCCTGCTGGAGTCGCGGGTGGACGTGGTGCTGTGGCGGCTGGGCTTCGCCGCCTCCCTCCACGCGGCGCGACGGTTGGTGCGCCAGGGGTGGGTGCTGGTCAACCGGCGGAAGGTGACCCGCAGGGCCCAGCTCCTGCGGGTGGGGGACAGCGTGGCCTTCGTGCCGGCCGCCAGGGGGCCCCTCCACGGGTGGCTCCAGGAGGCCTACGCGTGCGGCCGGTTGCCCCCCTACCTGTCCGACGCGTTCGAGGTGTCGTGGGCGACCCTGGAGGCGATCATGGTCCAGGTCCCCACCCTGTGGTATCTGCCGTTCCAGGACGTGGACGTGCTGCGGTTCCACCGGGAGGTGACGGCGTTGAACACGCCCGTGGCCGCCAAGCATCGCCGTCGCCACGGCCAGGCCCGCCTGGACGCGGCGAGCCGGGCGCGCCGGGCGTCCCTGGGCCGCCGTCGTCTGCCGGTGCCTTCGGCTCTGGGCGGCAGGGTGCCGCGGGGGAAGCACGGCTTCGGCCGGTGGGGCAAGGGGGGCGGGGCGTACCGTCCGACCCTGCGCCGCCGTCTGGACAGCGTGCAGCTCCCCGACGCCCTCCCCGACCAGGACGAGGACTGAGGCACGTCACCGCCCCGGGGCGCCGAGGCCCACGGCCTCGGCGCCCCGGGGCACGGCCGCCCGCCCGGCGGGCGGCCCGTCGCGGTCCGGGGTCCCCCCCGCCCCCGCCTGGGGGCGAGGGAGGGCCGCGGAGGGCGACGTAAGGGGCCATGATTCAATGGTACAATGCCTGCTTTGCACGCAGAATATGGCCGTTCGATTCGGCCTGGCTCCACCCCCTCCCCGGTCCGGGCGCCCGAAGGGCCCCCCCTCGCGGGGGCCTTTCGGGCGCCCGGGCGACGGGTCTCGGGGGCCGAAGGCCCGAAGGCCCTTCGGGCCCCAAGGGCCCCGGGTCCCCTGGGACCCGGGGCCCCGGGCGAGGTACGCAGGGATGAGGCGCGCGGGTGCTGTGACGTCTTGCGGGTGCATGCCCTTCCTCGCGCCTTCGCCCCATGGCCATCAGGTCCAAGGATGTGTTCAGCCATTTGTCCCTCCGGGAGGAGGGGTCCACCGTGTGGCGGGCGTTGACCCGCGTGTACGGGGTGGGCAAGAGGAAGGCGAGGAAGGTCTGCCTGCTGGCGGGGGTGTGTCCGAACGCCGTGGTCACGTCCCTGCCGGGCCCCAAACTGGCGGCCTTGGAGCAGCGGTTGGCCATGGTGAAGCACTCGGAGAACCTGCTGCGCCGGGTGGCCAAGAGCCACGGTGTGATCATGCGCCAGACCATCCACCGGTCCCGCATCATCGCCCGGCGTCACGTCACCCACCGTCTGGGCAAGGTCGAGCCTACGGCCATCTTCCTCACGGCCTAAGGCCCCGCTCCGGGGCCCCGCTTCCCCCCCTTCGGGGGGGGACGCGGGGCCCCGGAGGGAGGCCGTGGTCCCCGCGCCTTTTGCCCCGGGGCCCCTCCGTGGGTGTGACCCCCCCACGCGGCCTTTACCCCCCTCGCCCGCCGGTCCTTTGCGCCCAAAGGTCCTCACGGCAGGGGGGGTAGGCGGTCCGTTTGGGGGGGGTCGGTTTGTTCGAACCGTGGGGGGAGGCGGGTCCTTCTAGGGCCCGCCTCGGGTCCCCATCGCCCCGCCCCCCCCGGGAGGGGGGCGGGGGGCGTCGGTCGGGTCCCTCGGGGCCCCGGGGTCCCCTTGGGGGCCCGGGTCCCCGGGGAGACCGGGCGGCGCGGTCGCAGGGTTGGCTAATGGTAGGCCGTCGGGCTCATGCCCCGTGCGTGGCGGTTCGAGTCCGCCCTCTGCAACGTGACGCTCCGTCCGCGGGTCCTTGGCGCGCCCCCGCCCTCCCCCAGGGGGGGCGGAGGCGCCCGGGACGGGACGGGAGCTGTCCTCTCGCTCGCGCGCCACGCGGGCTTCGCCCGGGCGGCGTCCCTGGGGGGCCGCGCCCCGGGTTCCTCGGCGGGGCCCTTCGGGGCGTCGCGGGGGGGCCGGGCGCCGCGGCCTCGGGGGGGGCGCCCAGCTCCCTGGGGCCTGGGTCCTGGGGAGCCCCCCGGAACCCCCTAGGGCGGGGTGGGGCCTCCTCCCCCGGGGGGGGGCTCCGCCCGCGCCCGCGAGGATCCTAGGGGGTTCGATCGGCGGGGACGTGGTCATGCCCGAGGCCCCCCCTGGGGGAGCGCCTCGGGCGATGGGGGTCGCCGATCCGAGACCTCTTGCTGCGCGGGGCCGCCCTCGAGGGGGCCCTAAGGCCCCGCGCCACCCATACCCAATCCACCCCCTACCATCATGTTGGAATCAGCCAAGCTAATCGCAGCCGGTCTCGCAACCATCGCCCTCGCCGGTGCTGGTGCTGGAATCGGAATCGTTTTCGGCGCCTTGATCAACTCGGTTGCACGCAACCCAGGGTTGACCAAGCAGCTCTTCGGCTACGCCATCCTTGGGTTCGCCCTGGCGGAGTCCGTGGCTCTTTTCGCCCTTATGATGGCGTTCCTGATCTTGTTCGTGTTCTAATCCTCCCGGTTCGCCCGGGGGCTTGACGGCGTCGCCTCCGCCCAGGCCCATCCCCCTCCGCGGGGGGCGGGGCTGGGCGGAGGGGACCCGGGCGGCCCCTGGGCCCCGAGGGTGAGAACGCGGGCACGACGGACGTCGTCCCGAGGACGCATGGCGAGCGACGCGGGGCGCGTCCGTACCCTTCTCCCTGGGAGGAGGGCGCGGGGGCGTCCCTCCGCGGCCCCCACGCCCCGCCCGTCCCCGGGGGGGTCAAGGGCCGCACCCCGTACGGGGGCGGGGCCAGGGGCACGGGACGGCCGCGCCGCCGGGGTTCACGCCCGGAGCGCGGTCCCCGGGCCCTGGGGCCCCTACGGGGAACGGGGCCCTCCCCCGGGGGAGGGCCCGATCCCAGGGTGAGGTGCGGTCGGGGCGGCGGGCCGTCCGCGGGGGCGGGGTGGAGGCGGGCCTTAGGTGGCCCGCGCCCCCCCGACGCGCCGCGGCCCCCCCTCTCGGGGGCCTCCGGGGATCCCCCTGCGGGGTCCCCCGGGCCCCACGACGGCGCGACGGCGGGGGGTCCGATGGGCGCATTCGCTCCTGATGCCGGCTCGCCGGACAGGGAGACGCCCGTCCTGGCCCCGCCCGGCGGCCGCCCGCGGTTCCCGACCTGGGGCGAGGCATCCCGCGGGCCCCGATCGGGGCGCCGAGGGCACCCTCCCCCGGCCTGGCCCCCCGAGGGTGCCGGGCCCCTCCCCCGCCCCGCCCGCGCGCGGGGGCGGCACGGTGCCTCGGGGGCCTCCCGCGGGGGCCAGCGCCCGGGGCCCGCCGCCGCACCCGAAGCCCGGTCCGGGCCCGTCATGGGACCCGGTCCCAGGCCCTCCGGGGCCCGCCGTGGGAGAGCTTCCCCGGCGCCGGCGCTTCCTTTCGTGGGGCATGGGGGGGCGGGGCCTGCAGGGGCTCCGCCCTCCCCAGGGCGTCGGGGCCGGTCCCGCCTCGCGGGGCCCCCCGACGCCCGGGTTGAATGTAGCTCAGCCGGTCAGAGCGACGGTTTGTGGTGCCGTAGGTCGTCGGTTCGAACCCGTCCATCCAACCATGTCCGAGCCCCCACCCCCCGGGGTCCCAAGGGACCCGGGGCTGCCTCCCGGTCGGGGGGGGCGCCCCCCTCGGGGGGCGCCCGGGGGGGTACAGATGCCGAATGGTTCAGGCGTCGGATTGCAAATCCGTTCCATGCAGGTTCGACTCCTGCCTGTACCTGGCCCCTCCGGGCCCGGAGGGCCCCGGGCCCCGCCCCCCCGGGGCCCTGAGCCTGGCCGGAGGGCCCTCCGGCCCTTCGGCCCTCCGGCCCTCCGGCCCTTCGGGCCCCGGGCAGCAATGGCCAAGCTGGTAAGGCACCGCATTCGTAACGCGGCGATCGTGGGTTCGACTCCCGCTTGTTGCAGGGCCCCCGGGACGGGGCCGTTCGGGGGGACGGTGCGCGGCCGGGGGCGGGGGCCCGGAGGGCAAGGGGGGCAGGGCCGCCGGAAACGCCCCCGTGACCGACCCCATCCCGGCCGATTCTGCATGACCCTCTGGGAGGGCCTTTACCCCCCTCGTCCGAGGGACCTTTGCGAGCAAACTACCCTCTGACCGAGGGGGTAGAGGCCCATTTTAAGGGGGGTAATTTTGGTCGAAAAAATCCGTGGGGGGGAGACGGGAAACCGTCCGCCCGCCCGACGTCGGCCGGGCGGCAGTGTAGCTCAACCGGTTAGAGCGCAGGATTCATAATCCTGAGGTTGATGGTTCGAGTCCATCCATTGCTAGGCCCGGGGGCGTCCCCTCCCCCCCGAGGGGGTCCGGCCCGTTCCGGGCGGATCGGGCCCGAGGGTTCGATCCGCCCGGAACGGGCCGGACCCCCACGCCCCTAGGGGCGGGGGCCCTCCGGGCCTCGGGCCCGAGGGGTCCGGCCTCGCGATACATCACGCAGCGATGCATTTAATCTTTGTGCGGCGCACAGGCTAGTAAAAGACTTAATACATGCAAGTCGAATGGTTGGCGCCAGGTGAGTACCGGTACCGCCTCGCTTCGTCCCGGGGAGTCGCCGCGTCCGGCCCGTGGGCTGGGCGGTCCGTACGCGGGCCGTCCACTCCCACGGGAAGGACGCGGTGGCGGCGGCGGGGGGCGGGGAAGGGGCGTCGTCGCGGGTCCCTCGGGATCCGTGGCGGGGCCCTTTCCCCGTCCCCCGCCGTCGTGGACCCCCCGGGTTCGGAACGAGGCGGCCCGAAAGCCCTCGATTGGGGCCGACCATGGCACACGGGCGAGTAACACGTGAGAAGATGCCGCCCTGACGCTGCCAAGGATCCCGTCGCCCCCCTGGGGGCGGCGGTCCGAATGTGCGATATGGACGGGGGGGTGGAGACAAGCGCCCGAGGTAGGGACGACGTGCCCGCGGACGGCGCCCCACCCCCTGGTCCCCAAAGGTGGCCGATCCCTCCTGGCCGGGGACGCCTACGGGCCTCCCTCCCGCCCGCAAGGGCGGGGGGAGGGTCCGTAGGCGGCCCCGGTCAGCGCTTCCCCGTGCGAGCGGGGGGGCAGGCCAAGGAGGGAGCCACGCAGGGCGATTCGCTCGCGGAGCATTAGGTGGTTGGCGGGGTAACGGCCCACCAAGCCGATGATGCTTAGCCGCCCCCAGCGGGAGCGCGGCCGCAAGAGGACTGAGACACGGCCTCTACCCACCAGGGGCAGCAGTAGGGAATTTTGGGCAATGCACTGCACGTGTGACCCAGTCATTTTACGTCGCGATGAAAGAGGATTTTATCCTTCGTAGACGCGCACACCCACGGAACAAGGCGTACACCGAGCCTGAGGTCGCTTGAGCGTACGTGGGGGAGAGCACCGACTGAACTCGTGCCAGCAGTCGCGGTAAGACGAGTGGTGCAGGTCTTGCGTCATTGGACTGGGCGTTAAGCGCATTTCTGGCGGCCCCATACCCCCACCTTCCCCCCCCGGTGCGGCGCCCCGTCCCCCGGCCTCCCGTCCTCGCGTGCCCCTCGGGGTGCGGGGGGGCGGGCGGCGGGGGGCGGGGACCACGCCGCCCCCGGGGCCAACGGCGGCCGGCGCCCCGCGCCTCCGGTCCCTCGGGATCGGCAGGGCGCGGCCGCGTCGGTCCGGGGCGTCCGCGTCCTCCCGTCGCCGTCCGGTCCCCCGTGGATCGGGCGGGGCGGGGGGGCCGGGCGCCCATCCTGAGCCTGGCCTCTCCGCGAGGAAACCCCCCCGGCCGGGGCTCGGCGGGGGCGTCGGGGCGTGCGCGTCCCGGCGCCCCCGGGCGAGGCTCGGCCGGGGGCGAGGCGCGGTCCGAGCGTGAGACCTCCCCCGAGGGCCCGATCCACGGCGCCCGGGGAGACGAGGCTCGCCGACCCCTCCATCGCCAGGATCCGTTGTCAGGGCGTCCGTAACCGGACGCCCCCTCGGGCGCCGCCGGCGCCCGCCCGCTTTGGCGCCGTCGCGGCCCCGCGAGGGGCGGCGGCGGCGGCCGCCCGTGCCCCCGCGGCCCCCGGGCCCGGGTGCCGTCCCGGAGGGTCCGCCCCCCCGACGCCGCGTCCTGCGCGCCCGCCGCTGCCCGGACCCGGGGCGGCGGGCGGCCGGACGGGCCCCGCCGAGGCCCCCGGGACGCGCGTCTCGGGGGGTTCGGCGGGGCCCGTCCGGCCGCCCGCCGGTGCCCCGCGCCCGGGACGGGGGGCCAGGGGACCGGACCGTCGGGGCGAGGAGGGGCTCATGACGGGCCGGACCCCGGATTCGGCCCGCGGCCGGAACGGGCGGCGATCCCCCCCTGCGCGAGGCCCCCGGGATGGCCGCGCCTCCCTTCCGGGGGGGCGCGGGGGCCCGGGGGTGCCGGCGGGGCCGCCCCTCCCCCGCCCCCGGGGACGGGGGCGGGGGGGTGGGGGTCCCGTCGGCCGGGGGCGGGGTCCCGGGCGCGGCGGGCGTTGGGCGGACCGGGGGGTTGAGACCCGTGCCGTATGGGCATGCCCGTGCCGCCCCCGCCCGCCCGGGCGTCGGCTCCCTTTCGAGGGGGACGGCGCGGGGGCGGGCGTTCGGGGCGGGGGCTCTCGGGTGGGAACATGGTTGAGGCCCGCGCTGGACGGGGGGTGCATCCACCCCCCGGCCGCTTCGCCCCCGGGAGGGGGACGGGCGGCGGCCGGGCCGTTGGCTAGAGGATGGCAGGGAAGCGGGGGAGCGCATGAGGGAAGGGTTGGAATCCATAGATCTCATGAGAAACGCCGGCGGAGAAGTCGCCCCTTTTGGCCATGCCTGACGTCACAGTGCGAAAGTGTGGGTCGCGAAGCGGATTAGATACCCGCGTAGTCCACACCCTAAACCATGGTGGTTAGCGTTTGGCCCCCATGCGACGAGCCCTGTGGGGGACACTTTCTCCGTCCCGGACGTGCCGGGACGGTGTCCTCACCTTCGATCGCTCCCCCGCGTCCCCCCCCTCGGGGAAGGGACGCGGGGGCGCACGTACCCTCCCTACGGCGTCATGGCCGTAGCCGGGGCGGGCCGACCACGGGCCCGTCCCACCCGCGCCCGGCCCCAAAGGACCCTCGGGTCCCCCGGGGCCGGGCGCGGGGCACGTCGGTGGCCCGGGGGTGCCCACCCCCCGGGCCTCGGCCGCGGCCGGCGCCGCGCCACGCCCGGGTCCCGTCCCGTGGCCCCTCGCGGGCCCCGGGGCGGGCACCGCCCGGGCCGGGCGTCGCCCCGGGCGCCCCCCTCGGGGGGCGCCCGGGGCGGCCCCGCGGGCGCGTAGCCGCCGCGATCGGCGCCACCGTCTCATCGACGCCCGGCAGGCCCGGCCTCGGCGAAGAGGCCGGGCCCGCCCCAAGTCCTAAGGTCCGGCCCGGGGCCCGCCCGTCCCTCGGGACGGCGAGGCCCCCGAGGACCCCAAGGCCCTGTGCCCGTCGCGCCCCCGACCGCCCCCCGGGCAACCGTGGGGGCCCGGGGACGCCCGACCCGCCCGCCGCGACCGCCCCTCACCGCCCGAGGGCGGGGGGGCGCCGCGCAGCCCGGGCGGCCGAGGGTGGGCGCATCCCGACCCCCCGGCCCTGCCCAGGGCCGGGGCCGGGAGCCCCCGCGACGGGCCGTGGCGGCCGAGCACCGACGTGGTTGAAGGCGCGGGTGGGGCGCCTGGACCCGGACGCCGGCTCCCCCTCCCCTCGGGAGGGGCGGGCGGGCGGACGGTCCGGGCGCACGCCCGCGCGCGTGCCTGCTGGGAGAGGCACCGCGGCCCCTACGCCCGTAAGACGCACCCTCCCCTCGGGGGAGGCGGCGGGGCGGGGCCTCGGACCAATGGGGCGGCGGCTTCCCTGCCGCCGCCCTCCACCCCGTTGGCCGCAGCACGGCGTCGGTTCCGTCCCAGGGGACGGCCGACGCCTGGACGATGCCCCCACGGCGCACGGTCCCTCTGGACCGTCACGCCCGGGGGGCCGGGCTCCGGCCCCCGCCGTCCGGCCTCGCCTCCCGCGGCCCGCATCCTCCTCCCGGGGGGCGCGGGCCGCGGGGGGGTACGGCCGGCCGGCGGGGGCCGGGGCGCCGGTCCCCCGTCGGGGCCGGTCCGTAACCCTGACCCCGACGGCGGACGCCCATGGGGCCCTCGCGGCACCCCGGCCCCGCCCCCGGCGTCGCCGTCCCCCTGCATCCCTGCAGGCGGGCGGCGGGGCCCGGGCCTCAGGATGGTCCCATCCCCCGTCCCACGGTCCGTCCACCAGACCTTCTGCGCGCGCGCGGGCCCGCGAGGGTCCGCCGCGAGACCGCGGACCACGGACGGGGGCCCGGCGCGAACCCCCTCCATAGCCCGAAAGGAGGCGCGTCGGGGCGGCGGACCCTGCGGGGTCCGCCCATGGCCCCCATGGCGACGTTACGGGCCGCGAGATCCCATGCCGTAGACCCTCGGTAAGCCTCGCGCCCCCCGGCGCGCCGTCTCCCGCCCGGCGAACCGCCCGCCCCGCCCCGAACCCTCGCCTCCCTTCGGGACCCTCGGGTTCCGGAGGGGAGCGGGGGTCCGGGGCGGGGCGGGCGGGGGCTCGGGATCCCGGGGGGCGGGGCGACGGGGGGAACGGGGGACCCCTTAACCTCCTCCATGCGCGGTCGCTCGCCTCCGGGCGGGTCCCTCGAGGGCCTCGTAGGGGGCCTCCGGGGGAGCCGTCCGGGGGGAGCGCTGCAGCCCCCTCGGCGACGGGGGGGCGCCACGCCCTGAAACGGGCCAGGGCACGCCGTCGACCGGGCGCCCCTCCCGAAGGGAGGGGGCGTCCGACCTTCCCTCCGACCCTGGCCGGGGGCCCCTGGTTCGGGGGGCCCTCGGGCGGGCCCCTCGGCCGACGGCGTCCCCTGGGGGGGGCGTCGACGGGGGACCGGGGGGCGAGGCGGGGGCGTGCACCCCATGGGACTCCGTCTTGGCTTGGGCGGAGTCATGGGCCTCGCCGGGAGGGCGAGGGCGTTCCCCCACCCCGGGGGCCCCCCACGGGGGGCCTGGGGGGTGGGGGGCGTCCTCGGCCTGCCGGCTAGTCCGTCCCGCGCCCCTAAGGCGTGACGGCGGGCGAACGGCCGCATCGCGAGGACGAACAAGGGAAGCAGGAGGGGCCCCCTTCGCGAGCCCAGGGCCGATGGATCACCGCCTCACTCCCCCTCAGCCCGAGGCTTTGTTGGCCGCCCCCCCTAGTGTTTCGAACCAAAGCCCGCCCTTCGTCGGGCCGGCCGGGAGGGTGAGTCGATGGGGCACGGCCGTCGACCGATTCATTCCGATGAACTAAGGTTACTTTGTACGGGGGACGCCCCGGGGGGCAGCGCCCCTCGGAGACCGCTCACGAACGACGCCGACGCAGGGCTGCGGCCTTGCGGGCGGCACCGAGACGACGCCGTCGCGGGGCGTGGACGCCCCCGGCCCGGGCGTCGGGACCGCGCGCCCCCCTGGCCGCCGCCCCTTCGGGGCGCCGCCGGGGGGCCGTCCCCGACCCGTCCCCGCGCCCCCCCGGCGGGGGGGCGCCCCGACGGAGAGCCCGGGCCTGGGGGCCCCTCACCCACGCCCGTGGACGCAGTCCCTTCCGCGGTCGAAGGCGCATGGCCCGGGGGAGACCCCGGGACCCGGTGGCATCCAGTGCCTCCTTTGAGACCCTTTCCGCGCGGCCCGTCCTCGCCCCCCGGGGGCCCCCGACCGACGGGGGGCCCCGGGGGGACGGGGGCCCGTAGGCCCCGTCCCCGGCCGTCCGCCCCCCTCGGGGGGCGGATCGTGGGGGGCGGAGGCCCGGGCCCCCTCGGCCTCTCGGCCTTCGCCCCCGGGGCCCGGTCCGCCTGGCGGGCCGCCCTCGGCGCGGGCGGGGCGAGGGGCCGGCCCCGAGGGCGCCCCGCGCGATGCCGGCCGTGGCCGGTCCGGTGTCCTGGCCCCGGGACCCCCCCTCGAGGGGGGCCGGGGTCCAGGGAAAGGGGGAGCCGAACCTTCCAGTCCGCCCCCTCCCCGAGCCGTGGCTGCACGGGCGCCCCGCAAGGGGCGTCCGCGGTCCCGCGCGGAGGGAGCCAGGGCCGTCGGGGGCACGACCCCCGGCGCATCCCGCGGCGGTGCGCCCCCCCTCGGGGCGGGCCGTCGCGGGACGCTCAGTACCTGACGTATCGCCCTCGCTTTGCCGGGCGGAAGCTTCTTTGGGCCCTGGTCTCCCCCGGGGGACCGCCCTCCGCCGGGGACCTCGGCGCGCCGCCTGCGGCGGGGTGCGGGCGCTCCCCCCTTCCGCGAGGGAGGGGGGGCGCCCGCACCCCCCGGGGGCCGGGGCGCCGGGGGGCTCGGGGGGGTGCGGCCCCCGGGACGGGATGGGGAGAGCCCAACGGGGGGGCCGGTGCCCCTCCGTCGTCGCCGGGACGTTTCGGCGGGGGCGCGTCGCACGACCTACGGGCGGCGGCGCGCACCTTGGGCCCCGGGCCGCCCCTCCCGGCCTCCGCCCCGCTCCGGGCCCCGCTTCCCCCCTTTCGGGGGGGGAAGGGGGGGCCTGGGCCGGGGCGGGGCCGAGGGGGCGGCCGGGGGTCCATAAACCCGTCGGGCGCCGCGTCGAAGGCGGGGGAGGGGCCGGTGGTCGCCGGGAGCGGCTTCCGTACGCTCTGCCCTAAAAGGCATGCCCACGGAGGGGCCCTTAAGAAAGGCGCCTTCGGTGACGTTGATCACGTTGTTGTCTGGCACGCGCCCTGCCCGTGACCCCCAACCTTGTGTGGGATCGCCGGGCCGTCTCCCCGCCCGAGGGGTTCACCTCGGGGGGACCCCGTCCGTGGCCCCCTGGGGCCGCCCCCCGTCCGGCCCTCGCCCCCTCGCCGCCTCCCCCTCGCGGGGGGGGCGCGGGGGGCGGGGACGGGACGGGGGGCGGCCCGCGGGGAAGGCGCGGGCGGAGGCCCCCTCGGGGTGCGCCGGCGGGAGGCTGGGACGGCCCATCGCGACCACGCCGCGCCCTTTCGCCTCCGCTGAGAGACCCCCCTCACGGCGGGGCCCCTCGGGGCCCCGCCCGAACGTGGGGTACGGTGGGGGCCTTGTGTAGGCCGTCGTCGCGCGTCCCGCAGGGGGACGGCGGGCGGGGGGGGCGCCGAGCCGGGACGGCTCGGCGCCCCTCGCGCCCGGGCCGTCCCGGCGGGAGGCGCGGCGCGGCTCGGTCGCCGGCCCCCCTGCGGGGGGAGCCGGCACCGCGGCGCCGCCTCTGCGGGGGACGGCGCTCCGGGACCGGAGCCGAGGCACCCACGGCGACCTCGCCGCCCGCCCCCCGCGTCGGCGGAGGGCGAACCGGGAGGGTGCCGCGCCGTGGGGAGAGGGACGCGGTGTCACGGCCGCAGTTAACATGGCGCCAGGCGGCGACGGGGGCCTTGTGGAGAGACGGTCAGTGGCGGGTTCCTCGCCGAACCCGCCCTTCGGGACTCCCCCACCCCGGGCCCCCAGGGGCCCCGGGCCGATGGCGGGGGAGACGGACCGATTGCGGGCATGAGACGCGAGCGTCGGGGAACGCCGGACGGTTCGTTGGTACCTGCCACCGAGATGTAATGAGGTAGCGCGCCCAGGCGCGCGTCAAGGTCGCCATCGCGGGATGACGGTCGGCACGCCCATGCGTGTCACGGACCCCCTCGGGCCCCCGCCCCCCTTCCCAGGGTGCGGCCGGGGCCCCCGGGGACGGACCCTCGCGGCGGCCCGACCCTTCCCCTTCCCCCGGGCGACCCTCGAGGCCGACCGGGGAAGGGGAAAGGGAGGGCCGGCCCGCGGGGTCCGTCCCCGGTGTCAGCCGAGCGATCGGAGTGGACCCGGGGGGCCGCGAGGTCCCTCGGATGACGTTCCTCCCCGGGCGCGGGGGCCGTCGGACGGGGTCCTCCTCGCGGGGATCCCGTCCGGGGGCCCTCGCCGGCGGGGGGGGACACGCCTTCGCCCCCGGGGCGGCGCGCGGCGGGACGCCCCGCCGCCCGTCGCCCCGTCCAATCCCCCCGCGAGCGGGGGGGAGGGGCGCGAACAGAGTCGCGTCGACGCCTCGGGTTGACCCCCGACGCCCGACGACGACGCGGGGCCCATGAGGGCGGACGCCTGGCGCCCGGTCCCGGCTCCCCCCGCAGGGGGGAGCCGGGGGCGGGAGGGCGTCGCGCCCGCGTCGATCCTGCCCGGCGGGAGACGTTACGTTAAACGGGGAAGGACCCTAGGAAAGCGGGGCGAGCATACGATGAGAGGGGTCGAACGGCGGCGAGGCGGCCGTTCCTTGGAGGTTGGCCGGACCGGGCGCCCGTCCCCCTGGGGACGGGCGCTCGGTCCGCTCCCGCGAGGCTTCCTGGGAAGCCGACCGTCGCCCCGACGCGAGGCGGGGCGACGACCCTGGGGGGCACCCCTCCGGCCTTCGCGCGCCGCGTCTTCCCCGGGCCCTGCGGGGTCCGGGTGGGCGCGGGCGGGGGCCATGGGGGTGCGTCCCGTGGCCGCCCCTCCCGGGTCAGGTCCCGGAGGGCGCGGCCGGTGGGTGGAGGGCCCGGCCCTCCCCCCTCGCCCCAGGGTCCGCGAGGGCCGTGGGGCGGGCGGGGGGGTACCGGGCCCCCGGAACCGTCGCGCGTCCCGGCGCGCCTCCGCCTTTCGACCCCTTCGGGCTGGGTGAACTCGAACTCGCACGGGCCAAAATCCGTCAAACCAGTCAAATATAGACGTTTAATTAGAGGGAAACCCACCCCTCGCCCCCACGCCATCCCGAGGCGGTGCCGTCGCTGACCCTGAGCGCGCCGGGGGGGCCCTGCGGGGCTCCCGCCGGCGTGGCGGGCGACGGGCTGCCGGGGGCGTACCTTAGATAAAGATCGGCCGCAGCCCCCTCCCTCGGCCGGGAGGCGGGCGGCCCCCCCGGGGGGGGTTCCCTGCGGTCTCGCGGGGAACCTCGCGGCCCGCCCGTCCTCCGCGACCCGCGGGGGGCGGGGGGCCCCCCGGGGGGGCCGCGGGTCCGGGGCGCTGGCCCCCCTGGGGGGCCGACGGACCCGCCCGATCGTCCGAACGCGTTGCCAGGCCTCTGGGACGGGAACTGCCTATGGTCGCGCACCTGCGTCCGAGCACGGGGCCTCAACCACCCACCACGTTCCCACGCCCTTGGGGCAACGCCCGGGCCACCCCCCTGCCCTAGCCGCCCGTGGCCCGGGGAAACCCGCCCACGGACGGCGCGCGCGTCGTCGGTGTCCTAGGGGGTCCCACGCGCAGGGGGGTGCGCCGCCGGACCCGGGCCCTTCGGGGTCCGGGTCCGGCGGGGTGCCCCCGCTGGACCCTTACGCCACGTCTCCCTCCAACAAAGGGATCTTACGGAGGCGTCGTTGCGCTGACGGGGGGGGTTCGGGGGTACGCCCCCGACCCCCCCGTCTCAGTCCACGGGCACCCCCCCACGGGCGACCGCTGGGGGTGCGTGCCCCGACGGGGGGGTCGGGGGCCCGGGGTCCCAAGGGACCCCGGGCCCGGGCCCCCCCGCAGGTGGTCGCTCCGCGGCATCCCCGCGGGCGCCGTAGCCTCTCCGGCCGTCGGCCGGTGCGATGCCCTTGACCGCGCGGGCCCCGGGGAGTGTCCCCCGCCGGGCCCATCCTGCGGGGCGTGGGGGGTGCACCGACGGCGGTGAGCCCGCTCCCCGGGTCCTTCGCGGACCCGGCGGGCGGGCGCCCCTCGGCCGGGTGGCGCCGAGGGTGGAGGCGACGCGCGCGGGTGCCCCCGCCCACGCCACCGATTCCATGAGCTGAACCCTTCGGGACGAACGCCGACGCCGGCCCGCCGCGGGCTACGACCCGCGCGTATAGGCCTCCTCCCTCGCTCCAGGGGGGAGGCCGGCCTAGGCCCGGCTTCGCATGAACGGCCTCGGCCCCCCTCCGCCCCGGCCGCCCGCGAGGGGGGACGGAGGCCATGGGGGGGGCCAGGGGCGCCCGACGCACCCCCGGCGCGGGGGTCCGAAGGCCCCGTGAGGGGCCCCAAGGACCCGGCCCGCCGTGATCGCGCGTAACCGGCGGCGGGGGCGCGGGCCTGTCCGCGCCCCGGCCGCCCTCCTCCCCTGGATGGTGCATCAGGACCCGCCCAACGGCCCGCGTCCTGGGCCGTTGGACCCCGTTCCCGGCGGCGCCCCCCCGAGGGGCGCTGGGCGGCCGACGCGAACGCGTCCCGACGGCCCCCGTGCCCCCCTTCCCCGCCCCGTACGGCCGGCCCCCCTCGGGTCCTTGGGGACCCAGGGGGGGCCGGGACGCCAAGGGGGGGGTCGGAAGGGGCGGGCGGGGGCCGGCGGATGAGACGGAGCGATGGGAGGCGTGTGGGTGCGCGAAAACCAGGGATACAAGGGGAGGGGGGCCTTTAGGGCCCCCCCCAGGCCCTTTGGCAGAGCCCTCGTGGCTCCGCGGGCCCCGACGGGGGCGGGGGGGTTCCGTCCCCCCTGGGCCCGCCCTCCCGGGCGGGCCCCCTCCGTCGCCCCCCGGAGCGTCGTCCGTGAGACCCCTCCCCGCCCCAAGGGGGCCCTGGGGGGAGGGGCGTGGGTGGGATGGCTCCCGGGGCGGCGCCGGGGCCCCTACGGGGGGCCCGGGCGCCGTCCTGGGGGGACCCTTTGGGGCGCTCTGCTCGCGGCGGGCCTTCCCCGCCGCCGCGCCATGCGTGGCAGAGGCGCTCCCAGGGAGCCATCCCCCGGACGAGGAATCGGCAGGACGTCAAGGGACCCCCCGCCCGGGGGCCCGGCCGCCCGCCCCCGTGAGGGGGACGGGGGGCCCGGGTCCGGGGCGAGGAGGGGGTTCTCAGGGTGCGATGTGCGGTACGGAGCGTCGTGGGCGTTCCTCCCGGGGCGGGGGCGGGCGCGGGGGCGGTGGGGGGGGCACGGAGCCCCCGCCGCCGCCCGCGCCCGCGTCGGGCCCGGGGGAAGGATCGGTGATGCCCACATTCTCGAGGCCGTAAGCATGATGGGATGGCGAGCCAGGCGCGGAGCTAACGCATTAAACCACCCGCCTGGGGAGTACGGCCGCAAGGCTGAAACTCAAAAGAATAGACGGGGTGAAATGAACGCAGCGGAACCTGGGCATTGCAATGCGATGACCCGCGCCAAACCTTACCGATGCATGTATGGCTGCCCCGCCCCGGCGTCCTCGGGCGCCGGGTCAACGCCGTTGAACCGGTGGGCAGCACAGGTGTTGCATGGCCGTCGTCAGTTCGTGGCCTGTGAGCTGTGGGGTTCAGTCCTCATGAACGAACGAAACCTCCCTCGCGGGTTACACCCCCCAACCTTCCATTGCGCCTGGAGGCACACTCGTTTCAAGACTAGGGTTCCCGATGGGTGCGCGCCCTAGCATCTTCCGACGGCCCAGCCCCCCACCGTCCGTTGACGGGTCCATGGCGCCCGCCCCCCCGGCCCCCCTGCGAGGGGGGGCCGGGGGGGCGGGGGCCTACCGGGGGAAGCCGGACGGTCCCAGAATCGGACCACGACGGGCCGCGTGTCGCGCCCTCGCCCCTCGCCTCGGCCTGGAACCGTGGCGGGGGGCGGGGCCTCAGGTCAAGGCCTGGCGCATCGGACACGTCGGCACGCTCGTTGGACCCGTGGACGGCCTTTGCATCGCACGGCACGGGGCCGAATCCCCCAGCACGCCCGGCCGGGTCTTCGCCCGCGGGATGGATGCCTCGTCGCCCCCCCGTTCCAGCGAACGCGCGGGGCCCTCGTCCGTCCCCCCCCCCGGGGGGGAGGGACCGGGGGCCCGCGCCTGGGGCGGGGGGGAGGCGGGGCGCTGGACGGCCCAAGTCCGTGTCGGGACCGACCACGGGGACGCCACGCCAAAGGCAACCTCGTCATGCCCCCCCTCCCCCACGGGTCCGGGCCCCTTCGGGGTGCCCGGGGTGCCCGTGGGCAACGCCGCGGCTTCGCCTCCCGTCGCCCGGGGGGTCGGGGAAGGGGCCCTCGGGCCCTTCCCTCGCCCCCCTCGGGCGCCCCCACCCGGCCGCGGCCCTCTCGGGGCGCCGCGGCCGGGGGGCGACGGGGGACGAGGGCCGCACGCCGCCGGGGCCCCCGCGCCGTCCCCCTTCGGGGGGGCGGGGCCGGCGGATCCCCCCGGGGCGGCGCGGAGGTTCGTAGCGGAGGGCATTAAACCTCCCCTGGGGCGCGCCGGGCTGGGATGCTCGGGGGCTTCAGGGTGCCCTAGGGGATGAGTCACTGAAGGGATAGACTCCGGAGGTGCCCCTAGGGACGGCTCGGGCCTCCCCCTCGTACGGGGGGGAGGGTCGGGTCTAACCAAGCAGGGCGAGCGACACGTACGTACGGCCGGGTCGAGCACCCGCCAACCCCACGCGATGGGCCCGAAAGGGTGGGCGAGGCGACGCCATCTCGAGCGCCTCCGACCCCCCCATCGCCGTGGGACACCACCTTCTTGGGCCCGTGGGAGCCCCGTTCCCCGTCCTTCGCCCCTCCGGCCCCCCGGGCCCTTCGGGGCCCGGGACGGTTCCGGTGGGCGCCCGCCCCCGGGGCGCGGCGCGGCCCCCCTCACCGGGGGCGGCACCGCGACGGGGGGGCGGAGGCCGGGCGCGTCCTCGCTGTGGCCTCGGCGGCCCCTGGTACGGCGTCGCGCCCTCACGGGGGCGGGGCGTCGGGGGGTCCCGGGGCCGTCCCCCCTCGGGGGGAAACGGGGGGGACGTGGCGCTAGGACGGCCGTCTTCACCGACCTTCGGGTCGGGGGGGCGGACCGGAGTGGACGGGAGTCTCCTCGGTGTTCCCAAGGGCTCGTCCAAGGATGGGACGGGCCAGGCACCTCAGGGCCGACGCATCCCGGGGGCCAGGCCCCGGGCGGGCGGGCGTCGGCCCATCACGCTCAATCGTCCCACCCCCGCGGCCTCCTCCGGGTGTGACCCCCCGGAGCGAGGGCCCGTGCCCCGACCCCCGGGCCCGTCCCCGGCCCCGCGCCTCTTGCGAGAGGGGCGCGGGGCGGGGGGCGGTCCCCCCGGGGCGGGGGGCCGGCCGTGGCGCGGGTGGGCTTAACTAGCCATACAGCGAGGTGTTCATGCCCCGTGAGGTGGGCCAGAACGTTGTGGTTGGGTGCGGGCTAGCCCCGCGTATCGCCGCAGAAATGCGGCTGGAACGGAGATCACGTCAGGTCCTCATGGCCCTAATGCATCGGGCTTAGCCTGGGTTACAACGGACCACACAAAGGGAAGCGAAGGCGTGAGCCGGAGCCAATCCTCCAAAGGGGTCCCCACTTTGGATTGAAGCCTGCAACTCGGCTTCATGAAATCGGAGTTGCGAGTAATCGTGGATCAGCACGTCACGGTGAACTATCCCTCTTTCACTTGTAGTGCGACCAGTCAAGCGCGATGGGGCAATGCGCAACGCCG
>Ga0181559_10000782_pt1 | contig 30216 bp, 30 predicted proteins | sample 011ome_21_FD_133752 | JGI IMG/M metagenome (GOLD analysis project Ga0181559, IMG submission 133752) | Coastal salt marsh microbial communities from the Groves Creek Marsh, Skidaway Island, Georgia - 011508AT metaG (megahit assembly) | ecosystem: Environmental > Aquatic > Marine > Intertidal... | reverse complement strand
GGCACTGTCGTAATTCACCAGGCCACGAGCTATCGCTTTACCGGATTCATCGACACAGCTGACCACCTCGCCGCGCTTGAAACTGCCAGTGACAGACTTGATACCTACCGGTAACAGGCTCTTTCCCGATTCCGTGAGCACCTTGACGGCACCGGCATCCAGGACCAGTGTGCCCTTGACCTTGAGGTGACCTGCCAGCCACTGCTTGCGTGAGGCCAGGGGGCTGCTTTCCGGCAGCAGCAAGGTGCCTTTGCTCTCACCTGTGCGCAACTGCGCCAGGATGTCCGGCTCACGACCATTGGCAATACAGGTCACAGTGCCGGACCGGGCGGCCAGGCGTGCAGCGCGAATTTTCGTCAACATGCCTCCGCGACCCAGTTCACCATGGCCTGTACCGGCAAATTCCAGCAGGTGCCTGTCGTTGCACTGCGCCTGGTCCACCAGATTGGCGTCCTTGTTGGTGCGCGGATCGGCATCATAAAGACCATCCTGGTCAGTAAGAATCACCATGGCATCGGCATTGATCAGGTTGGCAACCAGGCCAGCCAGGGTGTCGTTGTCACCAAAACAGATTTCATCGGTCACCACCGTATCATTTTCATTCACCACGGGAATCACGTTCAGGTCCAGCAGGGTTTTCAGGGTGGTACGGGCATTCAGATAGCGTTTACGGTTGGACAGGTCGTCATGGGTGAGCAAGACCTGGGCGGTATGCAGGCCGAATTTCTGAAATTCGGATTCATAGGCCTGGATCAGGCCCATCTGGCCAACTGCGGCGGCAGCCTGCTGGAAATGCACAGCGGTGGGCCTGCCATTGAGCCCCAGTCTCAGTACACCCTCGGCGACCGCGCCCGATGAAACCAGGACCACGGAGGTACCCGCCTTGCTGAACCCGGCAATCTGTCCAACCCAGGCAGCCATACTTTCCCGGTTCAGGCCCTTGCCATCATCTGTCAGCAGGGAACTGCCGATCTTGATGACCCAGGTACGTGCGTTTGTCAGCGTTTGCCTGTCACTCACCATCAATCCCTTACGTATTCCACTTCAACACCATCGTCGTCATCGAGATCATCGTCTTCATCAACCCCCTTCCTGGCCTTCCAGGCTTCCCTGGCAGTGGCGATGCTCTGGCGCATTTCAAACTCCATTTGCGCTCGCGCATTATCCTGCGCTTCCCGCCAGGTTTCATCCTCAGCCAGCTTCTCGTCGATTAACAGAATTTCCTGCATCAGGGCATCACATAAAGCCTTTGTACCCTTGCCGGATACCGCCGAAATCCTGAATACCGGGCCCTGCCAGTCCAACTGGCTGACGATGTCATCGCACAGGATGGAGGCGTCTTCTTCAGACATCAGGTCGATCTTGTTCAGTACCAGCCAACGTTCACGCTTGGCCAGTGTCGGGCTGAAGGTTTCCAGCTCGTTGATAATGGCCCGGGCCGAGGCGACGGGATCGCTCATGTCCAGCGGGGCGATATCCACCAGGTGCAGCAGGATACGCGTTCTGGCCAGGTGTTTGAGGAAACGGATCCCCAGGCCCGCACCATCGGCGGCGCCTTCAATCAGGCCGGGAATATCGGCCATGACAAAACTGTTTTCGTCCCCGACTCGCACCACGCCCAGGTTCGGCACCAGGGTGGTAAAGGGATATTCGGCGACCTTGGGGGTAGCGGACGATACACTGCGAATCAGCGTTGATTTACCGGCATTGGGCATGCCCAGCAGGCCCACATCAGCCACCACTTTCAATTGCAGCAGCAGGCGCCGGGATTCACCGGGTTTGCCATGGGTGGTTTGCCTTGGCGCCCGGTTGGTACTGGATTTGAAACGGGTATTGCCCAGGCCATGCTTGCCCCCCTGGGCCACCAGAAGGCGCTCTCCTGCTGTCAGCAGGTCACCCAGGAGCTCGTCGGTCTCAATGGCGTACACACTGGTCCCAACTGGCACCCTCACCACGAGATCGGCCCCTGCGGCCCCGGTACAGTTACGGCCGCGTCCCTGTTCACCCGACTTGGCCCGGTATCGGGGCTGGAAGCGAAAATCCACCAGGGTGTTGAGGGCTTCGTCGGCTACCAGCCAGACACTGCCACCGTCGCCGCCATCACCCCCGTCAGGGCCGCCCTTTTCGATGAACTTTTCGCGCAGGAAACTCAGGCAGCCGTTGCCGCCCTTGCCGGCTTCCACCAGGATTTCTGCTTCATCCACGAATTTCATCAGTCGTTGTCCCGTTTGGCGATAAAAAAAAACCCTGTCACAGACAGGGCTTTTTTTAAAATCGCTTGAGCCTGAAGTTTATCAGGCAGACGCCGTCTCGATACTGACAAAACGACGGTTTTTCGGGCCTTTGACCTGAAACTTTACGACACCGTCAGTTTTGGCAAACAGCGTGTGGTCCTTGCCCAGACCGACATTGACGCCGGGATGGAAGTGAGTGCCACGCTGACGCACGATTATATTACCGGCCAGAACCTTTTCACCACCGAAACGCTTGACGCCAAGTCGTTTGGATACTGAATCTCTGCCGTTATTGGTACTACCGCCTGCTTTCTTGTGAGCCATAATGTACTCCAGTCAATTCTTGGTGGGCTGCTAAGTGAGCCGGATTATTCCTTGTCGTCGGCCTTGGCTTTTGCCTTGGCCTTGGGAGCTGCTTTCTTGGCTGCTGCCTTTTTCGGTGCAGCTTCTTTCTTGGCAGCTGCCTTGGGAGCAGCATCAGTGTCAGCCGCTGCCTTGGCGCTTTTTGCCGCACCGGTGGCAGAAATGCTGGTGATTTTCACTTCTGTGAACCACTGGCGATGACCCTGCTGCTTGCGGTAATGCTTGCGGCGGTTGAACTTGATGATCTTGACCTTGTCGCCACGACCATGGCTGATGACTTCAGCCGTGACCTTGCCGGAGGACACGTAAGGTGTACCGATCTCGACGTCAGCGCCTTCGCCAACCATCAGGACCTTGTCAAAATCCACTTTGTCACCGGTGCTGGCTTCAATCTTCTCCAGCTTCAGGACTTCGCCTTCGGTGACTCGATGCTGTTTGCCACCACTTTCTATTACCGCGTACATAATCTCTGCTCCAATAGCCCGATTGCTATCCAGGTCAATTCTTGTTGACCTGCCATTTTTCCCGAGTAAAACACCCCTGATGGCGCCCCGTGGAACGCAAATTATGGGTGTGGAAATGGGCCGGTCTTTACGAGGGCGGGAATTGTACGGGAACAAACCCTGTTTCGCAACCAGATCAGAGCATTTTTTAAGCCTTCCGGGGGCGGCTGGCGCGGGTCCCGGGGCTACTCTGGAAAGCCCGTATTTCTTGACTTTAACGGGGGAGCCACTAACATTCGAAGCTCTTTTTCGGGACTGCCTATGGTTTCACACATTCATCAGATCGTAGCAAGCGATTTTACGGCGCTGAACCGCATGGTTGTGGACCAGTTGCATTCCGATGTCCCCCTCATCGAGAGTATCGGCCATTACATCATCGAGGCTGGCGGCAAACGCATGCGCCCCGTGCTGGTCCTGCTCGCCAGCAGGAACCTGGGCTATGCCGGCAAGGACCATATCGAGCTCGCCACCGTCATTGAATTCCTGCACACCGCCACCCTGCTTCACGACGATGTTGTGGACATGTCAGAGATGCGCCGCGGCCGCCCGACAGCCAATACCCACTGGGACAACCCGTCCAGTGTCCTGGTCGGCGATTTTATCTATTCCCGTGCCTTTGAGTTGCTGGTGGGCATCGGTGACATGGCCATCATGGATGTCATGGCCAGCACCACCAACAAGATTTCCGAGGGTGAAGTCCTGCAACTGGTCAACCAGCGCAACCCCCGAACAACGGAAGCAGACTACATGCAGGTCATACTCAACAAGACGGCCATCCTCTTTGCCGCCGCCTGCAAATCAGCAGCCATTCTGGCCGGCGCTGACGACAAGATCCGCGACAACCTGCACAACTTCGGTTTACAGGTTGGCCTGGCCTTCCAGCTGGTCGATGACGTGCTGGACTATTCCGGGTCCAGTGACACCATGGGCAAGAACGTCGGTGACGACCTGGCCGAAGGCAAACCCACACTCCCCCTCATCCATGCCATGCAACACGGCAGTGAATCAGAGCGCAGTCTGATTGAAAAAGCCATTACCAGTGGTGGGCTTGAGCACCTGGACACCATCATCAATACCGTCAAGGACTCCGGGGCACTGGATTACACTCGCGACAAAGCCAGCCAGTGTATTGATTCTGCCCTGACTTGCCTGGATTGCCTGCCGGACAATGAATTCCGCACTGGCCTGGTCCAGGTCGCCGAGGCTGCGCTGCACCGCGACAGCTAGACCGCTCTTCCGTCAGCCGTACACAATCCATTCTCCGCGTTTTCCCCGAAGAAACTGCCTGAATCCAGAAAACGGATCACCTGGTCGATCACCTCGTCATTGCGCATCATCAGGGCATGGGTAGCAGCCACTTCAATATGCGCGCACATGCCTGCAACACGCGCACTGGCCACCGACACCTTGCCGTCGTCAGGGTTTTCCAGGAACTGCGACAGGATGAAGTTGATGGTGCGATTACCGGCAATGACACCCAGCTCAAACGAAACTGGTCCCAGGGCAAGCGGCACACTGTCTTCTACGGTTCCCAGTTGCAGCCCTGCCGGTCCGTTCAACCATCTGTAACCCGGCACATGGCGAAACACATCCACCACCTTGCTGCCCTGGTTGGGCGGAGCCAGCATGACGACCCGGTGCAGGTTGCCGATTTCCTGTTGTTCAAGGTAATACCGCAGCAGGATACCGCCCATGGAATGGGTCACAAAACTGACACGTTCGGCAGACTGGGCTTCGCACTGTGCCAGTCCCCGCTCCACCGCTGCCAGTGCCAGGGATTCAATAGTCGCTTGCCGGGAATCATAGTCAATATTGGCCACCTGGTAGCCTTCACGTGACAGTGCTGCATCAATTTTATCCAGTGATGCGGCAGTGCGTGCGAGGCCGTGCAACAGCACAATGCAATCGGCAGCCAGTGCCTCCGGGGGAAAAAACAACAGGAGAGCCAGGCAAAGGGAGTGGATAGGATTCAAGGGCTTGGCGCGTCAGCCGACAATGTGGATATCATCACCGGTCGTGATATTGCCACTGCGTAACACTTTGCAGATGACGCCGCCACGCCACCCCAGGGACAGGGATTCATGCAGGGCCGGTGCCTGGTCCGCCAGGGCTGAAGGCGGCAGGTTCTCGCGCAGGATTTCCAGGACGACTTCACCGATAAGCAAACTGCGGCCAATATCTGTTGGCAGGAATTCAAAACCCTTGATGAACAGGTTGGATCCGGCGACTATCCAGGGCAATTCCACCTCGGTTTCATGGCAGGATTTTACCCAGGACTCCTTGCTGAGCACGGCTATCTCGCCATTGGCACTGTGCGCTGACAGATCACCTTCCAGGCCTGATACCCGTGATACTTGAGCATCAAACAGCTCTTCCATTTCCAGGGCCTCGGTATGTTTCCTGGCCAGACTTTGTACTTTGATCATAACGTCGTTCAAACACTGCCCATTGTTTAATCTGCTTCTGCCGGCTCAATGACAAGCAAGGCGCCATCGCTTTCTTCCGTGAGCACATAAATAAGCCCATCGGGCCCCTGCTGCACATCCCTGACCCGCTGCTTGAGACTTTCCAGCAACCATTCACGACTGGTTTCACCGTGTTCATTGAAGACAATGCGCTCGATATGGCCGGTTCCAGGGACCCGGGCTGTCATCAGGGAGCCGACAAACAGGTTGTTCTGCCACTGCGGAAACCTGTCCCCGTTGTAAAACATCAGGCCCGACGTGGCTATGGAAGGCACCCAGAAGATTTCCGGCTGCAGCATATCCGGCTGCCAGGGTTCATTCGTGACACGGGTGCCGTCATAATCCCGGCCATAGCTGACTACCGGCCAGCCGTAATTTTCGCCGGCTTCAATAATATTGACTTCGTCCCCTCCCTGGGGCCCGTGTTCGCTGGCCCACAGTTTGCCGGTGACCGGATGGTAGTTCAGGCCTTCAACGGCGCGATGACCGATCGTCCAGATTTCCGGCAGGTAGCCTGCCATGCCGATAAAGGGATTGTCTGCCGCCGCCGAACCATCATCATTGAGGCGTAAAATTTTACCGATATGGCTCATGGGATTCTGGGGATTGTCAAAATCGCGGCGAAAAGGTGATGACATGAACAGAGTGCCATCCGGTGCAAAGCGCAGGCGGGAGCCATGGCCGCCAGCAGCAGTGCCCCAGGCATCGGCGACAAAGATATCCTCGACATTCTCCAGGGCGGTTTCCGCCGTGTTCAGGCGACCGCGGGCCAGGGCAGTTGTCGCGTAGTAACGGGCCCCGGCCGGTGGCTCACCATTTTTCACGTACGTGAAATACACCAGGCGATTGTTTTCAAAATCAGGATGCAGCGCGATATCCATGAGTCCGCCACCTGCTGCCACCGTGACTTCGGGTGAACCGTCGACCTCGTCCGGGATCATCTGTCCGGGCCTGATCAGGCGAAACCCGCCAACTTTCTGGGCCACCAGGATATTGCCGTTGGGCAGGAAAGCCATGCCCCAGGGATTCTGAATGCCCCTGGCAACCACCGAGACCTTGATGCGGGAAGCCGGCTGGTAGGTATCGAAATACCAGGGTCCTTCACCCAGTGGCGCCGGTTGCGCCATCACCAGTGCCGATACCGCTGCCAGCAAGACGAAAAAAACAGATTTGTTAATGCGATACACCTGGCACCTCTCGGGGTTTTTCAGAACGTGTTATGCGAACATACAGTTGACGGATATCTTTTACCAGTCGCTTGAGACCAAGATAGAAGCCCAGGCAACTGACTGCAAGCCCGCCGATGAGCAGCAGGATCACACCGATATCCCAGAGCGGCCGCTTGTGATACCAGAAGGCAAAATCGAGGCTGTGAAGACCGCTGTACAACCAGCGTTCCACGCGGCTGTACTTGTGGATCAGGCTGAGCAATTCGCTTTTCTGCGGATCCACATAAATCCAGCTTTCAGCCGGATCATCAAACCTGATGCGCAGTACCGGCAAGGGCAACTGGTCATTGCGGGAATAGTAATAATCGTCATAGTCCGACAGCAGTGTGGCGTCAGTCACGTTGGCATCCACGCTGGCGGCCAGCTTGCTGATCAGCTCGTCGGTATCAAAGCCGTTCTGTACGCGCATGTCACCGGCGTTAACCAGCATGCTGGAGGATTCAAGCTGGCCAATAATGTAGTAAGGCTGGTGCAGGCGATCACGCTTGTCCATGTCCAGGTGGGAATCTGCACTGTAGTTGGCCAGGTAGTAAGGCTCACCACCGATCCAGCGAAATTCCACTTCCTTGATATCCCCGCTCACGCCATTCTCCTGCGCCAGGGCACGCCAACGTGCGGCCTCGATAGCAGGGAAAGCCTCCAGTTCCAGCGTGCCTTCCTGGTAAACGCCTTCGTTAACCGCCAGCCCGCGGGCGTTGGTCCAGGCGAAAGGCTCCATGGACAACATGCCGCTGAACGACCAGGTCAGCACGAAAATACCGAACACCGTGCCCAGGATATAATGCCAGCGCATCATGCCCCGGTACGGAATGGCCTTGCGGAGAATGAAGGGTTTCACCTTACGGGCCTGGGTAAAGGTCATGATCAGGCCAAGAATGGCCAGGATGCAGCCGATACCCGAGGTCCAGACCACCAGGTCATACCACAGGGGCTGGTTTTCACGCAGACCGGTGAAATAAAACCAGTGGGGAATGGTACCCAGCCAGGCCAGCAAGCGGCTCTGGCGGGTGGTATAGACGGTTACCTCGGCCTTGGTTGGAGACACATAAGCCTGTGTGCCCAGTTCATCGTTGACCGTGTATTTGTACAGGGGTAATTCACGGGGACTGGCAATGGTCCACTGGTCAGGGACCGTCACCTGCCCTGTGTAGGTAAACTCCTCAGCGGGAATACCGAGAAAGTCACCCGCAACAAAGGCGCCCTGCTCTGGCGTCAACGACTCAAGGAACTCCCCGTTATCCGCCCAGATGAACGTGCTTGGATAGCCAGGCTCCGGAAATTCATAGGCCGGTCTGCCCAGAACGGTGCGCAATTTGGCCTCAAAGGGTGAATAGCCCAGCAGGTCCACAGCCTGCGCAGGTGTCACCGCTATGTCTTCCAGGGCCAGGGGCTGTCCGCCCTCAATGTGCATTTCCTGGGTGACGCGAGGCATGCCACCGGCATAAATCATGACAAAAGCCGAGGCAAACCACACCACGAAGAGTAAACTGAGCGGAATACCGATATAACGGTGACTGAGAATGAGCAGGGTTTTGAATGCCTTCATGGCAGGCCCTGTGTCCCCCCGGACGTTTCTGGATAGAGGGGAAAGTGTAGCCAAAGACACGGGCCTCACACAAATGAATAAATTGCGCTAACGCAGGAAAGCATGAGGACAACCATGGATATTCTGGATTACAACGGCAAGGCCTGGGACAAACTGACACAAAGCCAGGACCAGTGGACCGTTCCAGTCGATGAAGACACCATCGCCAGGGCACGCCAGGGTGACTGGTCGATTCAGCTGACCTCGGCAAAACCCACCCCGCGTGACTGGTTTCCTGAAAACCTTGAAGGCCTCGACATCCTGTGCCTGGGATCCGGTGGCGGCCAACAGGGCCCCATCCTGGCCGCAGCTGGCGCCAATGTCACCGTATTCGATTACTCAGAGAAACAGCTGGACCAGGATAGGCTTGTTGCTGAACGGGAAAATCTTGTCCTGGCAATTATCCAGGGCGACATGAAAGACCTGTCCTGTTTCGGTGATGAAAGTTTTGACCTGGTAGTGAATCCGGCCTCCAATGTTTTCATGGAAAATGTCTTGCCGGTCTGGCAGGAATCAGCGCGGGTACTAAAACCCGGCGGGACATTGATGTCCGGCTTCCTCAATCCACTACATTTTATTTTTGACCTGTCTGATTATGAAAACGGCAAATTCACCGTGCGCCATAAAATTCCCTATGCCGACATCACTGACCTGCCAGAAGCCGAACTGGAAAAACTACTGACCAACGACAACAAACCCGTTTGTTTTGGCCACACATTACACGACCAGATCCAGGGCCAGATAGATGCAGGCCTGGTCATCACCGGATTCTTCGAAGACAGCATGGGCGAAGACGATCCCCTTACCGGCATCATCGATATCCTCATAGCAACCCGCGCCCTAAAAATCCAAAACTAGAAAATCCTTTTATCCTTTTATCCTTTTATCCCTTTATCGAAAAGCCCATCGAAGCCGTCGGATGGCGGCACTACGTGCCTTATCCGACCTACCTCTTTGTTCCCTTTTTCCCTTTCTCCCTTTATCGAATTCAAACATACCTCCTCAACACCCGCCGATACCAAAGCACAAACCCCGTGACATACATCACCGCCGGCAACAATCCCAGCACGATCCAGATATAGGGTAGTCCCGGCCATGAACCACGAAAACGCCCGAAGTGGAGATTGACCAGGAAACGCAACCAGGCATCAGGTCTTTCGAAATCGGTGGGGTCGTCGTCCAGGCTGTCGACCAGGGCATCGAAGGGTTCGGGAAAGGCAAAATAGATGGCAGTGATACCCCAGACCAGCATGAGCAGCAGGGACCAGAATCCCACGAAGCTGTGCAGTTGCCAGATAAATGAGTGAGAACTGGCACGCCTGAAACGCAGTCCGTCCGACCAACGCCGTTTACCCTGCCACCAGATCAGGATGCCGCTAAACACCATCACCAGTAGCAGCATGCCGCCAAAGGCATTCACGCGGCGCCCTGTTCCGCGGTCGAGTAACAGGTCATCGTGCAACCGGGTCAGCCACTCCACGGTAGCGACCTGCCACGGATAGGTACTGCCCAGGTCATTACCTGCATAATGATCAAAATAACGACTGCTCTCCACACCATCCCTGACCAGGGAAACATAGACAGCACGCCCTTCACGCGCCGATACGTTGATATTGCTGACAGTGTATTCGGGATATTCGGCCGCCACGGCGGCCTCCAGTTCAGCACCAAGCAAGGGCTCGCCAGTCATGGCCGGCACCTGGCTGTTGATGAACCAGTTATTGATCTGGGGACGCAGCACGACCGCAGAACCACTGACACTGATGACCAGGATATACAGGCCCAGGCCAATGCCCAGCCACAAATGTACCTGGAACAGGATGCGGCGAAAGGTTGTGGTACCGGGTGCTTTTACCCAGCGCTGCCAGGCATTCACTAGGCATCCTTTCCGGCGACAAAGGCCTGGATCATCATGGATAAAAAGTGGTGGTGGATAAACACAAAGGGATTTTATTCCGGCTTGCTGCCATCAAGGGTCTGCCGAACCTGCTTTTCTGCCGCCAGTGCCAGCTTGCTTTCCATGTAAAACAGGGCTGATGGATCAATATCCTGTTCACTGATCAGGGTGGCCTGGTCATGCCACTGCGGACTATACCGGTGACCTAAAGCAATCACCTGCTGCAGCAGTATGAGGGCTGCGAGGAACAGAAATACTTTAGCGGTTTTTATCGTTAATGCCATGGTTTTCACAGACTGTTGGTTATCTCTGGAAAGACCTTGTAGAACATGATCCAGGCCATAAGCAGAGTCAGGCATAAATTCAGGGTCTGGCCGCACAGGTACAGTATCAGGGGTTTACCGCCATGAAACTGGGATCTCAATTCACGAAAATTGGCCGACAGGCCAATGCTGGCAAAGGCCAGGCAGAACAGCCAGCCGCGCATATCGGAAGTAAAATCCAGGACACCGTTTTCCACCAGGACGATGGCCGTATTGTTGTTGAGCACTTCATAAAGCAGGGAAAACAGGATGCTCGCCGCCAGGAAACCCAGGACAAACTTGGGAAAGCGCAGCCAGATTTCCGACGCACCAACCGTACGTCCCTGGCTGTTGTCCACCTTCGTCGTCCAGTAAACAGCCACGCAAAATGCCAGCACGCCAATGAGGATGTTCTGGATCATCTTGATAGTGGCAGCCACGTTCAGGGCGGTATCACCCAGGAAAGCACCGGCAGCTACCACGGCACCAGTGGCGTCAACTGTCCCGCCAATCCAGGCACCACCGAGTACTTCAGGCATGCCCACGGCATTGATGAAGGCAGGCAACGCCACCATCATGATGGAGGTAAAGATCATGGACAGCCCCACGGCGGTGGTCAGTTCCTCTTTCGTCGCCCGGCAGGCCGCTGCCGTGGCAATGGCGGCCGAGACGCCACACACAGACATGTCGGCACTGATGGTGATATTCAGGGTCTTGGAAGAAATCCTGAGTACCTTTTGGCCAAACCAGAAGGTGGAGATCAACACGATGGGGGTCACGATCCAGGCCACGAAGATGCCCGGCAGGCCGATGGCGAGAATCTTGCCAAACAGGACTTCGGCACCGAGCAGCACCAGGCCAGTCTTGATATAGAGCTCCGGTTGCAGGGCGGGCCGCACAAAACCCGGGATGCCGAAGACATTACTGATAAGTAGGCCAAGCAGAATGGCCCAGAAGGCATATCCCAGGCCTATGCTAAGAAATTCCACCTGGTTTGCCAGCAGGTAGGCCAGGATACCGACACCAAAGACCGCGCCAAAGCCCTTGAAAAAGTCACTGGCCGAGCGTCCCATGAGCAATATACCGGCACCGAACAAGAACGCCAGGCTGAAAAAGAAAAGCAGGCCGGAAAACAGGAAGTCCAGGGAGAAGGCAGCAAACGGATTGATATTCCAGCGCCCGGGCCTGGCCCCGTTAACGGTATCGGATAAGAACTCAGTGGCAGCATTGCCGGTCTCGTTGTCCGCAGACCAGGCCTCTACCGTGAAATCCGCAGCCGATTGTGCCGCCTGCAGGGACGTGTTGACCTCACCAAAGGGAACAACCAGGAAGGCCGCCAGTGCCAGGATAATCACCAGGAAGCCCAGCAGGATTGCGGCCGTATCTTCAGTCCACTGTGTCATGCAATCCTCCCAACTCGGGCAGACGCCCCGGGGTTACCGGGCTCAGAATTCAAAATCGTCGATGTAATACCGTTCGAATTCAATAACTTCCTTATCCAGTGTACCGGCCAGGATAGCTTGCACATCATTCTCGACCCGGGTGATGTAGTTATCCAGGTCATCCTGGGCAATAGCCTCGACCAGGGCATCGCGCCAGACCGCGGCATTACGGGTATTGAGCAGTCGCACTTCATTGCTTTTAGCCCACTCCGCTCCGATGGTGCCACCCAGGTGATAGAGCCGCTCTATGACACTGTCTGCATAGGCGGACTCAGGGTCTTCGAGCCTGTCGAGCACTTCCTGCTGCAGGTTGAGCCAGCCCGGCGCTATGCTATAACCGTTATAAAACCGGGTCACCCAGAGCAGGTAATCCTCCTGGGTCTGGTATTCACCGGCTGCCGGGTCTTCCAGAAAGGCAGCTTCGAAATACCCCCTGGGGTAGGCTCCGTCCGGCCATTCGATATCTTCTATATTGGTCGCACAGCTCACCAGCATCAACACCATGGTGAGTACTGAAATCGCTTTTCCTGTCATGCCACTCCTGTCAGTCAATCTATTTTCTGGCTATTCAAATAATCGGTCTACCACGTAACCACTGATGTCGCGTATCTGCTCAGGTGATAACGCACCGGTGAATGTCGGCATATTATTCCTGCCCGTTGAGACTATGGTAATCACATCGCGAATATCCGTCATGTTGTTCAGCGGCATGGCATTGTTATGGCCACCCAGGCCGTCCTCGCCATGACAAGGCAGGCAGGTCTGCTGAAACAGGGTTTCTCCGGCACTGTAATCGGGATCACCTTCGGCAAACACCACCGGCTGCCCTTCCCCTGTTGCATTGGTCAGCGGCATGGTATCCCCTGGCGTGGTCTCTTCCATCTGTCCTTCCAGGGAAAACAGCCACAGACTGTCACCTCGGGGCGAGCCCTGGAACAGGTTGCCGCCGGAATAGGCAGCGATGTACTGCGTACCATTGCGCTCAAAACTGATGGCCGGTGCATTCATGCCGGCACCGGTCTGAAAGCCCCACAGTTCCATCCCGGTATCGATATCCAGTGCAGTCAGGCGTCCATCATTGCGCCCTACGAACAACAGGTCTCCGGCCGTTGCAAGAAAACCGCTATAGCAGGCTTCATTCCAGCGGTACTGCCATACCAGGGTATTGGTCGTGATATCCATGGCCGCGATGATACCCGTCGTACGGCGTGTGGAACCGCCAAAGGCACCACCGGTCCAGGTTGCAGTTCCATGTTCTTCGAGAACTTCGGTGTCCTCCATGCGCAGGGCAGCGGAGGATTCCGAGGCACAGATATACATGGTCTGCCGTGTCGGGTCATAGGCACTGGGCGCCCAGTTGGCACCACCGGCCAGGCCAGGTTGCACCAGTACCGGTTCGTAAAGGAAGGGGGTAAAAATACGTCCCTGGTTCACCAGTTGCGTGCCTTCGGGTGCCACGTCGATAAACTGGGGAACAAAAGCATCCCCCACGGGATAAGGCTGTGTCGGGGATGTGGCCTGCTCGGCAATTTGCGGTACAGGTTTTTCCTCGATACCGATCAGTGGTTCACCGGTGAGTCGGTCCAGGATATACACCCAGCCGGTCTTGCCTGCCTCGGCGACACCCTTGCGAATCTCCCCGTTGATTTCCGCGTCAAACAGGATCACCGGGTTGGGGGCATCGTAATCCCACAGGTCATGGTGCACCTGCTGGAAGTGCCAGCGGTATTCACCGGTGCGCACATCAACTGCCACGATGGAATCGGTGAAAAGATTGTCGCCGGGGCGAATGGCACCGTTCATGTCAGGACCGGGGTTTCCGGTTGAGAAATAAATCATGCCAAGCTCGGGGTCCAGTGCCGGTGTCTGCCAGACAGTACCACCGCCGTACTCCCAGACATTGCTGTCTGCCGGCCAGGTGTCATGACCAATCTCACCCGGGCCAGGGATCGTGTAAAAGGTCCAGACCTCTTCCCCTGTGGCGGCATCGAAGGCCTGCACCAGGCCACGCACGCCTTTTTCGGCACCCGAGTAACCGGTAATCACCAGGCCGTCATAATAAAGCGGAGCCCCGGTGATGCTGTACCCGTCTTCCCAGTCAACAGTCTGGGCTTCCCAGGCAATGTCACCACTTTCCTGGTCCAGGGCGACCAGTCTTGCATCAAGCTGACCTACGAACACCTTGCCATCCCCGATGGCGACACCGCGGTTATCCCAGCCACAGCACACCTGCTGCCCGTGACCTTCGGGAAATTCAAACACATATTCCCAGAGCATCTCGCCGCTATCCACATCAAAGGCAAAGACATCGGAGTCACCGGTAGACATGTAGAGTACACCGTCCTGGTAGATGGGAGTGCCCTCGGCCGAGTGCTTGGTTTCCATGCCGGAGCCATTCAGGTGAGCGCGCCAGACAGCTTTCAGGTTGGCCACATTATCCCGGTTGATCTCATCCAGTGGTGAATAACGCTGGTTGGTAAAGGAACCGCCATTGGTTGGCCAGGCGTCGGTTTGCGGCTGTGCCATGGGATCCGAATTCAGTGGGCTTGCCGCAGTTGCAGCAGAACTGGCAACTGCAGCTGCAGGCGCTGATGTCGTAGTGGCTGTCTCACCGGCGGGCGCCTGTGTATCGTCCTGGCCACAGGCTGTGAGCAGAAGACCAAGGCAAAGGGTAGTGATGGTCGTTTTTTTCATGAGAGATCCCCAAATCCGGCTTGATTACCGGTCTTATTCTATGAAGTAGGATTTGGGTTGATTATATAGAGGAGCAGACAGGGATTACCACAATCCTGCTGCGCCTGACCTTCGGAACAGTTCAGGCTACACGGAAAGTGCGGCGCAGGTAGCGCAGGCCGAGAAAGATGAAGGGCCAGACGATGGCGCTGGATAAGGCCGAAATCATGAAAATCAGGTTGGGAGCAGTATTCTGGCTATTGGCCGTGAGCACCCAGAATGACAGTAGCTGGTGAATACCAACCAGGATCAGGATGGTGCTGCTTTGCTGGACGGCGGTAAACATGCGCATACGCTGGTAAAGACTCAGGGCCAGGTAGGCCACAAGCGCCAGTGCCAGGGCATTGAGTCCGAGCAGGGAACCTTCCAGTACATCCATGAAAAACCCGGCAATCCAGGCCGTGAACAGGCCGATCCTGTCGGGCAGCGCCATCACCCAGTAAATCACTACCAGGGCAACCCATTCCGGCCGGTAGGATTCAAGCCATTCGGGCAATGGAAACACGGTCAAAATGGCAGCCAGGACAAAGGTCCCGAAAATGATCCAGCCGCCATGATGTGCACTTAATTTCGTTGCCATCCCGTTTCCCTACTTGAACACCAGGAGTACGTTGCGACTGCGATCGAGTTGCGCAGTGGGCTCTATGGTGACCGTGGCAAAAGGCTCACCCGGGTCATGCACAACACTGCTGACCACACCCACCGGATAACCGGCCGGAAAACGGCCACCAAAACCTGAAGTCACGAGCACATCGTCTTCCCGAACATCAAAGGTATCGGAAATATTATTCAGCACCAGCCTGTGCAGGCTGTCCTGGGTACCCGAGGCAATGGCCCTGTTGCCATTGCGGTTGACCTGAATCGGTGTGGAATGCTGGGGATCTGTAATCATCAGCACCCAGCTGGTAAAGGGTTCCACCTCGATAACCTGCCCCATCAGGCCATAGGCATCGAGGACCGGCTGCCCCACGAAAACCCCGTCGGAGCTGCCCTTGTTGATCAACACCCGCTTGATGAAGGGATCCGGGGATTCCCCGGTGACCTGGGCCAGCACGCCGCGTTCATCAACTATGCTGGAAGCATTGAGCAGTTCATTGAGACGCTGGTTCTCGGCCTCCAGGTGTTCCTGTTTCTGCAGCCGGAACTGCAAGGTCAGCAGTTGTTCCTTGAGCCGCTGGTTCTCACCAATCAGGTAACTGCGACTCTGAAAGTTGTTATTCACAGAATCGGATATAGACCGGGGCGTATCCGCCAGCCAATGCAGGGGCGTAACAAGGTAGGAAGCATAAAAACGCACCTGGGACAGGTAACTGAAACGACTGTCAGCCAGCATCATGATCATCGACAACAAGGCCAGCGCCAACAGACGATAACCCTGGGATGAAGATTGGATGAAAAGCGATTTGATGGTGGTTTAACCTCTACTTGGGCAATAGAGATTCATACTAGGATAAATAAACGACTCAATAAAGGGATAAAATGAGAAACCGATAAAGCGATAAAGCGATAAAACGATAAAGGGGTATAAGGCAGATATCTGGTCTTTATTGGATGCTCAATTGCCCGACATAAATAACATTAAATCCGGATTTGAACGCCTAACTTTTCGATTATCGCTTTATCGCTTTATCGCTTTATCGCTTTATCAAGAAACCCAGAGCTTCTGCAAGTCACCCCTACCCGCCAAACCAGTAAGTTTAGTCAATAGTAAGAAGATCCAGATCATGCGCATCCATCAATTCCATCGCCTTGCCGCCGCCGCGGGCTACGCAGGTCAGGGGATCATCGGCGACGATGACGGGCAGGCCGGTTTCCTCGCTCAGCAGCTTGTCCAGGTCGCGCAGCAGAGCACCGCCGCCAGTCAGGACCAGGCCGCTTTCGGCGATATCGGAAGCCAGTTCCGGCGGTGACTGTTCCAGTGCACTTTTCACTGCCTGCACGATGGATGACAGGGGCTCCTGCAGCGCTTCCAGGATTTCGTCCCCGTTCAGGGTAAAACTGCGTGGCACACCTTCTGCCAGGTTACGACCGCGAACATCAATTTCGCGGATTTCATTGCTGTGGAAGGCACAGCCGATTTCTTTCTTGATGCGCTCTGCCGTGGCATCACCGATCAGGCTGCCGTAGTTGCGACGGACATGGGTAGTGATGGCTTCGTCGAAGCGGTCGCCACCAACACGAACGGATTCGGAATACACGACACCATTCAGGGAGATAATGGCAATCTCCGTGGTACCACCACCAATATCCACCACCATGGAACCACTGGCCTGGTCGACCGGCATGCCGGCACCGATAGCTGCCGCCATGGGTTCTTCGATCAGGCGCACTTCACGGGCGCCGGCACTCATCACCGACTCGCGGATGGCACGCCTTTCCACCTGGGTGGATTTACAGGGCACACAAACGAGCACGCGCGGGCTTGGCCGGATAAAGGAATTCTCATGCACTTTGTGGATAAAATGCTGCAGCATTTTTTCCGTCACCTGGAAATCGGCGATAACGCCGTCTTTCAAGGGGCGGATGGCGGTGATATTGCCTGGCGTACGACCCAGCATGCGCTTGGCATCTGCACCAACTGCGGTGACAGTTTTCTGACCGTTGTGAATGCGGATGGATACAACTGAAGGTTCATTCAGCACTATGCCCTGGTCACGGACATAAATCAGGGTATTGGCTGTTCCAAGATCGATCGACAGATCGTTGGAAAACATGCCACGTAACTTCTTCAACATGGGATAGGGTCGCCCTTAAAAATGGTGATAATAAGTAGTTAAAACAGTTTAAAAAAACAGCGAAAGCAGGGAGTTGGCTCTCTTTATGATTATTCCAGTATAATTACCGGTTTAAGCTCGAGCAACTCTAGCAATCACAACAACTTAGAGCAAGAATTAAATCTGATTTGTCAGATTTAGGTCACTTTTACAGCTGGTTTTTGTCCCTTTTTTGAGTGGAGTTACACATGTCTATCGAACTTGCCGATGTGGAAAACATAGCCCATCTGGCCCGACTGCATCTCAGCGATGCCGAAAAGCAGGAAGCCGCCAACAGCATGACCGACATCCTGGGTCTTATTGACCAGATGCAGTCAGTCAATACTGACAATGTAGAACCCCTGGCCCATGCTTTTGATGCCGTCCAGCGCCTGCGCAAGGACGAGGTGACAGAAAGCAACCACCGTGATGAATTACAAAAAATTGCTCCTGAGACTGACCAGGGTCTGTTTCTTGTCCCGAAAGTCATCGAATGACAACTCACTGTTGAGCAACATCCCAAACGATTTTAACCAATAGTTCATGAACTGATCGTAACAACATGCATAGATCGACTGTGCACCCGGAATATTAATGATGATTGATTCAGGCCTGGCAGACATTTCCCGCGCCCTTGCCGATGGCAGCATTTCCAGTGTTGAACTGACACAGGATTACCTCAAGCGAATCGCTGCCGAGAATACCGACCTTAATGCCTACATTACCGTGTGTGATGAGCTAGCACTGGCCCAGGCAAAAGCCGCTGACGAAAAACGCAGCAATGGTAACGCCGGTTTATTTACCGGCATTCCCATTGCCCACAAGGACCTGTTCTGCACAAACGGTGTTCGTACTTCATGCGGTTCGCGCATGCTCGATAATTTTATAGCGCCCTACGACGCCTTTATCGTGGAACGTTTCAATGAAGCAGGCGCAGTGACTCTTGGCAAAACCAACATGGATGAGTTCGCCATGGGCTCTTCCAATGAAACCAGTTTTTACGGACCGGTCAAAAACCCCTGGGACCGTACACGGGTTCCCGGTGGCTCATCCGGCGGTTCCGCCGCCGCGGTAGCAGGCCGCCTGTGTGCCGGTGCCACTGCCACCGACACCGGTGGCTCCATTCGCCAGCCTGCCTCTTTTACCGGTATTACCGGACTGAAACCCACCTATGGACGTGTTTCCCGCTGGGGCATGGTGGCCTTTGCCTCCAGTCTCGACCAGGCCGGCACCATGACACAGACAGCAGAAGATGCGGCCATGATGCTCAATGTCATGGCTGGCACGGACGTTAAGGACTCCACCTGCAGCAATGCCCCCGTGGAGGATTACACAGCCAACCTGGACAAACCCCTGGATGGCCTGAGGATTGGCATCCCCGTGGAGCACTTTTCCGACGGCCTGGACAGCGAGATGGAAAAAGCCATTCGCGCTGCCATTGCCGAATTTGAAAAACTGGGTGCAGTGGTCAAGGAAGTAAACCTGGATAACAGTCACCTGTCAGTGTCTGCCTATTATGTCATTGCCCCGGCCGAGGCCTGTGCCAACCTGTCCCGTTACGATGGTGTCAGGTACGGTTACCGTTGCGACAACTCGGTCGACCTGGAAGACATGTACAAGCGTACCCGCAGCGAAGGTTTTGGTGCGGAGGTCAAACGCCGCATCATGGTTGGCACCTATGCCCTGTCTGCCGGTTACTACGATGCCTATTACATCAAGGCCCAGAAAATCCGCCGCCTGATCAAGAACGATTTCCAGAAAGCCTTTGAGGAAGTCGATGTCATCATGGGACCGACATCGCCGCATACGGCCTTTCCGATTGGCTCCAAGAACGATGACCCTGTCACCATGTACCTGGAAGACATCTATACCATCGCGGTCAACCTTGCCGGCCTTCCCGGTCTCTCCATTCCGGCGGGGCTGGTCAACAACCTGCCGGTTGGCCTGCAGATCGTGGGCAAGGATTTTGCCGAGTCGCAACTGCTGAACGTGGCTCACAAGTTCCAGCAGGTCACGGACTGGCACACCAGACAACCCGGTTAAGCCCCCAGGCAAACCGTAAACAAATAACCAGCAGCAACAGAAGGTATACAGGTAAACAGCATGGAATGGGAAACAGTCATCGGCCTCGAAGTACACGTGCAGTTGTCCACGGCCTCCAAACTTTTCTCCGGCACCAGCACCGCCTTCGGTGCCGAACCGAACACGCAAGCCAATATTTATGACCTGGCCATGCCGGGCACCCTGCCCGTGCTCAACCAGGAAGCTTTGCGCATGGCCGTCAAGTTCGGCCTGGCCATAGATGCGGAAATCGGCAAGAAGTCCGTGTTTGATCGCAAGAACTATTTTTACCCTGATTTGCCCAAGGGCTACCAGACATCCCAGCTCGACTTTCCCACCGTGGGCAAGGGCGAACTGGTCATCGACATGGAAGATGGCAGCCACAAAACCATCGGCGTCACCCGCGCCCACATGGAAGAGGATGCCGGCAAGTCACTGCACGAGGATTTTCATGGCAAAACCGGTATTGACCTGAACCGCGCCGGCACCCCGCTGCTGGAAATTGTGTCTGAACCGGATATTCGAAGCGCGAAGGAAGCAGTGGCCTACCTGAAGAAGCTGCACTCCATGATCCTTTACCTGGGTATCTCCGATGGCGACATGTCCCAGGGTTCCATGCGTTGTGATGCCAACGTATCCGTTCGCCCGAAGGGCACGACAGAACTTGGTACACGCACGGAAATCAAGAACATCAACTCATTCCGCTTCGTGGAAAAAGCCATCAACATCGAGGTGGAACGCCAGATCGACATCATCGAGGACGGCGGCAGGATCATCCAGGAAACCCGGCTTTATGATTCCGAGCGTAATGAAACCCGGTCCATGCGCAGCAAGGAAGTCGCCAACGACTACCGTTATTTCCCGGAGCCGGACCTCTTGCCTGTAGTTATCGATGATGCCTTCATTGAATCGGTGCGTGAAACCCTGCCTGAGCTGCCTGATATCAAGCGCGCCCGCTTCCAGGAACAATATGGCCTCAGTGAATACGACGCCATGGTCCTGGCAGCCGACCTGGCCACTGCCAACTATTTCGAGGAAGTCGTGGCAGGTTGTGATGACGCCAAGCTGAGTGCCAACTGGGTCATGGGTGACCTGCAGGCCGTCCTGAACAAGAACGAGACGCCCATCTCACAAAGCCCCGTTGCCGCAAAAGACCTGGCCGGCCTGATCTCACGCATCAAGGACAACACCATTTCCTCGAAGATTGCCAAGACCGTCTTTGAAGCCATGCTTGCCGGCGAAGGCGATGCCGATGCCATCATTGAAAGCAAGGGGCTCAAGCAGGTGACTGACACCGGTGCCATTGAGGCCATGGTCGATGAGGTGATCGCCAACAATCCTGACCAGGTGCAGCAATACAAGGATGGCAAGGAACAGGTTATCGGCTTCTTCGTAGGCCAGGTCATGAAGGCCTCACAGGGCAAGGCGAACCCGGGCCAGGTCAACCAGATGCTGAAAGAGAAATTAAGCAGCTGACAAACTCGTGGAAAAAACGAACCGAACATCAACAGAGACATTGAAATGAAATCAGAAAAGAAGAAAGGTGCTGAGAGAGCCCAACCCGCTGTACGTGACGAGTGGTGGAGTGACGAAAGGGTCAAATCCTTCCTGGAACTGGAGACTTCTCAGGATGAAGCACCGGATTTCCATATCCTGCAAAAAGCTTACCGCGGCATGGTCCCCGAAGCGTTCAGCCGCTTTGTTGATTTTTTCAATGAGGCCGGCAGGAATATCAACGAAACCAACGCTCGCGGTGAAACCATCCTGGCCATCGTCTCGCAGCACCGTAATTCCGGTGAATACGCCGAGATCCTGAAAAAAGCCGGCGCCAAATAAGCACCCTCGTCCCGCCCTGCCCATGATCAATGGCAGTTTGTTCATTGCAGTGACAAGACATATGGCAAGTTGCAGGAAGGCAGTTCTTGTGAACTATAGTGTGTAGCCTTAATAGCTACCGGAACAATCTAGAGGTCTCTGGTCTAGCGATGGCGACTTCTGCCACCACCTTTACTGCCACCGCGACCGCCACCACCCTTGCCGCCATGGGATTTACCTTCCGCCTTGAATTTTGACGGTCGACTGAATGCCGGCGGGCTTGCCAGCAGGGCTTCCAGCGGATGCTCACAGGGCAGTTTCATGCCAATGGTTTCCTCGATTTCCGGCAACAGGAAGGAGTCATCTTCGCAGGCAAAGCTGATGGAGGTGCCCAGGGAACCGGCGCGGCCCGTACGACCAATACGATGGACATAGTCCTCGGCTTCTTCCGGCAGGTTGAAATTCACCACGTGGGTGATGTCATCGATATGCAGTCCGCGGCCCGCCACATCGGTGGCTACCAGTACCTGCAACTCATCGCTTTTGAATGCCTCGAGGGTTTTTACCCGTTTCGGCTGGGAAATCTCGCCCGATAACAAACCGACACTGACCTCGTTACGGTGCAGGTTATCGGCCAGGCGCCTGGCCTGGTCACGACGGTTGGTAAACACGATCACGCGCTCACCCTCATCACTTTGTATCAGGTTATAAAGCAGGGGATATTTCTGGTCCGTGGTGACCAGGTAGACCAGCTGGTTGACGTTGTCTGTGGTCAACTGCTGGGATTCCACTTCTATGCGAACCGGGTCCACGGCCCAGCGATCAGCCAGCTCCAGGATATCGTTGGTAAAGGTGGCACTGAACAACATGGTCTGGCGACAGTCTTTCTTCGGTGTTGCCGAGACCACCTGGCGCACCTGGGGAATGAAACCCATGTCCAGCATGCGGTCGGCTTCATCCAGTACCAGCAACTCCACCATGCTCAGGTCGATATTGCGGTTGCGAACAAAGTCCAGCAGCCGGCCCGGTGTGGCTGCAACGATATCAACCACGTCGTTATCCAGTTCCCTCTGCTGTTTCTGGTAATCAATACCACCCACCAGTGTCGTCACGCGCAGGTCCGTATACTTGGTCAACGCGATCGCATCCTTGGCGATCTGCATGACCAGTTCCCGGGTTGGTGCAATAATCAGCGCACGCGGCTCACCGACAAAGCGTTCATCCTCGATGGGATTGTTGAGCAGGTCATTGATGATGGTGGTCAGAAAGGCTGCCGTCTTGCCGGTACCGGTTTGTGCCTTGCCGGTGACATCATGGCCTTCCAGGGTGACTTTCAGGCTTTGCGCCTGGATGGGCGTGCAGAATTCAAATCCCAGGTCATCCACAGCCTTGAGAATGGCTTCGTGTAGATCAAAATCCTGGAATTTTACTTTTTCGCCTTCGTCCCCTTTCTCTTTATCGGTCGATACAATCTCGGGAGTCTCGGCTTTTAGTTCTTTTGTTACCTGTTCACTTTCAGACTGCATTGAAGTTTTTTCTTTATAATTCAGAATATTGGGTGCGTATCATAACGAAAAGCCGTAAACCTTGAAATGAAAATATGTCAGCAGTGCCAACAAACCTACCCCGATCATGCCAATTACTGCATAACCTGTGGCTCTGCGCTGGTTACAGCTCCGGAAAAACACGGTAATAATCCTGCCGAAAACGGCAAGGGATGGAATATTTTCTGGCTATCCCTGGTCGGCAGCCTGGTGTTGACCTGGCTGCTGGTGGAGGTTTTTCACCTGCCGGTTTTTATTATCGGCGCCTTCCTGCCCCTGCTCTGGTTCAGCAGAAAGTAAGACGGACCGCTTTTTACTCCGTCATCACTGGCGGCAACGATAGATCACAAAAGTCTGTTCGCCATCGTCCACGCGACTCGAGGCTACAATTGTATCGCCGCGATCCGCAGCCCGGTTACGTGCCAGGGTACGCAGTTCAAGTGCCACTTTTTCATCATCGCGGTCAACCACGACACGGTCCCTGACGGAAACCGTTGTCGTGCCGGTACGTGTACAGTTGGCCACTTCGGAGGCAGTCAGCACGGCCACGTTTTCCCCTTCCGGCGTCAGCTTGACCCATGTACATGAGGAAAGGATCACTGTAGCCATCGCTATTACTGTAATTTTAAAAGTATCCATAAACGTATTATCCAATTCCAATTAATCCCTGTTGAACTTCACATTGACTTCAATACTGACAAGTTCTTCTGCCATATTCAGGTACTGGTCCAGGCCAAAATCGGTGCGGTCAAAACTGCCGGTTGCCTGCATGCCGATGCTGCTACCGGTCAACTCGCCATCACTGCCCGGGTAAAACTGCACGTGCAGAGTCCAGGGCCTGGTGACACCGACAAAAGTGAGGTTGCCATGAAAATCCGCCGTCATCTCGCCGGTGACATCCACGCTTGTCGTCGTGAACGTTGCTTCCGGGTAAAGCGGCGCATTGAACCAGGCACTGCTGTTGACCAGTGTTTCCACGACATCCCCGTCTGCCATGTCCAGGCTGCCCATCTGCACGGTTGCCGTTAATCGGGAATTGCTCAGGTCATCAAAGTCCATCTCCAGGGTAGCTGAATACTGGTCAAAGCGCCCTACCAGGTTCAGGTACTGCTGCTGCATAACCCGGAACAGCACACTGCCATACTGGCGGGTCAGTGTATAGGACACAGTATCGCTGTCTTCAGCGGCGTGGAGTTGCCCAACTGCGAGGCAGGACAACAGTGAAGCGATGATCAGTGGACGAATTCGATGCAGGATACTGCGCATGGTTACTCCGGAGGACTTAAAGAATCAGACAGTCAATTCTTGCAGGCCTGCATGAGCAGGTCAATCAAAGCGCCGGAGCGGTGGAAACCGGTACGGGTTTCCACCCCCGGGATCATGCTTTATTTGATGGGTATCTGCTTTTTGGCAGGGGGTACTTCACCTTTTGGAATGTCCAGGGTAAGCACACCGTTATCGAATGCCGCCTTGATACTGGCCTCATCGATATTCTTGCCCAGGTTGAAACTGCGCGAGTACTTGCCTACGCGGCGCTCCTGGTAAATCACCTTGCCGCCATCTTTTTCTTCCGCCTCATCCTTGTGTTCAGCTGAAATGGTCAGGACGTTATTATCGACGGACACATCAATGTCATCCTTGTTCAAACCGGGAAAATCCGCCTTGACGGTGTAACTGGTATCAGTTTCCTTGATATCCACGGCGATATTACCCACATCCATTCGGGATTCGGGTAACAATCTGAATGCAGGCAGGTTTCTGCCAAAGGTGCTGTCGTTGAAAAAACTGTCATTGAAAAAAGAATCCAGCGCACCAAAGCCCGGACGTTTTGGTATCAGGTTCATGGTCATTTCTCCTGTCTGGCCCTTTCGGGTCGTTTATTGTGAATGTCGGAGAATAAAGACGCTCTCCGTTGGGAGAGATGTGAGGTCAATCCAAGCCGGCTTCAAGGCAAGGACGGGTTCCAATACGTTCTGCTTGATGCAGATCAAGTCGCCAGGCAAGGCCAGTTACAAGGCAGAACAGGCGGGACAGCCAGGGTTTTTCTTCAGCTTCATTTCCCGGAATTGCATGGTCTGGGCATCCAGGAAGAGCAGACGCCCGGTCAGGGTCTGGCCAATGCCGGTAATCACCTTGATTGCCTCCATGGCCTGCAGGGTACCAATGATACCCACCAGCGGGGCCATGACCCCGCTTTCGGAACAACTGAGTTGCATGTCGTCACCCTCCTGGTAGAGACACTGGTAACAGGGGCTCTCACTGTCCCTGGCATCAAATACACTGACCTGCCCTTCCAGGCGAATGGCGGCACCGGAAACCAGGGGGACCTTGTGCTTCACCGCGGCCGCATTGATGGCAAAGCGGGTGGTGAAGTTGTCCGTACAGTCCAGTATCACGTCCGCCGCGGAAACAGCCTCTTCCAGGTCCCGTCCTTCAAGACGTTGATCCATGACCGTGACCTTGATGGTGTCATTGAGCTTTTCCAGGGCCATGGCAGCAGAGCGCGTTTTACTCATGCCAATGTTTTCAGTGGTATGGGCGATCTGGCGCTGCAGGTTGGACAGGTCAACCTTGTCGTCATCCGCCAGCACCAGGTGCCCGACACCACTACTGGCCAGGTACATGGCCGCCGGCGAACCAAGTCCACCCAGGCCAATAATCAGGACAGTGGCACCCAGCAAGGCTTCCTGACCCGCCACATCCATTTGGGGGAGCATGATGTGGCGACTATAGCGGAGTAATTCTTTATCGTTCATGAGGGCTTGGGTACCTAGCTATGGATAAGTATGTCGGGTTTTCGATAAAGGGATAAAACGATAAAGCGATAAAGGAGTAAACTTTCTAAAGTGCACGTTGCTCTGCATCCAGGATTCCTTTTCTTATTGTCTTCCATCAAACCAAGTATACGATTGTTTTCCCATTGACCTGAACCGCTGGCCCTTTATCGCTTTATCGTTTTATCGCTTTATCGTTTTCCCAATAGTCACCCTCTCATTCCCCCCCAAATCCCTATGCGTCACCACATCAATGAAACCGACTTCCGTAAACAATCCTCGAACTGCCTCGCCTTGATCAAAACCGTGTTCAATCATCAACCATCCCCCTGTTTCGAGGCATGCCGGGCTTTCGGTGACGAGTTGGCGTATGGCGTCCAGCCCATCTTTGCCTGAAACCAGTGCCGGTTTGGGTTCAAAGCGTACACCGTCCCGGGACAGGTGGGGATCGTCTTCAGCGATATAGGGCGGGTTGCTGGCGATGAGATCAAAGGTCAGTCCTGACAGGGGGACAAGCCAGTCACCCGCCATGAAAGTAACATTATCAATGCCAAGGCGTTCGGCATTTTCACGGGCCAGGGCAAGCGCATCGCTGGAAGCATCCGTAGCCACGATACGTGCCTGGGGTTTTTGCGAGGCCAGGGCCAGTGCCACCGCGCCGGAACCTGTGCCCAGGTCGGCAATACGCGCAGCACTGTTGTCAGCAAGTACATCAAGCACGCATTGCACCAGGGTTTCGGTTTCCGGTCGGGGTACCAGGACGTGGTGATTGATTTTCAACTCCAGGCCAAAGAACTCACGGCGATGGGTCAGGTAGGCAACAGGCTCCCCGCTCTGGCGTCGTCGCAGCAGGTCCAGGTACATGTGCTGTTCGGGTAAGGAAGGAATATGTTCAGGCCAGGTATAGAGCCAGGTGCGCGGTTTCTGCAAGGTCAGCGCCAGCAGTATCTCGGCATCCAGGCGGGCACTGTCATTCTCGCTTTCACTATCAACAAGAGCATGGGCACCGTCAGCGAGTAATTGTTTGATCGTGGCCATGTTTGAACGCCCCTGGAATCAGCTGGCCATTTCCGCCAACTGGTCAGCCTGGTGTTCGGTAATCAGTGACTGGATGATATCGCCGATATCCCCGGCCATGACATCGGCCAGCTTGTTCAGCTTCAGGTTGATACGATGATCGGTAATACGCCCGTCCGGGTAATTATAGGTGCGTATCTTTTCCGAACGGTCACCGCTGCCCACCAGGTCGCGGCGGGTATCGGACTGTTCCTGGCGCTGTTCTGCCTCGGCGGCAGATTGCAGCTTGGCCTGCAGCAGCGACATGGCACGTGCCCGGTTCTTGTGCTGCGAACGCTCGTCCTGGCATTCCACCACGATACCCGTGGGAATATGGGTCAGGCGAATGGCCGAATCGGTCTTGTTGACGTGCTGACCACCGGCACCACTGGCCCTGAAGGTATCTACACGCAAATCGTTCTTGTTGATTTCAATTTCTTCAACGTCTTCCACTTCCGGCATGACCGCCACCGTGCAGGCAGACGTGTGCACCCGGCCCTGGGTTTCTGTTTCCGGAACGCGCTGGACGCGGTGGGCACCGGATTCAAACTTGAGCTGACCGTAAACATTCTTGCCTTCAACCCTGGCAATCAGTTCCTTGTAACCACCGTGTTCACCGGGTCGCTCGCTGATGATTTCCACTGTCCAGCCCTGGGTTTCTGCATAACGTGAGTACATGCGAAACAAGTCGCCGGAAAAGATAGCCGCTTCATCACCACCGGTGCCGGCGCGTATTTCCAGGAAGACGTTGCAGGAATCCTTGGGATCCTTCGGTAATAGCAGTTTCTGCAATTCAACATCCAGGGCTTCCAGTTTCTCCTGGGCGCTGGTGACTTCCTCTTCTGCCATCTCCCGAACATCCGGGTCACTGTCTTTTTGCAGTTGCCTGGCTTCTTCCAGGTCTGAACATGTACGCCTGTAGTCACCGAAACATTTAACAACCGGCTCCAGTTCGGCATATTCCTTGGAATAGTTGCGGAATTTTTCCTGGTCGCTGATTACGTCGGCATCACTGAGGAGCGCTTCGAGTTCCTCGTAACGTTCATTCAGGTTTTCAAGCTTGCTGATGACTGATGGATTCATGATGTGTACTGCATTCTAGCCGGGTTAGATCCTGGGCGGATCAAGGCTGATTGTGTGTTTCGTCCTCGGGGTCGAAGGCGCTGACTTCTTCATTGCTGGCTTCCAGTTCAAACAGCTGCTCGGCCAGCTGAATAAGTTCACTGCGACCATCGGCACTGGCCTTTTTCATCTGGACGCTGGGTGCATGAATGAGCTTGTTGGTCAGCAGGCGTGCCAGGTTGGCCAGCACTTTTTCCGGTGCCTCACCCTTGTCCAGTTGCTTGAGGGCCTTTTCCACCTCGGTATCGCGTATCTGCTCGGCCTTCTGGCGGAAATTCTTCAGCATCGGCACGATGCCAAGTGTCCGTTCCTTTTCTTCGTAGGCTGCCACACCCCGAGCGATGATTTCCTCGGCTTCGGCGGCGGCCTCATGGCGGCTTTGCATGTTGGAGTCGATCACTTCTGCCAGGTCATCCACGCTGTAGAGATAGACATCCTCCAGGTCAGCGACCTCCGGCTCAATATCCCGGGGCACGGCCAGGTCCACCATGAACATTGGTCTGTGCTTGCGTGCTTTCAGGGCACTTTCCACCGCACCTTTACCAAGAATGGGTACCTGGCTGGCGGTGGAGCTGACCACGATATCGGCCTTTTCCAGTTGCTCCGGAAGGTCCGCGAACAGGACCTCGTCGACACCATACTTTTCCTTCAGCTCCAGGGCCCGCTCCAGGGTCCGGTTGGCCACCGCCACGTGGGCAACGCCAGCCCTGCACAAATGCTGGATAACCAGTTCGATAGTGCGGCCCGCCCCGATCATCAATGCGTTCACTTCACCCAGGTCACTAAATATTTGTTCAGCCAGGGTAACGGCGGCAAAAGCCACTGAGACCGGGTTTTCGCCAATGGCTGTATCCGTTCTGACCTGTTTGGCCACCGCAAAGGTATCTTCAAACAGGCGGCCCAGGTTATTACCCACAGTGCCGGCTTCCCGGGCCACAGCATAGGCCGATTTCAGCTGTCCCAGGATCTGCGGTTCCCCCAGCACCATGGAATCCAGGCCACTGGCCACCTTCATGGCGTGACGGGCCAGGTCGGTACCGCTAAAGCCATATAGACAGTCCTGGAGCTGGTCTTCCTGCAACTGGTGGTAATTGGCCAGCCACTGCTGCACACGGGCCTGGAGCTGGTCCTGGTTTTGTGCGGCTGAAGTACCACCACCGGATTCACAGTACAGCTCTGTACGGTTGCATGTTGAGACGATGACGATTTCATCCAGGCCAATATCGGCACAGGCCTGCTGCAGCGCGTCGTGCATTTTTTCCGGGGCAAAGGCAACCCGCTCGCGTACATCGACGCTGGCCGTGTTGTGATTGATGCCCAGAAGAAAAGGTGCCATAGAACGTATCAGATTGGTTGCCAGTTAACCGGCAATCCTGAATTTCCCGGTGGTAAACCGTCTATTTTACTCAATAGTGCCTGCTGTGCCTATGTATAGGGAAATTTGGTCATGCCCTGGTTAAACGTGTCCTGAACTCCATTGATGCCAGATATCGCGCGACGTCGTAGGCTGGAAATGGGCTGAAGGCCCATCTCCGGCATTATGGCGTGGCATCATCCTGGATTGCCGGAGATTGCTGCGCAATTTCCGGCCTACAAAATCTCGGCAATTGCTGCCTCGATGTGCGATTTCAGCCCCGCAGATCCACAGCGACTGCTCCCGGGGAACGAATTTCGGAGTTTCGGGGTCTTAACCATCAGCATTGATATTCGCACTCTCACCCCCCATCTCATTGAGATACAGACTCCTATGTCGCTATACTAAAGGCCTTATGATCAATCCTACTTCTCCCGTGAGGATGACAGGCAGCCGCCGCATCCGCACTCATGCTTCATCGCTGCTGGCCCTGTTGTTTTCCAGCCTGCTCACTGCCTGCGCCACGGTTGAGGAAAGTCGCGACTCAACAGGCAACAGCAGCGCCGAAAACAAGTCGGAAAATGCTGCCAGCCAGGTGGGTGAAGTAGAGGTTGTTGCCCAGCCCCTGCCTGAACCCGAGGAAATCGAGTACGGCAATTTTTCCGAAGACATCCTGACCCGCGTCATCATTGCAGAAATGGCCGGCCAGCGCGGACTCAACCAGAAGGCCCTGGCGGATTACCTGGAGCTGGCACGGGAAACCAAGGACATCAATATCATCAAGCGCGCCTCGCGCATCGCATCATTCCTTCGTGATGTCCCTGCCGCACTTGAAATGAGCAACATGTGGCTGGCCAAAGAGCCCGAGTCCCAGGAAGCCCTGCGCACACTCACTTTCCAGATGGTCACTCTCGGCCGTTACCGGGAAGCCCTGGAACACATGGAAAAACTGCTGGAACTTGGTGAGAGTATTGATTTTCGCCT
>Ga0181559_10000771_pt1 | contig 30317 bp, 14 predicted proteins | sample 011ome_21_FD_133752 | JGI IMG/M metagenome (GOLD analysis project Ga0181559, IMG submission 133752) | Coastal salt marsh microbial communities from the Groves Creek Marsh, Skidaway Island, Georgia - 011508AT metaG (megahit assembly) | ecosystem: Environmental > Aquatic > Marine > Intertidal... | reverse complement strand
CATCGCGAACGCGCGTCGGACACTGGACGTCGAACAGGGGAAACGTCGCCAATTTATTAGCTTGTCGTACGTAGAAGGTGGTGCTGACGAGACTTCGAGATTTCGAGACGAGATGTCGCACGGTGTCGTGTTTCGCGAAAATGATGTTCGCGCGCGCGCGCGCGTCTCGCGCGCCTCTTCACGAGAGCGGCACGATGAGCGACCCCCCGTCCTGCGCCTCTATGAACGCGATGTGTTGTCCCGCGAGGAACTCGCGCACGGCCGGCCCCACCTTCGCGCGCCCCATCTCCGAGTTCTTGCCCTGCCCGTAGATCACCTTCAGCGCCGACATCTTCAGTTCGGAAACCGCGCTCAACAGCCGCGTCACCTTGTCCGTCGCCGCGCCAACCTCGGCGCCGTGCAGGTCCGTCTCCTCCATCCCCCCGCGCGTGCCGTCGTTGTAGTGCACGTGCGCCAGTTGCTGTGCCTTGGCTTTGTGGCCGTACGCCTGCGCCGCGGACGCCTCCGCGCGCGCGAAGAGGTCCTTCGCCGCGCGCCCGTCGCCGCGGGCGCGCGCGCCCTGCGCCAAGCCCGCGAACCGCGCGCGAGCGGCGAAGAGCACGTCCGCCGCGCGGCGGTGCTCGTCCGACTGGCGCTTCGCCTCGGTCTTGCCCATCTTGCGCTGCTTGAGCCGCACCATGTCCAGTCCGGGAAGCAACGCGGGGGCGGACGGAGTACTGGCGTCCGCGCCGTGAGAAAAAGCGCCGCCGCCGCCGAAACCGGCGGCGCGCTCCGAAGCCGAGGGGGCGCGCGGCCGACGGCGGTTTTGGCCGGCGCGGTGGTGTCCGCCGGCGAACGCGCCGGGGACGTCCGCGCCGCGGCTGTAGAAGCGCGCGACGCCGCCGGAATCCTCCGCCGTCGGGTCTCCGTCTGCCTCCGCGTCGCGCTCGTGCTCGCGGTGCCGCCCGGCGCGCTCCCACTCGAACATCCCGCCGCTCACCTCGCGCTCGAGCCGCTCGAACGCGCCGTCGCCGTCGGCGGTTGCGTTTTCGCGCGCCCACGCCTCCGCGCGCGGGTACCACTTCCCGGCGCGGCGCCGGGACCCGCGCGGGTGCGAAGGGTGCCCCCCAGTGCCGCAGTACGTACCGCGCGTCTGATGTGAGGCACTGGCCTGCGAGAGCGAGGCACGCGATGACACATCAGCGTCGACGCAGCCGTACGCCGGGACGGACGCCGGGACGTGCCCTCGCACGAACCGCGACGCGGCGGCGTTTGCGTTCCCGTCGCACGCGCGAAGCGCGTCGTCGATGACCTGCTCGGGAACGTCCGGGAATAAAGACGCGAGCTTCTGAGCTTCTGACGCAAATTTATCTCCGCGTGTCTGCTCGAGCGTGGTGTCTTTGAGACACATCTCGCGAGTTTCCGCCGCGTCGTTCGCGCCCGCGCGCGCGCCGGAATCGGCGAAGCCGAGCTCGCGCAGCAGGAGCTCCGCCTCGGTGAAGTCCACGTCGTCCTCGTCGTTCGCGCCCGAATTCGCGCGGGATACCGAAGGATCGGTCGCGGTCGACCCCCCCTCGAGTTCTTGTCGCCGCGAGTCTCGCGCGCTCGCGCTCCCGAAACCCGAAACCGTCTCGTCTCGTCCGGGCGCGTACGCGGGCGCTTTGCCTTTCGTATTTTCTTCGTCGAGTCCGGAACCTCCGTCGCGCTCCGCTCGAAGACTCGCGCCGTTCGAAGACTCGTGCCGGCACCAGCCTCTGTGGCGTTTCCCGCACGTCTCACAGACGGGTTTGACGGGTTTGGAGTCTCGATTAGGGGAGTCGTTTCGTTTGGGAGCCCGATCCGTGCCGTCGCCGTTCGTCTCGTGCCAGCATCGGCCCGCGTGTTTTTTCCCGCACGTCTCGCACGTCGTCTTCTCGGGCCGCCGCCGCGCCCGCGAGCCCGAGCCCGAGCCGCTCGCGGCGTCCTTCGGCTCGGGCTCCGGTTCCGGCTCCGCCACATCCTGCTCCTGCACATCCTGCTCCTCGAGATCTTGCAGCCCCGCGAACCTCGACGACAGCTTGACCTCGCCCAGCTTCTCCTCGGCGAGCCGCATGCTGAGCGCCCTCGCCTCCTCCTTCTCGGCCTCGGCGCGGCGCGCGGCGGCGCGCGCGGCGGCGGCGTCGGCGGCGTCGGCGGCGGCGTCCGCCTGCACCACCGCCGCGACCGCCGTCCTCGTGGCCGCGTCCATGACGCCCGGCTGCGCGAACACGCGCGCGTCCGACATGGTCACGCCCCCGAACCTGCCCCTGAGTGTCAGCGGCAGGAACTCGCGCGTGAACATGATGTCGCCGAGCGCCATCTTGTGCGCGAGCATCGCGTCGCTCTCCAGCGCGCGCGCACCCGGCGCGCACGACACCGTGACGTGCGGCACAGCCACCTGCGGATGCACGGGCACCCAGGAGGGGACGTCCACCTGCACCGCGCGGCACCTCTCGTCGCAGGCGAACCCCACCACCTCCATCTCGCACGGCACGCCCCACGGGAAGCTCGCGAGCTGCTCGGCGGAGGGCGTGTGCGCGAACGTCACGTGGTCCGCGTGCGTGGTCCAGCCATCGTCGTCCGCCACGCCCAGCTCGTGCACGTGCGCCAGGAGCAGGCCCCGCGAGAGGTCGTCAAGCAGGAACGCCAGGAACCGCACGCGCGATGGGTCCGTCGGGGCGGACACGCCGCCCGGCGCGGAGATCGACATCTCCCCCCTCGCGCGCGCGCGCCAATGGCGGGAGCCCTCGGAAGACAAGACCACGACGCATCTGGTGGACGCGCGAACGAAGACGAGCGGATGCGGATCGCCGAAAACGCGACGAACACTCGGTGAAATCCGAATCGTGCAGATTACAAGAATAATGCGCCTCTTCGATCGCTACGCGGCTTTTTCGGCGTTTTCGCGCAGCCACTTCGGCGAGTACGTGACGTCAAGCGCGTCGAGCTTCGCGGCGAGCACGAAGTCGTGCATGGACAAGCCCCCTATGGCGTGTGTGGTGAGGACGATCCGCACGTCCCGGTAGTTGGTCAAGTGCACGTCGGGGTGGTGTCCCTCCGCCTCGGCGACGCGCGAGAGTTGGTTGAGGAACGCAAAGGCGCACGCCCAGTTTTTCGCCGTGAACGATCGCGCGAGCGTCGTCGAATCCTCCGACACGCGCCACGACGGCACAGCGCGCGCGTGCGTCGCGATCTGCTCCGGAGTCAAACGAGGGGTCTCTCTGTCCGGCCGTGACGAAAGAAAAAATGGGGTTCGACCGTCAGTCAGTCCTCTCCGACGCGGATGACGAAAAGACGAACGCGCCGCGTTCGTGATGGTGTTTTTTCGTTTTTCGTTTTTTCGCGAGATTCTTCGAACGCGCGCGGCGGTCGTGGCGTCGGTGGTGTGAGCGCTAAGAAAATCGCATCTCGACGTCGCGCGCTCGCGCACCTCGAGCAGGCGCCCAGTTCCGCGCAGGACTGCGCGGCGAGCGCTTCCGCGCCTACGCCTTTGGGGAGCGCGGCCATGTTGGTTTCGTCGGAGGACGCGGCGCGCGGCGTGGTCGGTCGCCCGCACGCGGGGAACACCGCTTCGGCGTTGGCGGGGATGGAGAAGGTCCGCTCGAGCGACGGCACCCAGCGCGCGGGGGCTCTTCGCGAGATGCGTCCCCGGGCTTGGCTCGCGGTGACGGGGGCGACGCGGCCGGACGAAGCGGACCGCGCGTGGAGCTTGAACCGGGGTGTGGGGTTGCGAAGGACGTGCCGCGTCAGAATACCGCGAAGCATGCCCGCGCGCGCTCGACTGCGAAAGGATGAGCCGAGTCGTTTTAATTTTCAGAGAGGTAGGTGACTCGGATTCGCGACGCGCTTTTCAGATCCTCGGGCGCGGGGTGCCGCGCTTGGGCGCTCACCTCCGTCCGGCCGCGAGCGCGCGGGTCCGCGTGACGACGCGTTTCAGGCGAAGGAGCGCCTCGGGACGCGGAGGAGGACGCGTCGCGTTCGTGCGACCCGCGCGCGTGAGCGAACAGGCGGCGTATCCCTCAGTTGTTAACGACTGGAAAAGACCAGCGCGTCGCGAGACTCGCGAGACTCGCGAGACTCGCCTTCTGCCATGTTCGCCGGGGCCGTGCCCTGGCTCCCCTCCCTGCGGGGCACCGCGCTGGTTTCCGCGATGCTCGTGGGCGCGTACGGCACGGACGCGGGTCTCGCCGCGACGGCTCTGCTCCTGATGGCGTACGCCGCCGCCGCCGGGCTCCAGATCGCCGCGGGGTCCGCGTGGCGCTGGGTCGGGGGCGCGCGCCGGCGCGCCAGCGACGTCGGTCCGCTCCTGGACGACGGGAAGATGAAGACGTTCCAGCGCGCGACGCTGCAGATCTTCGACATGCCGCACCACCCGCGGCGCCTGCGCCAGGCGGTCAGGCGCTGGCGCGAGTGGCGGCGCGTAACGTCGCGGGACGCGCACTCGCGAGAAGACGGCGAGAAGACGTCGCGGACCGACGCCGCCGGCGACGGCGCGCGCGCGCCGCGCGACCGCCGTGGCGTTTCGGGACCCGGCGCGCGCGATAAACCGCGCGATAAACCGGGGTACCCCGGCGCGTACGGCGCGGCACACTCCGCGCGCGACGACCCGGGGTACCTCGGGTTCACGCACGAGGGCGAGCGGTTCACGGACGACCGGGCGTTCGCCGACCCGCCGGACGCGCGGCCCTCGGACGGCTTCGCGGCGGCGCGCGCGGCGCTGGCGTCGTGCGACGTGTGCCGCTCGCTCGCGCCCGAGGCGATCGCGAAGCTCGCCACCGAGCACATGCGCGAGGTGCACATCGCCGCCGGCGAGGACGTCTTCCGTGGGCGCGTCCGGGACGACGAGCTCGCGGTGCTCGTCTCCGGCGCCGTCGCCGTCGGCGAGTTCGCGGGAGCCTCCGACGCGAGCTCTCGTCGGGGGCTCGCGGACGAGGCGGAGGCGTTTTCGCTCTTCGAGGGGGGGGGCGCGACGGTGGTCCGCGACCGCGGTGTCGCGTTGAACTCGCTGCTGGACGTCCTCGAGGGGAGCGAGCACGCGCACGTCGCTGTGCGCACGGCGGGGGTCGCGGGCGCGGGGATCGAAAAAAGCGGGGACCCGGAGTCGCCGGGGCGGGCCGGAGCTCTGAGCGCGGCGGGCGGCGCCGATCCGAGTCTGAACCCGTTCGGGGACGACCAGCTCGTCAGCGCCGCCGCGGAGGCTGCCGCTGCGGCGAGCAAAGCCGCCGCCGAGGCGGCGAACGAGCTCGCCAACGAGGCTGTGCTCGACTCGTTCCGGCCCGGACGCGAGGCGCGTCCGGAGAGCGCGTCGGCGGCGGAGACGGAAAGGTTTCCGGCGTCCACGCCGCCGCGGGAACAGAGGGAACCGGCGAGCGCCTCTCCCGTTCGCGCCTCTCCCGCGCTGCGCGTGCGCGTCGCATCCCCGAGTCGCCCCGGGGTGGGCACGAACGCGATGTCGAAGCCTTCGTCGCCGCGGCCCTTGTCGCCGCTCGGGGTGGCGGCGATCGCCGCGGCGGCCGCCGCCGCGCGCGACGAAGACGAGGCTCTCGAAGGCGACGCCTCCCTTCGGTCCCCCTCCCCCTCCCCTTCCGCGGGCGGCGCGTCCGACCTGGCGGACGCTTCCGTTTCCGCAGGGAGCGACGAAGGGACCCTCGAGGAGGGGGACGCGCGGACGCGACGTCGCAGCTTCCCCGCGACGCCGACGCGCGCCGCGCGGGAGCGGGCGGCGGAGGGAGAGGCTCGAGCCTCGAGCGCTCTCGAGCACCTCGTGAGCGCGCGCGACTCGGTGAGTCGCCCGGGCACGCCCGGCCGCGTCGGGCGCGCGGCGAGCCGCAGCGGCGGCGGGAGCGGGCTCGGCGGCGCGGGCTTCGCGCCGCACTCGTCCGCGTTTGCCGCGGCGGACTTCAGCGGCGGGCCGGGGGGTCTGCCGCGTCTGCGCGCGCGCGGCGCGGAGGGCGGGTGCGTGATCGCCGCCGTGCCCCTGCGCGCGTTCCACCGCGCCGCCGGGTTCCAGCTCGGGATCCAGGCGCCCGCCATGCGTCTCTGCGGGGGCTACCACGCGCTGTGCCACTACCTGCGCGCGCCGGGCGAGCTCGGCGCGCTGTGGGTGGACCCGCCGCCGCGCGACGTCCCCCGGAGGCGCGCGGGCGCCACGCTGGCGCTCGCGCGCCTGCTGGGCGCCGAGGCGGCGCGCGCCGTGGACCGCGGCGCGCTGGAGGCGCTCCTCGAGCGCCGCGGATACAAAACGCGCGGCGGCCGCGACCGTACGGGCGGGCAGTCACGAAGAGACGACGGCGACGGCGACGGCGACAGCGACGGGTCCGACGGGTCCGGGTCCGGGGTCAGCAGCGCGGGGAATCGCGAGATGTCGGAATCGCGAGATGAGGCGACGGCGCGGCGTTCGCGCGCGGGGTCGGGCTACGGCGTCAGTCAGAGAACCGGGAGCGCCGGCGTCGCGGCGAGCCGAGGCGGGTCCGCGAGCGCGGCGAACAGCGCTCGCGGCGGCGCGCCCGTCGAGCTCGAGGCGATGGCGCTCGCGCCGTTCGAGGCGGTTCGCTTCCGCAGCGCGGCGGCGGCGGCGCTGCTGGTCGAGCGGGGCTCGCTGGAGGGGTACGTGCCGACGCCGCCGGAGGCGGCGGGGGCGAACGGCGGGACGGGCGCGAACGGCGGTTCCGTTTTCTTTCGCGGCGACGCCGAAGACACCGACGTCGCGGCTCGCGACCGCGTTTTTCGCGACCGCGTTTTTCGCGACCGCGCGAACAGAACGCGCGAAGACTCCGATGCGGGTGGGTCCCGCGCCGGACGACCCGGCGATCCGATCGCCTTCACGGCGCGCGCGGGGTCGTGCGTGGGGGAGTTTCTGCTGCTCACGGGCCAGAGAGCCGCCGTGACGCTGCGCGCCGGCGCGGACGGCGCCGTCGTGGCGGCGCTGCCGCACAGCGCGGTGGCGCGCCTGGTGCGCACGTACCCGTCCACGTACGCGCGCATCGCGACGCGCATCGCGCGGCGTCTGCGCCCGTCGCTCCCCGCGCGCGCCTGGGACCGCTGCGGCGCGCGCTGGATCCCGCTCGGCGCGGGGCAGACCCTCGCCGACCGCCTCGCGGCGTCGCGCGCGGCGGCGCGCCGCCGGGACGACGCGGCGAGCGTCGCCGAGCGGCGCCTCGGCAGCGAGGCGGACGCACACGTGGACCGCGCGCGCATGGCTCAATCGCACGCCCCGCACCCCGACGGCGTGTACGTGGTGGTCACCGGGTGCGTGCGCCTGGCTGCCGAGAACGAACGCGCTTTCGGCGGCTTCGCGGGGGACTTCGACGACGCGTTCGCGGAGGGCGCCGCGGACGGGCCCGCCGGCGTCGGCGGTGGCGCCCGGTTCCTCGGCCCGGGCGATGCCGTCGGTGAGGAGGCGATCCTGCGGGACGCCAGCTTCGGCGCCGGCTTCGGCGCCGGCTTCGGCGAGGCTAAATACTCATACGCGCGGCGTGGAGGCGCCGACGAGATGGCGCGCGAGGCGGCGCGCGGGTCTCCGCCCTCGGGCGGACGCGCGCCCGGCCTCGCCGCAGGCTCCGCCGGGAGCCGGAGCCTGCGGCGCGCGCGCGCGGTCCGCGAGTCCCAGCTCCTCTGGATCCCCGCGGCGTCCCTGGAGTCCCTCGCGACGTCCGCGCCGCGCGCGTTCGCCGCGCTCGCCTGGCGCATGGGCGCGCGCGCGGGTGACGCGCGGCGCTGCGCGGCGCGCGCGGCGGTGAGCCACCCCGTGGGCGTCGGCACCCGCCCCGCCGGCGACGGCGAGGACGACCAGCCGGGCGTCGCCAAGTCTGGTTCGGCGTCGACGCAGTTCGGCGTCGGTACCCTTTCCGTGCCTGGTTCGTTTCAATTCAGCGACGCCTTCTCGCCGCACGCGCCGCGCGCGGTGGCGGTGGTGCCCGTCTCGGAAGGCGCCGCGCTGGCGCTGGACGAGTTTTGCGCGGCGACGCTGGCGGCGCTGCGCGCGACGCCGGGGACGCGGGCGCGCGTCGCGGACTCGGCGGCGCGGCTGGCGGAGGTGGGCCAGGCGGGCGTGGGCGCGCTGGCCAACGAGGCCACCGCGCACTGGCTCGCGCAGCTCGAGGCGGCGCACGACGTCGTGCTCCTCAAAGCGGATCCGTTCCCGTCGCCCTGGTGCGCGCAGTGCGCGCGGCACGCCGACGCCATTCTGCTCGTGGCGTCGGCGGAGGACGCGCCGCCCACCAAGGAGGAGGGCCGCGCGCTGCAGGCGCGCCTGCTCCGCTGGGACGCTCCCGACAGGGGCCTGGCGCAGCGCGAGCTGGTGCTGCTGCACGCCAGCGCGGAGCTCGCGCCCACGGGCACGCGCGCGTGGCTGGAGGCGTTCTCCGTGCACCGGCACCACCACCTGGCGCGCGCGCCGGCGCACGGCTTGGCGCCCGCGCACGCGTCGCGGCTGGCGCGCGCGCTGCGGCGGCGCTCGGTGGGTTTGGTGCTGGCGGGCGGCGGCGCGCGCGGGTTCGCGCACGTGGGCGTGTTGATGGCGCTGGAGGAGGAGGGTGTGCCCGTGGACATGCTGGGCGGCACGTCCATGGGCAGCTTCGTGGGCGGCGTCTACGCGAAGGAGCCGACGGCGCTGCTCACGCGCATCATCGCGCGGCGGTTGGCGGTGCACATGTCCAGCGCGTGGGAGCAGCTGCTCGATTTAACGGTGCCGATCGTCTCGTACTTCTCCGGGTTCCGCATGAACCGCGCGCTGGAGCCGCTGTTCCGCGGCGCGAAGATCGAGGACTGCTGGTTACCGTTCTTCTGTCTCACTCTGGACCTCATAAGCTGCGCGCCGATCGTGCACAGGAACGGAACGCTGTGGCGGTACGTGCGCGCGTCCATGGCGCTCGTCGGGTTTTTGCCCCCGGTGTGCGACTTCAAAACAGTCGCCGCGTCGTCTCGAGGGTCTCGAGGGTCTCGAGGGTCTCGGTCGACGAAAAAAACGAAAAAAGAAACCAAGATGCACGTCCTGGTGGACGGCGGGTACGTGAACAACCTGCCCACGGACGTGATGCGCGCCATGGGCGCGCGCGTGGTGATCGCCGTGGACGTCAGCGGGCGGGGCTTGCCCGAGACGCGCATGAAGCCCTGGGGCGACGCCATCTCCGGCGTCCGCCTTTTCCTACGCAACGCGCTCCTGCCGAGCTGGCTGGGCGGCGGGCCGACGTGCCCGACGATGGCGCAGATGCAGTCGCACCTGCCGTTCGTCACGGACTACGCCAACGCCGCGCGCAGGGTGGGCACGGTGGACATCATGGTCCGGCCGGCGGTGGCGGACGTGCCCATCCTCGCCTTCGGCCGGTACGCCGAGATCGTCAGAGCGGGCCACGAGGCGGGCCTGCGCGCCGTTCGCGCCTGGAAGCTCGCCAACCCCGAGGCGGCGCCGATGCTGGACGACGGCCTGTGGCGCCCGGGTGGCGGTCGGGGGCCGGCGGGGCACGGCGCGCAGGGCCAGGGCCAGTCTTCGCAGGGCGCGCCGCAGGCGTTGCGTCGGGGTCCCGGAAGTCGCGACTTCCAAACGCGCAGGCGCCCGGCTTCGCGCCTGGCGGACTCGGACGACGGCGGCGATTCCGAGACGGAATTCCGAGACGAAACGCACTCGCGTGAACCTCCGCTCGCGCGCGTGTCCGGTGACGCGCGCGAACGGACGAACTCCGGGACGCGCCTCGAACGACTTCCGCGCGGAAAGTCGGCGGAGAGACGGCGCGGGTTCGCCGAGTGGTTCCGGGGTTGGGCGGAGGACGCGGAGGACGCGGAGGAAGCGGACGCGGACGAGACCGGCGCGGCGGAGTCGTCGGAGACGTGGGTGCCCCCTGGCGAGTTCCCGCCGCGGGATGTGAACCGTCGCGGCAACTCGAACGCCGCGGGTTTCTTCTCCCCCGACCAGCCCGCGCCGTCGATGCGGCAGCGGCACAGGTACAACAGTTACCAGTCGGGTTTGGACGGCGACTCGTTTCATCACCCGCACTCGTGATAGACGCCGCGACGAGCGCCTTCGAAACGGAGTACCAACCGCTCGCGGTTGGTACGGAGGGGAGTTTTTAAAAAAGGAAACCACGCAACTACGTTCGAGTCGTCAGTAGCTATCGTAGACTAACTACGTTTTTCGTGTACATCACGCACACGCGCGCACGCTACGTGTACGGCCTCGTGCTCGGCGCGAGCGTCCCCGCGACGCGCATCTTGTGCCACTTGCCGCCGTCGTGCTCGGCGCGCTGCGCCTGCGACGTGAACGTCTTCCGGCAAAGCGCGCAGTGCGGGCCGTCGGGGGGCTTTTCTCGGCTTTTCTCGAGCGTGTGTGCGCTCGCCGCGTGAACGGACGCGCGACGGCTCGTTCCGCTCGTTCCGGAAGAGTTCCGAACGAAGGGCGGCGTGGTGTGCCCGTTCTTCGCGGCGTTCGCGTCGCGCGCCGCGCGCCAGTGCGCCTTGCCCTTTCGATGCTCGTCCAGCTGCGCCTGGCTGGTGAAATCCTTGGCGCACACGTCGCAGCGCGGGAGCGCCTTGCGCTTCGCCAGGATCGCCATCAGGGGCGGAGGCTGCGTGACGCCCACACACACAGACGGCGTGTTTTGTGACGCGAACGGGTCGATCGCTCGTGCGTTCGCGTCACCCGGAAGCTTCCCGGCTCCGCCCGTCGCCGCCGTCGCCGACGCGACAAAGCCGGGCGTTTTGGTTTTCCTTCGTTTCCCGACACCCTTTCCCGCGTACCCGGCGTGCTCGGGCAACATACGCGCGGGGAGCGCGGGGATGCGTTCGAGGGACTCCGAATCCGAAGCATCGTCGGGTTCGTGGCGATGCCGCTTCTTCGCTTTCTTCGCCTTCTTCGCCTTCTTCGCCTTCTTCTCCTTCTTCTCCTTCTTCGCCTTCTTCTCCCCACCCGCCGACTCGATGCCGCCGCCGCGTCCCGATCCCGAACCCCCCGAGCGCGAAGACGTCTCGTCCTCCTCCGCGTCGCTTTCGATGCCTCCGAGCTTCGCCTCGAGCGCCGCGATCTGCGCCTCGATGTCGTTCAGACCCTTCGCGGGAGACATGTGTCACGCGCGCCGTCCAGGCGCGCGCCAGAGTGCGCCCGCCGAGAAATCCGGGAGCACGCGAGCGAGAGACGCACCATCGAAGAGCGGCGACGATTTTTGGTTCCCAAATTTTTTCGGATTTCGGTGACGATTTTCGCGCTTCGCGCGCGCGCGCGAGCGCTTCGCCGGCGGTTGCTACGCTACGTACGCGGTCCTTCGCGTCACGCGCCCCGTCGGATATCGGATAGACGAAGTCGTGCGTGTTCAAGACTAAAGACCACGTATCTCGCTCGCTCGCTCGAGTCACGCGGCGCTACACGCGAGTTTAGTACAAGTAGTTTACATTCACTCGTACCTGATGAGCCAGCCGAACGCGGCGTTGATCGGCGACAGCGCGACGTGCTTCAGCAGGCGTCCGTTTTCGGCGAGCTCGCGGCAGGCGGCGGCGCACGCGCGCGGCAACACAAAGTCCACCTCCCCGTCTCGCATGCGCACGAAGTACGTGTTGTCCTCTCCCAAAGAAACCTCCACGGGGCTCGAGCCGTTCGCGTGCACGAAGTCCACCATGCGGTCGGGCGCGCCTCGCGCTTCCCAGCGCCCGTTTCTGAGCAAAACGAACCACGATCCGTTTGCGCCGAAGGCGACGCGCGCGATTTTTCGCGCCGCGTCGCGCTCGCGCGCCAGCGCGTCGAACCGGTCCGACCCGGAGTCGTCCCCATTCGAATCGTCCGGATCGAACCGCGGCTGACCTTGACCGCGCACCGCGTTCCACGCCTCGCGGCCGCGCGAGTCCACGGCGTAGTACCGCCCGTCGTCCGACAGCGCCAAGTACGGCGCGAACTTCCCGACGCGCTCGTCGGCGAACATCGCCGCGACGTGCGCCGGAATGCGCCCGGTCGCGAAACACCGCCCGTCGGCGTACGAAACGAACGAAGCCTCGGAGGCGAACGCGACGTTCACGACGTCGTTTCGGTCATCAGTCGGGGCCGCGATCCACCCGCCGCTGGCGTGACGCAGATGGTGCTTCTCGCTGTCCTCGAGCCTCCGCACGAGACTCGGGTGCGCGTCGCGCATCGCCTTAACGACGCGCCACCGCGAGCCGCGGACGTTGCGTCGGTTCTCCCGAAAAGCGTCGGCGCGCATCTCGTTCTCGCGGTGCATGCGCAGCAGCCCCCCCCGCCGTTTGGACAGCTCCGCCTTCAGCAGGAACTCGACCAGTCGCGCGCGTTGGCTCCGCATCTCGTCCATGGCCATGTCCAGCCCGCGCAGCTCGCCCCGGAGCTGCATCTCCTCGTCCTCCGTCACCGCGTCGGACGCCCCCTCCACGTACACGCCCATGCGCCGCACGGCGCGATTCGCGTCGTAGGGGCCTTCGCGCATCCGGCGCCTTTTGTATCCGCCGCCCGCCATCCCCGCCGGGTCGTTCGGCTGCGCGAACACCTTCTCCGCCTCCCGGATGCCGCACTGCGAATAGAAGCTCTGCGTGCGCGCGAGGTGCCCGTGGTGGCGCACGGTCACCGCGATCGTGCCGGTGGTGTAGTACACGTCCACGCGCGCGGACTCGCCCGCGCCGACGTCCTTCAGGAACGAAACCACGAATTTCGCGTTCCCGTCGAAAAACGCCTCGCGGAGGCGGTGCCGCTTGGCCATCAGGCGCAGATCGCGCAGCGGGAGCATCTCGGGCGCCATCTGCCACTTCGGGTCGCCCGCTGCGTGCCCCTCGAGCGCCACGTGCTGGTCGCTCACGTGCACCGACGCGAGCGCGGCGGCCGGGTCGGCGCTCGCATCCGCATCCGCATCCGCCGGGGACGCGATGCGCGCCGTCTCCTCGGCGTCGACGATCTCGGTCATCACGTTTCGTTCGCCCCGGCGGGTGAAGAGCCAGCCGGTGGTGCCCTGCACGCGCACGTACGTCACGCCCTCGAAGATAACGCGCGCGTCCGCCCAAACGACGTGGTCGTGTGGGTACAGCACCTGCGCGTGGCTGACGTGCGCGTCGTTGACGCCGTGCGAGTACCCGAACTTCCACTCATCCTCTGTTTTGTTCGTGGGGTGCGCCCTCAACGCCAGCCCGACGGACTCGTTGCACACGCGGTACGGCCACAAACCCCGCTCGAGGGGCATCCTGACCGCGAACGCGTCGCCGTGCTTGCGCTCGAAGAGCCACCCGTACGCGTTGGAGAGCTGCAGAAACGGGCCGTTCTCGCTGCCCACCAGGCTCGGGCGCGCTCGATCCACGGCGAAGAGCTCGCCGATATCGAACACCGGGGAACGCGGGATCCGGCTCTCGTCGCTCACGTTGGGGGCGTGGCGAAGCTGCACGCTTCGAATCACGCGGTACACCCGTAGCTCGTCGATCTCGTTAACGAGCATGGCGGCCGCCTGCCCGGCCCGCCGGGGAGCTGCCAGGGCGTGGAGGTTGTGTGGGTCGTGGGCGGAGTCAACAACGTGTTGAACGTTTTCTCGAAAAAGTCAAACTTCGGGACGAGAAAACTTCGTTGGTCGCATCGCTCATCACTCCGATCCTCATCAGTCTCGTGGGCACCGATGATGGACCGCCTGGAGTGGAAACACGCGGTGGCCGCGGTGGCCGCTGGCGCGGCGGCTGCGCAAGCGTATCGGCTCGCGCGCGCGTACTGGAACGCGTCGAGTGGACCCTCGAGATCCCGCGTCCTCGGCGTGATCCCCGCGCGTTACGCGTCGTCGCGCTTCCCCGGAAAACCCCTCGTGCCGATCGCGGGCGTGCCCATGATCGTGCGCACGTACGAGCAGGCCAAGCAGGCCAAAACGCTGACTCGCCTGGTGGTGGCCACCGACGACGCGCGCATCAAGGCGGCGTGCGAGGCTGCCGGCGCGGAGGTGGTCATGACGGACTCGGCCATCCCGAACGGCACCGAGCGGTGCGAAAAAGCCATGGCCGCGCTGGGCGAAACCTTCGACGTGGTGGTGAACGTGCAGGGCGACGAGCCGCTCATCGAGCCGGAGATCATCGACGCGTGCGTGCGCGCGCTGCAGGCATCGCCGGACGCGGTGTACAGCACGCCGGTCACGCCGTTCGCGAACAAAAGCGAGGTCACTTCGGCGTCGCGCGTGAAGTGCGTGGCGGACGCGCGCGGCTACGCCATGTACTTTTCGCGGGGGATGATTCCCGGCAACAAACACGGCGTCCCCGACCCGCGCCACGAGTACCTGCTGCACCTGGGGCTGCAGGTGTACGACGCGGCGTTCCTGAAGGTGTACTCGCGCCTCCCCGCGACGCCGTGCCAGCTGCAGGAGGACCTCGAGCAGCTCAAGGTGCTGGAGCACGGGTACAAGATGAAGACGGTCAAGGTGGCGCACGCCGCGCACGGCGTGGACGAGCCCGCGGACGTCGCCAGCATCGAGGCGATTCTCGCGAGGCAAGACGCGAGAGCCTGACGCGGACGACGTCTCAAGGAGAGGTAGGATGTGCCTTCAGACGGTCTAGATGTGTGGTTTCCGAAAAACGCGAGCATAGCGAGCGTGAGCCCGTTATTAGGTACGTAGTACATAGACAGAGATACGAAAAAAAATCATTTTTTCAAGTAGCTACTTGGCGACGAGCATCACCGACCCCCTCGGCGCGACGTTGTACCTGGCGCCGCACCCGGGCTCACCCTCGGGCGTGAAGTCGGCGGGCGACGGCAGGTTCGTGTCCACGACTCTGTGCCACGATTTCCCCCCCGGCGCCGGCGGGAGCAGCGCGTCGACGTAAAACTCGTGCGCGTTGAACGCGATGTACAGGTCCCCGCCGCCCTGCCCGCGGTCGTGCAGCGTGAAGGCCAGGAACCGCGACTCCTTGTTGTTCCAGTTATCCTCGTGCCAGGTGACGTCGCCGTCGTCCAGAAACTCGGCGCGTCCGAGCAACGGGTGCTTCACGCGAAACGCGCAGAGCCCGCCGTGGAAACGGAAGTACCCCTTGCGCACGTTTTCAAGCGCGTCCCAGTTGAAGTTGTTCAGGTGGTTGTCGTGGCCGTACGTGTTGTTGTTCCCGCCGCGCGTGTGCCCGTACTCGTCCCCCATGAGCACCATGGGCGTGCCCTGGCTCACCATCAACGCGAGGTGGAAGTTTTTCATCTGGCGCCACCGCAGGTTCTTGACGGCGTCGTCCACGTTCTCGCCCTCGCCGCCGTGGTTCCACGAGTCGTTGTCGTTGCACCCGTCGCGGTTCTGCTCGCCGTTCGCGTCGTTGTGCTTGTCGTTGTACGACACCAAGTCTCGCAACGTGAACCCGTCGTGCGCGGTGATGAAGTTCAAGCTGTGGTGGGGTTTGCGCCCGTTGACGTGGTACATGTCCGCGCTGCCGCACAGGCGGCACGCCAGCTCCGACTTCAGACCCATGTCGCCCTTGATGAACCGCCGAACGACGTCGCGGTACTTCCCGTTCCACTCCCCCCACCGGTCCCAGTTGGGGAAGCTCCCCACCTGGTAAAGACCGCCGCAGTCCCACGGCTCGGCGAAGAGTTTCGTCCGCGCCAGCGTCGAGTCTTTGGCAATCTCGCGAATCACCGGCGGCCGCGCCATGGGCTCGCCGTCCTGCCCGCGCGTCATCGCGCTCGTGAGGTCAAACCGGAACCCGTCCACGTGGTACTCGTCCACCCAGTGCCGCAGGGAATCGAGCACCAGCCTCGTCACAACGGGGTGGTTGCAGTTGAACGTGTTCCCGCATCCGGTGTAGTTCTTGTACGGGTGCTTGGAGTCCTCCATCATGTAGTACGTCTTGTTGTCGATCCCGCGGAAGGAAAACGTGTTGGGCATCTGGTCCGTGCCCTCGCCCGTGTGGTTGTACACCACGTCCAGCAGAACCTCGATGCCGTTCGCGTGCAGGGTCTTGACCATGTGCTTGAACTCGCGCGCCGCGGCTTCCGGCCCGGCGCCCTCCGAGGCGTACACGCACATCGGCGCGAAGAAGCTCATCGTGGAGTAGCCCCAGGTGTTCAGCATGTGGTCGCGCGGGTTCTTGCACCGCTGGAACTCCATCTCGTCGAAGTGGAACACCGGCAGAAGCTCCACGGCGTTGATCCCCGCATCTTTCAAGTGCTGCACCTTGTCCGCGATGCCCAGGAACGACCCCCGCTTACCGGCGGCGACGCCGGAGCTGGCGTCCGCCGTGAACGCGCGGGTGGTCAGCTCGTACACCACCAGGTCCTGCGGCGGTAACGCCGGCGGCGTCACGCCCTCCCAGTCGAACGGCGTCGCGTCGAAGCTGAAACACCCCATCCACACCGAGTCCTCACCGTGCGGCGCGCTCGCGCGGTCGCCGAACACGCGCCGCCCGTCAATCAAAGGCGCGTACGGGTCGCACAGCAACGTATCGGGGTGCCACCGGTCGTGCTTGTGTCTCGGGGGCTCGTTTCCCGTGACTAAATACCCGTACCGCACGACGTACCCGTCGTGCCCGCGCGGGATGTTCTCCACCGCCACGTGCCACACGTCGCCCGTTTTGTTCGCGTCGCGGTCCAGGGGGATGCGCAGCGACGGCGCCGTCGACGGCGCGGCGGGGTCGAAGTACACGCACAAGTCAACCGACTCGGCCGCCGAGCTGTGCAGCGCGAAGTTGACGCCCGCGCGCCCCGAAGGCGACGGGCCCAGGACGTCCGGCGACCCTTTCGTGATCCTGATCGCGTCCGGGTCGATCGGGGGCGCCACGCCGGGCTGAAGCGCCGCGCCCGCGACTGTGGATCCCGCCCCGGATCCCGGGCGCGATCCTGACGCCGCGCGAGCGTTCGCGAAGGAAGCCGTCGACGACGTAAAATCGTCGGGCGGCGCGGGCGCGTCCCACGAGCCGGGCGCGTTTTCGTTTCGCCGAACGTCGCGCGCCGGCGGCGCCCAGCCGCCCTGTTGCGTCTCCGGCGCGGCGGGCGCGTCCGTGAACGGGGGGGGGGGCATCGGGGGCATCGGGGGGACGGGTGACGCGCCCCAGTCCGAGCCCCGCGCGGCGTCGGGGATGCGCGCGGCTCGCCGGGAGTCCCGCGCGGCGTCGTCCCCAGATGGCGCGGCGCTCGATGGCTTGTCGCTCCAGCTCGCGCGGGGGGCGACGGCGACGCGAGACGCTCGCGCGCGGGCGCTCGCGGGCCCCGCGACGACGCGGCCGCCTGCTAAGCGGGAGGCGCGCGCGGTGAGGCCGGCGGAGACGGTATCCGCGCGGTGAGGCAGGCGGAGACGGGACCCGCCCTGCCCTCGCGCGGGCGAAGCGGCGATCGGCGCCCCCGGCGCGCCGAGTGCTGCGCGGACGGGACGCGAGGAGACGACGGGGGTTGGGTGAGGAGCGGTCAGGGCCGGTGCGAGGCGTCCGGCGACGGCGGGGTATCGCCGCTGAATCCGCGGGAACGCCCGTGGTGGTCCGGAGCCGTCCTCCGCGCTCGTCGGGCCCGCGTGCGACCGACAAGTCGCGCGGCCGATCGCGCCGCCCGATGGCGACGCGAGCCGAAAAACCACGACCGCGGAAGTGGACGCTTCCCGTCACACGCTGGAGAGAACAGAGGCGGCGTCCCGGCGAGAATCGAGAGACACGCACCCGCGCTATGCGACATCACAGAACCGCGCGAGGCGGCGAGACGGACGGTGCGGCGCTCGTGGCGTCGCGCGTCGCGTCTTTGATGAGACCTGCACGCCGTTCGAGAAATATCGCGGAAAAATCAAACTCCAGCAGCGCTGATTTTGACGTCGCTGACTTGGCCAAAAAGCGCGAATCGTCGCTCGAGGCGCTCTGTGATCTTCTTCTTCAGAAAAAAAACCAACCGCCTTCGAAAGTCGCTACGAACTACTTCACGCCGCCTACTTCACGTCATGCGCGGTGTACCGCGCCCACTGGTCCACCCCCCACACGCTCTGCACGAACTCGTCGCGCCCGCTGAGCGCGCGGTAGAAGCCGTACCGCGCGGCGTTCTTTTTGTAGTAATCCTGGTGGTACTTCTCCGCCGGGAAAAAAAGCGCGCCGGGCTCGAGTATTTTCGTCGCCACTTCGTTTGGGAAGACGTTCGCGTCGCGAACGTTTTCCAGACTGAGCGCCGCCTCCTTCGCCTGCGCCTCGTCGTTCGGGAAGATGGCGGACGAGTACTGCTCTCCGGCGTCGAGGAACATGCGGTCCGGAAAGGAAGGATCGATTTGGTGCCAGTACACGTCCAGCAACCGCTCGTAGCTCACCGCGTTCGGGTCGAACAAAATCTGGACGGCTTCTCGGTACCCGGTGCCTCCGGCGCCGACTTCGTGGTACGTCGGGTCCGGCTTCGACCCGCGCGGGCCCGCGTACCCGCTGGTGGTCGCCAGGACGCCGGGCAGAACGTCGAAGGGCTTCTCCATGCACCAGAAGCAGCCGCCCGCGAACGTCGCCGTCTGCAGACCGGAGCCGGGCGGCGCCGCCGGCAGATCCGCGGGCTCATCCTCCGCGCCGTGCAGGTACCCCAGGTCGTGCAGCACGTCGCGCCACAGCGGGAGGGACACGGCGAGGTACGCCGCGTTCAGGAACGCGCCGCGGCGGGAAATCGTGCGCGTTCCACCGGAGGACGTCTCCTCCGGCGGGGCGTCCTCGGCGGACGTCGACGGAGACGCGCGGTCGTCGTCGGAGGAGGCGACGGAGACCGAGCGCGCGCGTCGTCCGAGCGCTGGACGCGATGTCGACGTGGCGTGGTGCGACTTCTTCGCGCCTCGCGCGGACGCGGGGGAGGCGCGCGCGCCCGCGCGCGCGACGGGGCACGGCATCGATGCCATCTCGGGAACGCGCGGGAAGAGCGAGAAGCGCCCCGGTGAGGATGTCGAGGTGCGTCTCGAGTTGTGACGCACGAGGCTCGAGCGGGCGGGGTCGTTCGTTTTATCTCGCGATGAGAGCGTCCGCGCGCGCACTCGGGCGCGCGGTTCGGCGTGAAGACGAACCTTCGACACACGTTTTCCTGACTTTGAAAAAAACCATATGAATCGATCCTCCATCGTCGCCGTCACTTCCCCCCCCCGGCCGCCGCCTCGTCCTTGCGCTTCTTGACGTCCCAGTTGTACACGCGCGCGATGGACACCTCCGTGATGGTGATGTTGTCCTTGACGAACGCCAAGTCGCTTTGGTTCGTCGCCAGGTTTTTCTTGCAGTTGGCGTGGTTCGTCTCCAGCAACGCGCGCGCCTCGTCGAGCGGGTACTCCAGCATCACGTTGGCGCCCAGCCACAGGTAGACGCTCTCGGCGTCCTTCACCCGCGCCTTGGCGTACACGGAGTCGGTGAGCTCGAAGTGCATGTCCAGCTCCTCGCCCGTGTCTGCCTTGTCGCACAGGAGCGTGACGGTGTCCAGCGCGCGCTTGATCTCGGGGAGCTTGTTCCCCAGACGGATGCGGTTCTGCTGCAGCCCCTGCTCGATCTGCTTGTACTGCTGGAACAGACTCTGCATCGCGTTCAAAGTGGGCTCCACCTCCTTGCCCTCCATGTACGCGTCGACGTCCTCGATGAACTGCGCGGCGCGGGCGGCGAGCGGCGCGGGGGCGGGGTCGCGGCGGGGATGGGAACGCGCGTCGTGGGACGGTCAGCGACGAGCGGACGCGACGCGAGGTGGCTCGAGGTGGCGCGCGGGTCCGACGACCGCCTCTCCAAGAGAGTCAGCGTCGTGAAAAGTGCGCGCGATCGCGGCGAGGGAGGCGCTTCCGACCGAGGTTCGGTGGACCCTCGGGGCGAGCCACGGCGTGAGCTACGTCTCCTGGCGCACCTTCGCCTTGGGCACCGTCATGGCCTCGCCCTTGTCCTGGTTCTCTTCCGCCATCGTGGCAGGCTGGTCCGATCGCCGCGCAGATCGGAGTGCGGGACGAACGCGACGGGTCGCGCAGAAAGCGAAAAGTCATTTTTTTTCACAGAGGCACCGGCGACGCAGCGACACGTTGCGACACGCGCGCGATTTCGACCACCGTCTCGAAAAGAATTTCACCAAAAAATAAAAACGAAAACGCGCGCCGTTACGGTACCGCGCAAGGAGCTTCCTTCCTCATCAGCCGTAGTGCCTCATCATGAGGCACATCATGACGCACCTCGATGAGGCACATCATCATGACGCACCTCTACCCGTTTCTCCACCTGGTTCCGCACGTAGAACCGCCCGCCGCCGTTCGCCCCCCCCCAGCCCTCGTGCACGCGGAGCACCAGGAACGTGTCCGATACTACGAACGTTCGCCGCTCGTCGCGCTCGGCGCGCGCGTAGCCGCTCCGAACGATCAGCGCGCCGCCCTCGACGCCGCCCGGAAGCGCGGCGACGGAGGTGGTCGTCTCTGAATACCTCTCCAAGCCCTCCTCCGCCACCGCGCGCGCGACGGCGGCGCCGCCGCGCGCGCGGCGCCCGGACGCGCACGTCAAGCAGCTGCCCCCGCGGTACAGGCCCGCCAGGAGCGCCAGCGCGCGCTCCAGCGCCAGCGCGCCGCTCCTCCGCGTCTCCGGCGCCGCGTCGCTCGAAGCCGCCGCGTTGCAGAACGCAAACGCGCGCCGCGCCGCGTCGCGGAGCCTGGCGTAGTGCTCGAGGAACGCGAACGCCTCCGCGTCGCGTGACGCGCTCGTGTCCGCGGCGCCGCGCACGAACGCGCCCAGGCTGTACCGCGGATCGTCCGCGCGCGTCGCGGCGAGCGACAAACACCGCCGCGCGAACGGCGCGCGCGCCAACGCGAACGCCGTCGGCCGGTCGCCTGGAGTGCGGCGCACGCACTCGCGCAGGATACCGTCCCGCAACTGGGCCCAATCATTCTCATCAGTATCATCATCGGTTTCGGTTTGTTCGAAATGTTCGGAATGTCGATCGGCATCCGTGTCAGTCGTCTTCCGTCTTCCGGACGTCGAGGGGACCGTCCGCGCGTCCGTCTCGCGGGACGTCGTCGCGGGACTCGGTCCAGAACTCAGAACTCGGTCCAGAATGCCCTCCCCCTCGTCGCTCGCCTGCGAGATCTTCAACGCGAGGCCGAGCACGCCGCCGTCCTGCTCGTCGAAGGGGTACCTGCCCAGCGCGCACTCGCACAGAGTCATGCCCAGCGACCAGATATCCGCCGCGCGTCCGTACGGCAAGCGCTCGACCCTCTCCGGGCTCATGTACCGCAGCGACCCTTTGAACGATTTTAAAGCCACGCTGTGGAATCCAGAACCGTTTTTGTGTGTCACGCCATCCTCCGTTCGTGCGTGTGTCCCACACGCCTCCTCGCTCGCGCGCGCTTCGCTTTCCCCCCCGAGCGGGTCCATCATCTTGCTCTGCGCGACGATGCCGAAGTCGGTGATCTTGCACACGCCGGTCCGGCGCACCAGCACGTTGCCGGGCTTGATGTCGCGGTGCACCAGCCTCTTCTTCTCGTGCAGGTAGTGAAGACCAGCCGCGACCTGCGCGCAGACGCCGCCCACCACGACGGGGGGCATCGCGCGCCCCGCCCGTTTCAGCGCGCTCTCCAGGCTGCCACCGTCCGCGAACTCGAGCGCGACGCAAACCGTCTCGCGCGTTTTGTCGTAGTACGCGCCCATGAACCCGACGATGTGCGCGCAATCGGCGTCGGCGTCGGCGAGCGCGCGGAGCTCGTTCACGAGCTGCTTCCGCCGCTCGCGGTCGAACACGGTCATCACCTTGAGCGCGATGAACGTGTGGCTCGGGACGTGGATCGCGCGTTTTACCGACCCGCCCGCGCCCGCGCCGATCACGTCGAAAGGTAACACGTCAACCGTCATGTCGCCCGTCGCGCCGTTCGGAGCGACGGCCGATTCGCCCGAAACCCGCGACGGGAGACGGTCTTCATCGCCGGGTTTGGTCTCGGACCCCGATCCCGCGCGCGTCTCGGGTGCGACGGTACCACTCCTCGCGGCAGCCACGCGGTCCGCCGCGGTGCGCGTCTCGTGGCCCGCGGCGTGCAGGTGGAACTCGCGCTGTGACGCGCTCAGCAGGCGAACGCCCTCGCTCGTGAGATTGTACGACGCGCCCAGGTCCGTGGACATGGACGTGCGCAGAGACGAGGCGCTCGCGTCGAGATCCAGCCCCAGCCCGAGCTGGGGAGGTCGACGCGCCATCGCGCGGCACGCGCAGGCCGGCGGCCGCGACCCTGGAGCGCGGCTGAGGAGTGAACGGGGGGGCGAGGGTCCCGACTCCCGAAAGAAAGTCACCATCGGAGAGCAGCAGCGGCGGTCGCGGGAAAGTTTCTTCCGAGAAACCGGCACCGCGGCCGGTTTTGGATTCACTTCGCGGGGCGCGATGGGGGAGGACGACCCCCCACCCGCGATGGAGGGGACCGCGAAGCTTTACGTGCGGGTCGTCGCGACGCCGGCGAGCGTCGCGTCTGCACCACGGGTCGGTGCGCCGGAGGAGCCGACGAAGGTGCGCGCGCACCCCGCACGCGCCATCCGCGGATGATTTCGTTTCGTGCCGTCAAACGCGTCGGTCCCCCGCGGTCAACGCGCGCGCGTTCGCCCTCTGTTCGTTCTCGGGGGACCGTCGGCGACCCGGAACCCCCCGGGGTGGGGTTCGAGCGCGACCCGTGGTTCGCGACCCGCGACCCGCGACCCGCGACCCGCGACCTGACCCACCTCTCGCTCGCTTCCCCCCGACACGCAGGCTGACCCGGCGGATGCGCCGAGCGATCCGAAGGAACGCGCCGACGCGGACGCTGAAACCGACGCGAACCCTCCGACATCCTCGAACCCCTCGAACCCCTCCGTTCCGACGGAGGACGACGACCCCGTGGATCAGTCCCTGACCTTCGCGTACGTGCTTCCCGACGACGCCGAGCACGCCTGCGAAGCGTTCAGCGTCCCCGCGACGAGGAAGAGCGGCGCCGCGTGCGCCGTGAAGTGGGACGGTCCAGAGAGCGGACACGAGCTCGCGGTGACCGAGCAGACGATGCGCGCGTACGCCGCCAAGCCGCGCGTCGCGTTCACGATCACCCGCGAAGCGCCGTTCGTCGTCCCCGGGGACGGGAGCGGCGATGCCGACCGGGACGCCGGGACGGACGGCGAGACGAACGGACCCGCCGACGACGACGAAAACGCGGCTCCGGAGCGGGGCGCGCCGATCGTCTCCGCGGCGGAGGTGGAGCTGGCGAGTCTGATGCTCGGCTCGCGCCGCTCCGCGACGGCGACGTTCGGCGCCGCGTCCGACGCGGACGCCGACGGAGGCGCGCGCGCCATCTTCGGCGCGCCCGCCGCGCCGATGCCTGAGGCGCTGCGCGGGTTCGCGTCCGCCACGATCACGGTCAGCCTGGACCCGTTCGACGACGACGACGACGACGACGCCGAACGCGTCGCGACGGAGAAGGAAAAACAACCGTTTCTGCCCCCGGGCCTCGCGTCCGCCATGGAGCCGTTCGCGGTGACAGTCTCGACGGCTCGGTCGCTCCCGGACGCGCCGGCGACGCGCGATGCGCTGCGGGCGTGCTCGCCGGTGGCGTGCCTCGTGCGGTGGGCGGGCATGCCGGTGGCGACGGTCGAGGCGGCGCGGGGGGAAACCGACTGGGTCGCCGCGGACGCCGCGGACGCGGGTCTCGGCGCGGATCTCGGCGCGGTGACTAAAAAAGCGGTGACTAAAAAAGTCCCCGAGAAGAAACCTCGCGCGTACGCCACGCAGCGCTTCGGCGCGAACACTGGCGACGAACACTCCCGAACGCACACGCGTGACGTCACGTTCGGGCGGTCCGTGCTTTGGTTCGGGTGCGACGTGCCTTCGGAGACGTACCCCGAAGGAATGGTCTCCGCGTGCGGCGAGGCGGTGCGGGTGCGCGTGTACGACCGATCGGCGCCGCCGGAACCGGACCCGTTTCGCATCGGCGCGTCGGCGACCGAGGCGGACGGCGAGAAGGCGTCGGACGTGACCGTCACCGGTGAGGACGCGAACGATGACGCGAACGAAAACGCGAACGAAGATGACGACGCCGGAATGGACGAAGAGACCGAAGCGGCTCGCGAGGCGGAGCGACGCGCGTCGCTCGCGCGGTTCCCGGCGGCGGAATCCGCCGCGTACGGCTTCGCGTCCTTCGACGTGCGTCACATGGCGCGGCGGTCGAACGCGCCGATCGTAACGCCACGCGCGTTCGCGTCGATGGAGGCGCCGCTCGTGCCCTGCGCCATGTCCAGGTCGGGCGCCGCGAGCTGGCGCACGCGCCCCGGCCGGTTCCTCGAGGCGGGGTCCACCGTGACGCTCACGGTGGAGATGGCCGTGCCCCCGCGCGCGAGGGCGCCGCCCGAGGCGGCGGCGGCGGCGGCGGCGGTGGAAAACGCGGAACCGACGGATGGCGCGTCTCGAGACGAAGGCGACGAGACGGATGGCACGCGGGCGGAGACGGAACCGGAAACTTCCGAGGAGACAGAAAAAACAGCCGGTGGTCCTTTCGTGCGCGCGACGTGCACGTTCCCTTGCGACGGCGAGGGCGCTTCGTTTCTGCGCGCCGTCATCGCCGCGACGCGCGCGCAAAACGCCAAAGCGCTGCCGTCGCCGGACGCCGCCGTCGCGGAGGACGACGCGCGCCTTCGGTTCCGCCTGGCGCGCGCGGAGGTTTCGGAGGCGCGGGCGAGCGACCCCGACGACCCTTGCTTCCACCTGGTCACCGGCTACCACCTCGTGGACGGTGCCGCGCGCCAAATCACCGTGGAGGGCACGCCCGAGGCGGTCGCGCCGATCGCCGCGCTCTTCGCGGCGCGCCGCGCCGAGACAAACGCCGCGACGCGAAACGCGGAAAACGCGGAGACGGAAACGAAGCTCCGCGATCGATCCTGGAGCTTCGTGATGGACGCGTCCGCGAGATTCGCGAGACGCGCGTACCACCTCCCCGAAAAGCAAAAAACGAAAAACAATTCGCAAAAAGTGTTCGCGGGTGACGTGTTCTTCGCGCAGAACAGCGTGCGTCTGCGCGACACTCTGGAGACCATCGTCGCCGAGCCGGGGACGCACGTGGGCGACCGCGTCAAGCCCGAGGCGCGCGAGGGCCTACGCCGCGCGCGCGCGCTCGCCGAAAAAAACACGCGCGCGCGCCACGCGTCGGAATTGAACCTGTACCCCGACCCTGTCATGCTCCGCGCGCTGGACCGCGCGTTCGGTGTCGCTCTCGTGGCGGAGGATGTCTGCGCGGAGGCGCTCTGCGCGCGCGAGGACGACGCCGAACGGAAAACAAACGCGTCGTTCGCGACGCGCGGCGTTTCTTCGAAAGCGTTTTTCGAATCGACGCGCGCGAGAGTCAAGAAACACCCTCCTCTGACGATCGAGAACTCGGCGTACCTGGCGGGCCTGGCGCGCGCGCGCGCGTCGCGCGCCGAGCGCGACGTCCAGAAGGAGGTGCACCAGGCCACCATCGGCCGGCTCGAGCGGACGCGGGGCGCGGCGCGGCGCGACGCGTGGGCGGAGTGGAACGTGCGCCGCGCGCCTCGCGACGTGTTTGAGTCGGAGACGGAAACCGCGAGACGACACGCGACGGCGTCGACCAAACCCGTCCCACCCCCTACCCCGGACTGGGGCCGGACGCACGCCGCGCCGTTCACGTGGCCCGCGACGCACGACGCCGCGGCGAGCCGCGTGCCCGCGACGAAGCGCCCGCCGCAGAGCCGGGTGGACGAGCTCGCGCAGCCGTGGTCGGAGCCGCCGAGCGAGCACTTCCCGACGACGTACTTCGCCAGCTCGTTTTTCCCCGGGGGGGCGCTGGACCTGACCAAGTCGCGCGCCTCGGAGAGGCGCGGCGGGGAGGCGCTGCCGTTCCCGAAACCGTTCGAAACCCGGAAACTCCGGAACGAGGCGCGTCTCGGGGCGTTCGACGGAAACGTAGACCGCGAGCGCGCGCTGTGGGAGAATTCCGAGGACGCGTCGCGGCGCGAAAACGCGCGGCGCGAAAACGGTTTTACGGCGGCGAAGGCGGCGCCTTGGCGCGACGCGACGGCGCCTCGTTTGAAGGCGCCCGCGCAGACGGATAAGACGCGCGGCGTGTTGCGCGACCCCCCGGTGAAGAAGGCTCTCACCGGTAAGTACGTCAAAGGCGCGGCGGCGCCGGCGCCGCACTCCATGTTCCTGGAAGAGCCCCCCGCCGATCTGAACGGGCTCTCGCTGGACGAGACGTTTTCGCGGAGTCTGCGACGAGGCGCGCTCGACGCCGCCGCGTTTCTCGAGGGCTCGACGCGCCGTCCGGACCCTTCCACGTTCGTCGCCGGGAAGGACTTCGTGCGGCACAACGTCGGGAGCAGGAGCATGAGCCACACCGGGCGGGCCGCGGGGGTGGGGGAGGTGGCGCCGCCGAGGACCAGAGCGCAGAGACGCGCGTCGTAGAGGAGGTATCTACCCGTACGTAGTCATCAGCCGTTTTTTTTTTTGGATTTGTGACGTGAGAGAATTCTTCGAAAGACTCGTCGCTCGTCGCTCGTGTGCGTTTCTTTGTTCACGCTTTCGTTCCCCTTCTCTTCGATGCGCGCGTTCCGGACGCGCCAGAGGGTGACGCGCGAACGGTCCCCGGGCGTGGCGCGAAGGCCCCGGTCGCGCTCTCGGACATGGCGTCAGACGATGCCTCTCGGGAACCCCGCCCCGAACCCGGATCGGAAGCCTCCACGGCGGCGCAGGGCGAGGGCGACTCGCGGTCGGTCTCGGACGCGACGAATCTTTTGACGAGGCGCCTGCGCGTCGCGGAGACCACCGTGGAGGCGCTCGAGGCGGCGCTGGCGCGCAAGGAGGAACTCCTCGGCGAGGCGTCGGAACGCGAACGCACGCTCCGCGCCGCGCTCGATGCCGCGCGTCTCGAACCCGACGCCTCCACGGGCCTGGCCGGGTCGGGAACCTCGGGGCCGGGATCCGCGGGTGCCGACGCATCCACGGAGCGCGCCGAGGCTGCCGCGGACGCGTGGCGTGAGCGCGCGCTCGCCGCCGAGTCCGCGCGCGAGACCGCGGCGCACGCGGCGCAGCGTCTCGGCGACGAGAACCAGGCGCTGCGGGCGATCCTCGAGAGGGCGCGCGACGCGGAGACCGCGGAGACGCGGGAGCGCGACGACGGCGACGGCGGGAAAACCAGAGCGTCCCGGACGCTCGGTTTGGAACTCCGCGCCGCCGTCGCGGAGGGCGCGCTGGCGGCTTCGCGCGCGCGCGCCGAGGAGGCAGAGTCGGCGCTCGGGGCGTGGCAGGCGCACGCGCGCGAGCTGACGTCACGGCTCGAGCGCGCGGAGCGCCGAGTGCACTCGCGACTCCGTGACTCGAAACTCGGAAGCGCCGACGCTCCGGGGGGTGACGAGGACGGCGACGAAGGCGGCGAGCCGTCGAGCGCCGAGTCAAATTTAGCGGCGACGGTGGCGTCGCTCGCGACGCGCCTGGAGGAGACGGAACGGCTCGCGGCGAGATTGACGTCTTTCGGTGTACGTTCGGGCGCCGTGAATCAGAATGCGAACCAACGACGCGTGAGCCGTGAGATCCTGGGTGACGACTCGCTCCAACACGATGACGTCATCGCGGAGAGTTCCGAGCCGGCGACACCCGAGACTCGCCGCGCGCGCGCCGAGGCGGCGGCGGCGCAGTTGGAGCGGAGCCGCGTCGCGCTCCGCCGGCGCGAGAGCGCGGCGGCGGTCGGGACGGACGGCGACGACAGATTTCGCGTCGCCGCGTCAGCGGACGCCGCGAGCTCCGCGTTGGCGAAGGCGCTGGCGAACGCGCGGCGCGTGGCAGAGACGGCTGAGCAGCGCGGCGCGACCGGTGCGGCAGCGCTGGAACGCGCGCGGGTCCTGGAGCGGGCCGCTGCCGCCAAGCTGGCGCAGGTCGGCGCGCACAGCCACGAAATATGTAGCTAGTCTGATAGTACCTCGTACTTTCGTCTATGTAGTAAGGATAATGATGAGACGATTGACGTCGCTTTTTCGTCCATCACGTTCGTTCAGACCTCAGGGGCGCGCGGGGGGCGCCATGTCGGGGATGCGCATCACCCTCCAGCGGCTTGGGACGCCGACCGAGGGGACGGGCGCCGAGGGCGCCGCCGCGACGGGAGAGGTGGTCGCGTGGAGGGACGGAGACCCCGCCCCGGACGAACCCGCAGTCGGCACCTCCGACGATTCCGCCGCGCCGCCGCGCGACTCGACCGCGCGGCTGGCTCTGGCCCCGGAACACCCCCGCGTCTCCGCGCGCGGGGAAACGCCCGAAACCGTTCGCGTCGTGGTCATCGTGCCCTTTCGAGAGGACGGGAGCGGTCGCGAGTCCCAGCTCAGCGCGCTCCTCGCGCGGCTGCGCTCGATGTTCCTCCCGGGCGAGTGCCTGGTGGTGGTCGCCGAACAAGCCGACGACGGCCGAAAGTTCAACCGCGGCCAGCTGCTGAACGCCGCGTTCGCGCACGCGCGCGAGACGCTCGCGTCGCGACTCGACGCGCGCGACACCTTGTATTGCTTCCACGACTGCGACATGCTCCCCGACGCGTCGCTCGCGGCGCACTACCTGCGCGGCCCCCCGGCGTTCGCGCGGTTCTCCCGGGAGGAGAACGACGACGCGTCGTCGTCGTCGTCGTCCGTCGGCGGTTTCGTCCGCGTGCTTTGCGCGGACGGCGGCAGGTACGACGCGGACGCGTGTTTCGGGGGCGTGACGATCTACGACCGGCAGGGTTTCGAGGCGACGAACGGGTACCCGAACGGGTTCTGGGGCTGGGGGGGGGAGGACAACGCGCAGTTCCTCCGCTGCGCGCGCGCGGGCCTAGCGCTCGAACGCGTACGCGGCTGTCCTTTCGACGACCTGGAGGGCCTCGCGACGGTCACGGAGAAGCTGGCGCGGCTCGACGCGGCGGGCGCGCGGTGCGGCGCGAAGGAGAAGAAACAGCTTTTACGGGAAAACGCCAGGGCGTGGCGAACGGACGGGCTCGCGTCCGTGGCGTTCGAGTTTTTGGGATCGACGGCGACGCGCGTCGAGACGTACGCGGAGAATGAGGAAAACGGCGCGCCGGCGCGCCGGTTCGCGTTCCGCCTGCGCGCGGCGATCGCCGACGAGGTGGCGTGCGCCGAGTGCGGCGAGCGCAAGGGGCCTTCGGGGTTCGCCAGCCACCAGCACAAGCGCGCGATGTTCTACGCAGCCAGGGACAGGAAAACGGGAAGCGTCGATCGCGTCTCGGGTCGGAGCGGAGACGGCGCGGAGGTTCCGGAACGCGAGACGCCGCGTCATCAGACGGCGCGCGAGTCGTTTTGGCGCGAGCGCAACCGCGTCGCGCGACTGTGCCACTGGGACGAAAGGGGGGGGGAGGGCGTGATGCGAGACCCATCAGACCCATCAGACCCACCATCATCGGTGCGCTCTGCGCCTCAGAGCATCGCTTCTCGTGAGAAAAATCGAGTTAACGACATCGATCCGTTAACGGAGACGTCCGTCTCGTCGAAGCCGTCGAACCCGTCGAAGCGTTCGGCTCGGTGTTTGGCGTGCGTCGCGAAGGACCCGCGAACGTCGGCGTTTCGGAAACAAGCCGAACGCAACGACGCGGACGCGACGCGGACGACGTGCGCGCGTTGCGGCGCGCGCTTCGAGAAGCGGAACAGGCTCTTCGAGCACCTCAAGGCGTCGCCGTGCGGCGTGCGGGACGGGGAGGTGATCGAGGGGCACGTCGAGGAGCTTTTGTCGTGACGAAAAGAAAAGCGTTTCATATTTGCTCTCGGGCGAAATGAAATGTTGTAGAAACCAACATCCGTGTCTCCGCGTCTCATCATCATCATCATCATCACTCCCTCGTGCGCGCGAAGCCGGCATGTCCGCGCCTTCTTCCCCCTCGCCGCCGTCGCAGCGGCACCCCGTGGCGTCGTTCTTCCACGTCGCGTTCAAGCTCGCCGCGCTGGTGACGTACGTGACGTGCGAGTGGTTCGAGACGCACTTCGTGCTCAACTTCGTGACGTGCGTGCTGCTCCTGGCGGGGGACTTCTGGGTCACGAAGAACGTCAGCGGGCGCCTGCTGGTGGGCCTGCGGTACTGGAACGAGATCGACGACGCGGGCGTGTCGACGTGGCGGTTCGAGTCGCGGGACGCGGAGGGCATGAAGCTGGTGGACCCGAGCGAGAGCACGCTGTTCTGGTACTCGCTGTACCTCTCGCCGATAGCCTGGGTCGCGCTCGCGGCGATCGCGCTGGCCAGACTCAACCTGGAGTATTTCCTCATCTGCGTCGTGGCGACGGTGCTCGGCGCGGCGAACGTCGTGGGGTACACCAAGTGCTCCAAGGACGCGCAGGCCAACATCTCGAGCTTCGCGCGGACCACGCTGGTGAACTCCGTCGTACACAGGTTCGTGTGACGCGCGGCCAGCGGACGTACGCGCGCGCGCGGACAGGTACCTACTAGCGAATGGCGAAAAAAAGGGAAAATAAGAATACGT
>Ga0181559_10000765_pt1 | contig 30391 bp, 30 predicted proteins | sample 011ome_21_FD_133752 | JGI IMG/M metagenome (GOLD analysis project Ga0181559, IMG submission 133752) | Coastal salt marsh microbial communities from the Groves Creek Marsh, Skidaway Island, Georgia - 011508AT metaG (megahit assembly) | ecosystem: Environmental > Aquatic > Marine > Intertidal... | reverse complement strand
GCGGTGTACCAGGATATGGCCTATATTGATCTGAGCGGCTATGGCAGCAGTTATAAACCACCAAAAGGTAATGCCTCGACCCGACAAGCACTGAAATCCCTTTCACCTGCTGCAAGACAAACACTTCACTACTGGTACTGAACCCATGACGACGAAAGCAATGACGGCCGATGAGGCAGCAGATATCACGGCGATTACCCAACTGGTTTTACGGGAGCGTGAAAGTCGTGACATGTGCATGTGGAACCGGATGGCGGATTGTTTCTTTGATGATTCCTATGTTGAGATCAGCTGGTTCCAGGGTAACGGAAAGGATTTTGTTACAGCATCAAAGGATATGTATGAAAGGGGTATGAAAGCCAAACACCGCCTTGGTCCGGTCCTGGTCACGCTCAATGGCGACCGGGCTGTTGCAACACTAAACGGCATTATAGATGTGCCCGAATCCATAGAAGGTGTGGAAATGACGTTGTCTGCTCACTGCCTGATGCTTTACAAGGCAGAAAAACGGGAAGGGATATGGGGCTTGATGAGCTTTGGTGCCATCTATCGACGGGATGAACTGGTACCAGCAACTCCAGGCCATACCGTGACTATACCTGAGGAAGCTCTGGCCGGTTACCGGTATTCCTACCGGCACCTGAGTTATTGTCTGGCAAAGGTGGGTTATGAGCCCGGTATGGATTTGCCGGGCGAAGACAGGCCGGAAACAGTCAGGGCTGTCCTGGAGGATGTTTTCGGGTGGGCAGGGATGTCAGTGCCGGATTAATCCGGGTGCCATATTTTGAAAACAGATTGTTTAATACTTTCTACAATTGATTTTTATCAAGTGTCCCGAACCAGATGACACTATAATAGGCAGCAGATAGCGAAACTGTCTGGTTGTGTAAGAGGGGGCAACTAGCAGTTACTCTGTAACTATTATTTTTGATGGTTGTTTATAAGTAACTCGCCAGCGAACTCTATACAAAGAACTACAGGTAGTAGATGTTTCTCAAGACCCTAATTACACCAGGTCGTGTCTTCCGGGATATTGCAGATGGCAATGAACTGGTTATTCACGCAGTGCATCGGCAAACTTTTCTCCTGGTTATTCTTCCTCCAATTTTTGCTTGGGTTGGCGCCACCACCTTTGGCTGGCGCCTGGGCGCTGAAGATCCGCTTTATTTCGATAATACCGCCAGGATCATTATCAGTTTCTTTTATGCCATGGCGCTGGGATTTGGATATATCACAACAGTATTGCTTGCAAGCTGGATGGCAAAAACCTATGGCGCCAAAGGTGATCTTGAGGCCACAGGTGCACTGATAACGGTTATTGTTGCGCCGTTATCCATCGCCAGTATTGCCCATTTATATCCCCAGGTATTTTTCAATGTGCTGGTGATGATTCCTGCGGTCATCTGGTCAATGAATCTCTTATACAGGGGCTTGCCTGTGGTCATGCAAATCCCGCCGGAGCGAGGCATGCTGATGTCGTCATCCCTGGTGGGATGGTTGCTGGTGGCTTTTGTCAGTCTGCTGGGAATATCAGCTGGACTGTGGACGTACGGCATTGGGCCTTCTGTAGGCGTATAGGCAGCAATCAGGCAGGAATCTGGAAGTTATGGCTGAATTAACCAAAGAGGTATATCACGACGGCGTAGTAAAGCGCCTGGTCCAGTTTTCCATTATCTGGGCTGTGCTGGGTATGCTGGTGGGCGTTTGGCTGGCGGCCGAGCTATTATGGCCAGGACTCGATTTTGGCCAGTTCTGGCTCTCTTTCGGGCGCCTTCGTCCCTTGCACACCAACGGAATCATTTTTGGCTTTGGTGTTTCGGCACTGATGGCTACGGCCTTTTACAGTGTCCAGCGTACGAGCAATGTACCCCTGTTTTTGCCCCAACTGGCCTGGATCTGTTGCTATGGCTGGCAGGTAATTGTGCTTACAGGCGGACTCTCACTGCTGGCAGGGTGGACCTCTTCCAAGGAATATGCCGAGCTGGAATGGCCCTTTGATATTGCCATCACCGTACTCTGGGTGTGTTTCGCTGTTGTCTTTTTCGGCACCATTGCCAACCGGCGAATCAAGAATATCTATGTATCCAACTGGTTTTATGGCGGCCTGATCATTGTTATCGCCATGCTTCACATTGTGAATAACCTGGCCATTCCGGTCACCATTGATAACTCTTCTTCGATTTTTGCGGGCGCACAGGATGCTATCGTCCAGTGGTGGTATGGGCACAACGCAGTAGGCTTCCTGCTGACGGGAGGCTTCCTGGGCATGGTGTATTACTTTTTGCCCAAGCAGGCAAACCAGCCTATCTGGAGCTACCGTCTGTCAGTAGTGTCATTCTGGGCTTTTACCTATACCTATATCTGGGCAGGCCCACATCACCTGCATTACAACTCCATACCGGAATGGGTGCAGTCTCTTGGTATGGTGATGAGCCTGATCCTGCTGGCACCTTCCTGGGCCACCATGATTAACGGCATCATGACCGTGAGCAAGGCATGGAAAAAACTGACTGTAGATCCTGCGCTGAAATTTATTGTACTTGCCCTGGCATTTTATGGCCTGGCAACATTCGAAGGGCCGATGATGGCCATACGCAGTGTTAATGTCGTCAGTCACTTTACTGACTGGACGATTGGACATGTGCATTCCGGAGCACTCGGTTGGAATGCCATGATTACCTATGGCACGTTCTACTTCATGGTGCCAAGAATGATGGGAGTGCCTCTTTACAGTGTACGCCTGGCCAATATCCATTTCTGGCTCGCACTTGGTGGCACCATGCTTTACATCATCGCCATGTGGGGTGCGGGAATTTCACAGGGACTGCTATGGCTCAGCATTGATGAAATAGGTGAGCTTAGCTACAGCTTTAACGAGGTCATGGCCGGCATGGTACCTTACTACGGGTTGCGACTGCTGGCTGGACTGATCTTCCTCAGTGGTACAGTGATTATGGCCTATAACCTGTTCAGGACCATGTACGGCAGGAATACAGTCGCGGTAAGCCCGCCGGAAGTTATTGATGACATCAAAGGAACTGCCCACAACCCTGATGCGGTGATGGGTGTATCACCTGATGATGAAATGCCCTCCGCGGGTAAAGGAGTCCCGGCATGAAATTTCACGGGGTAAGCCTGCACCGCAAGCTGGAAAAAAATATGGGGCTGCTGATATTTGGCATTCTCTTTGTATCGTCCATTGGCGGACTGGTACAGGTGTTGCCAAGTATTTTCCAGGAGTCTCTGTACACGGCCACTGAAAACAGCCATCTGTATAGTGCAACCGAATTAACCGGAAGAGATGTCTACATCAAGGAAGGCTGTCATGTCTGCCATTCCCAGCAAATCAGGCCATTGCTGGCGGAAGTTGAACGTTACGGACCCTATTCACGTGCTGATGAGTTTGTCTACGACAGGCCATTCCTCTGGGGCTCAAAACGCACAGGACCGGATCTTCATCGTATTGGTGGTAAATATTCCGACGCCTGGCATGAAGCACACCTTATTGATCCTCGAAGCGTGGTGAATAACTCAATTATGCCTTCCTATCCCTGGCTTGCAGAATGGCAAGCGGCTGATGTGGGGAATATAGAATTAAAAATGCGTGCACTGCAGAAGCTTGGGCACCCCTATAGTGAAGAGGATATCGCGGCAGCCTCTGATGAAATAGAAGGCCTGACCCAACTGGATGTACTTATTGACTATCTTCAGATACTGGGAACAGGTTTTCAGGGAGAAGCAGAATGACGTGGTTTATTTTCGCCGGTGACATGATCGTCATGCTTTTCATGGTGCTCCTGGTCATATGGGTATTCATGGTGTCCTCTGACAGTGAAATTGAAAAGTCAGCCATGATTCCGTTGCAGGATGAAGATTATGGGTCCGGTAAAACAGGAGACCCTGTGGTAGACAGTAAACAACAAGATGCAGGTGCACGACATGGCTGATATGCCCAACGATTTCTGGAGCGGCTGGATTGTCGTCGTCACATTGATCAGTTTTATCGGTTTGGTCTGGCTGGTTGTGAGCGTCTATACCGCGGCCCCGCCTGATTCTGATGAAGTGGAGCACACCACCTGGGATGAAAATCTGCAGGAGGGGATTAACCCGGCGCCACTTTGGTGGTTCTGGATGATTTTCTCCATGATGGTTTTCTCCGTTTTCTATCTCATGCTGTATCCCGGTATGGGCTCGTTCAAGGGCGCATTCCAGTGGTCGCAGGGCGGAAGGCTGGAAGAACGTGTTGATGATTTTGAAGATCAGTTTGCTGAAATGCGTGCTGAAATAGCAGTCATGCCGCTCAGTGAAATCCAGGCAGATGACGCATTAATGAACAGCGCAGCCGATCTCTTTGAGCAGAATTGTGCGGCTTGTCATGGTTACCAGGCCCAGGGTCAGGCCAACCTGTTTCCCAATCTCATGGATGATATCTGGCAGTGGGGTGGTGCACCTGAGAACATCGAACAATCCATCAGAGCCGGCCGGACTGCTGTCATGACCAGCTGGTTGGCATTGCTTGGCCAGGAAGGTGTTACCAATGTCGCCAATTATGTCCTTGTCCTGGGTACGCCCGATGCTGAAGGCCATCCCGGACAGGCCCAATTCAACCAGGTATGTGCGGCCTGCCATACACCTGCAGGCACAGGTAATCCGCTGCTGGGCGCTCCTGACCTGACAGATGATGACTGGCTGTATGGTTCCGATATTGATGCTATCCGCACGACCATCAGGGAGGGCAGGAATGGTCAGATGCCGTCTTTTGAACAAAAACTCGATAACACTCAGATCAGGCTCCTTGTTGCCTGGTTGACCCGCCAGTAATCCTTTCCCGATTCTTTTTCGTATAAATCTGCAAGTGCCCCGGGTTTCTTTACCCTGGGGCTGTCAGACGATAGACTACCGCCTCTTTTTATTACTCGCTGCACGGAATGCCATGAAAAAAATATACCTGACCCCAATTTTTTTAATCCTGGCCCTGGTCGCCCAGGGAATTCTGGCCCAGACTCGAAGCCCGGTCCTGGAATCTGAATTAGTCTTTGAATATCCAGGACTTCATGACCGTGAAGCGCTTGTTGAAGTAGAGTTTACTGTTAACGAGGAAGGCAAAGCAGAATCATTCCAGGTTGTCGGTGGGTTTTATGAACAGCGATTTGTTGATGCAACTGTCAATGCCTTGCAAGAGGTTACATTCAGACCGGCAATGGAAAATAATGAGCCGGTGGACTGGTCTGGATTCCGGGTTAGTGCCAGGTTTGTCATAGAAGATCTTTTCAATACTATCCAGCCCGGATTCAGCAACCGGATGAAGGAAATAGAAAACCTGATAGCAAGTGGTGATCATGCCGCTGCAGAAACCCTGGCATTGGAAACCCTGGATAACAGCATCCAGTACCATTTTGAATTTGCTTATCTCAATCTCAGGTTGTCTCAAATTTATTTGCTCGAAAACAAGCTGTTTGATGCAGCTGCTGCCAGTCACTGGGCCACATTATCTTACATGCCAGGTGAGCATCGTAATTACGGGCATCAAAGTGCAAAACTCACAGACTCATTCAATATCATAAGCGTCAATCAGTTTATTGATGCTGACATTTACAGTACTGTGGATGTGAACACTTCCCTTGTTATTAATAACGCTTTGACTGCGCCACTAAAATCACAAAGGCCTCCTCATTTGCGCAGTGGTTTGCGCTTTTCAAGCCAGGGCAGTGACCTGGGTGATAAATCCACCATGGATGTTCTCAATGTTGGGCTGATGCAGGATGCCTTGCAGACAGGAATACAGATTCATGCCCGCCTTGGTCATTTAACAGCCATGAAAAATGCTCTGGAGAGATATGGCTATGTGAATCCACGCGCTCCTGCATTCCTTGAGGAAATTGAAGCCATTGCAGATAGCTCACTGTCCAGTGGTGCGCCTATACAATCCCTGCACCAGGTCAGAAGCAACCAGGCTGTTTTTTACCCGGTACGTAACACGTTCACAGTGGCTAATGTCACCGGTACATTGAGCAGTATTGATATCCAGTGCGAAAACAGGACAACGAGGCTGCAGTTCCAGGCTGGCCTGGAATGGCAGATACCTGGAAGCTGGGGTGTGTGCTCATTGCGGTTTCATGGTGAAGAAGGCACGGAATTTTCTGTTATAGAATTCAGTTAAACGGTAAACACGCAGACTGTAAAACATGAATTGGCGGGATTTATCCCAGGAAGAGCTGGACGCTGCCTACAACCAGGCAACGTATGCGCCCAACATGGCAGAGGTCATCGCCAGGTTATCTGACAAAAGCCGGGAAGCACGGAAACTTCTCGGCAACCCCCAAACCCACATTTATGGTGGGCAAACCATAGAATCCCTTGATCTCTATTCCTCTAATAAGACACAGAGCCCAATCGTGGTTTTCATTCATGGTGGTTCCTGGCAAGCAGGAACGGCTGAGGATAATGCCTTTCCTGCCCGGACCCTGGTGAATAGTGGCTGTCATTTTGTAGTGCCTGATTTTTCGCCGGTGGGTGACTTTGATGGCGATATCCATGGCATGGTCATACAGCTCAAGCAGGCAATCAGTTGGGTGCATCAGGAAGCTCAAACCTTTGGGGGCGATCCAAATAATATTTTTCTATGTGGATTCTCTTCCGGTGCACACCTGGCAGGGGTGCTGTTAACACAAAACTGGACGGACATGGGGCTGCCCTGTTATCCATTTCGAGGCGCGATGTTGTGTAGCGGAATGTATGAACTGACACCTGTCAGTCACTCTTTTCGACGTGAATTCGTTAATTTGGACGAGAACAATATCCCGGAACTGAGTCCTCTGGTTAACCTGGAAAATATCCATTGTCCACTGGTGGTAGCCTATGGCACGAAAGAGAGTCCTGAATTTATTCGGCAGGGTGACGACTTTATCCACGCCCTCAGAAAAAATGGAAAAGCGGTCAGCAAAGTGGTGGCTCAAGGTTTAAATCATTTTGAAATAATAGAATCGCTTGAATCATCCGAAAGCGTATTGTCTGAAGCCTTGCTGACACTGGTGGCAAACCAGCGCGTGTAAATTAACCAGGCGCAGCTGAGCCAGACGCCAACCGCCATGAAGAACAGTGGGTATTCCTGCGGGCAACCGGCTTCAAGACAGCTGAGATCTGTGTATGGAAAAAGCCCGAGCGGTGTAAATATATGGAAAAATATCGCACCGGTCATGATGCAGAAGCCCAACGCTGCGCCATAAGCCCTTGATTTAGTTGTAAGAATCATAATGCTTGCGATGAGTTCGGCCAGGCCAATTACAGCCCCGCCATAGTCACTGAACAGCTCTCCAATGACACCCAGGCCAATGCTGGTCATCCAGGAGCCAACCGTGGAAAAGATATAAACTGTGATATCAGCGGGTTCACCAAACCATCCGGCAAATTTGAAAAACAACGACTGGAGAAATACGAAAGCGACAAAGATGGCCAGGATAAGGGGGAGATGCTTTTTCATTGGTTACACTCGCTTCAAGGAACATTGCTCAAATAGACCCTGTTTTTACAGAAACCATTCATTTTCTGTGCTCTATATCATCCAGGAGCAACTGAATTGCGTAATGAATTACTGTACACTACGCGCGCCCTGAAGTACTCAGTGCTATTCCATTATGTATTCAACGTTAACCAGCATTCACTTTGAATGTGGAATTGGAGATAACCATGGCTATTGAATTGCCTTCCTTACCTTACGACCAGGATGCCCTGGAACCTCATATATCCAAAGAAACTCTCGAGTTTCATTACGGCAAACATCACAACACTTATGTAGTAAAACTAAATGGCCTGATCGATGGCACGGACGATGCAGAGAAGTCACTGGAAGAGATTGTTAAAACTTCCTCTGGCGGTATCTTCAACAACGCTGCCCAGGTTTGGAATCACACGTTTTACTGGAACTGCCTGAGCCCTAATGGCGGCGGTGAGCCTTCCGGTACCGTGGCCGATGCAATCAACAGTGCCTTTGGCTCTTTTGATGACTTCAAGGCAAAGTTCACCGATAGTGCCGTAAACAATTTCGGTTCCAGCTGGACCTGGCTGGTGAAAACTGCCGATGGTGGGCTCGATATTGTGAACACATCCAATGCAGCAACCCCTTTAACGGATGATAGTGTAACGCCGCTGTTGACGGTTGATTTGTGGGAGCATGCCTACTATATCGATTACAGAAATGTTAGGCCTGATTATATGGCTGCCTTCTGGAACCTCGTGAATTGGAGCTTTGTAGAATCCAATATGGGTTGATCAGAATTTTGATTTAAAAAAACGGGCCGATGGCCCGTTTTTTTTGTCAGACTATTTAGCCACTAGCCACTAGCCACTAGCCACTAGCCACTAGCCACTCGTCACTAGCCACTAAAGCGCTGCTGACATCACTACATCGTTAATTTTCTGAAAGCGTTCAATGTTGAGCGCCGGATGCATGACACCTGCTGATAGACAGGCAACGCTGATATCCCATTCAGGATCAACCCAGAACAGGGTGCTGCCTGCGCCGTAGTTTCCGAAAGCACCTGGACTCGACAGGGTGCCGCCATAAAGTGTCGGGCAAACCTGTTCTCCCCGCAGACCAAAACCCAGGCCAATGTAGGCAGGGTAGGGTTCCCACCCATGATTGATTGCGATCTGTTTATACAATTCATTGGGTTTGTCGCCGGTCCAGTTTGTTGTCGCCAGTTCCATCATGGCCGGAGACACAATACGATTGCCTTCCAGTGTGCCGCCCTGGCGAAACATTTCGGCAAAACGCAGCAGATCAGGCACTGTAGACACACCTCCCACCCAGGGCATTTCGGCATGTTCATCCGCGAAGGCACCTTGTGGATTGTCAGGCAGGTTACTCGATAGATGTTCCTGTGGTGGCTTGCCACGAAAGTCCGGGAATATATGTCTTTCCTTCAGGTCCTTGCGCACACCAATGGAAGTGTCTTTCATCCCCAGCGGAGTCAGCACTTCATCCTGCAACAATTCCCGGTAACTTCTCCCCTGGGGATCGCAACGGCGTACTGCTTCACCCATCAGTGCATGATGTACCAGGGGTGAATAATGGACGAGGACGCCAGGCTCCTGGAGGGGATGAATGTTTTCGCAAATAGCATTAATAATTTCATCAAGCTTGTCGATGTACATATCCTGCTTGGGAATCCAGACGGGAGGTAGGCCGGAGGAGTGCGTCAGCAGGTGGAAGAAATTGATTTTTTCCCTGCCATGGCCTTCAAATTCCGGGATGACTTCAACGACTCGCGTGGTTAGAGCAAACTGTCCCAACTCGATGGCACGGTAAACCAGGGTATTGGTAAATGCCTTTGTCAGGGAAAACAGAGAAAACACGGAGTCTGTCTGAAGGGGCACCTGATGTTCCTGGTCGCCCCAGCCAATGGCTTCAAGCATGCCCAGCTCACCATGACGTGCAACGGCTATAACAGCGCCGAAATAAGTGTCTTTGGCAATATCCTCTTCTATGACGGTTTTTAAATGCGCCAGGCGTTCCTGGTCAAAACCAACAGCCGTATCACTCATAGGAAAAACTCATTTAGAAAATACAAAACAGATGAAGCCTAGCGTGGAAAGATAAAGGCCGCAAGCCTCAGGCTACAAGGTACAACACGCCAACCAAATCGAATTTTTCTTTTGCCAGAAATTTCTTTCTCTGTATCCAAGTGTTGACACTGATAGAGTTAATGAAGATCAGGTCAACGGGTTATTGCCTGCAGCATGAAGCTTGTGGCTGCCCGAAGGGCATCAACTGATTTTCCAGCGCGAGAGAATATCCTCCCTGTTACCGTCCTTGGTTTGCACGCCAATGGGTGTGGCAGAAGATGTTTTACTAAACCTGGGTGCTACCCCTGCCTGGGTGATACTGTCTATTTCCTGAAAACTGTTACGCGCCAGGTTTTGCTCATGGGCTGGTGCTTCTTCAAGTGAAAGGACCGGGGCAATACAGGCGTCCACTTCATCGAAATGAGAAATCCATTCTTCGCGTGTTCTTGTTATAAATAGAGACTTCAGTATGGCAATTTGACCGGGCCAGGCAGCACGATTCCACTGGTCGGCAAAAAGTTTGACCTGGTCATCTTCAAGTGGCGCAGAGTTGATAAATGCAGCGTAAAAGGGGGCTTCGATACAGGCCAGGCTGATCCATTTTTCATCACTACACTGGTACACATTGTAGAAAGGCGCTGCACCATCAATGACATTGTCTTCGCGTGTGTCTGACCATGTCCCGGCATTGAAATCACCATAAATCATGTTCATCAGGGAAATAACCCCTTCGGTCATCGCTGCATCCACTACCTGGCCTTCGCCAGTGTTCCTGGCATGGTGAAGCGCAGCAAGAACGCCTGTGATCAGGTACATGGCGCCGCCCCCAAAATCAGCGACAAGATTAAGTGGAATCGCAGGTTTATCTCGCCTGCCCATGGCATGCAGGGCGCCGGTTAATCCGAGGTAATTGATGTCGTGGCCCGCTTTATTCGCCAGTGGGCCATCCTGGCCCCAACCGGTGATGCGGCCATAAACGAGCGCCGGATTCAATGCGAAAAGTTCTTCTGGTCCAAGCCCAAGCCTTTCCATGACCCCAGGTCGATACCCTTCAATAAGAATGTCTGCTCTTTGGGCAAGCTGTAGTGCCATTGCTTTGTCATTTTCATTTTTCAGGTCCAGAACAATGGATTGCCGTCCCCTGGATTCCACATCTTCGGGTTTGTAGTCCGGACCATTGGGATTATCCACGCGCACAACATCTGCACCCATGTCGGAAAGCATCATGCCTGCAAAAGGGGCAGGGCCCAGTCCGGCAAATTCAAGGACTTTAATGTCGGCTAGCGGGCCTGTGTGTTGATTTGTCGACATTTGTTTATAAGATTATGGTTTGATTAAACTTTTTAGAAAGCTACTGGCTAAAAGATATAAGCACTACACATTCAGCTGTCAGTCTTTTGCTTTCCATTTTTCTCTTTTATCTTTTATCCAGTTTCGTTGGCTGTATTTTGATGCCAAGTTCCTCCCGATCGATTGTGCCTGAAGTTATACCTTCTGTACGGAGTATATGCTTTTCTATTTTTTGCGTTGGTGTTTTTGGCAGATTATCCATGAGTCGAAAGTAGCGCGGTACCATGAAGTGGGCAAGCCGCTTGCTTAAAAAATCGACCAGTTTTTTGATATCAACGCTGTGTTCTTTGCGCGCAACAAGAACGGCAAGGACTTCATCTTCACCGCCATCACCGGGTACTGCAACTACGGCAGCCTCGGCGATATCCGAATATGAAAGAAGTTCTTCTTCCACCTCAAAGGAGCTGATATTTTCACCGCGTCGCCGAATCGCATCCTTGGCGCGGTCAACAAAATAATAATTGTCATTTTCATCGCGGGTAAAAAGATCACCTGTATGAAACCAGCCATCTCGCCAGGTTTCTTTTGTAGCTTCAGAGTTGTTGAGGTAACCATGGCTGATAGTGAATGGGTCTGCAACGCGGACAAGCAGTTCCCCTGGCACACCTGCGGACACATCTGCTCCTTCAGCGTTAACGAGCCTGAGTTCAACACCGGCCCGAGGATTGCCGCAGGTGCCCCTGGCTGATGGATTCGGTCCGCCCCATAAGGGTACCGAGAGTTCCGTCATGTTGAATTCGGTATGGACTTCAATACCAAAACGTTCACCAAAGGCCAGCGCGTCATCACCAAAGGGGGCAATGACTGCTCGTTTTACAGGATGATCCCTGTCATTTTCTGATGGAGCTTGTGACATCAGGTATTGCACCATTGCGCCCAGCAGGCCAACGGATGTGACTTCCAGTGATTTCACCGTTGGCCAGAAGGCTGAAGTACTGAAGCGTTCAACGAACGCAGCACAACCTCCGTGTACCAGGGCAAACCAAAGTCCCAGGACACCGCCGACATGGAACATGGGCAGGGCAACCAGGTTGGTGTCACCGGGGCCAACATGATGAAATTCTGTGGCACTGGTATGAAGATGGAGGAAGCTGCATAACACACCCTTGGATGGTCCTGTTGTTCCGGACGTGAATATCACCGCTGAGGTATCACTTGTTGACTCATCCAATGCAGGCAACTGATGATTGTTTTTATCCAGTAAAACTGATGTCGGGGATTGATCCAGGTTTTTAATTGAGACTCTTTCATCGCCGTCAATGAACAGCTTCTCAAGTTGGCCAGTATCCACTTCTTCGAGTCTTTCCAGCAAACGTCCGTCTGCGACCATTCGTTTGGCACCGCTGATGGCGATCACATGTTCCAGTAATCGCCCGCGATAGGCTGTGTTGAATGGCACATAGATAGCTCCGATTGAATTCAGTGCCAGGTAGAGTAAAACGGCGAGCGTTCCATTGGGGAGCCATGAAAGAACATATTCACCCTGCCTTACACCTTCTTTGTGAAGGTTGGCAGCAAGCTGATTTACTTCATCAAGCAGAGTCGTCGAGGTATAGCTTTCGCCGGTATCAAATTTCAGGACTACCAGATCTGGCCACTGGACTGCATTTCTTTCCAGTAGTTTCCTGATGGTGAGAGGGTGATAGTCAGCCTTCGTCTGCAAGAATTTCGGTAGCGCTTTTGTTATAGAACTTGATGGAACTGATAAGAATCAGTGTGGCAATAGTGCCGAAGACAATGGCTATTGTCAGCATGGAGTAATTAATTGCCATTGGATCTTTATACAGGTAGTCATTCAGGAACCCGACACTGAATGGCCCGATGACATTGTTGATCATGCCGACAACAAAAATATAAATCGCAATGGCCTGGCCGCGAAAGCGGTTTGGCGTTATGTAGTTAACCGCTGCCGGGGCAAGTGCCACTGGCATACCGAAAAAGGCAACAGCAGGACACAGTAACACCCATGCCATGATCGGGTTGGGAACTATTGCGGCAGAACCTGCACAGATTGTTGCTCCTATAACGGCCCAGATACTGACCTTGATATAGGCATGCTGCTCACCTTTCTGCAGTAATTTGTCGGCGATTGCGCCACCAAGAATGATGCCCAGTGTGCCCATCACCATAATGATGCTGCCAAAGGTCAGTCCGATCTGGGAGGTTTCCCAGCCATGAATCCTGTTGAACAGAGGTGTAGTCCAGGCAAAGAAGCCGATGGCCATGGCACCCTGAAGCCCAAAGCCAAGAAACATGACTGCGTAAGCGTTGAAGTGCTTCTTGAAAAAATCCTTGGTCGCACCAAGTCCGCTATCAATGACCTGGCCATCCCGGTTCACCATGCCATGACGAAAAGGCTCTTTTACCGTGGCCATGACCAATACCAGGAGCAGGCCGGGTATGCTAACGACCATGAAGGTGACTTGCCAGGCGCTTAGCTCTCCCAGTAAAGGAAGAACTATGGCATCACCGGCGTTTGTAACCATGCCAATGACCAAACCCCCAAGAATGAATGACATGCCAACACCCACATACACGCCCATAAAGTAAAGCGCTACCGGTTTGCCGCGCTTGTCCTTGGGAAAATAATCACTGATCAGTGAATTTGAAGCAGGGGAGAGACTGGCCTCGCCAACCCCCACACCAATGCGGGCAATAAACAGCTGCAGAAAATTTCTGGCCATGCCGCACATGAATGTCATGATGCTCCACATGAGCATACCGATGACGATGATGACTTTACGGTTTTTCTTGTCTGCAAGGCGTCCCAGGGGAATACCGGCAAAGGTATAGAAAACAGTAAAGGCAAAACCTTGCAGCAGCCCTATCTGGGTATCGCTGATGCCCAGGTCTGCCTTGATAGGGTCCACCAGCAGGGAAATAATCTGCCGGTCAATATAGGAAACGACAAATGCCAGGAACAGGATGACTACCACGTACCAGGCATAGGTCTGGTTCGGATAATCCTGATTACTTGATTGATCAGACATGTGTTCTTATTCTTATTTGGAAGAAAAACAGTGTAATGGATAAAAGATCAAAGATAAAAGATAAAAGATAAAGGGCAGGGATTGAGCTAAATCATAAGTCTTTCTGCCTTTTATCTTTTATCCTGAATCCTTTATCCTGTCCTGGTTAATTGAAAGGAAATCCCACTGCTTATGACATCTGCAAAAGAGAATCACGACGCATCAACACAGATTAAGTATGTCGTAAAAGGCGAGCATACGATTTTTTATCCCGGCGACAGGGAAAAATCCTACTGGCCTGGTGAAATGCATGATGTGGTGGTCACAGATCTGCATTCTGTACCTGATGGTGTAAGACCTACAGTGGAAAACAATGGGTTCGCTCTGTTGCATCATGACACGGCCATGTCCGGTGATGACTATTATGATGAAGCCAAGGTAGAAAGTGTTTTCTATCCGGAGATGTGTGACCTGGCCTGCAAGGTAAACGGTGCCTTTAAAGCTATCGCATTTGGTCATGTGGCCCGCAGTGATTCGCCAGATGCCCGACAGCATGCGCAGCCTTCCCATGCCGCTCACGTGGATTATGGCCGAAAAACCATTGAAGAATATGCTTACAACATCCTTGGCGATGACGCTGAAGCCTTGCTAAAAAAGCGGGTCATCCTGATGAATTTCTGGCGGCCTATCAACACTGTTCACCGTTCACCGCTAGCCCTGGTGGATGCCTCAACAGTTGAGAAGGATGATCTCAATTTTGCCGAAGTCAGGGGAGGCTTGAATGACCCGAACCGTCCGCCACTTTATGGCTGGAACCTGAGTTATAACCCGGATCATAAATGGTATTACGCGTATGAGATGCAGCCCTCGGAAGTGTTTGCCTTCAAGCTCTATGACTCCAGGGAAGATGTGCCCCAGTATACCGGGCATACAGCCATAGAGTTGCCCTGGACGGATGACTCAACACCACCACGCAACAGCATGGAAATACGCACGATTTCATTCCTTGAGGAATAATCTTCCTTCTATGCAGGGCTTTAGCCCTGCATAAATTCCAGTTAGACTCGTCTTGATAATTAAAATTATAAAGAGGGGTTCTCATGGCTGCACAGGCTTCTGCATCTTCCAACAATTCACCCCAGAAGGGTTTCTTTACCTATGAAAACGGCATACTGCTGCTGTTGGGTTTTACCTTTGGATTAATTTTCTTCGACCGGAATGCGGTAGGCGTTCTTACACCGTATATCGTTGAAGATCTCGGGTTGAGTAATGCCCAGCTCGGTATGCTTTCTTCCGGTCTGGCACTGGCCTGGGCTATCTCGGCCTATGCATTCAGTGCCTGGTCTGACCGGAAAGGCGAGCGGAAACCGTTCATCCTCTTATCCATCATTGTCTTCTCAATTTGTTCGGCCAGCTCGGGGCTGGCTGGATCCTTCGGTTTTCTGCTCCTGGCGCGTATTGTCATGGGACTTGCTGAAGGACCTTTTCTGCCCATCTGTCTTTCAGTGATGAATGAAGAGAGTTCACCCCACAGGCGGGGAATGAATGCCGGCATCATGCAGAACGTATTCGCGGCACTACTGGGCACAACACTGGCCCCGATCGTGCTGACGGCACTGGCGCAATCCTTTGACTGGCGCATCGCGTTTTATCTCACTGGCATCCCCGGCCTGATCTGTGGCTTCCTGGTGTGGAAATACATGAGAGAGCCCGTGACTCACAAGGACCAGGCAGCCAATGAGCCCAGTGAGATTGGGGAGCAGCAGGGTCATGAATTAAAACCAAGCGCCCTGGGCATGCTAAAGGAGCACAACATTCGTATCTGCGCTCTGATCTCAATCTGCCTGGTTTCCTGGTTCCTCGTTTCCCTGACTTTCCTGTTCGTCTTCTTTACCAATTACCGGGGATTTACCCCTGAAGCGACTGGAGGCGTCATGTCCGTGATGGGATTCAGCACGATGTTATGTGGGTTCCTGGTTCCGGCCTGGTCTGACCGCATAGGCAGGAAGCCGGTCATGATAATCTTTACGTTTATCGGTGTGGTGACGCCCCTGGCAGCACTCTTTTTCGAAGGGCCCATGTGGATGCTGGCGGTCCTGCTGTTTGTCGGCTGGAGTGCTTCCGGTTCTTTCGCCCTGTTCATGGGGGTTGTACCCGGAGAAACGGTAGACCCGAAACTGGCGGCGTCTTCCATGGGGCTGGTGGTGTGTATCGGTGAACTGGTGGGGGGATTTGCCTCGCCCTGGCTGGCGGGGGTGCTGGCTGACGGCAGTGGCCTTCAGATGACCATGTACTTCACGCTCATCTGTGCCTTCCTTTCGGGAATAGCGGCGCTGTTCCTGAAAGAAACAGCACCAAGAAAAGTAGGGGCAGGAGCCGAAGCCTGATCAGTCTTCAGTTTTCAGGCGCGTGCCGTCACTATCCTGCACCATGTAGCCGGCCGTGGGATGGCTGAAGTGTGAGCCGATGACCAGTACATCGGAGTTGGCAAAGTCATCCACGAATTCCTGACGCGTCTTGCCGCCCTGTTCGGGATCCATATCAAACCGAATCACACGTCCCGGTTCTTCCAGTTGAATCGGGCAGTGCATCATATCCCCGGTGATAATGGCTTTGTGACCCTGTGATTCGATATTGATACTCACATGCCCTGGTGTGTGTCCCGGAGTCGGGCGCAGGGTAATTTCAGGACAGGGTTGATGGTTGGCTTCAATCAGGTCTACCAGGCCGGCATCCACGACGGGCATCACAGCATCGTACATGTGATTAAGGTCGTGGTAACCCTTGGTTTCTTCCAGCATTTTCCAGTGCTCATATTCCTGTTTACCAAACAGGTAGCGGGCGTTAGGGAAGGTGGGCACCCATTTGCCGTCCACCAGGTGGGTATTCCAGCCAACATGGTCAAAATGCAGATGTGTACATAACACCATGTCGATTTCCTCCCTGTTAAAACCGGCAGCCGCCAGATCATCAAGGAAACTCGTCTGCATGTTGGAGAAGATATCGAACTCGCGGTCACGGTCAGCACCAATGCAGGTGTCGAGCATGATCTGGTGATCAGGGGTGCGCATGACAAAACACTGGAAGCTGAGAATAAACTTGCCCTCCGGTGTAGCCCAATGGGGCTGCAGCCAGGGATATTTCAATACATCATCCGGCGTCGCATCAGGCCATAACATGGTGATGTCATCTTCCCAGGCATTCACTTCAACCAGGCGTGTGATTTCTACTTCGCCGATTTTCCAGGTAAATAGATTTTCTATAGCCATGCGCTCTCCAATTATTCTTCTCGTCAGATCAAAGGGGGAGGATCAATGATCAGGTTATTTATTCGAAGCTGAAAATATCCACTTCAGACTCGGGACGCTCCATGCCTTCCTCGTGGAATTTTTCCCAGATTTCTGCCCATGGACGACCGAACATGTCGGGGACATAAGCTTCGTAGGTGTCACCCGGATTTAGCGGTGTAGCGATTCCGTCTACAGCAAAAATACTCTGTACACATTCGATGTAGGTATAGGGGTCGCCTTCGCTGAGACTGCTGACACGGCGCAGGTTGCGTACGATTCTTACTGGTTCAACCAGGGCTTCAGGATCATAAAAAATGGCTTCATGATTGAGGTGCGTGATATTGCCGTCTTCATCTCTAATAGGGGTATAGATTTCGATGGTTTGCAGCCGGTTGGAAAATTCGTACTGGGAGTGCGCCATCCAACCCTGGATATTCGAGGTCCAGGTAATGGCAACATCGCCGTCCCAGAAACCAACCGTTTCACCATACCAGCGAGGCACATCCTGTCCCAGGCGTGGAATAGCGCCATCGACGTTGAACTCCCGACCGAAATGAATCTCGGTAATGAAATTACGGGCGACTCCTGCTTTTATTTCCATGATTTCCGGTGTCACCATCACGGTATGGTTTTGCATCAGGGTGGAGGCGAAATGCCAGCGACGCATGAAGCCTTCAGGCCAGCAATATTGTGAAGGCCATTGGGCATGTTGGTGGGACTGATGGTAGGCCTCCTGAACCATGTGCTGCTGATATTCGGGGGTGAGCAGGGAAAGCACCGTCGGGATCTGATTAACCATCTGGCCGAACCAGGTGCCCATCAGGCCGCCGGGGCCACCTTCATCCCAGAAATAGCGACCACTGATATCGCCGGGCACGGTGGCATAGGTGTACTCTGAGGGTCCGCCGCGGCTTTCTGTCTCTGCCATGAGCGCGTCGTAATGTTCCTGTGCGCTTGTGAATTCGTAAGGGCTAACCATGGACTCCCTGGGATAATCTCTGTCACAAAAGCCCCATGCAGATGTGGTTGGCGGGTTATCCCCACCCATGTTTGGTCCAGGATAGGCACCGCTGGATGCTTCCACGGCAAAACTGGAGTTGCAACGCCAGTAGCGTGGGTCCATCCAGAGATCCTTGTCCTTGTAGAAGTCTGTGGTGGTGAAAATATCCACATCCAGGGGTTCTACCCCTTCCGGAACAGCGCCGTTCTGGGATGCGACCGCACCAAAACCGAAGAATTCCACAGCCCCGACTGCCTCGTATTCGCGGGCATCTGCAATCGGTGCTCCTCGACCAACACTCTCAAAACCCAGTTCGGGCATCATCTGTGCTGATGCCAAGTGAGATGTCAGGACTATAGATGTGCCAATGGCAGTCAGTAAAAGTCTGTTACGCATGTGTTTCCTCTTCAGTCATTTGCGCGAGCTGCTAAAGTTAACACAAAGCCCTTTGCCCGCGGGTAATAAATTGGGCTCATCAGGCCAACTCAGGCATCGGATCAGGTGCAGGTTTGCCAAGAATCATGTCAGCACCTTTTTCGGCAATGGCGACGACACTGGCATTGGTATTGGCGGCCGGTACGCGTGGATAAATGGAGGCATCTATCACGCGCAGGTTGTCCAGGCCATGCACTTTCAATTCGTGGTTCACCACGTCTGTTTCACTGTTGCCCATGCGACAGGATGATCCGGGGTGGTGAACAGTGATCAGTGTCTCACGGACATAGGCATCCAGGTCCTCGTCACTCAGTATGTCGGTACCAGGAACCCGTTCATTGGCTTCGTACTTGCTGAAACTGCTGTGATGGGCAACCTGTCGTGCAAGTTTGAGTCCTCTGACCAGGTCATCAATATCGCCCTGTTCCTTGCCAAGCGCCAGGTCAATCAACGGTGCCGCCAGTGGATCGTTGCTTGCCAATGTAACGGCGCCTCGACTGCGGGGATACAGGCAGACAGTTGCCACCGCATAACCATGGTTTATCGGGATCGGGAAGGGCTTGATGTTTCGCCGTGCCGGCTGAAACACCAGTTGCAGGTCTGCCCGGTCGGATTCGGGCAGTGTCTTGATATAGGCGTTGGTTTCAAACAGGTTGCTGGCCATGGGGCCCCCACGGAACAGGGCATACTGGAAAAACTGGACGAGGTCCCGGGGCAGTGCCTTCCAGGAAATCCCGTAGGAAGTGCTGTTGCTCATGTCCAGGGCAGTAAAGGTGGAGGGGTGATCATGGAGGTTCTTACCTACACCCGGCAAATGATGAACGACGGGTACGCCGACATCGTTCAGGTGCTCACTGTCCCCAACGCCTGAGTTGAGCAGTATATGAGGTGAATGATAAGCACCGCTGGATAAGAGGACTTCTTTTTTGGCGCCCAGTGTTTTTACCAGGCCATCCTTGCCCTGGACTTCTACTCCGGCTGCCCTGGTGCCGTCGAAAATAATGCGTCGCGTGGATGTGCTTTCCAGAACAGTCAGGTTCTTCCGGTTCATTGCAGGTCTTAGGTAGGCACTGGCAGTTGAAACACGTTTCCCTTTCCAGATAGTGCCCTGCCTGTAGCCATAGCCGTTGGGATGGGCCTCATTAAAATCATCACAATAAGAGAAGCCCATATCATTCATGGCTTCGTTAAACGCTTCACACAGTTTATTGGGCTTCTTGATAAAGCTCACACCCATGGGGCCGCCTGTGTAGTGATAGGGTGAGGATGCTTTTTCAGGGTTGTGTTCAGAGCGCAGGAAATATGGGAGCAGGTGTGCAAAATCCCAGCCGGAATTTCCTTCTTCTGCCCAGTCATCATAATCCTTGCCGTCTCCGCGGTAATACGCCATGCCGTTGATGGAGCCACACCCGCCAATTACCTTGCCACGAGGTAAGGGGACTTTCCTGCCATTGAGTGCTTCCTGTGGCTCGGTCCACAAGCCCCAGCCGTATTTCTTGCTCATGATGGCGCAACCTACGGCGGCAGGAATCCAGATATAGGGATGTTTTTCTGAACCACCGGCTTCAATCAGGCAAACCTGGTTGGCCGGGTTTTCACTGAGCCTGGCAGCCAGCACGCAACCGGCAGTGCCTGCGCCGATAATGATGTAATCATAGGATTGCTGAAAATTGAGCGTGGATTCTGTCATGGGTTTTGTGTTTCTTTCCGGGGATGTTATTGTCTTGCCGCGTTAACACAGCCAGTAAATCAAGAAGTAAATCAAGAGTGCGAATATAGCAGAAAGGAGCCATTTTGGAACTTGAGCAGTCATTAAATGCCCGCGGGCATGATTATTCTTTTGGGGGGCATTACGAGCCGGAATTTCAACCAGTGGTGGATGCCTTTCTGGAAAATTTCCAGGTAGAAGATGAAATTGGTGCTGCCTGTTCCATCGTCAGGGAAGGTCAGACAGTGGTTGATATCTGGGGTGGTTGGCGCAACGGTGTCATGGATGAGCCCTGGGAAGGTGATTCCACGGTTTGCATGATGTCAGTCGCCAAGGGCATCACAGCAATCTGTTTCAATATGCTTATGGATCGCGGCCTCGTACATCCTGATGATCCTGTCATCAAGTACTGGCCTGAATATGGCCAAAACGGCAAGGAAAGCACACTGATCCGACATTTCCTTGATCATACGGCGGCTGTACCTGTGTTAACCACCAATACACTTTGGCAGGGCGCCATGTTTGATCGGGAAGCCATTGTGCACGCTCTTGAGGAGCAGGAGCCGTTGTGGGAGATAGGGACCAAGGCGGCATACCATGTCCATCACCAGGGCTTTTTGCTTGGTGAGATCATGCGTCGTGTGACAGGCATGACAGTCGGGCCGTTTTTAAAACAGGAAGTGAGCGGCCCCCTGAATGCCGAGTACTATATCGGCGGGATGAGTGACGAAGAACAAAGTCACGTGGCGGAAGTCATGCCCAACATGGAGGCAAAACTTTTTGCAGCCAAGGACAGCCAGGATGACAACACGTTGCGTCCCTTGGCCTTCAAACAGAACCCGGATGAACCCTGGGCAGTTACCATGAACAGGAAGGAATGGCGGGAAGTGGAGGTGGCCAGCGGCAGTGGTCATGGCAACGCCAGGGGTGTGGCAAGAATCTATGGGTGCGTGGTGAATGGTGAACTGGATGGCGTTTCCCTGTTAAGCCATGAAGGACTGGAAAACATGATCACCGAACAGCATAACCAGCACGAGGCATTCCAGGACAGGCCTTACCATCAGGCCATGGGTATCCTGCTTAATACGCCCGAAGCTGTCTACATGGGACCCAATATGCGCAGTTTTGGCCATCATGGTATTGGCGGATCCATTGGTATGGGTGACCCGGATGCAAAAATTGGCTTTTCCTACTGTTGCAACAAGATGCATGCGGTGGGAACAAACGGTCCGAGAGCGGCGCGATTGATCGACGCCCTATACTCGGTTTCATAGGCATGAAACTCAGTGTAAGCTGATTCAATAATCACGTTTAATTGCCCGTCAAACTGGAATCTATTATGAATGATCTGGAAATTTTACTGGAAAATTTTCCCGTACAGTCGATGAAAGCCGGCAGTATCTTTTTGCATCAGGATGAAAAAGTCGATTGCATCTATATATTGAAGTCAGGCAAAGTAAAAATTATTAAAGACGATATAGATGTTGCGGTTTCGTCCGTTGCAGGAGCGGTGTTTGGTGAAATGTCTATCTTCATGGAAATTCCACATAGTGCGTCGGTTGTTTGTCTTGAGAATTCAACTTTCCATGTTATCGAGAATCCGGCGGAAAACCTTGCCGCTCATCCTGAATTGCTGTGGCATATTGCCAGGATTCTCAGCGTGCGGTTATTTAACCTGAACCAATACCTTGTTGATCTCAAGGTGCAGTTTGAAGGTCATGATCATCTTGGAATGGTTGATGAAGTACTTGAAACACTTATGAATCAGCAGCAGACAGAAATTTTCCATCGCCAGGATAGCCAGAGAGATACACCTGACTACTAGTATCAGAAAAGAAAGTATCAGAGAAGGCTGTCTCAGAGAAAGCTAACTTCCTCCACACCGGCAAGTGAGACCCATGTTGCCTTACCTGAATTCATGTCAAAAACGATATGTGCAGGGACCTCTCCAATATTATTGCCGGCATTAAAAACCCAAGTTGAGTCTATCTGGTCATGCCATGAGCCCTCATTTTTGAAAGGGCTTTCATGAATATGACCGGTCACTACCAGGTCGGGGTGGTATTGATCGAGCCATTGGTTAAGTTCCCTGTCGCCAATAAACCGTTTGCCAGTCCAGCTGGTTGGAGACTCATCCGGGGGAGCATGGTAGATCCAGAACCATTGTGATGCCTTTAGTTTGCTAGCTTCTTCAAGCTGGCTGGCTACTTCCTGCTTGGTGACGTCACCATCCCACCAGGGAAAAACAGTAAACAATGTATCTCCCAGTTGAATGCTGTCACCATCCACATGCAGTTTTTCACTTCGAACTTCCTGCAACCATGGCGCAATGAATTCGTCATGGGCATTTTTTTCATTCCCGTCATGATTGCCGGAACAGACAAATAAGTGTGTTTTTTCACACATTCTGAACAGGTATTTTTTAATGACCTCGATTTGCATATTGAGGTCAAGATGCGAGGCGATATTCAGAAGATCGCCAGCAAGAATTACTGCATCAAAACTGTCTGACTGTCTATCAAGCCAGTCGAATTGTTTGAGGTTGTAATGTAGATCTGATGCAAGAAGAATCCTCATGAGTTATAAGCTTAGTTGCAAGCAGCCACGCCACCATCGACGTTAAAAATCTCGCCATGAACGAAATCCGCTTCATCGCTTAGCAGGAATGCGATGGCATTTGAGTTGTCCTCCTCTGTGCCATTACGACGCAAGGGAATCCAGGCCGCGCGTTTCTCATATTCTTCCTTGCTGTTGAGTCCCAGGGAACCAGGAGTAGGGACGGAGGCCGGTGAGACAGCATTGACACGAATATTCTGTGGGCCTAGTTCTGCGGCCATGGTCTTGGTAAATACTGACACGGCGCCTTTCACCGTACTGTAAACAGAAGTGCCTGCAAAACCGCGTGATGCCACTGGAGATGCAAGGTTGATGATGCGGCCGCCTCTTTCTTTATCATAATGTTTGAGCATGGCCTGTGCAGACCAGAACAGGGCCTTTATCCCGATATCGAGCATGGCCGACAGCGTGTCTTCGTCGACTTCCTGAACCGGGCTGTATCGTAGCAGCATGGCATTGTTGATGATGGCATCCAGACGGCCAGTGGCGCCGGTAAAATCATCTGCAATCTTTTCAAACACCTCTTTTTTGGACAGGTCACCGGAAAAAGCCATGGCTTTCCCATTGGTGTTGTTAATCTCATTGGCTGTGTCATCTGCATTGTCTGAATCAATATCGGCAACACCAATAGTGGCACCGCAGGATGCGAGGTGCAGGGCAAGATGTTTGCCAAGCCCGCGCCCGGCGCCGGTAATGAGGATAGACTGGTTAGTCAGGTCAGGTTTCATTTTTTATATCCTGGCTATTACTGGAGTAATCGCGAAGAATCATACAGATCAGTCCTGAGTAGAACAAATGGCAATTACAGTAAGAAATTCTCGTTTTCAGGGTCTGAAGAAGTGTGATTGTAAAACAGGGTAAGGCAACGCTATGCGAAAATTCATATTTATTTTGTTAATGATCGGTCAGACAACCCAGGCTCAGGAATTAATGACGGCAGAACAACTTATTGATCGCAGTACACAGCCTGAGATGGCCATACCTGTGGCCATGTATATCAGCGGTTGGCGTGACGGCGTTAGTGCCGGTTTATTACAGGCAGCAGAGGCATTGCGTGAAGTTGGTGGCATCAATGCTGAATACGAAGCAGCCAGATCCGGATGCATTGGTGGGCTGGGCGTAGCAGACCTGATTGCAAAACTGAGAGAGATGCAGGGCGATGCAGATTCAGGTGAAAAGCAAGAAGCGGCAAATGTGGTGTTACTGAATGGGGCAACCCAGATTTGTGAAAAATCTATTGATGAGGCTTTGGCAGGAAACTCGAATTAGATTTGGCGAATTTGATTCTGGCTATCCTTAACCCTTGCCCTGTGGGAGTATGCGCGTTGCGCATGCCTCCAAAATTTCTTTCTATAATTTTGCAAACCTTTGAATTGGTTCCGTTCCTCATTCCAATTTCAAATTGGTCGGAGTGAGAGGATTTGAACCTCCGACCCCCTCGTCCCGAACGAGGTGCGCTACCAGGCTGCGCCACACTCCGATTTTATTAGCGAAACTTTCTGGATGGTCCTATTTAACTGCGTTGGCAAGCCTTTTTACCATGCCTGCCAGGCCCTCGGTGACCCTTGCCATGCTATCATAATCCAGTGTGTCAGGAGTGTCTGACAATTGATGGTAATAGGGTGTACGGAAATTGGATGTGTCCGTTACCATTACTGCAAAGTAGCCATTGTCCCAGTAGGCGGAGTTGTCTGAGCGACGTATATCAGTGACAAGTGCTTCAGGCGCTGCCATTCCTTCAGAAGGAAAGCTGTTTTCCAGGCGAAATGCCGCAATGGACTCTTTCAGAAATCCACGCGACTCCATGTTGGAAACAAATGCCACGAAATTACCGGTGTCGGGATATAAATTCCGGATGATTGGTGGGTATTGCTGGCTGCCGGGTTCATCAGTGTAGTAGCCAAGCATTTCCAGGGAAAACATGCCTACTATATTCTCATCAGCCTGGGCGGAACGGTTGGCTGCAATCCAGCTTCCCATCATGGGAGTATCAAAATACGGCCTTTCTTCATTTGGAAACGAAACAAAACGCACTGTTCGTTCCAGGTCCTGTTCCTTCAGAGCGCGGGCCAGCTCCAGCAATACAGCAACACCAGAGGCATTGTCATCAGCGCCCGGGGTACCTGTTCTTGCCGAATCATAATGTGCACCAAGCACGATTATCTCGTCAGCTCTGCTTTTGCCCGCCAGGTTTATATCAATAATCTGGAAACGACCATCAGCATAAGTCGAAACCTTGGGTGTGTACCCGATGGCTGAAAACTGGGTAATGATATAACCAGCGGCTCTTTCGAGGTTCTCAGGGATTTCTTCGTGGCGTGGGCCGACGATATTGGCCAGTATATTGACATGGTTCTGCAGCCGGTTTGCCAGGGATTCCTGTCGGGCATCAAGCTCTGGAAGTGAGCCTGTCACACTTTGGCCCGGCATAGAGATCATCAGGTAAAGCAAGAGACAAACAGCCAGAATGCAGGTTAATAGTGTCATGCCTGTGCCTATCAGGAACCTTCTTAACCATAATTTTTGACTGTTGGTGTCAGAATACTTTTCCAATGCTTTGCAACCTGTTAACGTTATAAACCTGTGGGACCCGTATTTCAGCACTATATTACAGATAGTAATACGCTGAGGTCCTCTTTAATAAACATAATAACAAGTCAAAGGGGGGCTTATGAATCCATTGAAATCAGTCAGTGGTACTATCGCAGCCGGATTTATTCTCGCGATTCTTTTCCTGGTGGGCCATGGACTCGGCACATTCAATATGTGGTCTACTGTGGTGTGGCTGCATGTTTTCGCTGGCGTTATCTGGATTGGATTGTTGTACTACTTCAACTTTGTCCAGGTTCCTTCGGTTGCCGAGGCTACAGCAGATGAAGGCGGACCCGGACCCGCAGCTATTAATAAATATGTAGCACCAAGGGCCCTGTTCTGGTTTCGTTGGGGTGCGTTGGCCACCTGGTTGACTGGTGCAGCTGCACTGGAATCCATGGGTATTGGCATTATGAATGCCTTTATGCTGGCAGATGGTGCCGCCATTATTGGCTTTGGAGCCTGGCTTGGCACGATCATGCTCTTTAACGTATGGGTTCTGATCTGGCCTAACCAGAAAAAAGTACTCGGTATTGTTGAAGCAACTGACGAGGAAAAGGCCAAGGCAAAAGTCATTGCATTGATGGCTTCCCGAACCAATACCATGTTGTCTATTCCCATGCTGATGTTCATGGTCGCGCAGGGTCATGGATTGCCTTTGATGTGACAATTAACTTTCCATTGAATGAAAAAAGCCCGGGTTTACCGGGCTTTTTTATGTCGGAATGTTTATGCCTGAATACAGGACATTAACTCTATTGAGCTATTGATTAAGAATAGCGGGTAACTGGGGAGTCGGTGTATTCATGTTTGGATATGAATAGGATGGATCCGTACCTGGTCCCCACCATGCCATGGAGTCTGCAGGGCCGAAACGGTCAAAACCGGCACCGGGCATGGTTTGTACTGCCTTGGTATGGAGGGTTACAAAAGCCGGGTATTGCTGGTTGTCGACATCCAGGCTGCATATCTGCACCAGGGTATTTTCAAATGCAATGAAGAGCTTTTCCAGTGAGCTATTATATTCCGAAGGCTGAAGGGACAGGGCTAGTTCAGCACCGCGTTCGAAACAGGCCTGTTTGTATTGAAGGATAGTGCCACGACGCAAAGCAGCACGAACGGTCATGCAAGATGACCTGAGATTGCCAAAAATTCCACCTTCCACTTTTTCACAAGCCCCGGCCTTATCTTCCCAATCATCAATGAAATGAGTCGTCTCATTTGTTATTTCATCAAGTGTTGAATGCAAGGTGGACTCGATGACGGCAAGGTCATTTTCAGACAGGGGTGTCTGGGCAAAAATAAAAGGGCTGATCAGTGTTAAAACACTAATCAATGAAATGGGGGTTTTACATCGGATGTGTTTCAAATCTTTAATGATGGATACGCCATTAAAAAGGTTGAATACCGGTAATGAGTCTGTGCAGATACAAGGCGAATATAGCATATACGACAGAGCCACCAATGAAGACCATCATGGTCCCTTTTGCCGACCCCTGACCATAGTCGACACCTGCCCTGCGGTCACGTTTTCTGGCCGCAGAATAGCCAACAATAGCCCACAGCAGGAAGCAGCCAAAGAGCAATGCATCACCCAGTCGTCCATTGGACATAAAGTGGCCAAGGGCCCAGATCTTGACGCCCAGGAACATGGGGTGGCCCAGTCTGGCTTTCAGATGATTCCCGGGAATATTGCCTGCGGCGAATAGGAGAAAGGCAAAGTATGCCAGTAGGCTGGTGACATGCCGCGTCCACAGGGGGGGATACCAGAGAACTACGGGGTCTGTCCGGCTCAGCCCAAAACCATAGACAATAAGACCGAGGGCGATCAGGGAAACGATGCTGTAGATTCCCTTCCAGGTCTTTTCACCTTTTTGCTCAATAAATTGCGTGCGCCAGTCATCAGCGAAGATACGCAAGGAATGGGGGATGAAAAACAGAATTAATCCACTGATGAGAAATGTCATAACAACTCAATCTGTAATTTGATATTGAGCTGTTAGCGTAACGATGGAGACCCGGCAGGGCAAATCTTTTTGAAGCCGGGCAAGTAACAGGGGTACTTGCCCGGCTTCTAAACTTTACGAAAAGACTGGATCAGTCCTTGGCGCTTTGTTCTTTATCCCATTCAGTGTCTGTATCACCGGCGACGGAGTAAAGAACCTGGGCATTACGGGTTTTCTGGAAGTCCTCCAGAGATTCGCCACGCATTGCCGCATAAATATGCAGGTTAGTGGTACCTACAACAGCGCCCAGTTTTTCGAGCATGAAGAAAATCACGCCATAGTGGATCATCTTGCGCCATTCCAGGTTGCGGACCATATCACGCTCTTCTTCTGTCAGGCCTGCTTCTTCAAAAGCCGTTTCCTGATCATTCAGGAATACCTCGCGCTTTTCCGGTTTGATCAGATCATGCAGAAAGTTGTTCAGGCGAAATGCTTTCACGCCCGTGGTGATAGTGAACGGGTAGGTACCATCCAGCTTTTCAATGCCTTCCAGCTGGTGGTTGATGCGTTTCATATAGTCTTCCTGGCTTTCGTCCATCGCTTCATCGGAGCGTTCCTCGATGATCATGTTGGCAACCGGTGTCATGGAAGGCAGGTAGTAGGACTGATGAACCGTTTCGACTTTTTCAGATAGGGCGCCGCGCATAATCAGCCACATAATAATTTCGGCGCCTTCCATCCCGCCCAGTTCAGCGTATTCGGCAATAGTGATATCGGTAAGTCCTTCAGGATCTTTTTCCAGACGTTCCATGAACTCCATGTCCCAGGGCGTGTTGTTAAAGCCGGCACGTTCTCCGTGAACCTGGTGTGATAGACCACCAGTTCCTGCTATGGCTACCTTGATATCTTCAGGGTAGGTGAGGATAGCTTTGCGCAGTGATTTGCCCAGGTTGTAACAACGTTTCGCTGTAGGTGTAGGCGGCTGCAGTACGCCAACCTGGAAAGGTATGATCTTGCAGGGCCAGTCAGGCTCATGGGGCAAAAGAAGTGACAGTGGTGAGAAACAACCATGATCCAGGGGCTTGTTCTGGAAATAGGACATATCAAACTCATCGGCAACCAGGCCCATGGCGATATGCTGGGCGAAATCAGGGTCACCTTTAAAAGCGGGGAGTTTACGAGCACCGCCACCTTCGTCTGCACAGGGATATTCCTCACCAACGCCCAGGGTGAAATGGGAATAGTGATCGATGAAAAAGGAGGTCATGTGATCATTGAACACGTAGAACAACACATCGGGTTCTTGTTCTTTCAGCCATTCCTGAATGGGTTCATAGCCCTTGAAAATAGGCGCCCAAACCGGGTCGTCCTGTTTGTTGGAATCCACGGCAAAACCGATGGTGGGGGTGTGGGCTGTGGCGATGCCGCCGACTATCTTGGCCATTTACGTGCTCCTGCTAGTTCAGTATTTGGATTTTTCGAATTTCGAAGGGTCGCCATTATAGCGAAACAGACAAGGGAAAGTGGGGATTAATTGGGAAGTTTGGTCGGGCTTGATCCGGATCAAGCAAGCACAATGTGAATACAGCCTAACTCATTGATATTAAAGTAGATATTAAGGGTTATTACCAGCTTTATAAGGCTTCTCTGTGATTGGCGTAGGGGCTGGAAAGCTTGGTCCATTTGAGGGGGTAGCGCCGGAAGCAGGCGACAGAGTGGAAGCACCAGAGCGGGTGCGAATGACTGGCACAGCGTTCAAATTCTGTGTGGTAGACGTGGGTGTTGACTGATTCTGATTATTTCCCATGTTGAATTGGGACTGCCCCAGTTGAGGTGGCTGTTGCATCAAGGGTTCCGGGGGCATGTTTTGCGGGACTCTGACATAGTCATGAGCTGCGCCCAAACCTAAGTTTACTGCACCCTGACTATTCGAAACTGTAGTTCCTCCATTATAAGTACCGCAAAAGGTTGCTCCTGATTCCATTACGCACTCAAAAGTCGTACCGAGAACATCAACATTGGCTTGGGGTGTTTCAAGAATATAGCTGTCATTCTCAGAATCGCTCACCAATCCTGTGATGGTTCGAAACCCTCCTTTTTTCAGTATTAGATGTACGCTGTCCGGGGTCGTTGGGTCACTATCATATCGATATTCCTTTAGTTCGAATTCAGATACCGACTTTAGCGACATCATTGCGCCATCGATCATCCTGATCTGAACAAAACCATTGTCTGCAGTTGAAATTGTCTCTCCTTCAATTAATTCTGAACGTCTTCCTAGCTGCCTTATATCGCCTTGCAGGCTGATTGCTTCGACATTAATTGGGCTACCTGGAAGGCCTGATAGATCGCTGCAATCTGGCGCTCATCAAGCGCATTCAATGCCGGGTGCAGCTTTTTGTCTGTGTCTGGCGTGAAGTAACTGGTCATGTACAAGAATTACGTCAGTTGCCCATAAATCTTAAGCTCAGATGGTCACAAAATACGGCTGAGAACAGAAAAATTTTCCGCTGGAATCAACGTGATATCAGGTACTGTTATCGATCAGTAAATCGGAACTGGAATGCGTCGCCTTTTTTGTCTACAAAACCGGACGATGGGGAAGGGAAATGGGCGGTTAATACGAGGTGCTGGTCCTCTGCACGGGATTCAAGAAAGGCTTGCCGGGTTTTGATCGCGAGTTGCTGGTCCAGGTCAATCCAGTATTTCCAGGCGGGGTAGAGGCATTGCAATGGACTGTGAATGAGATCGCCACACAAAACAGCGTTTTTGCCTCTTGATGACAGATGAACTGCCACATGACCGGCAGTATGGCCGGGAGTGGATTCCAGCCTGACACAATCATCCAGCACAAAATCTGTATCGACAGCCTGTACCTGACCGGTTTCAAAAATCGGTAGAATGCTTTCCTGGTAGGCCGG
>Ga0181559_10000753_pt1 | contig 30630 bp, 19 predicted proteins | sample 011ome_21_FD_133752 | JGI IMG/M metagenome (GOLD analysis project Ga0181559, IMG submission 133752) | Coastal salt marsh microbial communities from the Groves Creek Marsh, Skidaway Island, Georgia - 011508AT metaG (megahit assembly) | ecosystem: Environmental > Aquatic > Marine > Intertidal... | reverse complement strand
GTCCTCGTCCTCGTCCTCGTCCTCGTCCTCGTCCTCATAGCAGACGTCGTAACGACAAATCAAACCTTGGTCACACGCGGCGACGATGATTTGCCCATCGGGGCTTATCGTGCACTGACGCACGGTCGCTGGACCATCCATGGCGAACTCGTGCGTGCGAGGCTTGAGCCCGATTGGGTGCGACGCGAGACGCTGGGGATTTCGCGTGAGCGCGCCGTCGTCGTCGAGACGCCAACACGCGACTTCACCCTTCATGTTTCCGCACGCCAACACGTTTCGCGCGGCTGAAATCCCAAAACGAATCCACCATAAGTTGGCATTTTTCAATGGGAAACTCGAGAGCAGGCGAAACTGCGAGCCTCGAGCGTGTACAACACCGTTTGGGGCGTCGGGCACCCATAATTTCACCTCGCCGTCGACGCTCTTACTCAGCACCGCGTCGCCGAGCCATCCCACACAATCGACGTAATCTGCGTGCACACGCGTCGACGAAAACACTGGTGTGTCGACGACGATGGTTTTGAAATTCGCCAGCGGCTCGTCCCACGTCGTCGCCTTGTCCACGACATCGCTCAACGCCGGCGTCGTCCACACCTTCACCGCATTATCCATCGCCCCCGACACGAGCTTCACCACACCATCGCGGAAAGAATGCTGAATATCAACCGATAGCACTTCATTCCGGTGCCCCAAACTTCCGGCAAAAATCGCAATCGTCACCCCAGTCTTCACGCTCCATAACCGAACGCTCAAATCCTTTGACGCGCTCGCCAACACATCCCCGCGAGACGGATGCGCCCTCACCTCGTTAACCGTCCCCCCGTGCCCGATCAAATTCAAATGTAACGCCCCAGTCATACAATTTATAATCCTTACCACCGCTCCTTCTCCGGCGAGAGCCAAGCACGTCGTTCTCGGCGCTTTACGTCGCTCGGCGGTCGCTAAATCATCAAACCAACACCACTCGCACGCGTACAACGACTCCTTCCCGTCGTCGTCATCCACCTCGAACGACGCCACGCACTTCATCACCCCCGCGCGCTCGGCGTCATCACTTTCCACGCACTCGTACACCTCGGCGTGCGTCCCGGCGCACGTCGCGAACGTCGGCGGCATGCGCGCGTCGCTCGCAAATGTACAAAAGCGCGCGCAGTACACGTGCGCGTTTCGCGGCTCGCGCACCGCCGATGTCGGCGCGTACACCACGCCGCGGCGTGTGTGGGGCTGCGATGATTTCGTCGTCGTCGTCGTCGTCGCGTCGCTCGATCGCGCGCGCGCGTCGACGAGGACAGTCATGCTGTTGCGATTATGCAAGTCCTCTTGGGCGCGGTTAGACGACGGTGACGTGGCGTGCACGGCTCTGAATCGATTGTGAATTTCCTGCACACAACGCGAGCGCTCTTTCAACGTCTCGTCGGCGGCGCTCTTCTCGGCAACGCTGCGTTTTGGACAACGAGCGTTGGCACGCGCTGACACCTTCGCGCGCGACGGACGCCCCATGGGGTATACACACCCGACACACCTGTGGTCACACACGCACGCGTGCAACAAACACTCTCTAGGCGCACAGTCGCCCTATCGAACGGCGCGATATCGACGACTCAAGGGCGCTCGTGTGCGTCAGAGAATGACGCAATTGGTGCGCTTGTTGGACGCTGAATCCCCCGACGTGGTGCATGAGGTGTTGGATGACGCCGCGAAGACGTGGTGTGATGCGTTATGCGCGATGCGGCGTCGGCGATGCGCGCGTGCGTCGACATCGGGCGGCGTAAAGGGCGATGATGATGATGATGATGTTGATGACAATAATCGGAGCGCAAAGCGCGCGCAAAGGGTGGCAAAGATCAAACAAAACCTCCGTTTGGCGAGCGATGAAGACGCGAGCGCGGTGCTCGATGCGTGCGAAGATCTCGTGCGGTGGTGTGTGGAGAATTATCCATCGCCATCGCTCGGAGAGGCGGAGAGAATCGAGCGCGTGCGCGCGAGCGACGCGCTGGCGAGCGTCGAGCACGACAAGTTAAAAACGCTCCTCGCCACGCGCGCGGTGATGCGGTGCAATAAATGGCGAGATAAAGTCACGAGTGCGGCATCCATGGGTATTCGGACGTTTCGTGCGTTCGATTGGGTGGTGCGCGCTCCGGCGTCCGCGTCGGCACCCGCGCCAGGCGACGCGCGCGAGCCCGCGTGCTACGCCGCCGCCCGCGTCGCCGAAAGCACCGCCGCGAGCGCGCAGACGGTGGATGTTAAATTCACCTTGGATCGGCGCGCGTTAGATGTCGTCTGCGACGCGTTTGCGCAGTGTAAATCCGCGATTAGCCGCGTAGCTTTGTAAAAGCGTTGTAAAAGCATTGTTGACTTCTTTAACTTTCCCGTGCCTGGGACACGCGTCAAAACCCCGCGCGCGCTTCGAGCGACGGCGCGACGACGAGGCGTCGTACGACTTTTTGACGAGCTCGATCCACACCTCGACCGTCCGTCGTCGACGCGGCGTCACAACGCGCGTCGGCGCCGCAGCGAACGACGCGTTTTGGTGAACACAGTCGTTGCCCGACTGAGGGGATCAACGATTCAAACCGTTCGTCGCCGACGCAGTCGTCGTCGCGCGAGCTCGCGAATCGCGCGAATCGTACACAGGCGTACGCGCACGCACGAACCATGAGCGCTGGCGACGATCGGTGGGCGCTAGCGCCGGATACTGCGCCGAATAGACCAGAGAGTCGAGGGCCGGGACACCCACTGTGGAAGCCCGAGGCGTGGGCGCTGGACCCGGAGATATTCGACGTCGTCGGCGGCACTGGCGATGCGCGAGGCTCGCATGGGACGGCGAACGTCGGCGCGTCGACGAACGCGGGAGCGAAAGACGATAAGACGCTGTGCGAGGTGGTCGGGTGCTCGGAGAAGCGAAGCGCAGCGCGCGGCGCCGGTTTATGCGAAAAGCATCGACACGCGGATTCGTTTGTCATCGCTGGGATTAATGGTGACGCACCCATGCGATGGTGTTTTTATTGTCATCGCGCGCATGACTTGGGGGCGTTTTCGTCGGCGTCGAAATCGATTTGTCATGAGAAGTTTACGTTGAGGCAAAAGCGACGCCAAGCGAGACGCGCTGGCGGCGCAACCATGTCAGGTGATATCAGCCAAATGGATACGGGTCGGACGTCCTCTTCGGAAAAAAAGAGTACTGAAAGTGGAGGGACATCGCTGTCACTACCAAAAGCTGGAACGTCGGCGAGTAGCGGCGAACAAGAGGGATTCATGGGGGTCACCGCGACGCTTTCGGCTCACAAAGCGCAAACGGCGCCGTACGGCGTCGACACAAAGTTTTGGGTTGCTCATCCACGCGAGCTGCAAGAACGTATGGATATGTGGAATTTAGTAAGGCGATTGAACTCACAAGATGAACCTGCGGGAATGTTTGGCACGATTGTGCCGGGATGCGTGCGGCTCACAGTGCGCGGCTGGCGCTCGGCGCGACTGTTGCGAGACGAGGAACACCTCGAACACCGGCTTGAGCAAGCGTTCGCAGATCAGATTTTCGTAAAAGGAGACGTGCTGTATGAGCGAGTGTCAGTGAGTGAAATGAAATCGATCGAGTTTGAGCCTCGTCGCGTCGATGCAGAGCGCGGAGTCTTTCAAAGCGCCCGCGTGTGCGCGAAACGTAGCATCCCGACGCCACAGAGGCGCGTCTTCGTCAATGCCAACGAAGCTTTCGAAGTGAACGTTGAAAACGACCCCGAAGCGTCGTCTGTTACCGTGAGGTTCTTTTCCGAGTACATTGACTGCGAACGGGTCATTGAAGACGCTTGCCAACGCGTCGTTAAAGTGCCTGAACATAGAACGTCGACGAAATACGGCGACGGCATCATCGATCACGTGCTTTCAGTACAAGTCGGCGGATATGGCGCCGCGTACACGCATTATGCCATCATTGCCGACGACGATGTAGCCCGTGAACTTGTCGCGCTTGATGCAGCAATGTCATACGCCGCGCCCGAGGCGCGCCAAATGTTGACGGACTTTGCGTTTGACTACGTTTGGCTCACGAGCCGCGTAGAGCGAGCGATGTTGCACGATATAGAAGATATCGCACGTGCTAGGTACATAAACGTATCGGCGCGCAAAGTTTTGAGTGCTGTAGCGGCGACTCATTTGCGCGCGACGCACACGCTCGAACGTTTAGATACACTCCGAGCTGAGATTGAGGAGATAGCGAAGAAACAAGAGACAGAGACGGTCTTAGATAAACCGACGTGCTCTCATATTTCAGGTATTGCTGTTGTTAAAACCATCACTAGCGCAAATTTTTTGCAAGTGTAAGTAAGGGACGCTTATTGTAATGTTAAATTGATTTTCAATTTTCTTGTTAGAAACCTACCGGCACCACTCACTATCCTAATAATCTAGCCTGTGCTCGACGTAGGAGCTCGACTTCCTGACGACGAACTAGACGCGCCGCGGCGAGACCGACGAGCCCGCCACCCGCCGGTGGTTGCTCTTCGCTCACGGGTTCATACAAATCGCTCAAGTCTCCATATTTTGCCATGCGCGCGTCCAAAACACGCTTCAGAATTGATTCTGAAGTTATATGTTCGTCGCCATCATCCGTGGTGAGCTTTAACGAGTTTGCTTCAGCCGCCACGACGGCGACGAAACGGAGGAACTCGTCGTCAATGGCGCCGTTACGTTCAATCTCAAAGTATTTCCCATCTTCAAAAACCTCAATATCTGCATCACTCGTTTTTGCCTTGAGTGCGTCATAAATAGCGTGCATAAATTCTTTCCCATAAGCTTCTTCGAAACACTCGACATCGATCGTCACCGTCACCATGTCTTCGTTGTGCGTCTCACAAAATCCATACTTGTGCAACAACGATGCGTTACTTTGTGAGCCAAAAGTGTTGAATAGCTCATCCCCAGCCTTGATGCACTTGACCGTCTTTATCACCAACTCTCTATTATCGTCGCCATTGTTGTTTTCGTCGAATTTTTCGTCCGAATCCTCGTCATCTGACGAATCTTCGACGCCGAAAACCGCTACAGAGTTTTCACCCGTGCGATGGTTGAATAAATCTGCGCACGGCACCAAACATTCGCCGTACTTACCACCCACAAAGAACGCTCTCGATGCGGCGATGGATGCTACCGCTTTAAACGCCGCTAAATCACATAATTCTCTAGGAAATATCTCTGGATACTCATCTAAAAGCGGTGCGATGCACGTCTCGTAATCCTCTCGAAACGCTTCGTCATCATCCGCCAAATGTCGCTCCAACTCTGTCCCTCGAAGCTCCTTCCTCAGCGTCTCATCCCAGAACATCGGTAACGTCTGCTCACCATACTTAGCAAGTATACTAAAATACCCTGCGAACGGCGCTTGTGCGCTTTGAAGACTCGCCGCGCGCTCCGCGAGCGCGCACGCGTTGAGCGCCAAGCCGCCGCCGAGCTCGGCGTCGCGTATCCCATCTCCACTCACGCTATTATTCGCGCACACCAACGACGTTTTGGGAATAACGAATATCGTCGTATCACTCGGTATGTCTCGCGTCGCTCGCACGCAATAGTGCCGCCTCACCTCGCCGTCAACGCCATCTTTCGGACACGACGCTTCCGCGCAGTGCGACTCAATGCGCACGTAATCATCGGCAATGCGTATCTTCTCCATCGCGCACCACGCCAAGAACTCGCCCAAGCGCGCGTCGCCATCGCATACATCTTCCGCTCTCGCTCGTTTCATCCGTCGTTGCCCGTCGCCGTTCGCGCGCGGCGTCACCGTGTCGCGTTCATGCGATGAGGGGAACACCCAAAGCGCCACTCGTCACTCGTCGGCGCGTTCACATTCGCGTCGATGTCGCGCACGTCATCGCACCCGTTGTGGGAGAAACTGCGCTCGAGCGTGACGCCTGAACGCGCGAGCTCGGGTGCGGGGCGCGCGCAGTCGTCGGCGACGCCGACGACGTCGTCACCGACGACATCGTTGATGAGTGCGCGATTTCGAACCGCTGCGCGAGATGCTATTCGTTCGCCTTCGGCTCGAACACCGGCGTATGGGGCGAACGACGATGGGGTGACGCGAAGTGCGGATATTGGAGGCGATCGCGTGGCGAGACGAGGGATGGTGAGCCCGACGCGCGAAAGGTCGCCGTCGAGAGGATTCGACGAGCGACGCGGTTCGGTTGCTCGCGAGCAACGTCGCCCGGTGTCGGCGACACCGTCCGTGGATGGCGGTGGTGGTAGTTCGTATGATGTCAGTTATTACAAGCAGCGTTTGCAGCGATTGGAAGAGAAGCTGGCAAAGGAACACGCCAAGGTGAAGACGACGGTGAAGTATTACGAGGAACAATTCGAGCAACAGGCGAAAAAATTAAACGCCAAGGCTGAGCGAGATCACGCGGCGCTGAATGATGAGTGCGCAAAATTGAAGTCGCAGCTTGAATGGCTAAAGTCTACGCAAGAGACGCTCAAGAGTGAACGGGCGGCACGCGAAGGGTTGGAAAAAGAGCTTCAAGCGTTGCGCGAGGAAACCGGCGAAAAGACAAAGTTGGCAGCGCGCACAGAAAACGCGTCTTATGCTGAGGTTGAGAAGCTCAAAAGCGAAATCGTGCAACTGAAGGAACAACTCGAAGTGACGACGAAGACGCAAGCGAAATTTGCGGAAGAGGATGCGACAGAGGTGAAGATTTTGCAGGACCATCTCGACTCAGAAAAGGCCAAGCTGGCTCAGACGGAGAAGAAACTCAAGACTATGCAAGAAGAGTTCATCGATCCCGCCGAGTTTGGATTGGTTCAAAAGAAGTTGTACACTGCTGAATCTACATTGGCGAAGACACAAGCGCAATTAGAGCTCGCTCAAGCGGGCGCTGAGGAGACTACGCAGATTAAATCGAGACTGGATGTCGCGGAGAAACTCGTCTTTTCGCTCAAGGAAAAAGCCAAGCGCGTGGATGACCTCGAGAAACAAGCTTTGGATTCGTTGCGCGATAAAGATGCGTTGAGAGATGCATATGCAAAAATTCAAAACATGACGGATAAGCTTTTGGCTCTTGCTTCGGAGAAGGAGATTCTCCTTCGAGATAACGCGCAGCATGTGCACGTAGAAGCACAGCTCGCCGAGACTCGCCAAGAGTTGAACCGCATTCAAAACACCGTTCATGCAGCGCAAATGGATAAGACGAATACTGAAATTAGTTTCAAGTACGTTGTAGATGATGTCGCACGCATGTTGCGAGATCATGTCGTGAGTGCTACGCGCTGGGAGGCGCGCATGACTGCAGAGATCAATGAGGCAAATGAAGAGCACGCAGAGATTCGGCGAAACACCCTCAATCTCGTCGCATCAGCTGAAGCTGAAGCTAAAAAGGCTCTTCGCGAATCCGTAGACATGGTTCATGCCGCTCGCCGCGCGTTGCAAGACAACCACAAGAAAGCTGAGCAAGTCATAGAAGACGTCATTCGACAAGAGCGTCATCGGGTGTCGGATGAGGCTATATCGATGAAAAGTGAGCTTATTGATGCTGAGCGTCGCGCCATCAAGGCGAACGATGAGATTGATAAATTATCCGAGCAGGTTCGAGAGTTGCGCATTGAGTTGCACCTTGCTAAAGACGCGCATGCCGCGGCCATGGCGACGTCATCCGCCGCACCATCCGTGGTTGACACCGCCCGGGGTTACGATAGTGACGTTGCATCACCTCAGCACGCCAAGGAAGTTTCTTACAGGCGTAGATTGCGAATTGCGCAGTTTCAGCTCATAGTTACGAAAGCGCTTCGAGCAAATTATTTGAGTGGCAAAAAACCACTCGAGCGCGCTTCACTTGATGAGGTGGAACGCATGATGGAAATGGTTCGCATCGAGAGAGAAAACTTCAAGAGCGAGAACGCGCGTTTGCGGTGGGAGATTATTGCCCTCAAGTCAGCGCCCGCTGAAACTAGTGAAGACATATCCGAGATCGAACACTTGGTGGAGTCTCGCAACGAGCTCATTCAGCAGCTTGAAACTGCCAGTGATGAACTCGAATGGTCTCGTGTGAGAATTGAAAAGCTCGAGAACGACAAGGCAAACAGCAAGAAGACTAGTAGTGAACGTGAGAAAGAACTCGAAGCTGCGCTTATTGTGGCGCGAAACGAAATCGAAACCATCGAGCACACGATAAAGCAGCTCAAGCTGGCACACGTGAAGGCGCTTGAATCTGTCGCAGACGATGTGGGCACAAGCGCCAAGGTGAAGATGGATGAACTGCGTGAAGAACTTTCTGAATCTAATATGAAACGCGAGCAAATCGCATCGGTTTTATCTCGTGTCGAAGATCAACTCACCGTCTGCCGCACAGAGCGAGATAATGCTTTGAGCAACTTAATGACTGTGAAGGAAGAACTAGTGGAGATGCGTGGAACGCTGAGCGAAATGTCAAGCTCTAGAGCGGAAATCTTAGGCGCTGGCAGAGAGGAAGTCAAGGCTCGTGACAATGAATTACTTTCCGTGCGCCAAGAGTTAGCTTCAGTTAGATCGGAGCGTGAGAACTTATTTACGCAGATTGACTCGCTCAAGGGCAAACTTGTCGACGCGCATTCACGTTTGGCTGACATTGAAAAGCAAAAGAGCAAGTGGGAATCGGTAGAGACGGAGCGAAAAAATACAGTAAACGCCGTCACCAAACTTGAAGATGAACTCATCATTGTCACGAGTGATCGTGATACGTTACAGTCAAAGCTCGAGGTTGCCCAATCTGAGCGCGATGAACTTCGCAAGGAACTTGAAAATTTGCTCGCCAAGCTATCACAGTCCGAAGAGCAGACGATGTCCTCGATGGCACAAAGCCGCTCTGAGATTTTTGTGGCAAACAAAGCACTTTCGCAAGCTCGAGATGAGCTCGAGCGCGTGCAAAAGGCGTATGACGAGTCAGTCAAAGTGAATGAAAAACAACGCATTGGCTTGGAAATCTCAAACAAGTCACTTGAGAAGGTTCGAGAAGAGCTTGGGGAACGTGAGGTTGAACTGAAGCTTGCGCTCAAGTTGGCTGAAGATCGCGATGCGGCGCGTGTTGAAGCCATCGCAGCTATGGAGAAGTCGCAGCTTGACCTTGAGAATGTTAAATTGGAACTTGAAAAGACTGAGTCGGAGCTCATCAACTTGGTTGAAGTCGTTGAGCAAGGTCAAGAGGAAACGCAAAGCTTCAAGGTGAAGATTACGCAAATTCAGCAAGATCTCGCTGCAACGGAAGGGAGATTAAAAGAATCATTGAAGCATACCGATCAGTTCCAGGCTGAGCGAGATGTTGCAAATGAAGCCCTGGCTGAAGTGCGTCATGAACTCGCCGAAGTGCAAGCCCAAGGACAACTTCGTGAAGCGCGTCTACTTCAATTGCAGCTTGAATTCGATACTTTGACGGATGATTTCGAAGAAAAGTCAAATGAGTTAGATCTCACCGAGGCTTACTTGCAAAAGTCCGTCGCTGCGGTTGAGAAGCATCGCATGGAGAGAGATGGAGCTGCGCGAGCGATGGATCTCATGAGCGACGAGCTCAGCGCGACTCAATCCAAACTCGAAGCAGCATCATCGCAGTTAGCTGAAATCTACGAAGAAGTCACGGAGTATAGACAGCAAGAGGAGATGGAGAATGAAGAGTTGCTGCAGAATCGCGCGAGTTTGGACGCAGTTATTGAGAAGTTTAAGACTCTACGAGACGTGCATGAAGAAACGTTGGAGAAATTGGAGTATGAAATCAGCGAACGACAGCGTGAGAAAGATGAGTACGAACTGTTCATGGCAAACTACAAGGGTGAGTATGAACAACACATGCGTTTGTTGAAGAAGGCGGCGTCTACGAAGTCAGATGCTACTGCTCTCGTGAGCGAACTGTACAGCATATTAACAGAGACAGAACGAGCGATTGCTGACGCGCAGCTCGCCGGAAACGAAGCGGAAACGCGCACTGCGGCACAATACTCACAGCAAATTGTCCCTGTCGCGTCGCAAGCCGCGTTCGAAGCGTTATTACGAGTGAAAACCACGCTTGATTCATTGAGGGAATCTCTCGCCGAGACGGCGTCTGGTAAATCCGAATCCATCGAAGAAGATATCGCGCGCATCAATCTCCAGATTCGCATCTTGGTCTTCGAAACCCTCATTGAGCTCGTCACCCAACGCAGCCGTGTGGGCGCATTCAAAGGCCAAGCTGCTGCACGATTGGTCCCGCAACGCCCGGCGAGCAGTCAACGTTCAGAACGCGACCCCGTCGAAACCTCTGAAGTCACCAAAATCCGCTCACTCAAGGATTTCAAACCAAATATCAACATCGGACTCAAGTTATTTTAATTTGTATTACCGGTATGTGTTGATTATGTTATTTTAATATACACGTCTTGTACCATAACACGCATCATCGCATCGTTGTCTGCATCCATATCATTCACATTGTATGAGCAAACAGTATGAAATTACTCTCACCTGGGAAAAAAGGCGGCGGCGGCGGCAGAAACCGTCACACGCGCGCGCGCGCTCCGCGTCGCCGTCGTCGTCGTCCACCGAGCGAGTAGCGCGCGAAACAACCGCACGCTAACGCTTTCATCTAACCAACGCGCACACCACCGCCACCATGCCCAAGTCCAAGCGCGAACGCGTGGTCGCCCTCACGCAAACCAAAAAGAAGGACCGTGAATGGAAGTCGAGCATGATTGACCGCGTGCGCGACGCGGTCGATGCGCGGTCGGCATCGTACGTGTTCAGATATGAAAACATGCGTAATGGAACGTTTAAAGAGTTACGGTCGTCGATTGAGGCGAGCACGACGTTTTTCATTGGAAGTAACAAGGTGTTGAAGGTTGCGCTGGGGCGGGACGAGAGCGACGAGCACAAGGAAGGTTTGCACCAGCTATCGAGACGCGTGAGAGGTGATTGTGGGGTATTGTTTACGGACTTAACGAAAGAAGATATTGAGGAAGTGTTTGCAAAGTATGAAGTGAGTGATTATGCGAGAACTGGTTCGGTGGCTCCGAAGACGGTGGTGGTTCCAGCGGGACCAGTGCGTGGGCCGTCGGGATCGTTAATGGAACATACGTTGGAACCGACGTTGAGAAAGAATGGGATGCCTACGAAACTCAATCGGGGTGTTATTGAGCTTGTGGCTGATCACGTGTTGTGTAAAGAAGGCGAACACATCTCACCGCAAGGTGCGATTTTGTTGCGCTTTTTTGGACACGAGTTGGCGACATTCAAGTGCACTTTGACGTGCCGTTGGCAAGACGGGGAGTTTGAATCCTTCGTGGATGAACAATTATCAGATGAAGAAGACGAAGATGAAGATCGCTTCGCGCATGATGGCATTTCGGATTCTATGATGTTGCCGCCGGGGAAATAAAACGACAACGTAGCTGCTAAAACAAATTCTAATTCTAGACGGAAACATACTTTTTCACAATGCCTCGGAACCAATCCAACGTAAACTCCAAATGACGCGCGTCGGGCACTAGAATAAACTCAAGACGCCCATCGGCGTCGAGCGCATCAAGTCCCAAACTCGCGTAAATACTCTCATTTTGGTCGTAAGGTACAATGGTTTGATTTACCGAGCCACCGATGACGTGAGAACCGAACCACGAACTCTCTTTTGGGAACACCATGTCGTCATTTTCAAACATGATGCACACAAACTTTTCAAGACTGATCAGGGCATTTCTATATTCTACATTTTCATTTGCTTGCCCTTCGTTGTTGATTTCAGGTAAGAAAATGTTCGTCTCCAGGTAGCGTTGATAGCTCGCGTGCGTTCTAGTGTCACGAAAATATTGCGCCTGCACGACATTCCATCGCGCCCATTCCATCGCACTCGCCGAACTCGCCGCTCGATTCAACCATCTACATGCAATTGTGGGAGCATCACCGTCGCCATCATCTCCACACCCAGGAACCGACTCCACGCCCATGTGCTGCGCGCCAAACGTCACCAGCGTTTTCGCGCGGACCCGCGACCCGCACCTCTCCACCACTGCGCGCAGAAACTGACCGCCTTGCGAAAATCCATATCCATGATATCCTTGTGCGTGCCTCACCGCGCCATCAGCCGCGAGCAACGCGCACACCGCGTCAACCTGGTCGTTCACGCGTCCCACATAGCCCGCCCAGCGGTCCAGCGACGCGCTCGACCCAAACGTCAACGACTTCACGCACGCGTTCTCCTCCCCGAGCGCATCGAGTGCAGCGCGCTGTAAGACGCCCATTGAATTTCTATCCGCGCCGTAGTCACCCATGCCGTGCCAGAACACCACAACGTGCGCGGGCGCGTCGCAATTTCCAACATCCACGCTCGATGCGACAACCGGACCGGCGTCGCTCCAACGCGCGAAACCGCGCGCATCGACGGTCGTCGCGCGCCACGCGAGCGCGATGGTCATCACAGCGCACGTCGCGCGAGCGACGGCGCGACGCGCGTGCATGATGGCGTCCGTCGTCACGCGATAATCAATGGCGTGACTCGCAGTCAACGACCGCCGCTGCGGCCGGCGTCACAACGCGCGCTGCTCGGTGACGGTGACGGAGACCGCGCATGGGGTGCGCATCGAGCGTACCGCGCGTGGATATCGCGCGCGATGATGCGCGCGACGTGGATGTCAGCGCCGACGCGTGCGCGACGACGGGCGCAGACGTACAAGATGAGCTGCGGGTGAATGATGGTGATGCGGATGGAGCTCAATCGTCGTCCGGCACGCGCGTCGACGTCGATGATGATGACGATGACGATGATGATGGTTGTGAAACCTACGTCGAGGTGTGGACGCCGAATGCGCGAGAGGCGGCGCCGGGGTTGACGTTGGTGTCGGTGAGCGACGACGAGGCTTTTGAACCGACGCCGCGGTCTAGGCTCACGGTGACGCCTTTGTCGACGACAAGAAGTATCGGCAGTCGCGGAGGTCATGAAAATAATACTTTAGTAGGATGTTTGCCGAGCTCATCAGAAGATGATGCGTTACACGCGCGTCTCAGAGCGATGGAGCGCGCGGTTGATGTTTTGGGCGACCGGGCGCGCGACGCAGACTTGTGTGAGATTGCATATCACGAGATGCGAGAGACGTACGATGCGCTACGGCGAGATGCGAGAGCGTTTTGTGCTGAGTGTGCACTCGAAGCCGAAGCGGCGATCGGAGCGGCTCAAAGGGCAGTGAAAGATGCGCGCCGCGCGCTGAAGCAGCAAGCGATGCAATTTGACGGCGTAGTCGACGATATGGAACGCAATTTTCGTCACAATGTGGCGACAGCGACGTTGAAGTCAAAATCTGAAGCCGCTCGGGCGAAATTACGCGCGAGTGAGGCTTTGGAGGAATGCGAAAAGTATAGACGTGAGGTTTTGCGATTGCAAGATGAACTTCAACGAGCGAGCGACGCGCTCGCCATTTCGAGCGCGACGGTTGACAGTCATGTACCTTCTTCGACGTCGAAGAATGCGATCGTTCAGTTGCGCTGGAGACTCTTCGCCTCGCTTGCGTTACGTCGAAGCGAGCGTGAGTGTGTGCTCGACGCCGAAGATTGTCTACAGGCGTTTGCCATGCAGGAGCTTCAATTAGAGCTCGCGAAGAGAGACCAACGAAGTGCAACTTTGGCGCTCGCAGAGATGAACTCGATGCTTATAGAAAGTCGCGATGAAGTATACGACCTGAAAGCCGCTAAGCAACGCGTATAAATAGCACTAGACATTGTAACAACATCAAACAGACATTCCTCGAGCGCGTGAGGTGCTATTACAAGCTCGGTCTAGGTATTAAATTACCAACAAGTTGGTATTAAATTCGCGCATTCGAGCGAACAGGTGAAAACGGCTCTGTGAGCCTGCGGTCCGAGTAGAATGTTCGATGTTCGTTCAAAACATTCATCGATTCAGTGGCAATGCGGTTGACTCTTTCGCGAAGTGCATCCCCACGAGCGGCGAGATCGAACTGACCGGACAGACTTTCGCGGACGTTTTCCAGTGATCCGTCATCGTCCTGTGCGGTTTCGTACATGTTCACTTCGTTCATGATTTTTGCGTAGCTTCGATCGTACGAATCCGGCTCGACGACAATTGGCCGAATAGTTATTGGTGATCCCGCTGGTGTGGAGTATCTTGATGAATACGGACTTCTTTGCGCGGCGTGCGTCGTCATCTCGTAATGAGACCCATGCTGAAGCGCTCGAATATTTTCTTCGTAGCTCTTGTCAAAATCCCATCCAGTTACTCGAGGTTGGATTGGCGCGACGCGAAAATGAACCACACTATCATCAGTCGGAGATTTTGTGTTCAACTTCCATTCGTTGAACACGCTTCTAATGACGCGCTTTTGCACATGCGCCACTCGGAGACGGCAATACTTGATTACGTCTACACATTGTAACCACGATCGCAACACCTTGCGCCTTGTTCTATTCGCCAAGATATCATGCATCTTATTAACCATGCGCAACCGGTGCGCTGAAATACGGCGCACGTATGCCGCCCATGCCGAGCACATTGGATTCCGGTACAACTTTATATTTCTCGCGACGCCCCAACGAATGGCGACATTAACTCTGACCATGTCTGACACGGATGCATGCGTGACGTGCAACGGCGCGATGGCGCGTTCCATGTTATCAAGGCGACGCTGCGTAACTCTGAAAGATGACATCTGTCGCACATACGATGACCAACTCAGCAGACACTTTGTGAGTTGTCTCCGACGCATGCGTTGTAAACTCTTTGAGATGAGCTCTCGCTGCCGCTTAAACTTTATGACTTGCCCTGACCATCCATTGAATGCTCGTGTGATACACCTATTCTGCATACGTGATACGCAAACGTGAGCGACATTTATGAGACGACGCTCACGCGCACGTTCTTCACGTCCATCCTGAACAAAAGTTTTCCAAGCGTTGAACGTGCGAACACCTTCACGGTAACGCAAGCGCTTTATAAACTTAGCCACGATGACTCTGGATCTAAACTGTTCCTGTGCGCCTTCGAACCAAGCTGTAAACGCACGAGATAACAATCGATGACGCATACGTTGGATGACGTTCTGCGCGCGCATGATTGCGAGCCTGCGGTCTTCGGCAAATTGCGCCCAACGCGCAAACGCGCGAGCGATAGAGCGTGATTTAATTCTCGCGCACACGCGCATAGCCTTGGCCTCCCGTACCTTGGACATTTTCGCATCGACTGCATTTTCTCGCCATTGCACGAAATAATACCCGAGCGTTCGCTGTGTCGCGTTCCCCATGAGTTGTAAAAGTTTATTTGATCGAAGTTTCTCCTGGAGCAGCTTCTCAGTTTGTACAGCCTTTGTTTCACGAGCGACAGAAGCCCACAGTTCGAAACATCCACGCAAAGAACGATCGCGAGCACGTTCTAAGCAACGTCCGATGATGGCTCTGTAACGTTTTCGCATTTGTACGCCGTGGTACCATGCGTTGAAAGACTTGAACATTACCCTCTGAATCAAACGCGTAAGCGCGAGATCCATAAGCAGGACTTCGCGGCGCTGATCCCCCGCCGCTCGTTTCCATTGGGCGAATGATCTGCTCAGCGTGATGTTTTGCGCTTTTGCAATTACCTTGGACACGATTGCTCGCTCGCGCTGCGCCGTAGATACCGCGAGTACCCAGTCAGAGAATGCGCAATATAAACGCTTTGATGATATACGCATCACTGCGCGGTTCAACAACTTCCGCTGTCTCTGTTTCACGTACGTGCGATTGAGCCATCCAGAGAAAGCGTACGAAAGTTTGCAGTGGGATATTTTCCCGATTGCCCGCTGTGTGATGACGCGATACCGCTTCGAATCCTCGGTTGCCTCAACCCATTTGTCAAATGCGAGACGAATGTGGTTTTGACGCATTTTCTGCGCCGCACGCAACAAGAGCTTGCGCTGTTGAACCAACATCGTGGTAGCCTCCTTCCATCGCATGAAAGCTTTTGTCTGCTCGCGCATTTCGATTGACGCGATGATTTTGTTTGCCGTTTTTCGCTGTTGACGGCAGCGTACAGCGTGTTCTCGCCATCGTGAAAACGCACGAGTCAACCGTTCTCGGGCAATACCTCTCGATTGCAAAGCCACGATGCTTTCAATCTTCTGTAATCGAATCCTAGTCTCTATAATATTTTCTACTGTGACACGCCACGCGTTGAATGCCTGCGATAGCAAACGGTGTGTGGCTCGGCTCAAGGCGCCACGCATGAGTTCACGCTGACGCTTATTTTCCTGCACCTTGTCGTACCATGACTCAAAGGCGGCAAACTGCAATCGTGCAGTAAGACGATTTACCGCCCAAGTTAACTTTAAGCGTTGATTGTTCTTCTTGATGGCAAACTCGCGCCATTCCGAGTACGCAAAACGCAATAAACGTCGGGTGCGAATGGAATCAAAGATTTCACGCTTTTGATCCAGCATCGCATCCCTTATTTCCTCATTCATTCTTTGATTACGCGTGTTACTAGCGAGCGATGCCCATCCCCAGAATGCCAAAGCAAGCGCAGCTCGTGAAGACTGAAGGCGCATTCGTTCAGCCATTTTGTATGCATGCTCGCGCACATTCTTCATGTTCTCAACTTCACCTCGCCATTCGGAGAAAGCTTTTTGAAACACGCGTTGGCCATGTCGACGACGCGCCTTAGCAATCGTCAGATCATTCACTGATTTCTCATAAGTAATGAATTCTTGCCAAATGTGGAATGCGCGATATAGTTTTAGGGACTTGCGACGATAGATGTGTCTCGTCACAAGTTTGCGCAAACGTTTATTTTCCCGAGCAACCGTAACCCAACTCATAAAGAATTTACGTTGCGTCGAAACTAAAAGCCAAGATATCGCCTTTTGTCCATTCGTCATTTGTACGCGGTGCTCCTCTGTCATCGCACGCCACTGCTCGAATGCCTTGAACACAATTCTAGAAGTCAAACGTGTCAAACACTGTAACGCCCGCTTGTCGTTCAATCGCACCCGAACGGTTTCGTCTCGCCAGGCGTAAAACGCAGAATAGAGCTTGTTGTTCGTCAACTCCAACAACATACGCTCAGCACGTTTTCTGCGAACACGTTCTTGCTTGGCGGTATCAACTTCGCGCCTCCACGCATCTAGTACAAAAATCTTCATGTGCCATTTTGACTTGGCAAGGCAACGCAGCACCGCAAGTCGACACCACTTGTCTCGCACCAATTTGTTTTTCCAAGCACCAAAGTACGAACGGGTGAGTTTGTTTTTTATCTTTGTGTAACGACTATCAGCTTTGATCGCCAAGAGCTTCTTACGCTCTAATTGATCGCGCCAAGCTTCAAAACAAAGACGCGACGTAAGCACCTCACGACGCAAAAACATATTCGCCGCGCGCTTCACCATCACCTTCCTCGCCACCGTCTTCGCCGCTTGTGTGCGCCACGCATTGAACACATCCAACATAATTCTTCTATCTATCGTCTTTGCCGCTATCACCCCGCATGCACCACGAAGCTTCTCGATCTTGTTTGCATTGGACGCTCTCGTGTGTGTAAACATCGCGACTACGTTGTGCATCGCGCGCACGCCGCTTTCAATCGGCTTCGGCGCAGCTTCCACACCGTGCAAAGTCACCGCCGTCGCGCGCGACAACGATTCATCGTCGCTCGGCGGTGATAGCACTTCAACGTACACCACCCACGACCCTTGATGTCGACGATTTACAAACTCCACGGCTCCACCTTCGAGCACGCGCCACGTAAACTGCTCGTTCACCCCAAACCTCGACGAAAAACACACCAATTTCGGCGTCTTACGCTGCCGCCGTTGCACCATCAACCCACTCGAGACGTGCTCAAATCCAACATAGCCCTCATCGCCATCGTTCACGTGTATACGAAACCTTAAGTCCTCATCTGAGACGTCGGCGTCACTCGTCAACGTCGTCTCGAGCCAGCGTTTCACTACGCCATCATCAACGTCTTCATGCGCGCGCGCGGTCTCGCGACACACATAGAGCGCGAAACTCGACGCACAGCGTATACGTACGTGTGTTCCGTGCGCCAAAGCGCGCTCGACTCCCATACCGCGAAATGTACGACGGCGTAAAGGGAGTCGTGGACGACCGTTATGCGTTCGTTTCAGACCGTTCCCCTGCGCTTGCGTGCGCGCAGGCGACGACGACGGCGGTGATTACGCCACCTCGCGCGCGGATGCGGCGTGCGTGTGCGTGTTCTAGCGCTTGGGCATCCCACGCGCGATATGCGGGCGGTGTCGCACGCGGTGTGATGTGGAGCTTGTGATTAACCACACCCGCCGCTCGAGGCTTCGGCTCGAGCGCGTTCGTTCTACTCTAACAATCTATGTGCTATCTCTATGACCTCTCTCGTGTCTCTCACCACGCTGGCGAAGAAAACAAATAATTTATGTATGATTGTCGTCGTTGATGCGCAAGTCGAAGGCGCGCATGGCGGCGACGAAATGCTCTGGAGGAGACGCGACGAGCGTCGTCGACGCGCCCGTTTCTGGATGTGTGAATCGAAGCGAGCGAGCGTGAAGATGTAAAGGAATCCCACGCGCGTTGGATGTGCGGCGCATGGCTCGGCCGAGGATGGATTCGTTGGTTTCTTGTTTATCCGGATCGTCGTGACGCTTTCGTGCGGCGTCTTCTATGGAGACGAGCTTGGATTTCCAAATTTTGTTCCTGTCGGACCACCCGTACTTGTAGTCGCCCAAGATTGGCGCGGCGAGCGCCTTGGATACGTGGACTCGGAGTTGGTGCTTGCGTCCAGTGACGGGGGTGAGCTCTAGTAATGTTGGGCCGTGTTCATCGGCCGATGCGAGGACCTTGAACTTTGTCGTCGCGGCTTTAGATCCTATTTGTTCCTCTTCTCTAAAATTGGCGCGCGATGTTTCGCCAGCGCCGACAATTACTGAACCACCTCCAGCGGTGGCGTCGTATACACGCCAACCACCGACAAGTCGCACGAGTTCACGAGACGAATCATCTTCGCTACTGTCCGAGCCTTCGAGCAGCGGGGCATCGATCCAACCTTCGCATAACCCTCGCGGCGGATGCGTGCCCGAGAGTGCCCAGTACGTCTTTGTCAAACCTTCGTCCCCGACGTTCTGATCCCCCGAAGACAACTGCGCGCGTAGAATTTCTGTGAAATCAGTTTTACTTTTCCTTCGAAATAGTGCATTGAGCTTGTTCGCCGCGAATGCGGTGCGCGCGAGGACTAAGACGCCCGAAGTATCGCGGTCCAATCTGTGCACCAGACGCGGCGCTTCAGCTGCGTCAAACTTTAACGCCCCGCGTAGATCGTACACGCTCACATCGACTCCTTGCCCAGGCATTGTGGCCAATCCTGGCGGTTTATTAATCGCCAGTACGTGCTCATCCTTGTAAATTACACATTTCTGGATAGCCTCTGAGAACGCCACATTCGACGCCGCTTCCGCCGCGGCGACCTCGAGCTCACCTTCTTCCCGAAACGTTGCCCAATACCACCCCTTTGTGCTTCGATCATCTGGCACCGCTAAAAACTCCCCAGGCTCTAATACTCGACTCTTTGCCGCGCGCTTCAAATTCCTCGCCGGTTCGTATGCCTCAAAACTCCCCAAACCGCGTCGAACTTGTCTGTCCCGAAACAGCTTATGCGCCGCAGCGCCCGCACGTTCGCCCCGACGGTACGAATACACATCCCCACCGCTCGGTGCGTGTCGTAAGTACTTTCTCAGCCACTGCAGCGCGGTCACCGCGTCGTCGTCGGTGCGCCACGACGGCACGGGCGGCGTCACCACTTTGTACTCCAATCGACCGTTATCGCGTCCTCCATCAACGCCGACGCCGCCGTCGTCGTCGTCGTCGACGACGACGCCAGCGCTCGATACGACGCGTACGAACCCACGCGCGCGGTCCAACGCGCGAACGCGCGCGAACGCCGCGCGCGCGGTGCGCAACATGCGCAAACACAACACCAACGCGCGTCACACTATGACGCCCGCGCCCGCGATTTGCGCGCGCGCGTCGTCATCGACCGCGATCTCTCGTGCGGCGGTACATTACGGACGCACGTTCGATGCGAGTTTCGCCCCTGACCTCGCGGTTTGGGCGCCGGGCGCGATCGAGGCGGGCGCTGAAGGCGACGAGGTGGATGTGTTGGTGACGTGCGGCGAGGATTCGCGCGCGCGAGTGATGCGGTGCGATTCACGGGGAGTGACGGACGTTGGCACGTGTCGAGGACATGATGGGGAGGTTTTACGCGTCGCGTTCGGTGCGCGCGACGGTGTGTTTGCGACGGCGAGCGCGGATGGGTCGTGTAAGATGTGGAGGCTCGGGCGCGCGTCGGCAGAGTCTACGACGAGCGGTGATGTCGTCGTTGAATGCGTACAGACGTTAGATGAGCACCCGGGAGAAGTGTATGGGTGTTGTTTCATGGATGATGTCAAAATGGGCACGATTGCGACGTGCTCGGAGACTGAAGTGTATTGCATAGACGTGGAAACGAAGACTCGGTTGGGCGCGTCCAAACGCGAGGAGAGCGATAAAGAAAATGCGGCGGCATCCACCCCAGATCGCTGGTCGCCCGGGTATTTGTTCTCTATGACGAGATCGCAAGAGTTGGGTGTTTTAGCGTGCGGGTGCTCGGATGGGGCGATTCGAGTGTATAGCGACGGAGCTCGCGGTGGAGATTTCGGTGACGTCGTCGCCATGGCCACGCCACATCCGAACGCCATCGTCGGGACAACCATGTTCATTGATGATGGGCGCGTGCTCGCGTCTGTGGGACTAGATGGTACGATTGTTTTGACTGACACGCGAACGTGGGGAATGTTTCGGCGAATATCGTCGGGAACGCCGCTCATGAGCGCGTGCGGTATCGGCGGCGGTTGGCTCGGAATGGTTGGGAGTGCGGGCGTCGTGCGCGCCATCGATGCTGTGTACGACGCGGCGTCTCCCGCGTGTGTGTTCATACCGCCCGTCGATCCGCTTGTGCCTTTGTTTTGCGTAGCAGCGAACGCGAGAGGCACGCGATTGGCGTGTGCGGGCGCGGGAGTTCCTGTGGCGACTCCGGCGCTCGCTGCCGCTTTCGGCGTGAAACGCCCAGACCCGAGTCGCCTCGATGTATGGACGGTCAGTCGTGATGAGTGATGTGATGTCTTGGACGTAAAAACGTAGTTACTAGTATGCGTAGTTTTGAATATAGCTATAGTCTATGTGCTAATCGAAAAGGTCTTTGCTGCGCTTGATGCTCGGCCCCGCCTTGGTCGTTGTCTTGGTTGAAAACAAGCCGTTGTCGCTGTCGCTATCTGAATCAAATAACAGCCCTTGCGATGTCGTCCTCGCGGGTACATCCACCGGCTCACTCACCGACATCGCTGCGATTGACGTAGTCGCGACATCGACGTCTTTTTGTGATGGATTCGAAAGCTTTGGGGCTTCCTTTTTCATCGCGCTCAACGGATCGGCAATCAAAGGACCGGCAAATAAATCGCCGTTCGACGCTTTTTTCGACATGCCAAACAAGTCACCCCCGTTGTCAGAGTCGGAATCGGAGTCGAAAAGCCCTTTGGGTTTTTTCACCACTGCTGCAGGCTTCGCAGGGGCGACGGAAGGTGCAGACATTACGGGTGCCGCGTTTTCCTCGCCACTGACGCTGAATAAATCACCGCCACTGCTCGATGGTCTGCGGATATCGTCATCAAACAAACCACTAGCAGAAGGAGCTCCCCGAACATCGTCACCAAAAATATCATCGTAAGACAGGGCATAAGACGGTGCAGACTTTCTGGTTGACTTTGAAAGCGTCCTCGTCGCCTTGGTGACGGCGGCGAACAAATCTCCACCACCTCCTCTACCGTCATCAACATCGTATCCATCGTCATCTAAGCCAACGCCATCACCGTCATTATAATTATCCAAATCCGCTAGATTATCTTCCATATCGGAATACTCACCCTCGCTCGACGTCGAGCTCACGGACTCGCTCGATATGTCGCTCTCGATCGAGTCGCTCGAGTCGTCGCTCACTTCGCTCGAATCATCGTCATCGCTTGAAATGTACGGCCCCCAACGTTCGGGATTCGGATTTGATGCTAGGTATGGATCTAATCCGCACGATTCATCGTGATAATATGCTGTCGTCCCAATCACCGACGGAAGCGGTCGCCAATATTTATTCCCCGTCAACGCCAAACCGCCGTCGTGCGTCTCCGCCCATCGTCCCCGAATAGCATCCAACGCCTGCCTAGCCGTCGCAATATAATTAGCTTTTGCTTCTTCGCCTTGCACGCGCGAAGTTGGGGAATCTTCGTCGCCGCTACCGCCACCGCCTCGCGACGCAGCTTCGTCCTCAACCGTTTCCACGCGTTTTTCTAAAAACTGCGCGTTACTCAACACCCTGTACCCGTTCGTCACGCTCGCCATGCCCTCGCTGATACGTTCTGATTCAATACACGCGTCATCCACGCGCTTTATGGCATCCGTACAACGATCTAAAGTTTTCGCGCTCAAACCGCGGAGCGCTCGAATGAGCTGTTGAACGCGACACACAAACACAATGTTAGCATCCGCACCACCGAACGACGCGTGCGCGCTGCGACACGACGACGACGACGACAACGACGCAAGTAATACACTTTATATTTACACCCGTGCGCGATCATCACGCCGCCTTGTCGCGCGACGCGAAACACAAAAGCAAACATTGATTATCATGGCGCAACCGTTCATTCGTTAAGTCCATTCGCACGCTTACCTCGCGATCGTCTCCCAATTTCCACCCATCGCCGCGCGCACGCAAGCGATCTAACGCCTCGCACGCGTCGTCGCGACCTTCGCCGCCCGCGCGCGCGGCTGCGGTCGTCATCGCCGTCGCGATGTGACGCGTTGTGCATCCTGGCGTCAGTCTCGCGCACGGCACGCGCGCGGCGCGATGTCCACCGCGGCGTGCTGCGACGGCGGCGGCGACGCGAGCGGCGGCACGATGTCGTGCGATGCGACCGCAGTCGACGCGCAGTCGCTCGTGCACGCCGCGTACGAGGCGGTGGCGCAAAAGTCAGCGTCGTGCTGCGTGACGTCGGTGAGCAACCGCGCATCGATCGGGTACGACGATGCCGACCGCGCGTACGTGGGTGATGCGGATTTAGGCGTCGGGTGCGGCACGCCCGTGAAGTTTGCGCGCTTGATGCGCGGCGAATGCGTGGTGGATTTGGGATGCGGCGCTGGGGTGGATGTGTTCTTGGCGTCTCGGGCGGTGGGCACCGACGGAGGTCGCGTCGTCGGCGTGGATATGACGAATGATATGTTGAAACAAGCGCGATTGAAAGCGAAAGAATTAAATTTGCGCGTGCCTGAAGATGTGGACTTTAAACTTGGCACGCTCGATGCGTTGCCGGTGGACAACGCGATCATGGATGTGGTGTTGAGCAACTGCGTGATAAACTTGTGCGACGATAAACGAGCGGCATTTGAAGAGGCGTATCGAGTGCTCAAGCCTAATGGGCGAATCGCCATCGCGGACGTGGTGAATCGAGGTAAAGCGCTCCCAAAATGCATGCAAACCGCGGAGGCTTTAGTCTGCTGAGTATCGGGCGCGCACGAGGTTGACATCTTGCAGGACATGTTGCAAGACATCGGCTTCGTGGACGTGAACATTCGCATCAAGGAAGAATCGCGGGAGTACATCTCACAGTGGATGCCAAACGCCGAAGAATACGTTGTCGCGGCGGAAGTTACGGCGAGAAAGCCTGGGACCTGGACGTATGCGCTTTCCAGCGCTTTGTCCCGAGCGGGTAAGTTGGCGTATGCCGCGTGGTTGGCGCAAGCCAAACATCACGCCGCACACTGCGATGCGGATGCGAGCGAAGAACCCGAATGTTGCACTGCAAGCGTTGTTTCTTGCAAGCCCAAACCGAGCAAGAGCTGCTGAAACTAAACAACCTCGTGAACATGTTTGATTAGAAAACGACGAGGTTGAACGAGACGCGCGCACCCTGCGATGGAAAAGCTCTAGGTGACGAACGTTGGCGAAAACGCGCAGTTTTTCGCGTGCCAAGCGTTTTGATATTTTTTCCAGTTCGCGAGTGGTGCTTTAGTCGCCGTGTCTTGATTGTACGATGTATTAAAGATGGAGAAATTTACACATTCGCTGCCGCACCGCGCGCTAGTTTGGTTTCACGACGTTGATCGGATCTCCCGCGAGATATCTAGCAATCGTCGTCGCGACTGAATCGATTAATCGCTGACGAGTCTCAAGACGCTTCCAGCCGATGTGCGGCGTCAAGTACACCTGCGGCATGGTGTAAAGTGGGGAATCCTCCTGGGGTGGTTCTCGCTCCTGGACGTCGAGCGCCGCGCCAGCGATAACGTTGTTTTGTAACGCGTGAATCAAATCGGACTCATTAATCACCGCCCCGCGCGCGGTGTTAATAATCCTCGCCGTTGGCTTCATCTTAGCCATCGCGCTGGCGTCTATTAACCCGCGCGTGTGCTCGTTCAACGGGCAATGAATCGAAACGAAATCCGACCGCGACAATAATTCATCCAAGCTCACGGCGTCCCACTCATCCGTCGTCGTCGCGCTGCGACTCCACACCAACACCTTCATCCCGAGTGCATTCGCCAACCGCGCCACTTGCTGCCCAATCGCCCCAGTCCCGCCCACTAATCCAATCACCTTTTGCTCCGTCTCGCACATCGAATACTTGGCCAGCCCCTCGAAACCGATAAAGTGCGACCGGTCCCCGCGACCCAGCGCCCGATGCTGCTCCACCAACCCAACGCTTAAACTCAACACAAATGTTATCACCAATTGCGCCACCGCTGAGCTGGAATACGTCGGAACGTTGCACACCGTGATCCCTCGAGCCGCCGCCTTTGCGACGTCTATGTTGTTGTATCCAGTGCCCGCTTCGCACACCAACTTCACCGAGCTCGGCAACCGCTCGACGTCCACGGGGACTTCCTTGGTGATGATGACGTCAAACCCTTTGGCACGTTCGGCGATCGCATCCGTGGACGGCGACGCGTCGTCGTAGTGCTTCAGCACTGCGTCGTCATCGCGTTGCACATGATGGGTCCCACCGCTCGACGGTGATACAGGCGCAGTGCCCGCGCGCAGGGCATCGATGACGCCATCGAAGCACAGTGCGTTGTCAAAATTCAATCGGCGCGCGTTCACCACGCACGCGCGCGCCAGAGGTCGCCCCGCACCCGGCGTCATGCGTCGTCGGCAGCGTCACTGAATGTCGGCATTCCATGTCGCGCATGCACGCATAGAACGCCGCGCGCGCCACTCGCCACGCGGCGCTCATGCTCGCCGAACGCGCGTACTACGACGCACGCATCGCCGACGCGCGCTGGGGCGACGACGAAGGCGTCATACGCCGCGCGTTGGGCGATGACGTGTACGAGCGCCTGAGCGACCCGGTGCCGCTGCGCCGCGTTCGTCATCGCTCCGCGCGCGCGAGGCGTCGCGCTCGCGCGTCGAGCGATGCCGAACGCGAGTGCGCCGCCGCAGCGAGCGAGGCGATCGCGCGCGCGGCGCAGGTGGGCGAGAAAGACCGCGATGTGGTCGATGCATTCGTGCATCTGGCGTTGGCGAAGATGTACTTTGCCGCGCGGGACGACTCGCGTTTAATGGATGACGATGACGACGATGACGACGTGCGAGCGCGCGTACGTCAATTTGAAGAGTGCCGGGAGCATTTGGGGATTGCGCACACGCGGGCGCATGCGCTCGGGCGCGCGAGCGTTGAAGCGGCGTGTTGGAAATTGTGGTCGCGAGTGTTCTTGAGAGTCGGCGGCGTCGACGCGCTCGACGCTGCGCTGCGCGCGGGCGACCGGTGCATCGAAGCGGGGTTACGTGTGATTGAACAGAGCGATGTACCAGATGAGAGTGATATTGTTGCTTTAGCCAGGGACTATTACGATGTCGCGCTGTCGCGTCGAGGATTGTTCTACGGCGGCGGGGACTTTTCTAAAGCATTCGGCGCGCGCGCGCTCGAAGACGCCGAGGCGATGTATTTTAATTTCGAGTGGCGGATGAAAAATCTTCCACACATCGGAGCGACGCCGTATTTGAAAGCAGCAAAAGATTTACTCGATAGAATTCGTTACGTCGGTGAAGATCAAGGCACGTATCGAGAATTCCGAGATCGCGCGACGACGACAGAGCTGTACACGGATGTGTGTTTACACCTCGCCGACGTGATGGAAAATCACCAATCTAAAGAGGCTGCGTTTGCCATCGACCGCGATGACGACCCAGCGAGCCTGGAGAAGATGCAAACCACGTTATCGGTCGTCGCCCATGGCTATCGCATCATAGCGAACGATATCGCCCTCGATAAGCTCAAGGGGCGGTCAATTTTTGACGCCGAGTGCCCAATGTGCGCGCGGCGCGTCGGCGGCTTATCCATGGACGATGAACCCGTGACGTATTGCCACATCGAGTGTCCGCGGCGACATCAGATGCACACCGCGTGCTATAACTCTCTAGGCCGTATCATCAACGATGGCCACATGGCGAGAAAATATTCCCCCGACGAGTTCCCCGACGAGGACGACATCCATCGGGACGCCGCGCGCGACCCAAACGCCGCCGACGACTTTGCTGCCGCGCCCAGCTCGGCGTTCGGCGATCGCGCCAAACCGCCGCCTTTCTCAGACGTCTACTCGCATTGCATCGCGTGCTGCTGTCTCGACGACACCAGTGACGACGACACCGAGAGCGAGACCGACGAACCCGCCCGCCAAAGATGTGCCGCGCGCGCCCGACGCGCCGCCATCATCGCCCGCGCCTCACCGCCAATCACGATCACTGACGACGACGCCCAGTGATTCTATTCAAATCACATCCATCCATCCATCCATCCATCCATCCATCCATCCATCCACCCACCCACCACGCGCGACACATAGCCATGTCATAGCCACGTACTAGAACGCCAAACACCAAACGCGGCATACAGTCACCGCGTGGCTGACTCATCATCACCGTCTCTTCGCACTCGACGCCGCAGTGCGCGACGCGACGACGGTTCGCGCGACGCCACGCGCGCGGCACATCGACCACGACGCCGCGCATCAAAATCTCACGCCAACGCCATCGTCCGACGGGTCTCGCGTCGCGCGCGCCGAACGTCCCAGCATCGCATTCGCGCCGCAGCAGGGCACGCGACGGCATAAAGCCACGGGGGGGGATTGATTCATTGTTTGAATTTGCGATTCGCGACGACGTGCGCGACGTGCGCGAGTGCGCGTGTTGGCGCGTGACGTGTGCGGGGAAAAGTTTTGCGCGTCTCGGTGGCGCGTCGAACGTCGGACGTCGTCGATCGAGCGGTCGTCGAGACGGACGGCGTCGGCACACGTCGCGCGCCTGTGGGAACCTTTGCTTTGATTCGGGGTGAAAAAATCTCGAGACGACGCGTGTGGAGAGGGGTTTGACTTTTGGACGGGTCATGGCGTCGTTGTTTTCGTCTCGCGACGACGGGCGTGGGGTCCCGAACGTCGATCGCGGGACACAGACGGGGAGTATGCATGTGAATGGTGCGTCGAATGATTTATCAGCGATGTTTGAACTCGCGGCTGGGTTGCCGTTTGGCGCAAAGGAGGCGCTCGGGGAGCACTTTAAGCTCGTCGCCGACGTCTGGCCGGTGGTGTTTGCGACGGTGGTTGGAGTGTGTTACGTCGCGTATCATCCACGAAGCGTGGCACTTTTGCGGAATTTTAGAATGTCTATGATACAGAGCACGCAACCGTTCGCGCGGTGGACGTGGGTTGCCGTGAGCACGTTGGTCACGACGCGGTCGTTGGTGCTTTGGTTGGCGTCGAGGAGCGTCGTGGTGCAGCGCATTGTTGAAATCACCGGAGTCGCGGTGGCGCTTGACGTGCAGCGCGGACGTCGACGACGGCGTGATGAAGATAAAAGTTCGAAGCGCTGTCATCAGGAAAAGTATGCCGAGTTGGGGAACGAGCCGACGACGTTTCCGAGCGGCGTGACGGATGTCGTGCAGCGAGAAGATTTCGAACGGTTCAAGGCGCGCGTCGCGTCGGTGCCGAACGCAACGCCGAGAGAAGAGTCTGGAGAGTGGCAGGAGATGATGGATAAAGAAGAAACATCGAGCGCGTGTCATTATAAGGCATGGCGGCACATTTTGCCTTACGGTGGCACCGAGTATCTCTCTAGAAGCGTCTTTCAAGGCGCGACCAAGGAGGAAATTTGTGACTTTTACAATTCGGATTCCACGCGAGACATTTGGGACAAACTTTTAAAGAAACAGTACGTCGTCGAGCGCGACGTGCGCACGGGTGCAGAAATTTGCTTTTGGGAGCGACAATTACCTGTGATTTCCAACCGCGATTACGTCTTTAGTCGACGTACGTGGAAGGATGGCGACTGCTACTACACTATTACAAGGGGCTTGAAACACCCCAAGCAAGGGGAGAATCCAAACGTTATCCGTGTCGACCCGTACTTTAGTGCATGGCGCATGCGAACGATTCCAGGAGATACCCCCGGTACGACCGCCGCAGAGTGCGTTTTGTTACACTTTGAAGAGCAAAAAGTACAACAAGACGTCGCGCGCATGGCGGTGCGACACGGCATGTGGGGCGTGGTGAAAAACTTGTGCAAAGGCTTTCGCGATTTCCAAAACACTCGTCAAGAGGAAGAAGCACTTCAAGACGCGGGTGGTGTCAAACGTAAGGATGTCAAGATTCGCGAATATGGCGCCCTTCCGCACGTGAAGAAGGCGATTGGGTTTGCATTTCCAGTCATTCTTGGCGTGTTGCTCGCGCAACAAGGCACGGGGAACATCTTTGACGTCTTTACGCACGTCAAACACGGAGTGGTTGTTTTACAACGGCGACGTCATGGTATGCGAGCGATTAGAGCTGTCAAAACTGCAGGAGTAGTCGCCGCTGCAGCGATTGCCGAGCGGGCAGTTGACGACTTGAACGCCGACGACGCCTCAACACATCAATGCCGCGACGAAGGCATCGACGTCGTGTGATACGATTGATGATGATTTTAGTATAACATAGAAAATGCGCGTTGCTTTAAAAACTAGCTTAACGTTGAATACATAACGACAACTGGTAATTTGACTACTACCGGTACCGGTACCGGTACACCTACAGCTATATGCTATGTGTTGGCGGCTGTCGCCGCCGTGGCGCGCCGCGACTCACCAACTCACCAACTCGCCCGCGGCGACAATCTACGAATATTCGCACTTCGACTCGACGATCGCCGCGAGTTCATCGAGTTCAGAGACAAGCGTCCCATCTTCACCCGCCGCGCGCGCGTCTCGACGCATCGCCTCGAGAACGTTCAAAAGTTTCGGCGCCGTGGTGAACACCACTTCGTTTTCTTCATCCCCGTCGACGTCGTCGCCGTCTTCAGGTGGTGTCAACGCATCATTCACCGCCGCCGCGCGCTCATCACCGCGAGGAATGGTTAATAAAACATCCACAATGCGCCGTTCGGGAGCGACGCGCATCAAACGCTCCATCTCGCCGGCGCCGACCGAAACCCTCCCCGCAATCTCTGTGATTGCGTTTTTCCTCGACTCTTCATTCAACGCGCCTTGCGCGAGCGCGTTTGACTCCCCAGTCGTGGCTAACGCCTTTGTAAGCTCGCCCCACCGCGCGCGCAACTCATTCTCCTGCGCAAGCGTCAACCCAGTCGTCGAAGAAGAAGAAGAAGAAGAAGAAGAAGAAGAAGAAGAAGAAGAAGAAGAAGAAGAAGAAGAAGAAGACATTGGCGACATCAAAGACGTCGCATCCGACGCCGCATCATCCGCACCCCCAGCCCCGAGCGCGCCCGCCCCCGACGTCGCCGCCAACCCTTCAGTAATCTCCTCCAACGTATACGACGCCATAGAAAACGCCGCGCCACACATCGCATCCAACGCCTCGGCTTCCCTCACCGCCCCTCGCGCCCGCAGCGCCTCCCCCCGCGCTTCGCACGCGCTGAAAAACGACAGCGTCAACGCCGTCCTCGACCGCCGCGCGATCGACGCAAACTCCACACTCGACGCGTCGTACGCCTCCTGCAGCGTCTTCAACAAAAGCATTTCATCATCATCCAACGACGACGACGACGACACGTCGGCGTCGGCGTCAGCGTCAGCAGCGGCGGCAGCGTCGTCCTGGTCACACCACGACGACGACGCATCATCACGACTCTCGTCACCGCCGTCACCCCTCGCCGTCGCGCCGACGACGCGCCGACGACGCGCGGCGCGCCAACCACCGTCCGCGTCATCCTCGCCGTCGCGCCGCGCGCGCCGACGACAACGCCGACGCCGACGCCGACGCCACGCGGCATCACCCCGCACGTCACACATCGCGTCACACCTCGTCGCCATTGACCCCACCCCGTCGTCGTCCTCCGCGTCGTCGTCCTCCGCGTCGTCGTCGTCGTCGTCGTCACCACGGTCACCGCGTGCCCCATCGCCACAGCCACGTCCTCAACCTCCACCTCGTCCGCACGTCGTCGTCGTCGTCGTTCAATGTCGTCAGCCGCGTTTGCCGTCGTCGTCGTCCTCAGCGCATCCTCCTCGTCGTCGTCTCTATCGTCGTCGTCGTCGTCGTGTAATGTCGCCACGTGTCCATCACGCCCATCACGCCCATCAGACCCATCACCCATCCGTCGAGCACGGACAACGGTAGAAGGTTTGTAATGT
>Ga0181559_10000748_pt1 | contig 30792 bp, 30 predicted proteins | sample 011ome_21_FD_133752 | JGI IMG/M metagenome (GOLD analysis project Ga0181559, IMG submission 133752) | Coastal salt marsh microbial communities from the Groves Creek Marsh, Skidaway Island, Georgia - 011508AT metaG (megahit assembly) | ecosystem: Environmental > Aquatic > Marine > Intertidal... | reverse complement strand
GGTTTTTCCTTGAGAGTAAAGGCAGGCGTACCTTCCGGTGGTGCTACGACAGAAGGCCTGACGACCATAAGGACGGCCATGCCCAGCATGGTGCTCAACAGAGCCGGTTTCAGCCAGGATACTGGTAAGTATGATGCCAGCAAAGAGCCGAACAGGGCACCAACCAGAGTCGGTATTAATGTGGGCACAATGGTGGAGGGAGCCAGTTTGCCTTTACTGTGAAAGCTTTTTGCCCCGGCTATGGATTGCAAAAAAATCCCGACGCGATTGGTAGCGTTGGCAATGTCCGCAGGCATGCCAAAGATCATGAACGCAGGCAGGGTTAGCATAGAACCACCGCCAGCTATGGTGTTGATAAAACCAGCCAGAAAACCGGCGGTAATTAACAGCGTAACGCTAAGAACTGAAACTTCAAATTCCATGGGTAATTCACTAAGCCTCTTTAACTTCAGACCCTGTGTTGACTGGCCCTGTTTTCAACAGGGGCGGAGCATGACTGAGGCTCTGGGTAAAGTCAATTTCGCGCAGCCTGTTAGTACGGTTCCGAGTAATGCTAGAATTGCCCGCTTATAAAGATACCTGAAGGAAGTCATTTTGGCTGAGCATCAAAAAAATAATATTGAAACCATAGAAAATCCCGGGCCCCTGCAAACCTATGAAGAAAATCTCGCCAGGGGAGAGTTCAGGATTCAGCAATGCAAGGATTGTGGGCAGCATGTTTTTTATCCCAGGCTTCTTTGCCATCACTGTGGCTCCAATGCGTTAAAGTGGGTGGCAGTTAGTGGCCGGGGAACTGTTTATTCCAGTTCCGTTGTGCGTCAGCGCCCCGAGAAGGGAGGCGATTACAATATTTCGCTGATTGATCTTGAGGAAGGGCCGCGCTTGATGAGCCGGGTTGTGGATGTCGATCCTGAGGAGGTGTCTATAGGCATGCAAGTCAGCGCTCACGTTGGCATGATCAATGATAAACCCGCTGTACTTTTTTATAACAAGGAACAGGGAGACAAGGAATGGTAATGTCACTTAGAGGTGAAACCGCTGTTGTTGGTGTCGGCCTGACTGAGTTTGGTGGCTTGCCTGGCCACACGCATATGGAAATCATGGCAAAAGCCATCGATAGAGCCATTACTGATGCCGGCATCCAGAAAGATGAAATAGATGGCATTTTCAGTGCCAATTTTGTTGAGATGCTGACCCCGCTGACTGTTGCCGAATACCTGGGTATTAATCCTACCTACATGGATGGCACCAACACGGGCGGTTCTGTTTTCGTTAATTCCATGCAGTCTGCTGCAGCGGCTCTGACTCTTGGCCTGTGTAATGTCGCCCTGATTTGCTATGGCAGCAATAGTGCCACGGGTCCCTTCACCCATCCCCCTGCCATGCATACCGTGGAAGATGTTTATCGACCACGTAATCCGATAACGCCCTATGCGTTGGCGGCGAATCGCCATATGCATGAATTTGGTACGACCAAAGAGCAGTTGGCCGAAGTGGCGGTTTCAGCCCGAGCCTGGGCGCAACTGAACCCGGCTGCGACCATGCGCGACCCTCTCACTATAGCAGACGTGGTAAATGCGCGCATGATAGTTGATCCGCTGGGGAAATTTGACTGCTGCCTGATCAGTGACGGTGGCGCCGCCATGATCATGGTGCGCAAAGACCGGGCACGGGATTTCCCGAAAAAGCCGGTTTATATGCTTGGCGTGGGCAGTCGTACGGATCATAATCTTATTTCCTGCATGCCTGACCTGACCACCACTGCGGCAAAAGAAGCCGCCGCGGCAGCTTTTTCTATGGCTGGAGTTACACCAGCCGATATTGATGTTGTCGAGTTGTACGACGCCTTTACCATCAATACAATTTTATTCCTGGAAGACATGGGGTTTTGCAAAAAAGGCGAAGGCGGGGCTTTTGTTTCCAATGGCAATATCGCGCCTGGCGGTATGCTGCCAGTAAATACCAACGGTGGTGGCTTGAGCTGCGTGCATCCGGGCATGTATGGTATGTTCCTGATGATCGAGGCGGTACAACAGTTGCGCGGTGAGTGTGGTGAGCGTCAGGTAGACAATGCTGAACTGGCTGCCTGTAATGGTAGCGGCGGTTTTCTGGCGAGCCAGGTCACTGCAATTTTCGGTACTCAAGATACGCTGTAAGCAGAGAGCTTACAGTACACGCAGCTTAGCTGACTTAAATCAAAACGCTAATCTTTATATCCCTTAGTATGCGCATTGGCAAGGTAACCAAAGTGGTTGTCTGTTATTCGTTTTTTTAATTTTAGAGGTAATAATTGTGAAAAGGAACTGGAGTGTTTTTTCTGTAGTACTTTTACTGGCGCTCTTAAGTGGCTGTCGTACCTATCCTGATGAGGTGGGAAGTTTCCGATTTCCTATTCTCAGTGGGGATATTCAAAGAGGCCAGCAGGCATTTCTGAGACTTGAGTGTAACCAGTGTCATGAGGTGAACGGAGTCGATCTGCCAGCTTTCTCCGGTCCCAGACCAGTCACTGTCGAGCTGGGTGGTGAGCTCTACTTTGCCAAAACCTATGGCGATCTGGCGACCTCCATTATCAACCCTGATCATGTGATTTCAGAAAGATACCTGGAGCAGTTGCCGCGGGAAGTACGCAGGCGTACGACCAGTTCTCCCATGTATCTGAAAGAAGACATGCTGGTGACAGAACTGATAGATATTGTGGCGTTTCTGAATTCCCGCTACAGCCTGTTGCCGGGATATACTGAGTATTACTACTAGCTTTTACTACCAGCCTGACTGCTGGTAGTTAGTTACAAGTTTCAAGTTTCAAGAGGCAAGCAACCCTCTCTCAGGCTCAAATGGTTTTCTGTAGGTCGGATATGGACCGCAGGGACGCCATCCGACAAGGCGATCATTGATCGCCTTTTTTGCCACTTGCGACTAGAACCCTTTTCCCCAGCCATTCAGGAAGAAATTCTCGGCCAATGGATTACGTTGTCTTGGCGCCAGTTCCCGTGCCTTGAATTGCTCGGGGATATCTTCTTCCGCACATTGATAACCAATCGTCATCATGGCTTTTGGCGGATAGCGATCTGGAATGCCAAATGTTTCTCTTGCAGACTCCGGACTAAAGCCCGCCATCTGGTGGGTCATCAATCCCAATGCACTGGCCTGCAAACAAATGCTCAGTGCTGCGGCACCGGTATCATATTCACCCCAGGCATTATCCTTGTCATTTTTTGAAAATTTCGTATCTGCACAAATGATCGCCAGCACCGGGGCATGTTGACACCAGGGCTGATTGCCTTCACCAAGGCAGGAAAAGGCTTTTTGCCAGGCTTCAGGGTCTCCCGCTTTACTGCAAAAAATTACCCGCCAGGGCTGGTCGCCAAAGCAGGACGGCGCCCAGCGTGCTGCCTCCGCCATGGCGCGTAGATCTTCATCTTTCACTGTTTGCCGGGGGTTATAGGACACGCCGCTCCAGCGGCTGGTAATCAACTCATGGACGGGAGCAGAGACATCGATTTCTTTTTTAATCATGTTGTTTCCTTAAAGCTGTTTATTCAGATGTTTTATTCGTTATTAAAAAATACTTTTTCTACGCTAGGTGGCTCCTGATCAGCAAAATGGGGATAAACCACATACATGTTATCTCCCACTCTTGCTACCGTAGAAGCGGCGCCCTGAGGCGCGGTGGCCACTAATTGCGCTGAAGCCCAATTATCGCGGCTTTCCAGCATCACAGTACGTCCGGTGCTGGTCATCACCAGATTACCTTTTGAGTCCCAGACCATGCCATCAATGCCCGGGAGCTTTTCAGGTAAGCCAACAATGGAGAAGTTTTCCGGATTACGAGTGTCAGCTTTATACAATACGCCAGTGCCCGACCCGGCGATTAACAGATAGCCATCGGGGTGACTGATGATGCCGTTAATAGACTGGCTTTCAGGAAATTGATCGCGGCGCACAAAAATGGAAGCATTGCCTTGAGTGTCAATTTTGTAGACCACCACGGCAAAGGAATCTGTCACATAAATATTCCCGGTGATATCGGCCACCAGGTCATTGGGGAAAAAACGCGTATCCTGCGGGGCGTCAAGGTAGGCTTCATCAAGGGAAACCAGGGCAAGTCGTGCACCAGTCGTAAGGTCAAATATTCCAGCCTGGGCAAAGCCATTGGTCTGTCCGGCAAAGACACCCGGATCGGCAATAGCGGCAAGAATTCTCTGACGATCTTCTTCAACTTCAATACCGATGATGGCATTTACCGCCGGGTCATCAACCACCGTGGTCAACTCGCCATTGGCAGCCAGAGCAAACACCTTGCCTTCAATAAAAGAGCCCAGCAGGAAGCGTTGATTGAGATGGTCATATTCAATGCCTTCCGGGGTGAAACCGCCCCGTTCCACGGTAATAATATCGGGGTAATCGGGGGGCATATTTGCCGATCTAACCTGGCTTGTACTAGTGCAGGCCCCAAGAACCAGACAGGCGAAAGGTAGAAAAAAATATCTCAGGCAGAGCATCTTGTACTCCAATGTGATTAAGGTTGAATAATAACCAGATAAGCCATGTTATATCAGGGCACCTTTATTTTAGAAGTCCTGAAATTCCGGTGAAAATGTACCGAATTATGCTTGAAATAGGTCAAAACAGTCCTATATTTGATAGAGTTATAATAAAAATTTAATTGAGTCGTTAAATTTATTGAAAAACAGAGTTTTTTTAATCGTTCCGAATATTTTCAGTTATTGGCTGTCTAATCTGTAAGATGGTAGAATCCGCCGGCTACGGCGTTACGTAGGGTAATTATGAACGCTAAAGTAAACACCGCTATTGAGCATAATGATCAGAGCAATGATGATTATGACGAAAATGATAGAGAGAATAATAAAGGTCTGATGACTCTGGAAACCAAAAGTAAAGAGCTGCAGCTTATTGACACAATGGTGCCAGGGCGTGATTTAAACGCCTATATCACCGCGGTCAATGGCATTGCTATCCTCAGTGCCGAAGAAGAGCTGGAACTTGCCAACCAGTATTACTATGAGGATAACCTTGACGCGGCGCGTAAGTTAGTTCTTGCTCACCTGCGTTTTGTTGTGCACATGGCTAAAAGCTATTCGGGTTATGGTCTGTCTGAGGCGGATTTGATCCAGGAAGGTAATGTGGGCCTCATGAAAGCAGTAAAACGCTTTAATCCTGAAGTAGGTGTCCGTCTGGTGTCCTTTGCTGTCCACTGGATCAAGGCAGAGATGCATGAATTCATTCTACGTAACTGGCGTATTGTGAAAGTGGCCACCACCAAGGCTCAGCGCAAATTATTTTTTAACCTGCGCGGCTCCAAGAAGCGCCTTGGCTGGTTAAGCCAGGCTGAGGCTGAGGCAGTGGCTAACGATCTGGGCGTACCGCCTGAAACGGTTATGCAGATGGAAGGCCGGATGGGAGCCTATGATGCTTCTTTTGATGGTGCTGCAGATGCAGATGATGATGAAGCCTATCAGGCTCCAGCACATTATCTTGAAGATACCCGGTTTGATCCGGCACGTTCAGTTGAAGATTCAGATTATGAAAAAACTTCTACGGACGGTCTTTATGTGGCGCTGGAAAATCTTGATGACAGAAGCAGGGACATCCTGAATCGTCGCTGGCTCAGCGATGACAAAGTCACCCTCCATGATCTTGCCGCAGAGTATGGTATTTCGGCTGAGCGTATTCGTCAGCTGGAAAAAAATGCCATGAACAAGGTCAAGGCAATTCTTGAGGCCTGATAAATTACAGAGAATACAAAAAGTAAAACAGTAAAAACACTAAACAAAGACATTCCAGAAAAGCCGCCGCTCAGGCGGCTTTTTTTTACCTGTTTTATCCCTTTATATCAGTAAATGAATAATCATTGTTGAAAATGAAATATGCATTAATAATCACGGCACTTAATGGCTTTCTGGTAGTTATGCTGGGAGCCTTTGGTGCCCATGCTCTGGAAGCCATGCTCAGTCAACAGCAACTGGAAACCTGGGATACGGCGGTTCAATATCATATGTTCCATACTGCGGCCCTGTTCGGAACGGCGTTGCTATCACAGAATCAGCCATCCAATCTTCTTGTCAGGCGCGCCACGAATCTGTTTCTGTGGGGCATCATGATTTTTTCCGGCAGTCTCTATACCCTGGCTCTCACAGGCATCAGCATGCTTGGAATGATCACGCCCATTGGCGGCGTGATGTTTCTGGGTGGCTGGGCTTGCCTTTTATATGCTGCAATCAAAGGTGAAAAACGTGGTTGATTCGGTGAGTGACAAGCATCGTCCTGTGCGAAGTTATGTGGTCCGGGGAGGCCGGCTTACGCATTCCCAGCAGGAGGCCTTTGAAAACCTGTGGCCAGATTACGGTATTGATCAGGAACAGGGATTAATTGATAGGCAGGCCGTATTTGGTCGTGAAGCCGAGCTTGTGTTTGAGATTGGCTTTGGTATGGGGGATTCCCTGGCAGAAATGGCCAGTCAGCACCCGGAACGCGACTACATTGGTGTGGATGTGCATCCGCCAGGCATAGGCACAATTCTGCGTGATATCAAGGGAAGAGAGCTACAGAATCTGCGCGTCATGCAAGGCGATGCTACGATCATTCTGGAAAAGTGTTTTGCTGATAATTCTCTGGACAGGATTCAAATTTACTTTCCGGATCCCTGGCATAAAAAGCGACACAACAAACGTCGCCTGATTCAGCCTGCTTTTGTGGAAGCGCTGGCCGGCAAGTTGGCTAAAGGAGGCGTCCTGCACCTGGCCACTGACTGGGAAAATTATGCGCAGCAAATGATGGAAGTAATGTCCGCTTCGCCCAGCTATTCGAATGTTTCAGGGGAAGGAAACTTTTCAGGACCGGAAGAGCGGGTAGAAACAAAGTTCGAACGCCGGGGACGCAGATTGGGACATGGGGTCTGGGATCTTCTGTTTATTAAAAAATAGCCCTGAAAACTTGCTGGCCAATTGTTACTGACGGCTCCAGAAGCGATGACCGTTTTCGGCAAGCCAGTTGCGAAACTCCTGAAACTTCGGGCATACACTTTCTACCGTTGCCCAGAATCTTTTTGAATGATCCATGTGCCGTAAATGGCTGCATTCATGCACAATCAGATAATTGATGACTTCTTTTGGCGCCATCATGGCAAGCCAGTTGTACTGAATGGTGCCATTCTGACAGCAGTGTCCCCACTTTGATTTTGTCTTTCGAAATACAACCTTTTTTAGTTTATGCTCAACCCCCAGTTGTGCGGCGACTTTCCAGGACTCGCCTGTCATATATTCATGGGCCTTATCCTTTAACCAGTTGTTAAATAGCTGCTCAAGTCTTTCAGGCGTATTTTTGCGGGAATAGATAAACAGGAAGTCACGGGTAACCCTGACCTCCTGACTGTCGCTGATCAGGACAACAATAGTTCGCGGTCTGCCCAGATAGGTCACTTCGCGGCCTTCAGCAATAATCAGGCGCTGGCGGAAATGCCGTTTTTGTCGTTCAAGTTCCTCAAGAATCCAGTTTCTTTTCTCAAAAATAAACTCATGAATCCACTTGGTGGGGGCATTTCTGGGGCATCTCACCTCAACTTTCCCACTTTTTACATAAATTACCAAAGATTTACGCTTTGAACGAATAATTTCAAAATTAAATGGAAAAGTGGAGTTTAGATTGCAAATATCACGCATTTTTTAAAGATTTGACCAGTTCTCTGCTGCCACAAACCTCAATCTCAAGGGCCAATTGCAGTAATTTTCCAATTTCACCTTCAGGGAATCCTTTCCTCTGAAACCAGAGCAAATAGGCTTCAGGAAGATCGATAATCATTTTGCCCTGATACTTGCCAAACGGCATCGGGGTCCTGAGAAGTTTGAGTAAGAAATATTTGTCGGCTACGGCGTCTTCCATGCTTGTTAAACGTTATTTTGATTGAAGGTGAAAATAACGTTTTCCTTGTTCATTTGCTTATTGGATAAGGCATGAAAAGCACAATGACTTCTTAACCGGGTCTGGCCGGCTAAAAAAATTGCCTGGAGACTTGATTGTGTCAATCCAGTCTGCTTTCCCATGGTCTTTTCCTGAAAATATTAACTGGCTTGTCCTGAATGGTACTTTCACTTACTTGCTGGGAATAGTATTCGAAAGCGAATTGTGGCTCAATAAAATGAGCTCATATGGAGAGACTTTTTTGAAAAATATTTCTTACTTTAGCAGGCAGCGAAAAGATTTTGCCGAGGAGGCAAGGCTGGCGTTATTCCCGTGAATGGTAAAAACAACAAATTCCAACCAGGGCCACTACATGATTTGTAGTGGCTCTGGTTGTTTCTTGGGGAGCCCTGTTGTTTTATGCAGCTTTTTCCCGACGTGTTCGCAGGATCTGACTGACAGCATTAAGCAGGGCATTCACAGAAGAGGTAACAATATCTTCGTCAATAGCTATGCCGGTAAAGCGCTTACCTTCATATTTAACCTGAAGATAGGTTACTGCATCGGCATTGGCACTCTGACTCATGGCATGTTCACCGTATTCAAGAATTTGCAGCTTAAGGGCGAAAGTGCGTTCCATGGCATCCATAAACGCTTCCAGCATGCCGGCACCTGCGCCTTTTACTTCAAAAGGCTGGCCATCAAGCTCTATGACACCCGAGATGGTTTCATGCTCTGCTTTTTCAATGGAAAAGCTCTTCAGTAACAACGGCGAGGGCAGATCAAGATATTGTTTCTGGAATAACTCCCAGATCTGGTCTGGCGAAATTTCCTGGCCGGATTCCTCGGCGGCTTTCTGAACCACGCGGCTGAATTCAATCTGCAACCAGCGCGGTAACTGGAAGCCATATTTGGATTCCATCACATAGGCGACACCGCCTTTGCCTGACTGGCTGTTAACCCGAATAACATCCTGATAAGTCTGCCCTACATCTCGCGGGTCAATCGGTAAATAGGCAATATCCCAGGTGTCTCCTTCCTTGTAGAGATTCAGGCATTTTTTAATGGCGTCCTGATGGCTGCCGGAAAATGCAGTAAAGACAAGGCTGCCCGCATAGGGGTGGCGGGGATGAACATCAATCTGGGTGCATTCCTTCACCACGGCATTGATGTGATCCATATCGCTGAAGTCCAGCTTTGGATCTATGCCCTGGCTGTACATATTCATACCCATAACCATGATATCCAGATTGCCGGTACGTTCGCCATTGCCCATCAACGTGCCTTCCACGCGGTCGGCGCCTGCCATCAAGCCAAGCTCTGAGGCAGCGACAGCGCAGCCGCGGTCATTGTGGGTGTGCAAGCTCAGAATAATGGCATCGCGTTTTTTTACGTGGCGGCTAAACCACTCGATCTGATCGGCATAGACATTGGGTGTGGACATTTCAACAGTGGAAGGTAAATTGATAATCACCTTGCGCTGCTCGGTGGGCTGCCAGACGTCGTTGACGGCGTCGCAAACCTCCACGGCAAATTCCATTTCCGTCCCGGTAAAGCTTTCTGGCGAATACTGAAAATACCAGTCGGTTTCAGGCGCCTGTTGTGCGCACTCGAGAACACTCTTTGCACCATTCACCGCAATATCAATAATGCCGGCCTTATCCATTTTGAAAACATGGTCACGCTGGATAATGGAGGTCGAATTGTACATATGAATGATAGCCTGCCTGGCCCCCTTGAGCGCTTCAAAGGTACGCTGGATCAATTGGGGTCTGGCCTGAGTCAGAACCTGAATGGTGACATCATCCGGAATTTTGTTTTCCTCGATGAGCCAGCGCACGAAATCGTAGTCCGGTTGCGAGGCTGCTGGAAATCCAATTTCGATCTCCTTGAAGCCAACCTCCAGCAGCAAGGCATACATTTTGCGTTTCTGTGAGACTGACATGGGCTCGATCAGAGCCTGATTGCCATCGCGCAGATCCACGCTACACCAGGTCGGTGCGCGTGTGATTACCTTGTCCGGCCAGGTGCGGTCGGGCAGGGCAACGGGAGGAAATGCCTTGTATTTGCTGTAGTCGTAATTTTTCACCTTTTACCTCGTTACCTTTTTATGAAACAGCCTGGAGTTGTGTCTGAAGTACCCGGGCGCGCGGGCCTGACTTCAGCTTCTTTTGCTAAGGTGGCGTAGTGTACAGGAATTTTTGTGAATAATTATTGCGAATATCGCAAAAATATTTTAAAAAATAGAATATAAATTTAAATAAAATAGAAAAAGTAGAATATAATGCCAATTATTCAATTAATGCTGATATTGGGCGGTGGTGATTATGCAGCTCGATCGTACCGACAAGCGGATTCTTCGTGAACTGCAGTGCAATGGCAGGATGAGCAATCAGGAGCTGGCCGAGAAGGTAGGACTTTCGCCTTCACCCTGTCTGCGGCGGGTAAAGCAGCTGGAGGATGAAGGCATTATCAAAGGTTATGTTGCTCTGGTGAATCCGGCCATGCTGGGCTTGAAAATGATGGCGCTAATACAGATCAGAATGGACCGCCATACACCGGAGCGCTTTGAGGAGTTTGAAAAAACGATCAGGGAATATTCCCAGGTGATGGAGTGCATTCTGATTACCGGCCAGACCGCAGACTACCAGGTCAAGGTGATTGTGGAAGATATGGAGCAGTATCAGGATTTCCTTTTAAACAAGATTACGCCCTTACCCGGAGTATCTGATGTGCATTCCAGTTTTATTCTGCGCCAGGTGGTCTCCAGCACAGCCTTGCCTATTGAGCTCTCTGCTTGACAGTTAAGCTATACTTTCATGGCAGCATGACGACCTGACTTCCTTGCTGTAAAATTTATCACCCGACGCAATCTGCAGGTATCTGACGTGGCCAGTATTTTTACTAAAGTAATAAACCGGGAGATCCCCGGGCATTTTGTCTGGGAAGATGATCTTTGTATTTCCATTATGACGATTCAGCCAATTCGCAAAGGGCATCTTCTGGTTATTCCAAAAGCGGAAGTCAATCACTGGGATGATGTGCCCCAGGCAACAGCCACTCATCTAATGACGGTATGCCAGATAATTGCCAAGGCAATAAAAGCGGTTATTCCCTGCAGCCGGATTGGTGTTTCCATTGTCGGTCTGGAAGTACCCCATACCCATATTCACCTTATTCCCATCGATACCATTGGCGACCTGGATTTCAAAAATGCCAGGGAAATGTCAGAGGATTTGCTGGCTGCAACGGCGGCAATTATTCGCGAAGTGCTGGTTGCCGGGGGGCATCAGGAAGCCAACATCAGCGCTTCCTGAGAAATGTCGCCGCCTTGAACAGGAAAACATGATACTTGTCTGACAGAGATACATTATTTGCCAGTGGCTTGCCTAACGAATATTTTGTGTTCGACGAAAAGGTAGCCGCGGTTTTCCCTGATATGATCAACCGCTCTGTTCCGGGTTACGCTACCATCATTGCCATGATTGGTACGCTGTCTGCCCAATACGCGCGGGCTGATAGCGTTTGCTATGATCTGGGCTGTTCTCTTGGGGCAGCAAGCCTGTCCATGCGCCATAATATCAGGGCTGAAGGTTGCTCTATCGTTGCGGTTGATAATTCGTCCGCCATGGTGGAGGGTTGCCGGCAGGCAATAGAACGCGACAGTGCACAACTCCCTGTGGATGTGCGCTGCGAAGATATCCTCGACACAGCGCTCAGTAATGCCTCTATGGTGGTGATGAATTTCACGCTGCAATTTGTAAAGCCCGAGGCGCGCGATGCGTTGCTGTTCCGAATATACGAGGGCTTATTGCCCGGTGGCATGTTGATCCTGTCGGAAAAAATACTTTTTGAAGACTCAGACCTGAATGATCTTTTTATTAAAATGTATCATCGTTTTAAAGAGCAGCAAGGCTATTCCAAACTTGAGATTAGCCGAAAACGTGCCGCTCTTGAGAAAGTTCTGATTCCGGAAGCCATTGCAGATCATGAGAGGCGTCTCAAGAATGCAGGCTTTGAGACATTTGATGTCTGGTTTCAGTGCTTTAACTTTGCCTCCATTGTCGCAGTAAAGTCCCATTAATTTATAGTTGCCTTAAAACTACAGCGGATACTCCATTGCCTGAACCTATTGAAAATCTGGTGAATTATTCAGAACTGATTACCTTTCTTGAAGATACCCGATTCTCACCCATCATTGAAAAACTTCCAAAGAATTTTCTGACAGCATTCAATCATGGCGATTTTGCTGGTTGGGTTGAGGCGCTTGGGGAATTACCTGACATAGAACCGGATTCATCGGATTTAAAGAACCGTGTTCGAATTGGCTCAGTTGCCCAGTGTGATGATAGTCAGCGACAGCAATTAAAAGAGACGCTTCTGAAGATTCACCCCTGGCGCAAAGGGCCGTTTGAACTGTTCGGCCTTCAGATGGACACGGAGTGGCATTCGGACTGGAAATGGGACAGATTAAAAGGGCACATTTCTCCATTGGCAAATCGGAATGTGCTGGATGTGGGTTGCGGCAATGGCTATCACTGCTGGCGCATGGCAGGGGAAGGCGCCCGCTTTGTTCTCGGTGTCGACTCCCACTTGCTGTTTACCATGCAATATTGGGCTATTCGGCAATTCCTGAAAATCCCTCCTGTGTTTGTGGTTCCGCTGGCGTTGGAAGATTTGCCGGCAGGGTTAAAAGCCTTCGACAGTGTTTTTTCCATGGGAGTACTTTATCATCGTCGTTCACCATTTGATCATCTCTATGGTTTGAAGGATTGTTTACGTTCGGGGGGGGAGCTGGTACTGGAAACCCTGGTGATTGAAGGGGTGAAAGGGATGACCCTGCTGCCTCAGGGACGTTATGCCCGAATGCCCAATGTCTGGTTCCTGCCCACCTGTGACACCTTGCACGAGTGGCTGGAAAAAGCGGGGTTTCAAAATATCAGACTGGTGAATGTCAGTAAAACATCCATCGAAGAACAGCGCACCACAGAATGGATGACTTTTGAATCATTGCCGCAAGCGCTCGATAGGAATAACCCGGCAATGACTATTGAGGGCTATCCGGCACCAATGCGAGCGGTGTTTGTCGCTCAAAAGCCATAAAAGGCCAATTATTGCTTTAGTATTAAGCCAACTTCCTCTACAATTTTGCATTTTTCTTGCACAGTTTATCCATAATTAATCTCAGTGCACATCATCAAACTATGGGAAAAGTTTTCTTATAGCGCTTTATATGAAGCATATATAGCAATCATCAGCCAATACGAGACAGTGTTGATTGGTGGCTAAAAAAAGAATTAAGGACACTAGTAAAGCTTATGGCCAGACCATTACGTATCGAATATCCCAATGCTTATTATCATGTCACCAACCGCGGTGAGGAGGGGGGACCAGTTTTTCCCGGACCTAAATATTTTCAGGCATTCCTGGATTGTATTGTCGAAGCTGGCCAACGCTTCAATGTTGATATTGTTTGTTATTGCCTGCTCAGGAATGAATACAATCTGGTCATAAAAACGCCGGAGGGGAATCTCAGCCGTTTTATGCGCCAGGTTGATGGGCTATACACGCAGCATTACCAGAAACTGAAAAAAGAAGGTGGTTCAGTTTTTAAAACTCGTTATAAATCTGTCCTGCTGCAGCCTGAAAAGTACTTGCTGGGTGTGTCGCGCTATATTCATAACCTCCCCAGGAAAAATAAAACCAGACCTGAAACCTGGTTATGGTCATCCCTTGGCGCCTTTACCAACAAGGTAAAAGCACCGGTCTGGCTAAATCGGGGGGAAGTGCTTTCCCTGATGAGCTCCGGGGCGCGACTGAATGCACGTCACGGTGTTTATGTGGCCCAGGATGTGGATGCAGAACTGACGCATTTTTATGGCAAGAAAAATTTACTTTCGATTCTTGGTGATGAGCAGTTCAAAAAACGTGCACAGGCTAAACTTGTTCCGGGAGGAGTGAGAGGCAGGTCCAAGGGTCCACAGGCAAGATTGCGTCCTTCGATAAAAAAGGTCGTTACTGCGGTTGCTGCACAGTTTAAAGTCAGTGAAAAAAGTATCTACCAGGCAGCCCGTGGTCCTGGCTCCAGGAATCTGCCGCGCTGGACTGCCATGTATCTGTGTCAGGAAATTGCGGGAGTTACCTTGCAGGATATTGCGCAACGTTTCGGCTTGAAACGCTATGGCACCGTCTCGACAACCATCGGAAAGCTTAAGCAGGAATTTATAGAATCCCCCAAAAGTTATACAGCAGTTAAAAAGTTGCGCAGGCAACTGTCTCCCTGAATCTCACTGTCTAATTAACGCTTGTTTTTACTATGATGGGCTTTACACTCCGGTGTAAAGTCCATAACTGCCCTTATACCGGCGTTTACTGAAGATGAGCGTGGCCAAAGAAAGCAAAAAGTATGATCGTCCCCTGGAACTCGGGTCATTTTTACGTGAACTGGAAAAAGCCGGACGTATCAACAAGGATCAACTTGATGATGTGGCTTCACGCCGTCGTACCAGCGCACAACAGAAAGCTCACCTGCTTCTTTTTATTGCTGAGCAGAACCTTGATGACCAGAAAAATCCTGGGCAAAAACTCAATCTGGAATCACTGACACGATTCCTCGCAGAGTGGTCCAATCAGGATTATTACCATATAGATCCTCTCAGTATTGATGCGTCAAAGGTTACCCAGGCAATGTCCTATGCCTTCACCCAACGCCACAAAATCATGGCGGTGGCTATAACTGCCAACGAAATTGTAATCGCCAGTGCCGAGCCACTTGTCTGCTCCTGGGAAGAAGATCTTATTCATGTATTGAAAAAACCCATCAAGCGGGTTGTTGCCAATCCACTTGAATTACAGCGGATGACAGAAGAGCTTTACCGCCTGGCAGCCTCCATTGATATGGCCACTACCGGCAGCAGTTCATCCAGTGCTGGTATTACCAATCTTGAGCAGATGCTGGAACTTGGCACACTCAAGGATCCTGAAGCCAATGATCAGCATGTGGTTCGAATTGTCGACTGGCTTCTGCAATATGCTTTCGAACAACGGGCAAGTGATATCCATATAGAACCGCGGCGGGAAGTGGGTAATGTCCGCTTCCGTATCGACGGTGTGCTGTATACGGTTTACCAGATTCCGATGCAGGTCATGAATGCAGTAACCAGTCGTTTGAAAATTCTGGGGCGCATGAATGTTGCTGAAAAACGCAAACCCCAGGATGGTCGCCTGAAAACCAAGAGTCCGGAAGGCAATGAAATTGAGTTGCGACTTTCCACTTTGCCCACTGCCTTTGGCGAAAAAATGGTGATGCGGATTTTTGATCCGGATGTCCTGTTACGCTCCTTTGCCGAGCTGGGATTTGATGATCAGGATCTGCAAAGCTGGCAGACCATGATTGCCAGAAAAAACGGCATCATCCTTATCACTGGACCAACCGGTAGCGGTAAAACCACAACGCTGTATTCCACACTTAAGACCCTGGCCACCAAGGAAGTCAATGTCTGCACCATAGAAGACCCTATTGAAATGGTTGAATCCAGCTTCAATCAAATGCAGGTACAGGAAAATATAGACCTGACCTTTGCCGGTGGCGTCAAGGCATTACTCAGGCAAGACCCTGACATTATTATGATCGGTGAGATCAGGGATCTGGACACAGCCCAGATGGCCATTCAGGCTGCCCTTACCGGTCATCTGGTTTTATCATCCCTGCATACTAATGATGCACCCACGGCCATTACCCGTTTGCTTGAACTGGGAGTGCCTTCCTATCTGGTCAGGGCAACCCTTGTCGGTGTGGTAGCACAACGCCTGGTTAGAACCTTGTGTCCCAATTGCAAGCAGCAGACGCAGGTCGATGCCGAAGTCTGGGATGTGCTGGTCAAGCCCTGGACCGTTCCCTTGCCGAAACAGGTTTATGAACCTGCAGGTTGTCAGGAGTGTCGGGAAACCGGTTTCAAGGGCAGACAGGGTATCTATGAAGTTATGCCGTTTTCCGAAGCATTACAGGAATATGCAGAAGACAAAGGTGATCTGCCAAGGCTCAGGCTGCATGCCTATAAGGAAGGTATGCGCAGTCTCAGGCTCAGTGGCGCTCTCAAGGTTGCTGCCGGACTGACAACCATTAACGAGGTTCTACGCGTTGCTCCGGAGAGTCGATAGACTTGATTACCAAATTGCCAATATGTGTTATGTCGATGCCTGGCGGAGATGCTTTTTGCGGTGCTGATTATAGTGAAACTGAAAACCGACATATTCAGGCAAGAGCATAGCAACACATGAAGATTCTGATTATCGGTCCTTCCTGGGTTGGCGACATGGTGATGGCGCAGAGTCTGTTTATCACGCTGAAACAGAATAACCCTGGCGCCGAGATTCATGTCCTTGCCCCGCACTGGTGTAAGGCTTTGCTTGACCATATGCCTCAAATCACTCGAGCCATTGAAATGACTATCGGCCACGGTGAGCTGGCGCTTGGAAAGCGCAGAACATTAGCCAGAACACTGAAGTCCGAGAGCTATGATCAGGCCATCGTGCTTCCCAATTCATTCAAGTCTGCACTGATTCCCTTGTTTGCCGGTATTTCGCTAAGAACAGGTTGGCGGGGTGAAGCACGAAGCTGGTTGCTAAATGATTGTCGGGTACTCAGTAAAGAATCCTATCCTCTGATGATAGAGCGTTTCATTGCCCTGGCTTACCCGGATAAAGCGCCCTTGCCGTCTCCCCTGCCGCGCCCCTGCCTGAATGTTAATGCAGGTTCTGTTGCACCGCTGTTGCGAAGACTGTCACTGGATACCCAAAAGCAGGTGCTGATTCTATGTCCCGGGGCAGAATTCGGTGAGTCAAAAAAATGGCCCGCATCAGGTTATGCTGCTGTCGCCAGCTACTGGTTATCCCAACAGGGTCAGGTCTGGATTATGGGATCGGCCAATGACAGCGCGGATGCGGAAAAAATTATCAGCGCTTTACCCCCGCAAGGCGTCAGAGATTGTGTTGACCTGACCGGTAAAACTTCCCTCGGGGAAGCCATTGACCTGATGTCCTGTGCCAGCCGGGTGATTAGCAATGACTCCGGTCTGATGCATATTGCTGCAGCACTGCAGCGGCCTCTGGTTGTCATTTACGGATCAACTTCCCCGAAATTCACGCCACCACTTGCAGATAAAGTAGGCATAGTATCCCTGGGGCTTGCGTGCAGTCCCTGTTTCAAGCGCACCTGCCCCCTGGGGCATACCAACTGTTTGAAATTACTTGAACCAGAACAAGTCATTCGCTCGTTACATGAGCTGGATTCCCAATGAAAGCCGCGCTGGTATTGTTTAACTGGTTTCCCCATGGCGGCCTGCAGCGTGATTGTTTAGCTATAGCCAATAGTCTGGTTAAAAAAGGGCTTGAAGTAGACGTCATTTGCATGAGTTGGGAAGGTAGTGTCCCTGAGAGAATCAACCGTGTGATTCCTTCCTTCGAAGTCAAAAACAAAGTGGCGGCAAGAAAAGCTTTTGCTGAATTTGTCTTACAGATGACTGCCGAAGAGAATTACGTGTTGGTGCTTGGCTTTAATCGTCTGCCTGGACTGGATTACTATTTTGCTGCAGATACCTGCTTTGCCTGGAAAGCCAGCCGGGAACGAAGCTGGTTATACCAACTGGCACCGCGAAGTCGCCAATACCTGGCGTTTGAAGAGGCGGTTTTTGGTCCGCAAAGCGATACCAAAATATTAATACTCTCCCCGGGTCAGAAAAAAGAATACCTGGCCTGTTATCCCAGGGCCGGGAATCGCATGATAAATATTCCTCCCGGTATCGAGAGAAATCGCATGGCTGGAGAAGATGCGGCAGAACTCAGACAATCGTTGCGCCATGAATTTGGCATTGGTGATGAGCAGTTGCTTGTCTTGCAGGTAGGATCAGGGTTTCCAATAAAAGGAGTTGAGCGTTCACTGGCGGCGCTGGCCTCTTTACCTAAAGCGCTAAAAGACAAGACAAGACTATTTATAATTGGCAGAGATAATTCGCAGAACTATGAAAAAATTGCTGCAAAAAAGGGTATAGCATCACAAGTCAGCTTTTTTAAAAGTCGTGATGATTTGCCGCGCTTTTATCAGGGCGCCGATATTCTGTTGCATCCTTCTGTAAAGGAAAGTGCAGGCATGGTTCTAATTGAGGCTATCGTCGCTGGTTTGCCAGTACTTACAACGGCCTCCTGTGGCTATGCTTTTCATGTCAGACAGGCACAGGCCGGCGTTGTCATTAGCGAACCATTCAGTCAGCAAACGTTAAATGAAACACTGCAAAAAATGCTGGAAAGTGATGATAAAAACCGCTGGCGCAACAATGGTATTACTTACGGACAACAAGAGAATCTTTATGACATGCCGGAAGCGGTAGCATCAATGCTGTTAAATGCGATCAGGGAGTCCAATGATGGCAACTGACGTCTTTATCAGAGAAGACTTGCAGCCATACCTGCCAAAGGAAAATATATTTGCGTTTATAGCCGGGTTGGACGGTGAAGAATTTCGTGCGCTGGAATCCCGGCGCACTATTGCGGTCGATCTGGGTGGCAAGCGTTACTTTGTCAAATATCATCGCGGTATCCCCAGTGCAGAGATTCTGAAAAATCTTTTGCAGTTGCGCCTGCCCGTGGTTAGCGCCCGCAATGAATGGCTTGCTCTTTCCCGTCTCAAGGCCCTGGGCATTAATGTGCCGCATATAGCTGCTTATGGCAGGCGTGGCCTGCTGCCACAGACATGTGAATCCTTTATTGTTACCGATGATGTTGGCACCCAGGAAAATCTTGAAGATCTTACTCGTGACTGGCATAGCAAGCCGCCAGTGTTTACTGACAAACTGTCCCTGATCAGGGAGGTAGCCGCTATCAGTCGTCGCATGCACAGCAATGGTATCTGTCATCGTGATTTCTATATCTGCCACTTCATGGTAAGCGGTAAAATTGCACAGGATAACGAAGCGGGAGGGGCACTTACGCTGATCGATTTGCATCGCGCCCTTGTTAAGCGAAATCTGGAGCGTCGCTGGGTGATTAAGGATATTGGCAGTTTGTATTTCTCGGCAATGGATATCGGCTTGACAGCGCGCGACCTGTTTCGATTTGTACGCTTGTACTCGGGCATGTCTGCGAAAAAAGCGTTAACCCTGGAGCGCGAATTCTGGGAGCAGGTGCACCAACGTGCGAAAAAACTGAAGAGCCGCCATCCCTGACAGGAGGCTTGCTTTTAATTATCCCTTTGAGCCCCTTAACGGGGATACACATAATTGGCAGTCTTTGTTCAGGGCAGCACCTGGTAGATAACAATGGCATCGTCGCGCTTGTTAGCAAATCTTGCTACTTCTTTTATGCCGGTCATAGTGCCGAGTACTTCTCTACTGCCAGTATCATCATGGGGCAACTCCAGCACGAGATAATCATTATCTGAGTAAACTAAAAGACTTTGGGCAGGATCGGTTTCGATAGCATCATAGTCGGCTACCAGACCACTAAAATAGGCCACGGCAAAACTGTTAGTCTGCATCTTGCTGCCCGGTGCAATATTTTCCCGAGCCCAGTCACCGGCTTGCCTGATATAGGTTTTTGAGTACCCAAAACTTACCAGGCTGTCTGCTGAAAAAAATATTACCAGAATGACGCAGACTATTTTAAAACGTCTGACACTTTTTTCCTGGATGGCATGCAGGTAGAGATTATCAATTAGCAGTGGTAACTGTGTTAGCAGTAACAGTGCTGCCAGAACCGCGTAGCGTGTTGTCATGAATTGCATGATAGAAACAAACGTCAGTAAGACCAGCAAGGCGCTGCACAGGAAAAATAACCAGGGCCATTTGTTTTCAGATGAAAGACTTATTCTGCCGCTTATCCAGCCATAAAAGAGCACTAGACAGACAAGTGGGCTAATAGTCATTATCAGAGTACTTGCTACTGTACAAACATAACCAAAAATAAGAACAAGCATCCCCCTGCCAGTGAAGTTTTCGACTTGTTCAGAAATATGTAAAGACAGGCCGGTGTTTTGTGCTGCGCCGGACAAGGTGTCCGGATATTCATTGAGCAGAGGCAAGTACCAGCGGTAAGTAAAATTGAATACTTCAAACAGGTTAATACCGGCCATTGCAAACACAAGCAATATGCTCACTGCACAAGTCAGCATAATAAATAACAGTGTGAGCAAGCGGGCAGTTTTGCTGTTTGTTGGGGTTACCCCGGGAACAAGAAGTGAAAATGGCGTGATTGCCAGCAGGATCAGGCCTTCCAGTCTGAATAAAATCGCCACAGACATGGTCAGTGTCCAGCCCCACGCATTGGCCAGATTACCGGTTTTTCCAAAACGTATAAATTGTGTGAGCGCACTCAGGCATAAAGCCCAATAGGCAAAATCTCGAATAAGGAAGTAGCGCATCTCATTAATGGTGGGATAACAAAGTATTACCGCGGCGGCAAAAACCTTTACTGAAGCACTCTGGCTATATTCCATAACCAGCGTAATAAAGGCATAGACCAGAACAGCCAGTGACAGCATATTGACTAGGTGGGCCGCATTCATCAGTCCTATTGGCAGCAGACTTTCCAGGCAGGCAATCAGTACTGAATACCAGTACCATCCATAGTTGACAAGAGTGGCGTTCAGACCCTGCCGGGAAAATAATTCTGCGGCCCGCAGATAACTGAAAGCATCATCGTTCGGGACCGGGGTGCTGGAAATAACAATAATGGAGAAGCAGCAGCTAAGGGCGATGCCAATCAGCCTGATATCAAAACGTTGGAATACCCTGGCCAGTGAATTCATAAAGTCAGCCTGCTTCGCTTACCTTGAGCCCAGCTGCTTTTGCATACTCGGAAAAGAATACATCGCCTTCGGATTTTTCCAGAGCGAGATTTTGCAGCAGATTAATAATCCCGATACGTCTTTTCTTAAGACTGACTGGTTTGTGTTCAAAAATAAAATCAGTGGGATCGAGAATGGCAAATGAATCTTCTGTGATAATAAAGTGATCAGGACCCGGGTTCTTGCAATAAAAGCCCTTGTTATGAAGTTTTGCCATAAATTTTGCCAGTTCCTGCAGGGGAACCAGCTTGCGGGGGAGCTGGCTAAGCATTGGTCCGGATGGTACAAAATAAGTGGCCGCAGACAGCTTCATCGCCGGTATTCGGAAAAAATTATCTATCGTTATAGCTTCAAATCCCTGCATGCGCAGGTTTTTCGCATGTCGATCAAATATTTTTGCCGGATGGGGAAGGTAAGAACGTTTATTGATGGTGCCGGGATATTGACGTAACCACAGACCACTGGGTAGCTTGTAATCATAGACCTCCTGCAATTCCGAAACCTTCTGCGCACCGGCAATAACCTTGGAATACTGCTTTTCGCTTAGACGATGATTGGGTGTGGCGATATCGATGTAAGGACTCATCGGTTTGCCACCGGGCTGGGTTTTAAAGCGTTTATGCATCCACAGGTATTGTGCAGGATAGTAGCGAATCGCTTTTTCCACCATGCTATTGATGATGCTGGCATCTCTTAGCGCATCATTCCCTGGAAAGCTGTCAGGAAAGCGGATGAACTCCATTTCATACTGAGCTGTTCGATCAATCCTGTGATGACGTACCAGGAAGGTCGGTGAATTATTCACTGAGGCGAAGCGACTGGCTGCAGTTATGGTGGCTGCCGGGTGGCCAAAGAAAGGCGCAAATACTGCATGCCTGGGACCATAATCCTGGTCCGGTGCATACCAGAGTGTTTTGCCCTGTTTCAGGTGGCGAAAAGCACCACGGATATCATTGCGGTCGAAGACGCCGTCACAATTGGATATTCTGCCACGCAACATGAAGGCATCGAATAAGGCATTTCTATGGGGGCGATAGGTCACGCCAAAGGAATGAAACAGGGACAACAGGATGGCGCCAAAATCCAGCGTGGAATAATGAGCCCCTATTAGCAGGATACCTTTGCCTTTTGCCTCGGCAGCTTTGAGCTTGTCCAGGCCAATCATTGTTACCTGGCTTTTGAAGCTGTTTTTATCACGCACCCAGCTGGAAATGGTTTCAATCAGGCCGATTCCATTTTCCTGAAAACTGTCTTGAACCAGCGCCTTTTGTTCAGATGCATTTAACTCAGGAAAACAAATGGCAATATTGATGGCTGTAATATAACGCCTCTCCCTGCCGAGCCAGTAAGTCAATTGCCCAAGGATTTCGCCAGCTTTTATACGCACGGGGAAAGGCATCCATGCCAGAATAAAGAGCAGGCCCAGGCCCAGCCAGGTAGGCCAGTACTTGATGCCAATAAAGCCGCGAAATGTAGGAGGTGTCTGCATAAATCACTTGAAAAAAAAATACCGAGGCATTGTATCAGAATCAGCAATTGGCAATGGCTATGATATGATTAGCGCCACTTTTTTACCGGGTTAATTGAAGAAAAAATGAAGCTCGAAATTCCCAAGTTTGATGCTGCACGTGTACTGGTGGTTGGTGATGTCATGCTCGACCGTTACTGGCATGGTGCTACCTCCAGAATTTCTCCGGAAGCGCCGGTGCCGGTTGTGAAAGTCGATAATGCAGAAGACAGTCCGGGCGGTGCAGGAAACGTGGCGCTTAACCTGGCGGCACTTGGCGCGGCGGCTACCCTGGTAGGCCTGGTGGGTCTCGATGAAGCCGGTACGGAGCTTGAAACACGACTGCGAGCGGCGGGTGTGCTTTGTGATTTCGAAAAGGTTGCTGACAAACCTACCATTACCAAGTTGCGAATAGTCAGTCGTCACCAGCAACTGATTCGACTGGATTTTGAAGAAGCTTTTGATATCAGCAGCGCGCAGGCGATTAATGCCAAAGTAAGCGACCTGCTCGATAGTACAGATGTGCTTATTGTTTCTGACTATAACAAAGGCGCATTGGCCTGTGTCAGTGCACTCATTACTCAAGCCAGGAAGCACGGTGTTCGTGTTCTGGTAGATCCGAAAGGAGAGGATTTCAGCAAGTACCGTGGCGCGACCTTGCTGACGCCCAATCTGCATGAATTTGAGCAGGTAATGGGTGCCTGTGAAAATGAAGAGGATCTGGTGACAAAAGGCCGACAGTTAATCAGGGAACTCGAACTGGAAGCATTGCTGGTCACCCGTGGTGAACATGGTATGAGCCTGATTCGTGCTGATGAAGCTGAGTTGCATATTCCGGCGCGTGCTCGGGATGTTTTTGATGTCACGGGTGCCGGCGATACCGTGATATCGGTTTTGGGAGCTGCCCTGGCAGCCGGGACCGGCTTGCCCGAAGCCGTGGCATTGGCGAATATAGCGGCAGGATTGGCCGTCACCCGTGTGGGTACTGTTGCCATCAGTGGGCCTGAATTGCGCAGGGAAGTACAGAGCGATGGAGGATCTGATCGTGGTGTCATGACCCGTGACCAGCTTGCTTTGGTGGTAGCGGATGCCCGGGCTCATGGCGAGAAGGTCGCCTTTACCAATGGCTGTTTCGATATTATTCATGCAGGACATGTTGGCTATTTACAGGATGCCCGCAAATGTGGCGATAGACTGATTGTTGCGATTAATGACGATGAGTCTGTCAGACGCTTAAAGGGAGAAGGGCGCCCAATTAATCCCGTAGACCGACGTATGGCCGTGGTATCGGGTCTGGAGTCTGTCGACTGGGTAGTCTCTTTTTCAGAAGATACGCCTGAAAACCTGTTAAAAGAAGTCAAGCCGGACTGTCTGGTAAAGGGTGGTGACTATGGTATCGAAGGGGTTGTAGGCGCAGAAATTGTTCAGCAATACGGTGGTGAGGTAAGAGTGCTGTCATTTTTGGACAACTGTTCTACATCGGCTATTGTAGAACAAATCAAGAACGATAAAAAATAATACTGTTACTGCAATTTTTCCGGGTTTCTCGCTAATTCCCTGACATCTTCTCCAGGGCGGCTTTGGCCAGTTTCAGATTTTCTTTCAGGTGAGCCGGGTTAATAGTACCCACAATCACCGAGCTGATTCCGTCACTGCCAAACAGCAAGGACATGCTGTCTTCAATAGAGCCTGCATGGCCACTCATCAGCCCTTTTTTAACCAGCACTCCTTTATTATTTTTACGGGCGTAATCAAGCACCGCCTGATCCTGTTGTTCCAGATTGTAGGTAATCATCACGATATCCAGCATGGAAGCTGCCAGTAATCCGCCACTGATGGTCTTGGTGGACATGCCAATCGCCCTGATCATTCCCTGTTGCTGGCACTGCCTGAGTGTTGCCACACAATCGGTGTTGTTAAGAATGTTTTCGTCATTGCCATCGGAGTGAATCAATACTATGTCGAGATAATCCGTATTGAGTCGCTTGAGGCTTCTTTCAATACTGGCGCGGGTATGACTACGACTGAAATTAAAAGAGGATTGCCCGTGTTCAAACTCCTCACCGGTTTTTGTGACGATTACCCAGTCTTTTCGGTTGTTGAGCAGTTTTCCAAGGCGTTCTTCACTGGTGCCATAGGCAGGGGCGGTATCCAGCAGGTTTATCCCCTCGCTGTTTGCAAGTGCCAACAGATTGATGACCTCGTCATCGTCAGGGATAGTGAATTGCCTGGGGTATTTTACCGATTGATCACGGCCAAATTTGACCGTGCCCAGGCCAAGTGCTGAAACCATCAACTCAGTGCCTGGTATTTGCCGCTGGAATGCCATGTTCAGAGTTGCTCCCAGGGCGTGGTCGCTACTTGCGGATGTTGCAGAAATGCGGGCGGCAACGGGGGCTTGCCAGTGCTGGCGCACAAACCAGAGTCCTGCATTCGCGCCAGTACCTGGTTGGCCAGATTTGGTGCCAGGGTCAGCTTGGTAGGCCAGCACACCATCAAATTATTGCTTTGCGCGATACTGACGTCGTCAGGGCGTTTGCCACCGGGTTGTTTTTCCTCGGCACGATCAACAGCCAGGGTGTCCCAGCTGGCATTGGCCAGGTCACACCATGGAAACATTTCCCCGAGTTTGCGTTGCGCTGTTTTAATTAACTCCTCATCAGTCTGATTTACGCCCTGCTCGGCAATTTCACCGCCCAGGTACCAAACCGGTTGCCCGGCACCATTGGTATGACTGGTGATGGTCATCTCCGGGGTCATGCTGAGCCGGTCGGACACACAATGAACATAAAGCGGTTCGCTAATGGCATGTCTGACCATTACCATGCGCAAGGGACGTCGTTGCATGGTGGTGATGGGAAGATTGAAATTCTTCATCAAGGACTGGGTCCCGGCACCGCAACTGAAGATATATTGCTGCGCCTGAATGCGCTGGCCATTATTAAACTCCAGGCAGTCGATACCCCCTTGAGGATCAGCAACAAGCCTGGCCTGCTGCCAGTCAATGCTGAATATATTTTCTGCCTGTGCGTTACTCAGGGTTGAGAGAAGTGAGGGGACATCCAGCACAATATCCTGCAGGCGGTAAAGAGGACCGGAAATCCGATTTTTAAAGAATTCCGCGTAGTCAGCTTTTTCAACCTTACTTACTCTGGCTTCAAGCGCCTTGCTGCCAAGAAAAGCATTGAGCCGGGATCGAATACTGTTGCGCGGCCACATATAGTAGTCTTTGGATAACAGGTTGCAGCCACGTAAATCTACATCGCCTTCACCGGCAAGGCACTTTTTCCAGTGGGCAGGCATGTCTGCAATGGTCGTGGTTGCATTGGTCAGCTTTCCACCCAGGGCATATTTGATGCCACCATGGATCATGCCCTGGCTTGCGATACTCTGGCCAGCTCCCAGTCGATCCTGTTCAAAAAGCCATGCTTGATAGCCGTCATTCCTGAGACGATTCAACAGCCATAGTCCGGCAATACCGCCTCCAAAAATCAGCACATCGGTTTTCAGGATTTCAGTCATAGGGAAATTTGTGCATAACGGGAAAGCATGACAGTATAAACAGGTTGCAGGATAAACCGGAAATTTACCGGGCTGTTTTTTTCATTTACGCCAATGGAATAAATTTTTAAAACGTGAACCGGTTTCTTTACTCCCTTTTATTTTACCTGGCTACACCGCTCATTATTCTGAGATTGCTAATGCGATCATTGCGTTCACCGGCGTACCTGAAGCGCTGGTCAGAGCGTTTTGCCCTGTATTCGACACCTGCCGAGTCTGGAAAAGCAGATATCATTTTTCATGCGGTTTCAGTGGGTGAAGTCCATGCTGCCGTGCCACTGATAAATAGACTTCTTGATAATAATCCTGAGTTATCTGTATTGGTTACTACATCAACTCCTACCGGCTCCGCGCGGGTAATGTCTATGTTGAAAGGTAAGGTAGCCCATGTCTACCTGCCTTATGATTTACCTGGTGCCATCCAGCGTTTCCTGAATACGTTTAATCCTGGCCTGCTGGTAATAATGGAAACCGAATTATGGCCAAATCTGATCCATGGATGCTCTAAAAGGGGGGTCCGCCTGTTGCTTGCCAATGCCCGACTTTCGGAAAAGTCCCTGCATAACTACCAGCGCATAAAGCATCTGGCCAGTACCATGCTTGGGCAGTTGGACAGTGTAACGGCACAGTCATCAAGGGACAGCGAACGCTTGCAGTTACTGGGCCTGGCAGAAGAAAAAATTGTCGTTGCCGGCAGTGTCAAATTCGATATGGAAATAAACTCTGCTCAGGTTGCACAGGCGCTCACCGATAAAATCAGCTTGCTGGAGAGACCTGTACTTATTGCTGCCAGTACGCGAGTGCTGGATGGGGAGATGGAAGAGAGCAAGGTTCTGCAGGCATTCAGTCTTCTGCTTGGCAAGCATCCTGATCTGCTTTTGATTCTGGTGCCCAGACATCCTGAAAGGTTTGATGGTGTATTGGAACTGGCTATAAGGCAAGGGTTCAGATGCGCCCGTCGAAGCCGTGAAGGTCTTGCTGATGCTTCCCATCAGATTTTGCTGGGGGATTCCATGGGTGAAATGCAATATTACTTTAGTCTTGCCGATATCGCCTTTGTCGGTGGCTCTCTGGTGGCTACCGGATGTCAGAATATTATTGAGCCGGCGGCACTGGGATTACCGATTATTACCGGCCCTTCTCTTTTCAATTTCCAGGCGGTCAGCGAAGAGCTGCTGCAGGCAGGCGGGATGGTGAGTGTCGTTAATGCGCAAGAACTTGCCGAGGTGGTGGATGGCTTGCTGGCAGATGAGGAAAAGAGGGCTGCCCTGGCGAAGGCCGCGCTGGCGGTGGTTGAGAAAAACCAGGGCGCCAGCGACAGAAATCTTAATGAAATCAGCGAACTGCTATTATTGCTGGCGCTAAGAAAAGCCGCCAGTCACTAATTTGTGCTGATTATTCCAGCCAGTTATTTAAATCAATGACATCCTGTGGACTTAAAATGCCGGCCGCCTGTTTCAGGGTCAGGGTATTAATCACATAATTATAGCGGGCATTGGCATAATCACGGCGAGTCTGGAATAGCGTGCGTTGGGCCAGCACCACATCGACCACATTTCGGGTGCCGACTTCAGCGCCAACTTCGGTTGCTTCCAGGGCGCTTTCCGCAGAAATTATTGCCTGGGCCCGTGCCTGAACGGCAAGCACATCGGTTTCCACACTGCGGTAGCTGTTACGGGTGCTTTGCGTACTATCACGCTGGGTTTTCAAAAGCGCCTCCTCACTGGCATCTCGTGTGTAGTAAGCCTGCCTTTTACGGGCACCATTGAGCCCGCCAGCATAGAGGGGGTAGGAAAAGTTCAGCGAAATATTGGTGCGCTCGGAAGCAATCGCCGGGAAAAAGCTGAAGGGGTTGGCAGACTGATTCCAGCCATAACCGGCATTAATTTCCAAGGTGGGAAACATCGAGGCACGGGCTGATTTGGCGTCTTCCTGCTTGGCAGCATAGTCAAATTCTGCCGACTTGATTGCCAGATTATTGTCCATGGCCAGATTTACCCATGCCTCGAGGGAGTCCGGGTTTATCGATTCAATGGGGAAGTCACTATTCAGACTTTCCAGATTACTGTGAGGACGACCGGTAATGGCTTCCAGAGCCTCAAGGGTCTGATTCAGATTGTTTTCTTCTACCAGACGATTTACACGAGCCAGGTCATAATTTGCCTGGCTATCATAGACGTCGGTAATGGGTATCAGCCCCACTTCAAAACGTTCCCGGGTTTGTTCAAGTACACGTGATGCTGCATCTTCCTCAGCCCGGAAGGAGGCCAGGTTATCCTGTGAACGCAGAACATTAAAATAGGCTGTAGCCACTTTGAGGATTAATTGCTGTTCGGCCTGGGCGAGGTTGGCAGCGGCCTGCCGATCGGTGTTTTTTGCAGATTTGTATGCATACCAGGCTTCAAAATTAAGTAATGCCTGATTAATACTGAGATTGTAGCCTTTGGTATTAAAGCCATTCTGGAAACTGTGGGGTTGTCCAAAAGCGGTTGCTACAGCCGGGCCGGCTGTATCACGGCTGGTGGATCCGCCTACCGTCACCCTTGGTAGCAGGAACGAGCGACCCTGATCAATGGTGGTATGGGAGGCATTATAGGTAGCTCTTGCCTGACGAATTTCAGGGTCATTGTTGGCAGCCAGTTCAAATATCTGGGCCAGGTCATCTGCCTGTACAGTTGAAAAGGGCAGAGCCAGTATCATGCAGGCGAGTGCTTTATGAATGCGCCTGTCCAGACCTGTGGCTACTCTGGCGAGTTTAAATTTCCGTTGTGTCTTTTTGTTGCCGCCCATCATTTCTCGTCCCTCGAGCAAATAAGTTAACGCTATGAATATTCTATAAAATTTGCAATCTTGCCAGAAAGCAAAAGAGTTGACTGACTGGTCAGTCAGTTTCTGTTTTTTTCTTTGCCATGTCAAGTGGGAAAACGAATTCTACGTGAGCCTTCTTCCAATTGATCAATTTTTCTTCCAAAAAGCTTCCCGTTCAGGACATTGGTAATGGCGCCATTGCCTGGACTTTATTAAAAGCAGTCGTGAATTTATTCAGTAAAGCATCGTTTGCGGGCTTGCCCCATATGTTTTTCATAACATAGATTGCAAATTGCATGATCCGGGGAGTTGAAGATTGCCAGGAAAAACACATCTTCGGCTCCCAGTCTTGTGAACACCACAGTGTTTTTCCGACGGGTATAAGGCGCGATATTGTAACAAACAATAAAACAATAAGGCATGCGCGAATGCGATTTTACAAGGATGGGAAAAGAGCGCGTCAGCAAAGATATTTTCAGTATCAATAGCAGGGAAATTCTGCATAATAGAGGCTTGTGACTGGCGCGCCAAAGTGGCGTGGCCTCTGCTTTGAGCAGCATAATCAGTAGCACAATTCTTGATTTTGTGGGTGGGTATTTTCCCGACCTCTACCAACCTCTGTAAGCCATGGAATCGGTTCTTGTTATATCCCCTTTATTTGGATATGGTGAGGCAAGTCATATTGTTGAAGACCTCGGTAGAATGCCTGATCAGGTGATAGAGGCAAGGTGAAGTGACTGGGTGAAATTTGAAGTTATGAATATTCGTTGAAGGTCCACTGACGGTCCGTTGAAAGTCAGCTAAAACTGGTTGAAAGTTGAATGAAATTAAAAAGCTACACCATTGATTTAAGTGAACAGATGGCAGTTTGTGATGCCAACTATATTCGCTTGCTTAAATTACTTGGTAATACCCGTTCAATGAGTCAACGAATTTTTGAGCTACCTGGCCTTGGTCTTGACGATAAGAGTGAGAAAATATCCGTTAGCCTGAACGTGCTTGAGGAATTCAAGTACACCAGCACGATTTCTATCAGACAAATGCGCTCACCAAATCAGGGCAAACCTAAAAAGTATGGACGTATTGTCAATACTTCGGCAAAAAAGCAATTACAAAAACAAGAAGAATCAGAACAATTAAAACAAGTAAATGGAATAATTGAAGATGGCGACTGTAAGAGTGCTGCACATTTCAGTTCGCCTGAAATGATAATTCGTGTTTATCACGATGCTAAAACAGCCGAAGTTACCAGTTACCAGAATCACAAGTATTTCAAGGCGGTATATCCGGTACCCAATCCTTATATGTATCAATGTGATGAAAAAGAGCAGCTTAATCTGTTTTTGGCAGATTGGCTGAACCTTTGCATCAATGAGGGCTTAAGCAATACGGATGAACTATATCTGGAAAAGCTGACCTGCTAGTAACTGCTGGCTCCTGATCCAGGAAAGGTTGAAGTTATTAAGTATCGCGGGCTATGTTTTTCATCTGTGCTGTTAAGGTCGTCGGGGACAGTGTGTGAGAGTAAATCAAGTTGGCTGAAGTCCTGAAACACAATAATCAGACCTTTCGCCTGGTCCAGATCACCGATTCGCATTTATTTGCTGATCGAAGCACTATTTTTGATGGTCTCAACACATTTGAGACCCTTAAAGATATTGTTGCACTTGTTGCCGCCCAGCAGCAGAACATTGAATGTATTCTTTGTACCGGTGATTTAACCCAGGACTCCTCTATTGAGGCATACCACCATTTTATTGAAGCTCTATCCCCGCTTGAAGCTCCTCAACTATGGATACCGGGAAATCATGATATCCGTAGCCAGATGCAGCGGGTGCTGGATCAGAACAGAATTCAACTGAGCCGCTCATTCGAGTTGGGTAACTGGCGCATCATCATGCTGAATTCCAGTGTCGAAGGGCAGGTCTACGGAATACTCGACCAAAAAGAGTTGGCAGACCTCGACCTTGAGCTGGCGGATAGCGAGCGCAGTAATTCTCATGTTCTTATTTGCGTACACCATAATTGCCTGCCGGTTAAGGCAGCCTGGCTGCAGCAACATAGCCTGAAAAACAGTGATGAGCTGTTCGCCATTACTGATAAATATTCTCATGTGAAAGGCATTCTTTACGGGCATATTCATCAGGAATTCGAAGCCCTT
>Ga0181559_10000743_pt1 | contig 31001 bp, 20 predicted proteins | sample 011ome_21_FD_133752 | JGI IMG/M metagenome (GOLD analysis project Ga0181559, IMG submission 133752) | Coastal salt marsh microbial communities from the Groves Creek Marsh, Skidaway Island, Georgia - 011508AT metaG (megahit assembly) | ecosystem: Environmental > Aquatic > Marine > Intertidal... | reverse complement strand
TTGGCCCGTTTGGACATGTAAGCAGACAAAGCCTCGTCCAGCGGCTCACCGGTATTGAGCAGGCAATAGTCCACCCCGCTGCTCTGGCATTTTTTACGACAGTAGCCCAGAAATTCATTCAGGTTTTCCAGATAGGCATTCCGTATCGCTGCGGGTGACGTGATGTAAGATTCATTGTCTTCCATGTCGATGAACTCTGATGCTTCATTGAACGGAAAATTGAGCTCTGCATCATCCATGATCTGGAATGTAATGATGTCATTGCCCATACCCCGCAGATTCTGCAGCGTATTAATTACTCGCTCCTCGTCATCTAGCATATCTGAAATAAGAATTACGATGCTCTTCTTGTTCAATGAAGCGGCAAGATCAGTAAGTGGCTTTACTGTGTCAGTTTTTTTGCCTGACTCAACCGTGGAAAGGGTACGCAGAACATGCATCAGATGCGGCTGCCTGCACTTGGCCGGAATATACTCCCTGACCTGATCATCAAAGGTGATAAGACCCACGGCGTCGCGCTGCTTCATAATGAAATATGCGAGGGCGGAAGCCAGGGTAATGCCGTAGTTAAGTTTGCTCATACCCCCGGAGCTGTATGCCATGGAGGCGCTGGTATCCAGCAAAATCATACAGCGGACATTAGTCTCATCTTCATATTGCTTGATGTACATATTGTCGCTGCGCGCGTAGAGTTTCCAGTCCACGTGACGCATATCGTCACCGCGCTGATAGTGCCGGTAATCATTGAATTCAACACTGAATCCGCGGTTCGGGCTCTTGTGCAGGCCAGAGAGAAAACCTTCCACCACTACCCGCGCACGCAATTCGAGATTGCTGAGGCCCGCAAGCACATCAGGGTCAAGGAAATTGATGGAATCTGCCATAGCGTTAATTCTTCAATGATGAACGAAGGCGGAGCTCAAATCTCGGAGCTCGGCTCAGGTACTGCTTCCAGCAAGCGCTTGATTACGTCGTCGGTAGTGACGCGTTCCGCTTCAGCATGAAAATTCAGCAACACACGATGCCGCAACACAGAAGGTGCCAGGGCGCGCACATCGCCGTAGGAAACATTGTAGCGACCCAGGAGCAAGGCTCTTACCTTACCGGCGAGAATTAGATTCTGCGAGGCGCGAATACCTGCCCCCCAGCTGACCCAATCCTTGATGAAGTCCGGCGCTGTCTCACTCTGGGGGCGAGAAGCATGCACCAAGCGCACAGCGTATTTGATCACCGCTTCAGCTGCCGGCACCTGGCGTGCGATGCGCTGAAATTCCAGTATATCCTCGCCGCTCAATGGGTGAGCGAGTCCACTATCATGGATTTGCGTAGTCTGACTCACCACCTTCACTTCATCATCTTCGGAAAGATAGCCCAGCTCGATTTTAAACATGAAGCGGTCCAACTGTGCCTCTGGCAAGGGGTAAGTTCCTTCCAGTTCAATCGGATTCTGAGTCGCCAGCACGAAGAAGGGTTTGGACATGGGATAGGTGACCCCGGCCGCTGTCACCTGACGCTCCTCCATCGCCTCCAATAGCGAGGACTGGGTCTTGGGAGGCGTTCGATTAATTTCATCCGCTAACAGGATATTGGTGAAGATTGGCCCTTTGACAAACTTGAGTTGGCGCCCACCTTCTGCCGATTCTTCAACGACCTCGGAGCCCACCACATCAGCTGGCATCAGGTCAGGCGTAAACTGAATACGGCTGAAGTCAACTTGCAGGATATCGGCTACGGTCTTGATCAGCAGGGTCTTTGCCAGACCAGGAACACCTGTCACCAGCACGTGACCACCACCAAATAACGCAATCAGCAGTTCATCGATAATATCTTCCTGACCAATGATAACTTTCTTGATCTCGCCAACAATCTGGTCGCGACCATCCTGCATGCGTTTGACCAGAGCAATATCATCCTGACCCTCGATATCCAGTACTTCTTCTTGTTCTGCCATGGTTTAGTCCTTTCTTTCAATCGCTCAATGGCTAAATGCGTAAATGAGAAAATTAATGCCGATTTTGTAGGCTTCGTTGGTAGACCTGGTGGGATAGCCTTCATAAAAAGTATGTTCCCAGCCATCTCCCAGATCTGTGTTGTAATTTGCCACCATCATAACCCGGCCATCATCATCCAAAACTGCATACACCTCGGGAGGGTAACTCGGGTCATCGAGATTCATGAAGCCACCAAAGTCCCAGGTCACCATACGACCCGGAACCTGCGCGATTTCATCAATATCAAAAAACGTGTGAAAAATTTCGTGACTGGTGTCCAGTTTCACAATCTCGCGATCGGGGAAGATCTTTCCCATCTCCACGAACATGTCATCGAGATGAGGTTGCCCCCAAAAATCATCGACCATGACAAAGCCACCTCGAAACATGAATTCACGCAGCGCTTCGATCTCTTCGGGCGAAAAATTGGGACCGCTGTAGGAGGAACCAATTGGCACCCGCTTCCAGTTCATGTAGAGAAAAATATGTTCGTATAAGCGCGGATCCGTAAGCTGAATATAAGTGTGGTTACCCGGGTTCGTATCAACATTGGTATAACGCTGAACACCCCGCAGAAAATTTTCATCAGAGTCCGGATAGTCCGTATCCCACCAGCCACCGCGACGACGCCAGCCATATCCGCCCTGACCACCACCATGGTTGGTATACTGACCGCGCAGCCAGGTGAATTCCGCAATGTCTGTACCGTAGATTGCCAGATCTTCATTGTTGCTGGGTAAGGGCATCACCTGCGCGACAACCGGAACTGCCAACAAGCTCAGCAAACACAGATTCGCCAGGCAACTCAATTTCACTGGCCGGATTCTCCTGCAACAGACTCCAGTAGAAGCCGTTGTGCGCGCTCAAAACTTGGCGCTTGTTCCAGGGCATAAAGCAAATTCTGCTTGGCCTGCCCGGGCTGCCCATTATTGAGATAAGCCTCCGCCAGGTTAGTTCTCGCCTCTACCGGATCACTGATTTCAAGCTGCATCAGAACTTCATATTCGGTGACTGCCAGGGCACTATCGCTCACCGCTTCAGCATACCGTGCCTTCAGCTCGTGGACATCATTGCGATAAGGGTCAACCTGGATCGCCCGGTCAATATAGTAGGCTGCGCGCTCGTAGTCCGCTGCGGCAAGGGCCGACTCTGCTAACTCAATGGCGGCGCCATAGTCATGCTGCAGGTTTTCTAGCAGCGTTTCCAACCACTGTAACTTTGCTTCTTGATTACCTTCGCGGTCATAAATCTGTGACAGCACCAATGCTGGACTGGGATAACCGGTATAGCTGGGCAGCATCTCGTAGGCTATTTCCAGATACTGTTTGGCCGCGGCAAAGGCCTCTTCCTTGAACAGTACGATGCCTAATTGCAGATAGGCCTGAAAGTCGCGTTCGTTTTCTTCGATTCGCGAACGCATGTGCTGCTTCAATGAAGCATTATTGTAGAGTTCCGCGAGGATAGCGCTGCTGTTTTCTCGAATGCCGTGACCGTGACCTTCTCCCTCGTCTGGCACATCTTCCGTATGGGCATAGACATTGATTTCCTGGACCCGCTGATCGATCCAGCGCTGAAATCCACCGTCAAATTCATTCAGGCTCATGTCGAATGCCGCTCGAAAGCGCTCTGACTCCTCCTTGATCTCGCCATATTCGTAAATCAGGTCAACGAGTTTATTGAAGCCGTAAGTTTCAGTGATGTAGTCCACTACCAGATAAGACTGGAAATAGGCAAAGCTCAGGTCAGCATTGTTCTGCGCGCCGGAGAAACCGCTGTTAAGATCGCCAATTGGCAAAAGCTTCTGCTCTTCCGCGGCACGCACCAGATCCAGGCCCTGACTGCGTCCCCAGTAAGACCTGCCTTCCCGCTCTTCCCAGACTGATATGCCTTCTGACAGCCAGCGTGGAATTCTGTTATCGGTCATCTGTAAGGTGATGACGTGCGCAAACTCATGCCAGACGATCTCCTGCCAGTTTGCCGTCAGCGTATCGGGCGAAATGAGGGTAATGACTTTACCGAAACAGATGCCAACCAAAGGGCCAATATCCGGCAGTCCCACTGAACGGACAGCGAAATCTGCGGTGTCCTCAAAGACTTCGATAAGTGTTTTGCCTTCCGGCTCATAGTTGTACTTTGCGCTCAGCGTTGTCCAGCTTTCCTCTAATAGCGGCTCGAGGTAAGGCCATAGAATAAGTGAGTCGCGCTCACTCATATGCACCTTGAAATGCTCGCTTTCCACTGTGGCGTAAGTCTCTAAGGTGTCGAAGACTTTCAGCATATTGGAAGTCATTACGTTGAAAGGATCGTTATCGAATCCAATCTCTAGATTTCGGCGTCCTTCCTCCTCTTCGCCAAGACGAATCAGATTACTGCCCAACAAGGTGTAGCCCTGCCAGTACTCCGGGTCGAACTCGATGCTGGCGCGGGCATACTCCACTGCTTCGGTGAAGCGATAGTTATTACCAAAACTGTCTGCGATATGACCAAGAAATTCCGCGTTATCAGGGCTGAATGCTTCAACCTGCTGGCGATAGTCCTCGTAGGCGGACATGCGCTCTTCCAGGGCTGCCTTGGCCGCGAGCACGCTCAGTGTCTTTAAAGACTCAGGGTTCAGCGCCAACACCTGGCGGAAATATTCCTGCGCCTCGTCCTCGCGCCCGTTCATCATGAGCAACTGCCCATAGGTCTCCAGCGCTAAAATCGAATTAGGGTTAATGGCCAGGGCCCGCTGCAATGAGCGCTCATCCCCAACCACACGGGCCATACCAACCAGGGCAGGCACATGGCGTCCGTTTAGATCCAGCGCATCCTGGTAACCGCGCTCTGCATCTGCCGCGTTGTATTTTTCAAGAAATAGATCCGCCCACAGTGTATGGGCCTCAAGGTTATTGGGATTAGCACGGGTCGCCTCGTCAAACAGGCTATTGGCGTCATGAAAATTACCTAACAACCAGCTCGCCATTGCCACCATGGCGACATCTTCTGAACTGAACACCAGACCATCGTTGTAGCGCTGCACCGCCCTGTCCAGAACCGAGAACGCCTGCTCTTTCTCACCAACAAACTTCAGCAGACTGCCATACTGCACCAATGTGCGCACCGGAGGTTCTGCATTACCATCCACAACTTGTTGCAGCATCGCCAGGGCTTCTGCCGATCTACCTGTGGCCCGCATTATCTCTGCCAGTTGCGTCGTCAGCAGCGGAAATCCCACATAATCCTCATCATCAATGGCGTCCGCCACCACACTTTCTGCTTCCTGATAATTCCCCATCATCGCCAGTGCCTTACTGGCACCAATCAAGCCATCAGCACGGTCAAGCCCGTCTGCCATCTTGAAAATTTCACTGGCCGCAGCGTAGGAGCCATTCAGCATCATCTGCTCACCACGATAAAGCGGCGAGTCGTTGGTCTGGGGAATATCATCCTGTGCGATCGCCAGCGTTGTCACCAGCATCAGGCCACCGAGAACAAGGCCTCTGATTGAACCAGGAGTAAATAGACCAGCATTGAGATCAGTCATTGCTCGCACCATTGGTTTGAGGGGGTTGAGTGGTTTGGGAGTTCGTGGAATCATCGGGACGATACTGCGCATTAAATCGTGCTGTGGCACGCGCCAGCTCTACCAGCAGAGTCTCCATTTGCGACCAATAATCGGCTTCCAGGTATTCAGCCTTTCGGCCTCGCATGATAATTACCGAACGTTCAAGTTCCTGAATCCGCGCCTTCAGTTGCAGTGCTTCCGCAGACAGGCCAGCGCTATCATCCACCAGGGTGTCGATATAGGCTATTTCCGCCAGACGCCCATCGGCCACGTCAACTGCAGGATTTAGGCTAAACAGGGCATCGCCATTGTCGTCCAGTCCAGCATGCTCAGCGGCGAGACGGCCCTGTTCTTCATACCAGAGTTCAACATTGGCCTTGGCATATTCAAATGCCTCCAACATGGATACCCGGTTGTTCTTGTCACGATCACCATTGCGTTGATCAAGGGCCTCTATGAAGTATCCGGAGAAGATCGGATCATAGCGTTCCGAAGGTGAACGGGTTGATGAAATCACCACGCGCCCCTCACTGGACAGGGAGGACGAAAAGCCGAAACTGGCGCTGGTGGTATTTACCACCACCATGTCTTGCTGATCGAAGCGGTCCAGCATCTCGGCAAACTCAACGCCTGTGATGTCAGGGCCAACGATATTGAATTTTGCTTCTTCCTCTGCACCTGAGCCGTGACCAATCAAATACAAAGTAATCTGATCACCGGTTTTAACCCGCGCCGCCAGTTCATCAAGCGCTCCCACTATGCCCTCGCGATTGGTTGGCCCATCCACTCGCTCACCACCAACAAAACTTGTGTCGCCCTGATCGTAGAGCAAGGTGATGGTGTCCGAGCTATAGCCATAATCACGGGTGAGAATATCGTGCAGAGACAGGGACCACTGTCTGAACCGGGAGCTGTTGTCATCGCCAACCGCAGGTCCCGTCATGATTACTGCGAACTTGGTAGTTTCTGGCGTATCCAAAAAGTAATTGGCATTGTCACCGAGATCTGGCAGCTGCGCAGATACCGACAGACTGGCAAGCAAACTAAATAGGCCCACGGTGTATCGAGCCAGACGAGTCACATGTCTTCTTAATACAAACTGATTCATCACGATAAACCCTTGAGTCGACGAGCGACCCAGTCCAGACACAGCAGGGAAATCAGTAGCGCCAGTAGCCAGGGTTGATCCCAGAGATCGATCTGAACTTCTTGGGAGAACGCATTGGGGGTAAATTCAACGGTATCCGCCAAGGCATCAATTCCGTCTACGTTGAAATAGGTGCCACCGCTGGCCTCGGCAATACGGGCCAACAGCCCGCCGTCCATCGCAGCGTTATTGTATTCACGCAGGGATGGCGTAACGACAAAAGCGGCACGCTTCTCGGATGCTCCGGAAGCCCCCTCACCTGCAGCACTGGCTACATCGACCAAAAGGTCGTAGACGCCCTCTTCTTCAACCACGAAACTGGCGCGGTAAACACCATCTTCTTCAATATCCCATTCCATAGGCGAATCGGTGACGATGTCCAAAGGGTTATTGGTTTGCATCCATAAAGTGGCATCGTTGTCCGGCTCATATTCCATATCCAGCACGGTAGCAGTGATATTGACTTCATCGCCCACGTTATAAAATTCTCGATCGAAATCAATAGTGACCCGCTCCGGTGCGGATACTGCCAACCAACGCAGTAACTGTCGCCACAGTGTCTCATGGGACTCATCGGCGGAAGGCATCATCATTTGCCAGCGCCAGGTACTAGCCGTGGTCAAAGCCACACTGCGACCGCTGCCAAACCGCTGCGTAGCCAGCAGCGGCAAAGCCTGGTTCTGGTATTGCAATAAGGGGTGCTCCATCAGCACCGTAGCACCAGGCTTGATCCGCCCAGTAACATAGACACCCTGCAATTCTGTCAACTGCCGCCACAGTATGTCGTTTTCACTGTCGTCAGCCGCCAGACGCAGCAGCGGAGAAAATTCACCATTATTGGTGAGACGTGGAAAGAAAAGTTCACCGGTTGCTTGCGTGCCGCGCCGAATGCCTCCGCGCAAATGGGAGGGCAGGAAGCTTTCTTCAATCAGGGTGACCGGCAGCACATCGGCGATGGGTGTTGAAATAAACCCTTCGTCAATCATACCGCTCATCAGAAAACCGCCACCGCGCTCAGCAACAAAGTCTTCGATCATTTGCAGCTGGTCGGCGTTAAAGAAACTTTCTTCGATATCACCCAATATCAGAGCTTCATACTGATAGAGTTCTTCCCTGGAACGGGGAAACCCGCTGCTCAATTCAGTCGGAGACTCTATGCCCTGACGATAGTATTTCTCCGGTCCTGTTTGCAGGTAGGTTGCCAAACGCAGAGACGGATCATCTTCAACGGCTCGACGAATAAACTTGTATTCATTGCGCGGATGCCCCTCAATATAAAGAATATCAAGTGGCTCCTTTTCAGAGTTATCTACGAGAAAACGATATTCATTGTTCTGTTCTATAATCTCACCGCTCTGCAGCTCAACCTCAAGCTCATACACGATGGCTTCTTTGCGTTCCGGCGTAAGCTCTAATTCATAGCGGCGGGTTATTCCCTCAGCACCCAGCGTAATGACTTCAGAGGTGACCTCTTGATCTCCATCGAGCACAGCCATACGAACTTCCTGACCTTCGTAACCTTGATGACTGAGCCCCACAGAGATATTGAACACCGAGCCTTCCAGCACAGTCTTGGCAGCATTGACGTCAACAATGCCGATGTCCTGAGGTATCTGTTCCTGTCCTACACCTACTGTGAAGACAGGTATTTGCCGGTTACCAAAATCCCTGGCCTTGATAAGAGGGTCAATTTCGCTGTTATCAGCGCCATCGGTCAGCAGTATCAACCCACCGAGCGGCAAACCGTTGAGCTGCCCGTCGACATAGTCAAGCGCCTGGCTAATGGAGGAAGCAGTGCCGGCCTCGGTCAGGCCATCTTCGCCAGCAATGCGCTCAGTCTGTTTATCAAAGCGAAAGCTGCGTATTTGAAAGTTTTCAGCCAGGTCATCGATGACGCCAGCGCCGAAGAAGTTCTCGCGTAATGCATCTTGCCGCGATCGCTCTCCGGCCATATCGGTGATTGCCATGCTCTGAGAGTCATCAATAATTACCCCCAAATAAGTCTCTTGCGGGGAAACTTGCAGAGTGGTAATTACTGGCCGCAACAGACAAAAAAGCAGCAGCACCAGCACACTGGAGCGCAGCCCGACCAGAAATGCTTTCCAGGGGGGGCTTAAAGGTCGAGTGGTCTTGAAATAGGTAAGCCAGACACCGGCAACAATGAGGCCGACCAAAACAGAAAAAAGCAACGGACTGATGCCGTAGGCAAAGTCAACATTGCCTTCAGCAAACGCGGTAAAGAGATTAGGTTCTGTGTATTGCATTGCTACTGGATCGAACTACCTGACCCCTGACTTTCCGACAACACACGATAATACTCTTCCACCAGCTCGCGATACTCCTCCGGCACTTCTTCATCAAAAGTGGCGTAGAGCTTGTTATTGATGTTATCCAATTCAGCCTGGGCGCGCAGCGCACCTTCTAATTCCAGAATTGGCTGCAACAACTGTCGGAAAAGTTCGGGTTGATTAATGAAATCTTCAATGTCCTGTTGGGTAAGCTGTTGACGTATTGAGCGCGCATTACCCCATGGCAGGTTGCCACCATCAGTCGTGACACTGCCTCCGATATCTGGGCGTTCCTGGCCATCGCCGCGCGCCCCTCCAATCTGTTGCCTGCCGCCGCGTCCACCGGCCTGGCCCGGCTGGCCACCCTGTTGTTGATCCCCTGACTGCTGGCCTCCGGACTGTTGTCCCCCCGGCTGCTGGCCACCGCTGCGGGCTTGCTCTTGCAGCTGATCCTGCAACGATTGGGCTAATTGCTGCGAGCGCTGCAGCTGCTCACGCATTTCCCGGAGGCTAGGCGCAGCGCCATTACCACCGCTGGCCTGCTGACCCGCTTCATTGAAAGCAAGCGCCTGTTGCTCCAGGGCTTCGATTTGTTCTCGCAGGCTCTCGGCATCCTGCGCCGCCTGCTGAATCTGGTCTGATCCTGAACCTTGATTGGAGGGATCCAGCGCGGCCAAAGAACTGGCCAATTCTTCTAACTGCCCTTCAATCTCCTCCTCAATATCCACCGCAAGGTTTACCATGCCGTTGCGCAACACCCTGCTGCTGGTGGACATTTCTTCCCTGATGGGCCGCAACTCCCTTGAGGCTTCCTGTGCCTGGGACATGAGTCGCTGATCTTCGTTGCTACCACGCGCAATGATCGCGCGCAGCATATCCTCAATTTCTTCCAGGTCGCGCTGCTGCTGCTGTTGGGCCTGTATAAGCTCCTGCAAGCTTTCATCGTTGCGGATCGATTGGCGAGTTTGACCAAGCCCCTGCTCTCGGCTGGTTTCCGCTATCTGCTCCTGTAGCTGACGTTGCTGCTGCAGCAACTGCTGGCCGCGTTGGTTCAGATTCTGCGCTAGCTGGTTTACGGAGCGCTCGCCCTGCTGACTCAGCTGTTCTTGCTGCTGACGCAAGTTTTCCAATGCCTTCTGGCTGCGGGCAGCGGCGATTGACGCTGAGTCGCTCTCCGCGGCCTCTTGCATCTGCTGCGCTGCGCGCTGAATCGCGGAGTCCTGCTGCTGCCCACCAGAGCTACTGCCGGAGGAAGATGACTGGGATTGAGACTGCGTTTGGCTGCCACTTTGAGAAGAGGGTTGAGAACTCTGTTGGCGACGTGACATCTGCTGAGCCAATTGCGCGACTTCTCGACTCAACTGCTCTTGTTGACGCATAAGTCGCTCCAGCTCACGACGCTTTTGCTCTTCTGTCATTTGATCTTCACGGCGTGCCAGATTGCGCTGCGCTCGGGTCAGCCCTTCCTGACGACGCGCCAGTTCTTCGAGCTTATCGACCTCTTCCTGGTTTTGTCCGCCGCCACCGCCAGGACTGTTGGGCGTCTCATAACGATTCTCGAGCTGTCCCATTTCCATTTCAAACAGTTCACGCAGATCTTCCCGCTCCTGCTGAGCGCCACCACCGCCGCCACCGCCACCTTGCTGTTGCATACTAATGTTGGTGCGATTGATGCTGGCTTCGGCTTTTAATATGTACTGCAGAGCCAATTGTTCAGGCTGCAGCGCGCTAGTCACCTGGTCCTGTTCTAACTCGCCAGCTGCTGTATTCATTTGCTCGATTGCCAGCGACAAATTTTCCACGGCAGCATCGTAGGTATCGTCAGAGAAGTTTAGTCGCTCAGCGAGTCGATCTATTGACCTACGGGCGCGACTGGTGGCTTCGCGCTGAGACTCGGCGATAATCTCTGCATCGGAGCTGAACTCTTCAGGAGACACCTGGCTCTGTCTGTTTCGCAACTTCCAGGTGGCAGCAATTATATCTTTCTGCACAGACACCAGCGCGCTGCTGTCGCCACCCTGGCCTCCGCCGCCACCACCGCCACCACCACCGCCGGCAGGATTTCGGCGAAACTCCTGGTCGGTCGGGATGATTTGCAGGAAATAAATATCTGAAATAACTTCAGCAGGCCCTGCCAGGGTGTTGTTGTCAGCAAGAGTCAAGAAATAGCTGACAAAATCCCCGGGCTCGACACCCAGATCTTCGAGGTAAATCAGCTCATTGCCAGAGATGCTGCGGGCATTGGGTTCGGTAAGGAAATCTACTTCAACCTCATCACTGCCCACCACGCTGTAATTTAGGGTGAATTCACTCAGGCCATAGTCGTCGCTAGCGTCAATCTCGAGGACAACTTCCTCCAATGGCATGACTTCCTGATCTCTACCCGGTCGCTGCAGCGCCAATTCGGGCGGCAAGTCTTCGATCGCCCTGATAAAATAGTCCAGCGGCGCCTGACTCTCGAGACCGGAGAAATCAGTTGCCTGAATGCGGTAAACCCCATCCTGAGTCACGGTGAAGCGGGCGGTGCCAATATTGCCATCGAGGCTTAGCTGCAAATCTTCATAGGCCGGTGGCGCATTGGCCGCTTCTTCATCTTCCTCACGGTAACTCTCTTCAAATTCAAGCAGCGCCGTTTCGATGGCCTTATTGAACTGAATAGTGAGGTCAACAACAGTGCCTTCCGGCACTACCATGTCGCCACTATCTTCCTCGGTGATATCTTCTATCTGCGTATATTCGGGGTAATCAAACGCCAGATCGATCTGCTCGATCTGCGGTAAATCAAACAGACTAATCTGATATTGTGGAGAACTCTGCTCACCGCGCTCGTTGAATGCGATGTAATAGGTGGTATCTTCGTTGAGTGCAGGGATGAAGTAACTGTATGATGCGCTATCGCTGCCGCTGCCATCTCTGCTCATGGATACGTCGCGCCAGTTTACGTTGTCATCCTGTAATCTGAGATTAATGGCATCGGGAGTCGCGTTAGTAACCCGTGCGATAATGGTCACACTGTCACCGCGCTGCATGTCGATATTGCCGGGCTCGACAGAAATCTCAATGTCTGGAAAAAATTCTGCCACTGTCAGGGGTTCGCTGATCGCAAATGGCCATGCCAAGCGCGCACCTGATCGCAGCAGGGAATCGGACGTGACAAATAAAACCGCCACCATGGCGACTACAGCCACCGCGGAGGCGAATGAAATCCAGGATTCCCTCGCAGGAGTGACGGTTTCCACTTCATGCTGCTGTTGTTGCACATGAACCTGTGCATCCTGCCATAGCTGCTGAATAAATTGCTGCGAGACCCCCGCGCGACCGTTGCGCAGATCCTCCTCTGTAAACTCAAGCGATGTCAGCAGGCGCTGTTCGAAATCCGGTATCCGATCCTCAACATAGTGCGCCAACACGCGATCGTCTGTATGTCGGCGGCGCAGCGTGACAACGAATCCCGCCAGCAAGCCTATTCCACACAGTGAGGTGATCAAGAACAGCCCAATAGAGCCGGTCTTGCCTGGATCCAGCCACAGCCCCAGCAGGCTACTCGCCAGCAGCAGGCTAGCTAGTGCAATGGCGAACAGACTGCTGACTTTGAGCAGGTACAGATTGCTACGACGACGGCGTAAATGTTGAAGTGTCTGGCGGAGGCTATCGAATGTAGGTGTGGACATGAGTACTCTTTAGGATTGAGTAATAAACAACGACGTGCCTGATTCTGCGGCAGAACTCTCCGATTGCCTCGAGGATCTATCGGGGCTATTGCGCTGCGCAATTACTCATAGCAAAAATCAGCAGCAACGGCCGTTCCACACTGTCTTTCATCTGACCGATGCGGGCCAAGGAAAGTTTCAAATACGAGCTTAACTATCCCACTAACCTGCCCTGAAAAGCAAGGCTTTAACTCTGGGGCATAGCCTCAAAAATCCAGCGAAATCAGTAGTCGCAGAATTGGCTCATTTTGCCTGTCCTATGCCACAAGCCTGCTATTTTTAACGCTGGGATCAAATCCTCTGGATCAGCTTGGGCATCCCATTTCTTGCGGTCGGTAGTATTTGGAATTTTCCGGGAAGACCCGGATGTTACCTTCAGTGACAGCCTCGAGCAGGGATGACAGCCTGCTAAAACCATTCAGATCCTGCAGTGTCACAAGCGTGGGCCGCGGCAACACGATATTCTCTGCCGCCGATTCCGCGATCGCCGCTTCCGGGGTTAGCCAACGGTAATCTCTGATTTCGTCGTTATCGATGTTAACCTCGACCGTATCATGCAGCGGGCAGACAAAAAACCAGGTTGAGAAGCGCCTTGGCAGCTTTGGCGGGGTCGTCCAGTGCGCGGTGTGGATGAGTTGCTGCTCGGAGATACTGATACCTGCCTCTTCTCTGGTTTCGCGCACCGCTGCCCTGAGGGCCGCCGGATACTCCAGCCCTTCAGGGTGGGCAGCAAAGTCATCGGGATCGAGCCTGCCACCAGGGAAAACCCAATGCCCGCCGTGAAATACCAGGCGTGAATTACGCTGCACTAGCAGGACCTCCAGATGCTCCTGCACCGAGTTCTCTCGAATCAGGACCACGGTGGCGGCCGGCACAGGCTCCATTTCAGTCATGTTGTCTCCCAAAAGCTCATGGTATTGGACTGTATTCCTGCCTGGCATGATAACGAATTAACGGGATTGACTCAGCAAAGTCGTCATAGCGATTGCGAGCGTCGCGATGGGAGCTTAGAATTCATCGGCTTTTCGCTGGAGTCGTCACATCGAATTCAGCCCAACTATTTGAATAGGGAAGAGAAATGAGCATAAGTTTTGAAGGTCGAGTCGCAATCGTCACAGGAGCTGGCGGTGGGCTGGGCAAACAGCATGCCCTGGAACTTGGAAAGAGAGGCGCCAAGGTCGTCGTGAATGACCTCGGTGGTTCCGTCGATGGCACCGGTGGTTCAGCGTCGGCTGCCGAACTGGTGGCACAGGAAATTATAGATAATGGCGGAACCGCCATCGCCAACGGCGCATCGGTCACTGACCTTGATGCGGTTCAGGGTATGGTAGATGACACCATGTCCAAGTGGGGACGCATCGATATCGTTGTCAACAACGCAGGCATCCTGCGCGACAAAACGTTTGCGAAGATGGATCTGGCAAACTGGCACGCGGTTATAGACGTGCATTTAACCGGCAGCCTTAACGTCACCAAATGCGTGTGGCCAATCATGATCGAGCAGAACTATGGCCGCCTGGTCATGACGACTTCTACTTCGGGGCTATTTGGCAATTTTGGTCAGAGCAACTACGGCGCTGCCAAGTTAGGACTAGTCGGCTTCATGAATACGCTACGCTTTGAAGGCGCCAAGTATAACGTTTTTACCAACAGCATCGCACCAATTGCCGCTACGCGAATGACGGTTGATCTGCCTGGCTTCGAAGACAGTGCCGAGAAGCTGGCTCCGGAACTGGTGACCCCTGCCGTGGTATTTCTGTGCAGCGACCAGGCGCCCAACGGACGTATCATTCAGGCTGCGGGCGGCCGCTACTACTCGGCGGATGTGCGCGAAAACGTCGGCGTCGATCTAGGTGCGGGTACTTCGGTGGAAGACATCGCGGATAATATCGAGACGATTCTGGATATGAGCGAGAACAAGGGTATCCTTGAGCGCACTCCTCACCGTTAAAGCAGCAAGCCTGGCGGTCAGGATTTTTTTTGGTCCGCCAGGCAACGCTGTATGGATTCATGTTCATCCATGCGTGCTAACAATGCTTTAATTTCCGGCATCTCATTAAATGCATCCCAGTCCATAGCCTTGCCGGCGACTATTGTGACCAGCCCTACGGTAAACCGGAAGAAGAAGTCCGCATAAGTAATTTCCGGTCCAGCGAGATAGGGTTCATATTTCGCAATTCTATCCAGGGCGGCGAAGCCTTTCTCCAACTGCTTCCTGACTTCTTGCCGTAGCACCGGGTCAGCTGGCGCGCCAAAAAAGACCTCTCCGTAGAGGCGCCGTGCCGGCAACTCCAGATAAATTTCAAGATAGTGAATCAACTCCTCAACTTTGGCGCGCGCAAAGCTGTCACCTGGATAAAAGGAGGGCTGCTTGCCAAGACTATCCAAGTAATTGAGAATCACCGCGGTCTCAGTGAGAAATCCCTGCTCTGTCTCCAGACATGGGACCTTGCCCATGGGGCTTTTGTCCAGGTAAGTGTTTTCCTGACTGGGTTTGACCAACACTTCCTCAAATTCGAGCTGTTGCTCAATCATTACCGCCTTCACAATGTTGTAGTAGTTACTCAGCGGCATCCCGTACAATTTCAGCGCCATGATTCTCCCCTTCTCCAAGACCTCAATATCAACCAGCGCCTCGCAAATTACTTGTTTGCTCGCCGCTTTGCAAAGCCCAATGCTACCAGGATGCCTGCGGTGACCAAACGAATCCTCTTGCTTTCAGCATATGACGCCGCCAGCCACAAATACTGGCGTCAGCAGTTGCAGCAGCAGCTACCAGAATTCAACTGGACCCAGTTAGCCTTGCCTGCGCGACACTTCAACTGGCGTATACGCAGCAACGCCATGCAATGGGCAAGTCAGGAGTATGAGCGACTCACGCAATCCCACGATCTGCTGCTTGCCACTTCAATGGTGGATCTTGCGACCCTTAGAGGGCTGATACCAGATTTAGCTCAGATACCTTCGGTGCTCTATTTTCATGAAAACCAGTTTACCTATCCCGCCGGCCAACAGCGTAAAGAGAATGTAGAACCTCTATTGGTGCCGCTATACAGCGCCATGTGTGCCGGGCAAGTGGCATTCAACTCAGCTTTCAACCGTTCAAGCTGTATAGAGGGCGCCCTGGCTTTATCAAAACGTTTACCCGAAGCGCTGCCAACACGCCTGTTTGAGAAACTGGAAGCGAGCCTGGTGCTGCCGGTTCCGCTGGTGCCTCCGCCTGAACTCTCCGCTATACATCGTAAGCATGAAAATATTGCGAGCGCAGGGGAGTCGGCAACAGGGACCGCAGCGCTGGAAGTCGTGTGGAATCACCGCTGGGAATACGACAAGGGGATTGGATTACTGGCTGAGATTGTGGCCCTGGTGCAAACGCGGGGACTGCCGATTCGTTTCCATATAGTCGGACAGCAGTTTCGAGATAAACCCCAGGGATTTTCTGCGATCGAGGTTAGCCTTGCGCAGATTAGCGAACAATCGGGAATCGCCCGTGGTGCCTTTGGCTATGTCAAAGACAGGGAAGACTACCAGCGGCTGCTGAAGAATGCGCACATGGTGTTGTCAACGGCTGACCATGATTTTCAGGGTCTTGCCGTGCAGGAAGCCTGTCTCGCCGGCTGTCAGGCGCTAGTACCCGATGCCCTGGTTTATCCTGAGTACATTCCCACGCATCAGCGTTTTGCTGTGTACGAGGATGTTCAAAAAACCGCGATAGGCGCAGTTGATATTTTGGCGGCGAAAGTAAAGCAGAGGCAGTCAGGCGAGCCTTTGCCGCCGCCGAACCTCAACGCATTTTGGGGGGAACCGGCACTGGCGCCTTACCGGGATTTGATCAAGCGTCTAAGTCTCTAGTTAGCCTGTTCCAGCAGCGGGAAAACAATAGACTGGCCGATTTGAATACGGTTGAAATCCAGCTCCGGGTTGTATTGGCGAATCAACCAGATTGGCGAGGAATAGCGATTCCGGGCAATGGCACCGATATTGTCGCCGCGACGCACCTGATAAGTTTCTACGCCCTGAATACGGTAACTAGCGAAGAAGTCTCGCTGCATGTTGGAATGAAATTCACGCCGCGCTCGCTCAAATTCGGCGATGCTGACGCCAGAGAATTCCAGTCGCAAGCGCTCGCCAATAATCACGGGGTCTCGATAAGCCATATTGTTCAGGCGCCGGATATCCCAAGCCCTGATACCCAGCCATTCGGCAAAGTGCCCGAGAGTCTCAGAGGCCTGAATCTCCACGGTGTCATTGCTGGCCACTGTGTAGTCAGAGGGGTCGGCAGACAGGGATTCAACCAGTTGTTGCGCCACCTCAGTGTCATCCAGTTCAGGATCAACAGCCTCGGCAGTCTCCTCTTCAGCCGTTACTTCAGAATTCATCTCCTGGTCGTCGGGCAGCACAGCAGCCGGAGGCAGCGATTCATCCATCAAAGCCAGTTCTGTTGTGGTTTCTTCCAGAATTACTGACGGCGCAGGCTTGGGCTGCTCCACTTCCGGGGCGGCATCGCCGCCGAGCACCACGCCGTCTGAAAACTGAACCTGGGTTGGCGGCTCCGGTCTGAGGTTGGCATCTATCACAGCCACCTGATCTCCTTCCGACTCGAATCCTGGCAACCTCAAATCCTGTCCCGGATAGATGCGATTGCGATCAGAAATGCCATTCAGGCTGAGAACTTCCTGCTCCAACACACCAAAGCGGGCGGCGATTAGGGACACTGTGTCTCCGCGTCTTACTTGGTAGCGACCATCTGTCGTGGCCTCCGCCTCCACCACCAGCTGACTGGTGTCGACATTATCCTGGGGCAAAAGCAGGCGCTGGCCAATGGAAATTCTATTGCGACTACGCAGCTGATTTAGAGCAACCAGCCGAGAGACAGTGGTATCGAATCTTCGTGCAATGACAGAAAGGCTGTCTCCACGCTCTACCACATAGGCCACGTCGGGCGTTTGCACTGCAAATTTGTAGTCCGTTGGAATCATGGCCAAGAGGTCACCACTGCCAACCGCAGCCACGCGCACCTTGACTGGAAACCCCCTTGGTATGCGCTTGTTGCCCTCCCAGACAGCGGGGCGCAGCGCGGGGTTATCGGCACGCAACTGCTCCAGGCTAATACCTACCGAACGCGCAAACACTTCCGCGTCGATAAAGGCATCTGCTTCTACTGTGGCAAATTCAGGCGCCGGATTTAGCCGGAAATCCCCGAAGTATTGCCTGGCGTTGTTTTCCACATCCAAAACCGCAAGAAACTGGGCGTAAAAATTCCGCGAGGCGAAGCCAAAAGCGCGACCACGGTAGTTAGCCACGATGGTTTCGATATCCGTGGTGCCGGTTTCACGAACCGCCCTCGCAATTCCGCCAGCTCCGTGGTTGTAAGCAGTCAAGGCCAATGGCCAGGTGCCCAACACGGAATAGTTGTACTCCAGCAGGCTCATTGCCGCGTTGGTTGCAATATAGGGGTCCATGCGCTCGTCAACGATGTGATCGATACGCATAAAACGCAGTCCGGTGGCGCGGCCAAATTGCCACATACCTGCAGCAGCTGCGCTGGAATAGGCACCGGGGTTAAACGAGGATTCGACATGTGGCAGAACCGCCAACTCGATTGGGAGTTCTTTCTCTCTAATCACCTGATTGATGTGGCTGCGATAGGCACCGGAGCGACGTAAACCGCCGAGGAACCTGTCGGATTGGCCTAGCTGCCAGCGCACATTGGAAGCCGCTTCTTGCAGCGTCTGGGTGCTGACGTCGGCTGGCCACAGCTCGAGAATTTCCTGCTGGCTTGCTGTTAGCCCGCTGCGCTTGCCAGTGGCAAGGACCCTCAAGTCCTCCCTGATTCTGTTGCGCCTGTTTTCAATCTGGCGCCGGTCGAGCGGTAAGCTCGTATAGATAACCGAGAGGTGACGGGAGTCGTGCAGGAATCCGCTCTGGGTATCCACCTCGGTATAGACCCGGGTCCAGAACTGTACAGCCGACTCCAATTCTGGCGGTCTTGGAAACAGATTAGGATCCTGGGCCGCCGCGGACAGAGGCAGCATCAGGAGCAAACTAAGTAGTGCTGTAGCTAACCGAAAATTCAAAGCTTTTCAGCCTGTTATCTTCCTGGAGGAGAACCGGGATAAACCATAGCAGCAATGTGCATACTCGCCAAGAGTTTAGCCAATCTACTGACTTGTATCGCCGCACTGCGTCGCAACTTTATCGGCAAAGCGTCGGAAAGGTCGACGCAGCGGCAGAAAGATTGGCAAAGCACCAGAGGGGGGGCTTCGGTGTCGTGCGAAAGCAGGCTGCTGTAAATGGGTCCAGAAAGCCACAGGATCGCCGCGTGCGACAGCAATCTATGGGTACTCAGGGCATACCGTCCAGCTCGGCGCCTTCCTTGACCGGAATCATCAGGTCCTCGCGGGTCACGTTCATATAGATAATGACGTTGGACGCAATGTAGATGGAGGAATAAGTACCGATGACCACACCAATTATCAGGGCAATAGCGAAGCCCTGGGTAGATTCTCCACCGATAAACAGAATGGAGAACAGCACCAGCAAGGTCGTCAGCGAGGTAATCAGGGTGCGACTGAGGGTCTGGTTAAGTGAAGTATTAACCATATCAATAGGAGAGCCCTTGCGCATGCGACGAAAGTTTTCCCGGATGCGGTCCGACACTACGATGGTATCGTTCAGGGAGTATCCAATAATGGCCAGTAACGCGGCTAGCGCATTGAGATTGAACTCCATTTGGAACACGGAAAAGATACCAAGTGTAATGATCAGGTCATGCGCCAGGGCCACCACTGCGCCCACGGAAAACTTGAACTGGAAACGCACGGCGATGTACACCATGATGATTCCCAGCGCCACCAGCATACCGAGCCCACCCTGCTCCGCCAGCTCCTCGCCAACCTTAGCGCTGACATAGTCTGACCCCATGAGCAACACTTCACTGCTGCTTGCCTGCTGCAAGAGGCCAGCGATAACCTCACCAACCCGGGCAGCTTCCTCGGCCTGATTCGTGTCGGCAATAGACTCGTCCACCGGCAGCAGGATTCTGATATCGCGGTCAGAACCAAACGTCACCACCACCGCTTCGTTGTAACCAGCATCCTGCAACACTTGATTGACCTGATCCAGGTCCACGGATTCCGAATAATTGATTCGCACCGATGTACCACTCGTGAAATCAAGGCCGAAATTGAGCGAATTCGTCAACAGAGAAATTACCGACACAACGGCGAGAAGAATGGAAATAGACGCCGCGATCTTGCGCACGCCCATGAAATCGATTTCAGTCTTAGGGAGCATCAGAATTCCTGTTTAGCTGCTGGCCGGTGCCGCTTTGGCATAGTTGCCGATGGAGAGCGCCCGCACCGTGCGACCTCCATAAATCAAATTAACGATGGCGCGCGTGCCTACAATAGCGGTAAACATGGAGGTTGCGATGCCAATCATCAGGGTCACCGCAAAGCCCTTCACCGGACCGGTACCAATCGTAAAGAGCACCACTGCCACCAGGAATGTCGTCAAGTTGGCGTCGAGAATTGTTGTAAAGGCGCGGTTATAGCCCGCGTCAATGGCCTGCTGCGGCGAAATACCATTGCCCAACTCCTCCCTGATTCGCGTAAAAATAAGGACATTGGCATCTACTGCCATACCCACAGTCAGGACGATACCCACGATTCCCGGCAGAGTGAGCGTGGCACCGATCAGTGACATCACGGAAAAAATCAGCAGGATGTTCATGATCAGGGCAGCATTGGCGGCAAGCCCAAAAAGGCGGTAATAGGCGAACATAAATAACACCACCAGGGCCGAGGCGATCTGCACACCACGAAACCCAGCCTCAAGGTTCTCACGACCCATGGATGGGCCAATCACTGATTGCTCAACGATAGTCATCGGTGCCGCGAGGGAACCGGAAGAGATTAGCAGAGACAGATCATTCGCTTCTCTTGCCGTCAGACCGGTGATGACAAAAGTTCGGGGAAGCGCGGTTCGAATAGTGGCATGACTAATGAGACGTTTCTCTTCGTAGAACTCGACTTCTTCAACTTCGTTGCCGTCCTCATCCAGAGAGGTAATGGTACGCGACTTTGTTTCAATCAGCAGGATGTCCATATTGCGACCGACGTTTTCACGGGTAACCCGGTTGATCTGATTGCCGCCCTGGGCATCCAAATTGATCTGCACCTGGGGCATACCATTCTGGTCTAGGGTAGAACGCACTGAGGAAATACGATCGCCCTGTAGGATCACATCATTGTCCACATCCACCAGCAATCCATCCGGCGTCTGATAGTTTTCATACGAGGAACGCGGCGCACCCAATTCGGCTTCAAGATGGAATTCGAGAGTGGCGATACGCTGCAGAATCCTGATGGCCTGCGCTGGGTCCTGCACACCGGGCAATTCCACTACGATTCGGTTGGAGCCCTGCTGCTGTACTGTCGGCTCTGCCACGCCGAGCGCATCGACGCGATTCAGGAGCGTGGTGCGATTTGCCTGCAAGGTATCGCGTTGAATTTGCAGTACGATGTCCTGGGTCAGGCGCATATCCAGGATATAAAGATCGTTGGCTTCGCGATTTTGAAATTGCAGGTCAGGAAAATTGTCCAACAGTTCAGAGCGCGCCGAAGAACGATCCTGGGCATTGGCGAAGCGAACCTCAAGATGCATGTTGTCCACCAGATTGATGCCACGAGTGCGGATACGCTGTTCGCGCAAAATGGAGCGCACATTACTCAGGTTGTCTGCCATGCGGCGTTCGATGGCGGCATCCATATCCACTTCCATCAGGAAATGAACGCCACCCTGTAAATCAAGCCCCAAGTTCATCTTTCCAGCACCGATTGCCTGCATCCAGCCCGGCGTTGTGGGTGCCAGATTGAGGGCTACGATATAGTCATCAGTAAGCGACTCTTCGATAGCTGTCTTGGCGCGAAACTGGTTCTCTACACCATTTAGACGAACCTGTATGCTGTTGGCATCAAACTCGACACCAAAGAAATCAATTTGGGCTGCTTCCAGCGCCGTTTCCACTTGCGCGACATCAGCCTCGCTCATTTCAAGATTCTCGTTGTTGATGAGAATTGCCTCATCATCAGGATAAAGATTGGGTGCCGAGTAAAGCAGCCCCAATACCACGACGAAGAGAATCAGCAGGTTTTTCCAGAGTGGGTAACGGTTTAACATGGGCGGTCCCAGTGCGGAGTCGCCCTAGAGCCGACTCAGCGTTTTAATTAAATTAGAATGACTGATCTAATAATCGGCATTAGAGGGTCATACCAGCTTCTGTGAATCCAATAGTGATTGATTCCTGAAACTTGTCATTAAATCTTGCTGATAGTGCCTTTCGGAAGTGCTGCGGCAATGGCAGACTTTTGCATTTTAAGTTCAACCCCCTTGTTCACTTCCATCACGACATAGTCGTCATCTACCTTGGTGATTTTTCCCAGCAGTCCACCAGATGTCATTACCTCATCGCCCTTGCTTATGCTCTCTGTCAGCGCTTTATGCTCTTTGGCACGATTCGACTGCGGACGCCAGAGGATGAAATAGAACAGCACAATCATGCCGCCAAACAGAAATAGGTTATAGGTAAGCGATGGCTGGGCCGACGCCGCTTCCTGGGCATATGCGGTGGGAAACAATAGATTCATGGCTTCATTGACTCGACTTTGACAATATTGGACCTGTAGCTTCGCTCTACAGGATTTTGGGTTAAATCTCCGGGTTTCAAGAGACGTTTACAATTTTCTCGGCATGCCAATCGATATTTTAGATCCGACAGCAATCCTCTTTTCTGTTCTCTTACTCCGCCTTACTCAAGCTTCGCTTACCAGATCACGCTCATGCTCTTGAAACTTGCGCTGGAGCTATCGGCTTTACAGGGGCAGCATTTGGACTATTACTGTCAATCAGCTTCAATTTGGCCCTGATCAGCCAGATACTGGTTAACGAAGGCGCTCAATCTACCTTGTTCTATCGCGGTGCGCAAACCGGCCATCAGGCGCTGATAGTGGCGCAAGTTGTGGATGGTATTCAGGCTTGAGCCAAGGATTTCCTTACATTTATCCAGGTGATGCAGGTAGGCGCGGGAAAAGTTCTGACAAGTGTAGCAGTCACAGCTTTCATCGAGAGGACGCGTGTCATCACGGTACCTGGCATTACGCAAACGCAGCAGCCCGGTTGAGGTGAATAAATAGGCATTCCGGGCATTGCGGGTTGGCATTACACAGTCGAACATATCAATGCCCTGCACGACGGCCCTGATGATATCCGTGGGCGTACCTACCCCCATCAAGTAGCGCGGGCTCAACTTTGGCATTTGTGGCGTCACTTCTTCTATTACTCGAGTCATCTCTTCTTTAGGCTCTCCCACTGAAAGACCACCAATAGCGTAGCCTCGGTAACCCTGTTCAATCAGTCCTGTCAGCGACGCCTCGCGCAGGTTCTTATGCATGCCCCCCTGAACAATACCAAACAGCGCTGCCCGGTGGTCAGCATGGGCCTCATGACAGCGCTTGGCCCAACGCAGCGACAGTTCCATGGATTTCCGCGCCTCGGTTTCCGTTGCCGGATAAGGAGTGCATTCGTCGAACACCATGATGATATCTGCGCCCAGTTTTTGCTGTACTGCAATCGCGGATTCAGGCCCCAAAAAAACCTCGGCACCATCTACTGGCGATCGAAATTTAACCCCCTCTTCCGAAATCTTCCGCATGGCCCCCAGGCTAAAAACCTGAAATCCACCGGAGTCCGTAAGAATGGGTTTGGACCAACCAATAAAGTCATGCAGATCACCATGCTGCTGGATGATATCTGTACCAGGGCGCAGCATGAGGTGAAAGGTATTGCCAAGAATAATGTCGGCGTCGATGGCATTGATCTGCTGTGGATTGAGCCCTTTGACCGTGCCGTAGGTGCCTACTGGCATAAACGCGGGTGTACGCACCTCTCCCCGTGGGAATGTCATCTTGCCCGTACGAGCAGCACCATCTTCAGCGGTAATTTCAAAGCGCATGGCGCAACTGTTCATAAAATTATTTCCGTCATGCCACTAATTCCAATTGTTAGTGTTCGCGCGTGGACCGGAATTCTATGTCCGGCCAGCGCTCTTCCATGAGATTAAGGTTGACCCGGGTCGGCGCTAGGTAGGTGAGATAGCCACCGCCATCAATGGCAAGGTTTTCGTGGGCCTTACGCCGAAACTCATCGAGCTTGCCCTGATCCATAGAATCAACCCAGCGTGCCACATAGACAGAGACTGGCTCATAGATACAGTCCACCTTGTATTCATCCTTGAGACGAAATGCCACCACCTCAAACTGCAATACTCCGACTGCACCGACGATCAAGTCGTTATTACGCAGCGGCATGAAAACCTGGGTTGAGCCTTCCTCTGATAGCTGCGTTAAGCCTTTCTGCAGTTGCTTGAGCTTGAGCGGGTCTTTCAAGCGAATGCGTCTAAACAGTTCCGGTGCAAAGTGAGGAATACCGCGAAACTTGAGCGCTTCTCCTGTGGTGAATGTGTCACCGATCTGGATAGTGCCATGATTGTGCAGGCCTATGATATCGCCAGACACGGCCGACTCGGCGTTCTCACGGTCGCCGGCAACGAAGGTCACCGCATCAGTCACTTTAACATCTTTGCCAATTCGGCTATGTCGCATCTTCATGCCCTTTTGGTATTCTCCCGAGCAGATACGCACAAATGCAATGCGGTCGCGGTGCTTGGGGTCCATGTTAGCCTGGATCTTGAATACAAAACCCGCAAAGTCCTCTTCATTCGCCTTCACTACCCGAGACTCGGTCTCACGGTCCTGAGGTTTGGGGGCCCACTCAACAAAGTCATTCAGCATTTCGCGCACGCCGAAGTTACCCAGCGCCGTACCGAAATACACAGGGGTCAAATCTCCCTTTAAATAAGCATCCCTATCAAACTCATGGCTGGCGCCGCGCACCAATTCTATCTCATCACGAAAATCATCCAGATAAGCACCTAGCAAGATCTGGGCCCCATCACTATCAAGGCCCTTAATCTGAACATCGTCAGGCACCTGACTACCCTGACCCTGTTGGTAAACGGTGATGGTGTCGGAAAGCAGGTTGTAAACTCCCTTGAACTCCTTACCCATCCCCAGGGGCCAATTAATGGGCGCGCATTGAATCTTCAGGACGTTCTCAATTTCATCGAGGATTTCAATGGGGTCCCGAATATCTCGATCCAGCTTGTTCACGAATGTAAAAATTGGCGTATCACGCAAGCGACACACGTCCATCAGCTTGATGGTGCGTTCCTCTACGCCCTTGGCGCCATCGACTACCATCAGGGCAGAGTCCACGGCAGTGAGAACTCGATAGGTGTCCTCTGAGAAATCTTCATGGCCAGGGGTGTCGAGCAGATTAACGACACGCTCTCGGTAGGGAAACTGCATCACAGATGATGTGACAGAGATACCGCGCTGTTGCTCCATAGCCATCCAATCGGAGGTTGCGTGGCGATCAGACTTTTTGCCCTTAACCGTGCCTGCGACCTGGATCAGCTTGCCGAACAAAAGCAGCTTTTCAGTAATGGTGGTTTTCCCGGCGTCGGGGTGAGAAATGATCGCCAGTACGCGCCGGCGTTCGATTTCCTCTTGAAGCTGTGCAGAAGACATAGAGTCGGGTTCTTTAGGGGGCAAAAACGCGGGGATTATAGCAGCTGGCCCGCCGTCTCACAGCCGACCCCGCACAATAAACTTCACCGCATGGAGACCTATAGCTTGTTCTGATCATGATCTACAATAGCTGCGCGCTTGCTGAGCAGCCGAGCATGGCCAGCCCTGACTCGATCCAGATCAAGCGCCAGGCCCAAATGCCGGACATAGATATTAGAAAATTAAACAAGGACTAATGATGGACTTCACCCTCACCCCTGAACAGCTGTCTTTACAACAAGCAGTTAGAAAATTTGCACAGCGAGAGCTGCCTGAGATTGCACAGCAGATCGAATCCAACGATGAACCCGCGGACCACGCATTACGGCAGCGATTCGGCGAACTGGGCTACCTTGGCGTCAATCTCGATAGCGCTATGGGCGGGGGCGGCATGAGCCATCTTGATGCAGTTATCGTGTTGGAGGAAGTCGCCAAAATCTCCATCGCCGTGGCCTTCCCCATCTTCGAATCCTGCTTTGGTCCAAGTCTCGCCATAGCGCATTTTGGCTGCGAAGCCCTCCAGCAACGCTATCTCCCAAAAGTCTGCTCCGGCGAAACCATCGTCGCTGTATCCATGTCCGAACCCAATGCAGGCTCGGCCCTCACCGACCTCACGACCCGCGGCGAAATTAGCAGCGATAAAATTATTATCAATGGCACCAAACGGTGGTGCTCCGGCGCCGGTCATTCTGAGGCCTATTTGGTCTACTGCCGGCTATCCGACGCGCCTGGCGCCAGGGGTATAGGTGCCGTAATCGTCGATAAGGACTCACCCGGTTTCAGTTTCGGCAAACGGGATCACCACATGGGCTTTCGCGGCGTCTACAGTGCTGATATGTACTTTGATAATGTCGAGGTACCGCTTGAAAACATGTTGGTCCCTGCAGGGAGCTTCGGCAAACTAATGGACGCTTTCGACCTTGAGCGTTGCGGAAACACAACCATGTCACTGGCGGTCGCCCAGTCGGCATTCGATTTCGTGCTTGCCTACAGCCAGGAACGCCAACAGTTTGGCAAGCCGCTGGCAGATTTCCAGGCGGTGCAGATCCATCTGGCGGAAATGAAGATGAAGCTGGAGGCAGCCAGATTGCTGCTATATCGCGCCGTAGTCAACGCGGAGTCCGGTTTACCGTCCATTGGCGAGAGTTCAATCGCTAAGTGTTTCGCCAATGAAACCGTGCGGGAAGTCACGGGCAAAGCCATGCAGATCATGGGCGGATATGGATACTCGAAGGAGTTCCCGATTGAACAAAAACTTCGCGATGCCTGGGGCTGGGGCATAGCCGGTGGCTCGATTGATATCCAGAAAGTGAACATCACTTCGGCGCTAGTTGGGCGACGTTTTAACCAGAGGGCAAGTTGAGGAACTTTGCCTAAACCGATAGCTTCTATGAAGCACTCGTGACAGCTGAAATCGCGCTGAATACTGACGCGCTGTGTGCTGAGAAAGCAGCGGATGTAATTATCGAATCCGCCAGCGCTGAGCCAGAATAAGGCTGCAAGACGATCAGAAGCAACAAGGGCCTGATTGCAAATTAACCGCAGTGGCTAGTGCAGTAGTCGATCCTCAGGACGAAGATGACATTCTGCGAACTCTGGGTGCAGGATATCTATTCGTTTCACCAGCAGCAGATCATGGCGTGAGAGATGGTCATGCTCGAGGCCAGACTGCACTTCGATATCCTCCAGCAACACACACACCACATCATCATTTTCCAGATCGACGACAATGCAGGGTTTGAACCCGCTCACGGTGTTGATAGATGCCAGTGACCCAACGTCAAACTGATGCACCGGGAAGGAACCATCTGCCCGTTGGATAAGGCCGCAAGACGCAAAGGCAACGCCAAATCCGGCGGCAGCCACCACGTTAATGATATCGATGATTTCCGGGTCGGTGAGATCTACCCGCAGAGTCTCCGGTAAGGGTTGATTGATGCGCAGCTGGTGTCGGTTTACCAACTTGAGGAACAGCTCTATGTCCTCCTGATTCCATTCCAGTGTTTCCTCAGTTTCTGAGCGCGTGCTGTCAGAAGAGAGACTCTGCACATTGGTCTCGATGGTGAGGTCATGAACCTGGGTTTCTGGTGGACAGGGAACCACCATTGAGACTGAACAATAACCGTCGCTGCTTTCGGGGCTGAGGCGCCATAAAAACGGTACTTCACTGCTAAGTTCAAACATTGGCTACCGCTACAAGGAATGAAAAGGATCACTTGTTATTAACTCGAGTCGGCTGAATGATTGACAAAATTAGTCTTCACAGCAACTTTTTTCGCTCAATTTACGCAGACAAAATGGCTTAGTTAGCCGTTAAAGCTAAAGCTGTTTTCAAGAACACGGACTAAGCCCTTGAGGAGATTGCAAAATTTCTCCTTAATACCCTCTCCAATTTTTTCCACAGTTTCTGTGGATAACTCCGTGTATAATTCCTTATGGTGAGCCGCAAGCCTCGAAATTCTGCGCCATTGACATATTTTGGCTAAATTTTAGCCAAAGCATATATTTCATTAAAAACAATGACTTAGTTTTTTTTGAAGGATCGAGCAAAAATAAAACCCGCATATTTTTAGTCTTTCGTGACAAACATGAAATTTTTGTGCATAAAATCTCGGGGAAAAGTCGTCATGCCGATTTTCTGCAGCTTTTTGTCTCTGTTTTTATTGAAGTTTTTACGCCTATAATACCGTTCGTTCACAAAGCAGTTTTTGATAAGTTTAGATGCAAAAATCACGTTCCCACACATTCGCAATTGGTCTGGCTATACTTTCTGTTCTCGTCCTCATTTTCGGCTTCAGCGCCTGGCAAAAAATCCGTCTGGACGAATCCAGCAGTGAGTCAGCGATCAACATTACTCAACAACTCTACAGTTCGGGCTCAGCGACGAGCCTTATTAATAGTTTGCATGCTGACTTGGCGCAACAGATGACGCCAGAGCAGTGGCAGGCGTCTGTGAATTCGCATCTGCAGCGCCTCGGCCCTATGATCGCCATGACTGAGTTGCGAGGAGAGGCGGCGGTTCCGGTGGTGACTTATCCCGGTCAGCGTTTGGTTGCCAGCGATGAGATCGATATGGAGTTTGGAGCAGCACTGACTACCCTTTATATAGGGATGGCGTGGGAAAACAATGACTGGCACATCACGGAATATCGTCTCGATGCGCCTCCGCTGTATGACTAAACTCTGGAGACTTCACACAAAGCTGCTGCACAAACAGCCTATTCATTTACAGCCTTCTCACAATCAGCTTCTATTAGCGAAATCACTTCGCAGACAAGCCACACATTCTAAAAGCTATTTCATAAACAAATCATAGCTCGCCGGTGACACCACGATAGCGCAAACGCCTGCCAGCAGCATATCGCGATCCAGACCAAGATTCAGCAGTGTGGCATCCGGCAGACTGGACAGCACTACCAGCAGCATGACGAGATTTTTGCTGGGAATGAGAGCCGCAATCACGAAGGCTAAAGAAAACACAATGGCATAGTTGTCCTCAAGACCAAATCGGGACAGGGTATCAGTTGCCAGCGTCACGCCCAGGGTGGCGAAGACAAGACCACAAAGCGCCAGCGGCTTAATCGCTCTAGTTTCGCGCTGCATAGATCCTACCCGTCGAATCCAGGCTTAATTTAGACATGGCTAACTATAGAACACGGCCCGAGGCTGGAGTACGGCAATGCCGGGAATTTTTAACGGGTTCAACTCGATTTTGTGGGCCAGGTAACATTCGAACCCTAAAGTGATGCGCTATCCCGTCATAGTTCGGAAATAAATTGTCAGTAATCAAAGACTTGAGAAATGAAGCGCAGCCAGCAAGGCCATCTGGATATTGCAGGGCGAGAAAAGAAAGGGTGGAATTAGATCGGAGAGATTACTCAGAAACCACACGCAGTAGCTGCGCATAGTCCGTGAAGCCGCCAAAGATCTTGTAAATACCGTCCTGCCTCATAGTCCGCATACCATCTTTGAGCGCCTGCGCGCGTATGTCGTCGAGTTCAGCTTTCTTATAGATCATACCTTGCAGGGTCGGCGTGCCCACCAGCAACTCATGGATGCCGGTCCGGCCTTTGTAGCCAGTGCCGCCGCAATCGACACAGCCTTCAGGATTGGCGCCCATTAATTCGATATTGTTGAAATCATAGTCCGGCATATCAGCCTCAATCGTGTCCCTGCCATAGGTATCGATGAGGTGGTCAAGCTCTTTCTGATCCGGCTTGTAGGGCTCCTTGCACTTTGGGCAAAGAGTTCTCATCAAACGCTGTGCCAGCACGCCAAGCAGGGCATCCGAGAAGTTTACCGGGTCCAAGCCCAGATCCAGCAACCGGGTTATGGTCTCCGGTGCGGAGTTGGTGTGCAGAGTAGACAATACCAGGTGACCAGTCAGTGATGCCTCAACACCGATACTTGCCGTTTCATGGTCGCGCATCTCACCAATAAGAATTACGTCTGGATCAGCACGCAAAAAGGCGCGCATGGCGGTGGCGAAGGTGAAGTCAATCTTGGGGATCATCTGTACCTGCTGCAGGCCAGGTTGGGTGATCTCAACAGGGTCCTCTGCTGTCCAGATCTTGCGCTCCGGTTTATTGATATGACCAAGCACTGCGTGCAGGGTTGTGGTCTTACCAGAACCGGTTGGCCCTACCACCAGAAACAGACTATGGGGATGGGAAGACAGTTCAATCACTCTCTCATGATTGGTGGAGGTCATGTTGAGCTTTTCCAGCGGCATGGCTGCGCCCGCTGCGAGAATACGCAGCACCGCACTTTCGCCCTGCACAGTGGGCACTGTGGCAACACGCAACTCTAACTTCTTGCCTCTAACCTTGAGCTTACACTTGCCGTCCTGCGGCAGACGTCTCTCCGCGATGTTCAAGCGCGACATTACCTTGATACGGGCAATCAGTGCCGCACAGTGTTCTTTGGGAATCTTGATAATCTCGCGGCAAATGCCGTCAACTCGGATGCGTACGCCGCCAGGCGCGTTGTCTTTGCCGGGTTCGACATGAATATCCGATGCGCCGAGTCGGTCTGACTCAGTGATGATACGATTCACCAATTGGATAATCGCAGAGGTGGCAGCAAGACCCTCTTCTTCGTCCTCCTCTTCCCCCTCCTGCAGTTCGACACCCGCGTCATCATCCATGGAAGAGAAGATGTCATCGAACCCTTCTTCGTAATCGGAATCGGCATCGCCACGCAGAAACTGGATGATGTGTTCGGGCAATCCCACGCGGAATACGTAATTGCGCGCGTTGACTACACCCTGTATTTCCATGATGCGCTGATAATCAGAGGGATCATCGATAAGTATGACCGCTTCCTCCTTATTACCCGCCACCGGCAGCCAAAGATTGCTGCGTAGATAGCTGATACCAATGTTCTCCAGGAGATCAATGGGCAGCTCATGATTGGAGTCATACTGCATGTACGGAACACGATAGTAGTACTCCAGCGACTTACCGATCATGTCCGACGAGATGCTGTACTCTTCCATCAGCACCTGGGATACCGATCCTCCATATAGCGATGCCTTGTTGGAGACGTCCTCCAATTCAACGCTGCTGATCTTGCCTTTTTGCACCAGGTAATCGTATGGCCCCTGCGTGCTTTGCAGGGAAGAGCGAAATTG
>Ga0181559_10000740_pt1 | contig 31085 bp, 17 predicted proteins | sample 011ome_21_FD_133752 | JGI IMG/M metagenome (GOLD analysis project Ga0181559, IMG submission 133752) | Coastal salt marsh microbial communities from the Groves Creek Marsh, Skidaway Island, Georgia - 011508AT metaG (megahit assembly) | ecosystem: Environmental > Aquatic > Marine > Intertidal... | reverse complement strand
CGTCGTGGGGCGGTCCAGCCGGTGCACGATGCCCGGCCCCGAGACGTGCGCGCCCACCGCGCTCAAGCCGCCGGCGCCGTACGCGCGCGCCAGCGCCGATGAAACCGCGTCGCCGTCCCGCGCTTTCTTTTTCGGCGCGTGCTTCTTCGGCCCGGCGCCGCGCGGCTCATGCGTCAGGACGCCCGCGGGCTTGGAGACCGCGACGACGTGCGCGTCCTCGTACACGACGCGCAGGCTCGCGTCGCGTGTCAGCGGGGATGGCGTGTTCGCGGCTCTTTCCGCCGGCGCGCCGGCGGCGCGTCTCGCTGCGGCCAGAAGTGCGCCGGCGCCGGCGTCGTCGCCGGCGGAGACGCACGCCGCGCGCGCGAGCGCGTGGCTGACGACGTCCGGCGCGACTCGCGCGCTCGGCATTTCCTCGAACACGACGGAGAGCGAGGCGGCGTGCGCGCCGCCGCGCATGTCCAACGCGCTCAGCACCAAGTTAAACATGCTCGCGGCGCGACCGCGCGCCGCGGAGAACGCCCGGTCCACGGGGTTGGCTTTTTTCGCGCGTGTGCCGGTCAGTCGCGCGTCGGCGGCTCGCCGTTCGGCTTCGTCGAGTCCGCTGGCGCGCAGGACGCACGCCGCGAGAAACGCCGGGTCCGTCGCTCGGGGGTCCTCCCACTTCGCGAGCGCGATGTCCGCGCCGAACAGGGCGTCGACGTCGTCGCCGCCGAAGTGCTCGGGCGCCTCCAACGCGAGGTGCGCAATCAGCATCTCCGAGTCTGACCGGCACGACTGCGAAGCGCGCCGACCCTTCTCAGGCCGCTCTGCCTGCGGCGGGCTCTTCGCCGCGACCGGCCCCGCGCGCGGACGTCCATCTCGTCTGAAAGCACCCCCGCGCGTAGACGCCCGCGGCCATCCGGGCGACGCCTCGAGCGTCGCTGCGCGCATCGGCTCTGGGTTGCAGCCGTTTTATCGGCTGCAACCCAATGTCCCGAGGGTTTTCTTCGCACGCGGACTGGCGGAGACGACTTCTTAGAAATTCACCTCTCGTCTATCTATTCAATCGCGTGTATTCACTGCGGCGTGTGCCGTGCCTCTCAACTCGTGATGTCCTTGGCGGTGACGTTCTCGATGAACCCCGCGCGTTGCCGCAGCTTGTCGGCGTTTTTAGGCCCTCTCGATCCGTACGCGTACAGCTCCGGGTTGAGCCCCCCCGCATCTACGTACTTGAGCAGCGGCGTGAAGATCTTCCACGCCGCCCTGAGTTCGTCCCGGCGCACGAAGTGCTGCTGGTCGCCGTTGATGCAGTCCAGTATGAGGCGCTCGTACGCCTCGGGGATGGGCGTGTCTTCGTACTTCTCCGTGTACAGCAGCTCGAGCTCGCTCTGCGCGAGCTCCATCCCCAGACCCGGTTCCTTCACCGTCATCTTCATGTAAATCGCGGGGTCGGGCTGCAGACGCACGACGAACTCGTTGCGCGCTTGCCGCCCGTTCACGCGCTGCTCTTTGAACAGGTCTCCGGGAACGTCGCGCAGCTGTAGCCGGATCTCGCACTTGTGCTCGTTTAAAGCTTTGCCGGCTTCGACGATGAACGGCACGCCCTCCCAGCGCTCGTTGTTCACCCGCAAAACGGTGAGCGCGAAGGTTGGCGCCCTGCTCCCGGCCGGCACGGTGGGGTCGTCCAAGTACGCGGGCCCCTCCGGTCCGTTCGTGTACTGCCCGAGCGCGACGTCCTCCGTGCTAACCGGTTCGACGCATCGCAAGACTTTGAGCTTCTCGTCGCGGATGTCGTCCGGCGAGAGCGAGCACGGCTTCTCCATGGCGACGAGGCACAGCAACTGCAGGAGGTGGTTCTGGATGATGTCGCGGATGATGCCGTACTGGTCGAAGTACCCGCCCCGGCCCTGCGTCCCGAACGGCTCCTTGAAGATGATCTGCACGTTCGAGATGTTGTCCCGGTTCCACAGCGGCGCGAGGAAGCGGTTCGCGAACCGCATCACCACCAGGTTCTGCGTCAGCTCCTTGCCGAGGTAGTGGTCGATGCGGTACAGCTGCGCCTCCGAGAAGAGCGCGGCGATGCCGCCGCTGAGCGCCTCGGAGGACTTCAGGTCCCGGCCGAAGGGCTTCTCCACGATCACGCGCGTCCAGCCGCCGGCGGACATGCACGACTCGCGGATGTTCGCGCACACGGGCGGGTACACGGAGGGGGGGAGCGCCAGGTAGAAGATGCGGTGGCCGGCGACGGCGTCGCGCTGCCGCTCGAACAGCGACATCCGACGGCCCAGCCCCCCGAACACATCCGCCCGGCTCGCGTCTTCGTACGCGCCGCGCTCGTAGAAGCACCGCGCGAGGAACGCCTCGACTTTCTCGGGCGGGCCCTTCAGGCGCTCACGGAGCGTATCGCGCAAACGCGCGTCGTCCAGGTCCGAGCGCGCGTACCCCACCACCGCGGTGCCCTCGGGCATGTGGTCGTGCAGGAACAGCGCGAAGAGCGCGGGGTAGGTTTTCTTCTTCGCCAGGTCACCGGTGCACCCGAGAACCGCGACCGTCAAGCACGTCCCGGGGTCGCTCCAGTCCGTCTTGTGCGCATCACGCGCGGCGCTGGACTTCACCATCGCGGTCGCCGATCGACGCAAACCGAGCCCGACGCGACCCCCGCGCGAGCCCCACGCGCTCGCCTTCAGAAGTGCGAGACGATGTTAAATTCTTGTTCGTTTCATCACCCGAAACACTCTCGAAATCGTATTCGAACACATTCAGTCTGCACTCTACAGCTCGAGCAGCGAACTCGCGATGACGCGCGCGTCGTTCACTCGAGCGTGAAGCGCGCTCGCCCGCGCGGCGACCCCCCAGTCGCAACTCCCCCCAGCGCTTCGCGGATCAGCGTCGCGTCTCCCTCGCCCGCCACCTCCAGCGCCGCCCTGAGCGCCGCGTCCGGGTCGTCCGGGTTGCGCCGCGCCGCCGCCGCGCGCAGCATCGAAACCGCCGCCGCGACGTCGGCGCGCGAGTGGCTAGGTCGCGCGATTTCGTCCCGGAACACGGAAGACGACGCGTTCTGGAGGGGCTCACGGTCCCCCCGCGGCGTTCTTTCCGACGAGACCCCGCCCGTGACGCGCGCGAACAGGGAGAGGAGGCCCTCCTCCATCTTCGCCGCCGTCGCCGAGGCGGGCACGGCGGCGCGCGCGCGCGAGCGCTCCGGCGAAGGCGTCCGCGAACTCTTCCCGCCGCGCCGCTTGAATCGCCCGCGGCCGCCGCGCGCCTCCTGCACCATGTTGCGCAGGTCAGCCATCTCCAAGCGCTCATCGGCCGCCACCGCCCTGCCGCCGGCTTGCCCGTTTCCGGACTCCACGTCGCCGACGCGCGCGCCTCCGGCTCTCGCGTCGGAGCGGCTCTTCGCACGAGAGGGCTTCTCGTCGTCCCAGCCGTCGCCCCAGCCGTCGCCCCAGTCGTCGTCCTCCCGCGCGAGCCGCCGGTGCGCCACCGCCGCGCCGCTCGTCGTTCCGGAATCGGCGGCGCCTCCCGCCGAGCCGCTCCCGCCGCGGAACAGGGGCTGCCCCCTCCTGTGCGCGCCCGGACCGATCCAGCCGTGGATCACCAGCAGCGCGGCGACGGTGGCGGCGAGCGAGACGGAGAGGAACACCGCGCACAGCGCGCCGAGCGCGGCGGCGGCGCGCATGTGCTGCGTGGCGAACGCCGCCGCGTCCTCGGCGGCGACGTTGTCGCCCACGACGCCGGTCTGAATTACCTGCCAGTGGTTCGCCAGGTACGTCTTCGTGTCGTCCGAGTGCTCCAGCAGCGTGTGCGCGGCGGCCACCGCGAAGGACCACGCGAACGCGCAGAAGAAGAAGTGCGTCCAGAGGTGCGCCGTCACGCCGGTGGTGATCCCCACGAAGCCGGCGACGCTCGCGAGCATCACCAGCACGCCCGCGGCGGCGAGCAAGTGCGCGGCCCACGCGCCGCCGTACGCGTGCGTGCCTCCCCGGCGCAGGTCCGAGACCACCACCTCGTCCTCGCCAACCGCCGCGCGCTCGACGCGCGCCCGCACCGCCGGCGGCAGCGTCGCGTTCAGGTCGACGTCCTCGGTGGCGTTCACGCCCGAGAACGACGCCGTGAAGTGCACCACCGTGCTCTGCAGCACGCCGTTGCGCGAGCGCTTGCGGCGGTCCACGGCGTTGATCCACATCGCGCGCGCGGGGAAGGCCTCGTCCGTCCCGGCGGGAGGTGAAGGAGGGGGAGAAGGCGCCGCCGGGGGGGGCGGGAACGGCGGAGGCGGCGGCGGAGGCGGCACGGCAGTCGCGTTGCCGTCCTCCAGAAGCCTTCTCGTCGGAGGCGCGGGGGGGCTCGTGTCGTTCGTGGGCGGAGGCAGCGGCGGCAGCGGCGGCGGCGGTGTCGCGCTCACGGGGTCGACGCCGTGCGGCCTGCTCGAGCCCGCGCCCTCATCGTCCCTGAAGATCTTCCAGGGCTCGCGCCGGAGCAGTGTCACGAAGGCGTCGACGGGCTCGCCCGGCCCGCCGTCGGCGTCCACCGGGAAGTCCACCGAGACGTCCAGGCTGAGCGCGCCCGGCACGACGTAGGTGGCCCTGGCGACCACCGCGCAGAGCACGAGTAGGAAGAAGCCGAAGAGGATGCCCATGAAGTTGGCGCCGGCGCCGACGCGCTTGAGCGTGTACTTGAGGCCCATGACGCTTCCCGAGGCGACGAGCGCGAAGGAGAGGAACACCGCGACGGCGATGAGGATGTTGTTCGCGTCCGTGAACCACCGCTTGGCGATGTGCTTGGTTCTGTCCTCGGAGTAGTTCACGAGGTTGTCGTCGCGAGCGCTCATGTCCCGCGGGTCGAGCCGGGACCAGTACGCGGCGACGGTGGCGTCAGCCTCGTCGCGGTAAATGCGGGTCATCTCCGCGGCGTAAATCACGCCCGTCAGGAGAAACAGGCAGAACGTGTGGTACGCGAAGAGCGTGGGTTTGTGCCCGGTCATCGCGCCGACGATGCCCTGCATGGAGGTTAGCGTGATGAACGCGCCCGCGACGGCCATGGCGTAGTCGGGTTCCTGGAACGCCGCGAACGTCACGCCGTGGTTCGCGTAGATGCTCTTGACCAATCCGGCGGTTCCCTCTTCGTTCGATCCCATCACCGCCAGCGCGATGCCGAGCCCGAACAGCGCGACGTTCAGCACGAGGAGCGACAGGCGCGCGAACAGCGCCTTAGCGCCGCCCCCCTCGGTTTCCACCATCTCGGCGACGTCCCAAGGATGCTCCAGCTCAGCGCAAAGCGAACTGATGAAACCGGGAATTCGTTCGATCTGAAGAGCTTAGAGCCCGAAACAAACGTCCACGAGTCGGTTTTTATTTTCGGGTCCTGTTTTCTCGCGCGGCTCGCAGTCTCCCGATCGCGGGCGCGACCATGGGAGCCGCGGTGTCCGCTCTGAATAATGTGGGGTACAGCACGCAGAAGAACGTGGTCATCAAGAGCTGGAGCCTCAGTGCGTGTTGCCCGCGTTTCCGCGTCCCTTCGCCACGCCACCCAGAGTCTCGAAACGCGCAACACCCAAAAAAACCACAGCGTCTCCATCCTCTCTCGGTCCCTCATCTCACCACCCAGACGCGTCCCCCGCCCCGTCACGCAGGCTTGCTGTACTACAGCATCATCGCCGTGATGTTCGCATACATCGTCGGTTTCACCCTGGTGGCGAAGAAAGGGTACCAGGCGACCGTCCCCGCGGTGGGGAGCGTCGCGCTCAAGGTGAAAGGCATCGCGAGCCGCCCGAGCCCGCCGGGCTCGCTCGAACCGCCGGAGCTGTGGGACGCGTCGGACCTCACCGTGTACGACTCGACGGGCGTGTTCGTGGCGACCAACATCATGCGCACGGAGCAGGCCAGGGGCGTATGCCCCGGGACGCACGAGGACGAAGCGTGCGCGCTCCCCGGAAGCGGGCACGAAACGGAAGCGTCGCCGGCGTCGGAGTGCCGCGAAGGCGTCTTCTCGCGCTCCGGCGAGCAAACCGGTCGCTGCGTTCCGGCGCCCTCCGCCGGCGCCGGCGGCGCGTGCGAGGTGCGGGGCTGGTGCCCCGGCGAGCCCGACGCGGACGACGCGAGCGCGCCGCTGGAGAACGTGGGAAACTTCACCGTGTTTCTGCGCACGGACGTGCGTTTCCCGGGGATGCGCGACAAGTTCGGGCGCACGTTTGACGTGACCAACGCCAACGGCACCGAGCCGACGCCCGGCTGGAACTTGTTCACGCTTGACGAGATTTTGAAAATGGGCGGGACGCGGTACGAGGACGTGAAGGATGCTGGCGCGGATTTGCAGATGAACATCTACTACGACTGCGACCTCGACAGCGCCCTGGAGGCGTGCACGCCGAGGATGCCCTTCGAGGTGATGCGCATCGACACCGCGGACTCGGCGTTGTCGCACGGGTACAACGCGCGATGGCTGTCGGCGGCGAAACAAGCGGGAAGTACCGCGTTTCCCAAACACGCCGACACGCGCGCTCTGGTGAAAGCCTCCGGCCCGCGCATCCGCGTCTCCATCACGGGCGTCGGGCGCAGGTTCGACCTGGGGCAGTTGACCACCGTGGTCGGCGCCGGCGTCGCGCTCATGGGCATCGCCACCGCGGCGGTGGACGTCCTGCTCCTCTACGTGCTGCCCAAGCGCGCGCGCTACTTCGGGCTCAAGTACGAGGTGTACGGCGCGAACGACGAAAACCTGGTGTGCGGCGCCGAGGAGGCGGCGCGGGAGACGCCGGGAGAGGAGGGCGAGGAACCGCTCTTACGCGGCGCATAACGCGTAGACTACGTACTAGCTCGTTACGTATCACTATCACTGTTACTATGTTTACTCTATGTATCACTATCATCACGCTCTATGATCCTGGCGCCGTCTCCCGTTCCGGCGAGCTCGACGCGCGCGTCGCCGGCGAGTTCCGGAAACGCCGCCGAGTACGTTTCCCGCACACTTTTCGCCGCCGCCTCCGCTTCCGCCGCGTCGACGAGCCCGACGACGCACCCCCTGAACCCCGCGCCGCTGAACCGCGCGCCGAACACGCCGCGCGTCGCGCACACGATCGCGCGCAGCGCGTTCATGGGCGCGCACCCGCACTCGTAGTTCTCCACAGAGGAGACGCCGCTTTCGGTGACGAGCGCGCCGAACGCGCGCAAATCGCCGCGGCGCCAGAGAAGCTCCCCGTCGGCGACGCGTTTGGCTTCGCCGAAGAAGTGCGCGGCGCGGCGCGCGAGGTGCGCGGGGAGGCGCGTTTTCTCGCGCGCGTGCGTGTCCGGGGAGACGTCGCCGAGGACGGCGTCGGACGCGCCGTCCTCGGACGCGCGCAGCAGCAGCCGCGCCGCCTCGCGGCACTCCTCGACGCGCGCGTTGTACCCCGTGGACGTCAACGCTTCCCGCAGCCCGGAAAACGCGAGCATGATTTTGAACGGCGGTCCGCCCGGCGGTCCTGATGACGGTCCTCGGTCCCTCGGCGTTTTACCTATAGTAGGCTCGGCGGCGAACACTGCGGACCTCTCTTCTTTCCGATCGGCACCGAACCTGATTCGCGCGTGCGTCTCGCCGGCGCAGTCGATGAGCGTCAGCGCGTCGCGCTCGGCCAGCGCGATGGACGCCTGGTCCAGCACGCCGCACCGCACGCCGACGCGTTCGTTCTCCGCGCGCCGCGCCATACGCGCGACGCGCCAACGCGCCGCGTCCGCCGCGTCGTTCGCGTCCGTCGCGTCGTTCGCGAAACGCTTCGCGACTGACGCCACCTCCGTTCGTTCGTTCTTTTCGTTCACGCGCTGGATGGCCATGACGCACGCGACGGTGATCGCGGCGGAGGAGCTGAGCCCGCCGCCGTCCATGCGCGCGCCCGGCGGGAAGGACCGCGCGACGCCCACGACGCCGCGCGCCGGCGGCGCCGAGCCGCGAAGCCGCGCGTCGTCGGCGAGAACCCACGCCGCGCCTCGCGCGAACTTTTCCCAGCCGGAACTTTTCCCAGCCGTCTCTTCCTTCTCTTTCACGGACCTCCGTGAAAGAGATACCTCCGTGTCGTTCGTCTCGGTCGCGGCCGCCTCCACGAACACCCCAGGGACCCCAGAAGACCCCAAAAGCTCGTCGTCGGGACGCGTGACGTCGAAGCGGGCGACCTCGCCGGCGAACGCGTCCGAGCGCAGGAGCACCTCCGACGCGCCGATTTCGGGTTCGGGTTGCAGAGTTTCGGTTCGATGCGCTTCGCGGTCGGCACCCGTTTTCCGCGCGGGCGCGGGGAGGAACCCGAGGAGCACGCCGCAGTCGAGCGCCATGCCCGCGACGCGTCCGCCCTGGTGGTCCACGTGCGCGCCGAGAGGGCACACGCGGTAGGGCGCGACCGCGACGCGCACGTCCCGCGGGTCCGCGGGGACGCCGTGGAGCTCGGCGAAGGCGGCGACGTCTTCGCGGAGGGTGGCCAAGTCGCGATCGGAGGGCCACGCGTGTTGCGACGCGCCGGGAGGCTGAGGCTGGTCCACCGCCGGGGACGGCATGGCGCCCCCGCGCGAGCTACGGGCGCGTGCGCGGTCGATGCAACCCGCGACGCCCACGCGCATCCACCGCCCGACCCGGTGTGTGCCCGGCGGTCTGAGCGCGCACTCTTCAGAGAGAAGAGAAAACGGCGTGGTCAGAGTAGGCTTTCCTCGGCTGTCGTAAAAAGGCGTGATCACGATCGCGATCTTCGTCCACTTCGGCCAGCGCTGCCCTTCCAGCTAGCCTTCTTCCAGCTACAGGTATACGGCCCGCCACGATGTCGACCGCGCCCACGCTCGAGGCGATCCGCTACGCGCGCGGTTCGCTGCAGCTGCTCGACCAGCTGAAGCTCCCCGGCGAGACCGTGTTCATGGACGTCGCCGATTGCGACGCGTGCTGGACGATGATCCGCGACATGAACGTGCGCGGCGCGCCCGCGATCGCGATCGCCGCCGCGCTCGCGCTCGCGGTGGACCTCGAGGCGTCGAAGGCGGGCTTAAGCACCTCCGCGGAGGTGTGCGCGTTCGTCGCCGGTAAGCTGGACCACCTGTTCACCAGCCGGCCCACCGCGGTGAACCTGGGCGAGGCTGTGCAGAGGCTAAAAGCCTCGGCGAGCGCGCTCGCCGCGGCGGGCGCGTCTGGCGCGGACGCGGCGGAGCGGATCATCGCGGAGTGCGAGGCCATGCTGGCGGACGACGTCGCGGCGAACCGCGCGATCGGCGCGTTCGGCGCGGACGCGCTGTGCGCCGCCGTCGGCAAGGGGCCCGGCGCGCCTCTACGCGTGCTGACGCACTGCAACACCGGCTCGCTCGCCACCGCCGGCTACGGCACGGCGCTGGGCGTGGTGCGCGCGCTCCGCGAGAGCGACCGTCTCGAACACATCTACTGCAACGAGACGCGCCCGTACAACCAGGGCGCGCGGCTCACCGCGTACGAGATTGCGTTCGAGAAGATGCCTGGGACGCTCATCTGCGACTCGGCGGCGGCGAGCCTGATGCGGCAAAAAAAGGTGGACGCCGTCGTGGTGGGCGCCGACCGCGTCGCCGACAACGGAGACACCGCGAACAAAATCGGTACCTACAACCTGGCGGTCTCCTGCGCGTACCACGGCGTGCCGTTCTTCGTCGCCGCGCCCGTGTCCACGCTGGATCCGAGCACGAAGAAGGGGGGCGACATCGTCATCGAGGACCGCCCCGCGGAGGAGATCACGCACGTCCGGGGCGCGCGCGTCGCCGCCGACGGCATCGGCGTCTGGAACCCCTCCTTCGACGTCACCCCCGGGTGCCTGATCGCCGGGATCATCACCGAGAAGGGCGTGGTGCCGAAAACCTCCAACGGGACGTTCGAGGTGGGCAAGTTCGTGGCGGCTGCCACGGACGCCGCCGCGCCCGCCGCCGTCGCGCCCGCCGCCGCCGCGCCCGCCGCGGGCTTCTACGCGATGGACGTCGACTCCGTTCTGGAGTACTGCGCGTCCAAGCCCAGCATCGCCGCCGCGCTCGGCGGGAAGGACAACCTCGAGCGTTGGTCCGCGAAGGAAGTGGGCGACGGGAACATCAACTTCGTCTACATCGTGAGCTGCGCCGCCACTCAAAACGCCGTCGTCGTCAAGCAGGGCTTGCCTTTCGTGCGCGTCGTGGGCGAGTCCTGGCCTTTAACGCAGGAGCGCGTGCGGTACGAAGCCGAGGCGCTGCAGACCGCGCACGGCTTTTGCCCCGCGCACGTTCCCGAGGTGTTCCTGTACGACGCCTCGATGTCCGTGATCGCGATGCGGTTCCTGGAGCCGCCGCACATCATCCTGCGGGGCGGCATCGTGGCGGGCGCGACGTACCCGCGCCTCGCCGCGCACGCCGGCGAGTACCTGGCGACGACGCTCTTCGGGAGCAGCGCTCTGGCGGTCGGGTGCGAGCGCCTGCGCGAGCAGAGACAGGCGTTCGGGCAGAACGAGGCGATGTGCGCGCTCACCGAGCAGGTCATCTTCACCGAGCCGTACTGCGACGCGGAGAACAACAAGTGGACCTCGCCGCAGCTGGACGCGGCGGCGGCGTCGCTCCGCGGCGACGTCGCGCTCAAAACGAAAATGGCGGCGCTGAAGCGCGCGTTCGCGACGGACGCCGCCGCGTTGCTGCACGGCGACCTGCACACCGGGAGCATCATGTGCACGTCGACGACGACGTTCGTGATCGACCACGAGTTCGCGTTCTACGGGCCCATGGGGTTCGACGTCGGCGCGTTCCTCGCCAACGTCCTGCTCGCGTACTTCTCGCAGGACGGGCACGAAAAGACGAGCGGCGGCGACCGGTCCGCCAGCCGCGCGTGGCTCCTGGAGACTTTCACGGGCACGTGGCACACGTTCGAGCGGCGGTTCCTGCAGCTGTGGGACGAACGCGGTGTCGCGGCCGGCACGGCGGGCATCACGCCCGCCTCGGTGTACGGAGGGAGCGCGGGGGAAGACGCGCTCCGCGCCGTGCAAAAGGCGTACGTGAAGGGCGTGCTGCGCGACTCGCTGGCGTTCGCCGGCGCCAAGATGACGCGGCGCATCGTGGGCATCGCGCACGTCGCGGACCTGGAGTCCATCGGGGACCCCGACGTGCGCGCCAAGTGCGAGCTCGCCGCGCTGGCGTGCGCCCGAAGGCTCATCCTGGAGGCGGACGAGCTGTCCATCGACGACGTCGCAGCCGTCGCGGAGAGCCTCCGAGCGACGTTGTAATCGTTTCGCGTTTTGTGTCGTCTCTCGTTTCCTGTGTGATGTCAGATGGCAAATCGCGCCACACCCGGCAACAGTTTCTGCTCCTTCGTTCGACGCGTGTTTTTCCCCGCTGGTCTCGGCGCGGCCGAGCGCCTCGTTTCGGCGCTCCCTCCGCGGGTGGCACTGCCTTCCGCGCGGCCCACGTCCGGCGCGATGAAGTCGAAGACGGGAGGCGGCGCCTCCGGGGGAGGCGCGAAGAAGAAGCTCTCCGGCGGCGTGAAGAAGAAGGGCAAGCCTCGGCGCGAAGCCTTCGAGGATGAAGATTTCGGCGGCGGCGGTGCGGGCGGCGGAGACGCGCCGGAAGATGCGCCTATTCTGTCAGGGCTGTCGACGGACGCCGGCGAGGTGGACTTCGGGTTCGAGCGCACGGAGGCTCTGACCGGCCGCCGACGCAAGGCGGAGAAGGCCAAGGGCAAGGGCGGCGGTTTCGAGAGCATGGATCTGCTTCCCGAGGTGTTCCGCGCGGTGAAGAGGAAAGGCTACCGCATCCCGACGCCCATCCAGCGAAAAGCCATCCCCGTGGCGCTCGCCGGCGCCGACGTGGTCGCCATGGCTCGCACCGGCTCCGGCAAGACCGCGGCGTTCCTCATCCCCATGCTGCATAAGCTGCGGCAGCACTCGCTCAAGGCGGGAGCGCGCGCGGTGGTGCTCTCGCCCACGCGCGAGCTCGCGCTGCAGACGTTCAAGTTTGCGCAGGAGCTGCTCAAGTTCACCGACTTGCGTGCGGCGTGCGTGGTGGGCGGCGACTCCATGGAGGCGCAGTTCTCGGACCTCGCCGGGAACCCCGACATGATCGTCGCCACGCCCGGTCGCCTGCTGCACATGGTGGACGAGGTGGAGGGGTTCACCATCCGCAGCGTCACGATGGTGTGCCTGGACGAGGCGGACCGCCTGCTGGAGATGGGCTTCAGCGACCAGCTCCGCGACATCCTGAGACAGGTGGCGGAGATGCGCCAGACGCTTCTCTTCTCCGCCACCATGCCCACCGCGCTCGCGGAGTTCGTGCGCGTCGGTCTACGCGAGCCGCAGGTGATCCGCCTGGACGCGGAGATGAAGGTGAGCCCGGACCTGAAGCTCTCCTTCACCGTGGTCCGCATCGACGAGAAGATCCCGGCGCTGCTGTACGTGCTGCGCGAGGTTGTGCCGCCGAAGCAGCAAACCGTGGTGTTCGCCGCGACGAGGCACCACGTGGAGCTGCTGGTGACGGTGCTGGAGTCGGAGGGCATCGCGTGCTCCTCCGTGTACGGCACGATGGACTTCGCCGCGCGCAAGCTGAACATAGGCAAGTTCCGCGCGAGGAAGACGGAGGTGCTGGTGGTGACAGACGTCGCCGCGCGCGGCATCGACATTCCCTTGCTCGACAACGTCGTCAACTTCGATTTCCCGCCGCGGCCGAAGCTCTTCGTGCACCGCGTGGGCCGCGTCGCGCGCGCCGGTCGCGCCGGCGTCGCGCACTCCATCCTCGTCAAGGAGGAGATGGGCTTCCTGGTGGACCTGCACCTGTTCCTGGGCAGGCCGCTCGCGCCAGCCTCCACCACGCCGCCGGCATCGCGCGAGGAGGCGCGCCGCCTCGCCGACGCCGCCGACGAGTCCGGTCAGAGCGTGGTGGGCGCGCCGCCGCCGACGAGCCTGGACCTGGTGGCGGACCGCGTGCGCGATTTGTTCGAGGCGCGCACGGAGCTGGACGGGCTGCGGCGCGCGTGCGACAACGCGTACAAGCTGTACCAGCGCACGCGCGGTAGCGCGGGCAACGAGTCCGTGGCGCGCGGCGCGGAGATGGTCGCCGCGATGGGGCCGTCGCCGATCCTGTGCGCGTCGCTCCGCGAGGAGAGCCAGATGGACGCGGTGGGCCTGGCGGACATCGCGCGGCAGATCCGCGCCTACCGGCCGGCGGCGACGGTGTTCGAGGCGGACATCGCGCACGCCGCGAAGGGCCAGGGCCTGCTGGCGGCGGCCGCCAGGAAGAGCACCGCCATGCAGGCGAAGCGCGCCGCGCACGACAAGCACATCGACAAGGCGAAGGAAACCGGGCACGGCATCGTCGCGCGGCGGCGGCGCCGGCCGGCGGCCGGCGGCGACGCGTCGGACGACGCGTCGGACGACGAACGCGACGACGACGAACGCGACGACGACGATGAGCCTGAGCCGTATCAATCACGCGCGGACGCGTCTGAAAAAGACGAAACCGTAAATACGGTTTCCGATCCGCTCGCGCCTTCGGACGCGTTTCGCGTCGGCGCGTTCCGCGACGACGCCTTTTTCCTGGACGTGACGCCTCGGGGCGTGAACCACACCGAGCTCGGGCTGAGCACGATGGAGGACAACCTGGGGCGCCCGATGCAGGACCACCTGTCGCTGGAGGGCGCGCTCGCGGAGGCCACGCTGGACATCGTGGAGGAGGACGGCAAGGGCATCAGCCAGCAGCGGCGCGTGCGCATCTGGGACAAGAAGAAGCGCAACTACGTGCAGGTGAACGCGAGCGAGGTGGACCGCGCGCGCGGCGGGAAGCGCGTCAAGACGGAGAGCGGCGCCGTGGTGAAGAAGGACGAGAAGGCGCAGGGCGAGGTGTACAAGAAGTGGCAGCAGCGCACGCACAGGAGCATCTCCGCGACCGGGTCGCAGGAGGACCCGCTCGGCGCGGGCGGCGGCAAAAGAAAGGGGGGCGTGGGCAGGTTCAAGTACAGGCACACGAAGGGTGGGGAGGAGGACCGCGGGCGCGGCGGGCGCGGCGGGCGCGGCGGGCGCGGCGGGCGCGGCGGCGAGGGCGGCGGCTGGGGCGCCGACGACATGGGCGAGCTCAAATCTCGCGACCAGATCATGAAGGAACGCAAGGAGGCGAAGAAGAAGGCCGGACGCGGGCGCGGGGGCGCGCGCGGAGGAAGGGGCGATGACGGCGGCGGAGGTAGAGGCGGAGGCAGAGGCGGCGGCAGAGGCGGCGGCGGCGGTCGCGGCGGCGGTCGCGGCGGCGGTCGCGGCGGCGGTCGCGGCGGCGGTCGCGGCGGCGGTCGCGGACGAGGTCGTTAGCCGTTTCGACGTTTCCGTATGTATCTTCGTTCGCTTCGTTTCGTTTCAGGTCAACACCGCACCGACACCCGAGCTCGTCCTCGTGGGACCGCCCACCGAAACGGTCGTCCGATCGTCTTCCAGCGCCGCTCCCGCGTCTTCCCGCTCGTCGTCCGGAAGGCCTTCGGCCGCCGGCGTTTCCGGACCGCCGGTTTCGGCAGCCACGGCGGCGTCGCGCTTCTCGCGCGCGTCGCCGAAGTACACCGCATACGACGTCTCGAAGCCCTTCAGGCCTTTCGTCGTGACGATCTCGCCTTCGCTCGCGGGTGTGTTCCACCCCACGGAGCTGGTCACGGCGAAGGAGAGGCGGCGCGCGTGCGGCGGTGCCTCCGAGGGAACGACGTGAGCCTTTTCGAGGCAGGCGTAGGCGAGGAGGACGCAGACCATCACCGCGAGCGCGACGACGTCCGTGTAGTCTCGCGCGGTGCGCCGCGGTCGAGGCGCGTACTCGGGCCAAGACGCGCGCGGATGGCTGAGTGGCAGCATGTCTCGCGAGAGGGGAAGTGCGCGAACGCGCCGGGCTCGGTTCGGCCTATCGATATCTCAGAGCGAACACGTCGTCCGGCGGTTTCGGGGATTTCCAAGTTTGCGCAAATCGGGACTTCCGCTGTTCGATAAAAAGTTTTTCAACGTCCGTCGTCCGTCGCGCGTCGTGTCGCAACGCCGCTACGCCCCCACCGCCTTCCCCCCAGCCCCCATGTCCCCGCCCTGCGCCGCCGCCGCCGCGCGCTCGTCCACGATCCCCACGGCGTTTTCGTCCAGCCGCCACAGCATGGCGCCGCCGCACTCCCAGGCGCGCGTCGCGGCGCGCGTCGTCACTTCGGGCGTCGCGCCTTTGCTCATGACCCAGTTCAGACCCACCTGCGCGGGCGAGCGCTGCACGCCGCCGCCCACCATCGCGCCCAGGAACGCGAGGAGCTGCGCCATCCCGGCGTCGTGCGCTTCGCTCCGCGCGTCCGTCACCGAGTCGCCCTCCCCGAGCGGGTCGGCGGCGACCACGCCCACGCCCAAATCCGCGCACGCGCGGATGATTCCGCGGCGCTCGGCGGCGGCGTCGGCGACGGAGAACGCGACGCGATTGAACGCCACGCGCGCGTTCGGGGCGAGCGCGTTCAGAGCCTTCACGAACCGCGTGAGCGACGGCGCGTCGAACCCGTCCACCGCGAGGACTGCGGGACACGCGCCCAGCTCCACCGCCGCCGCGACGCTCGACGCGAGCGCCGCGGCGTCCAGGTCGGACCCGGCGGTCGCGGCGCGCAGGCAAAAGAGGTCGGGCTCGGCGCCGGCGGCGGCGATGCCGTGCGCCTGCAGGGCATCCGCGACGGAGCAGTCGCCGCCCACCTCCACGATGGCGTATACCTGCGGCGCGCGCACGCCGGGGAGCTGCGCGGCGTCCGACAAGCGCCAGTACCGCTCGTACTCCTTGGCGAGCGCGAGCTCGGAGGGCGCGTGCGCGCCGAGCAGCACGTACCCGCGGTCGACCGCGGCGACGTACGCGTTCGCGTCGTCGCTTCCCCCAGTCCAGCCGCGGAGGCTCAGCGCGAGCGCGGAGGTCTCAAGCGGGCCGAGCGTCACCACGTCGTAGTCGGGGAGCTCGGGAACGTCGTCGTCCGCCGCCGCGGCCGCGCGGCCGCGCGGGCCCGGCGCCATCTCGCGGAGCCGAGGGGCGGTCAAGACGCGCGCGGCGCGACCGTCGCTCCGCCGCTGCGCGGCACCGGGAGAGGCGCGGCGGGGAGCGCGCGACGCGGACGAGCCGAACGCGGTGGTGTGCGCCTGAACGAGACGCGAGGCCATCGCGCGCTCGAGAGTGGCGCGGAGACAGTCGGGAGGACGGTCACGTCAACCAACCCTAACCCCGAATGCCGTTTTTCGCTTCATCGCTGCCGAAACATTTCGAGTCGGCACAAAGATGCCTCGAGTCACAGATGCGCGGGGCACGACGGGCGCTCGCCACGTTGGCGCTGGCGGTGTGCTTATGCGCGGCGGCCGCGGAGACCGCGTGGACGGCAAGTGAGATCCTCGCGCTGTGCGACGGGACGGACGACGGTCTGCCGTGCGAGAAGCTCGTGGACCCGCGCGCGTACATCCCGTGCAACGACGCGAGGTGTCACAAACCTGGTGAACTTTTTCGATCCCCGAACGCGTGCGGCAGACCGAGGCCCACGAAGAACGAGGTGACCGCGCCGGAGTGGACGAACGCGGCGCTGGAGCGGCTCAGGGCGAAGCAGGGAGGCAAGAAGGCCACGGGCGTGAGAAACAGGGCCGAGAAGCACGTAGAATTGTAGTACTGTACAGCGGCAGGAGTACGTCTCAGCACAACACCTCGTCTGAGCTCTCTGCTATAGGTAAGCCGGTCGTCGAAAAAATGAGCCGCGGCAGGCAGGCAGGTTTACCGTAGCCGTTTGAGGTTTGACCGACTCCGTCCACGCGCGTGCGACGGGCACGTTACGGTCACTTCGCGGGGCACGCGTGCAGACGCTCGACGGCTGCGTTCGACCGCGCGCGCGAAGATCATGAGCGCCGCCGGGGGCGACGAGTCCGTCGAGGAGTACGAGGAGGTGGACGCGCTGGATGATTCCGACGATGACTTCGCGTACGAAGAGGTCGACATCGAGGACATCGAGGACGATGACCTGCTCGCCGGGGACGACGAGGACCTCGAAACCGCGATGCGGTCGCTGCAGGGGCTGGGCGTGCCTTTAGTTGGGGCGAATACCACGATGAAACCCGAACCCAACGCCGGGGAGGTCACCAAGAGACCCGAGGTGCGTGCGGGAGCCCGGGACGAACGTCCACCACCCGCCTGTTCCCAATTTGGACCGCGAGGATGCATTTTCTCGCGCGGACGCCTGAAAGCGCCCTCGAACGAGCTCTGAACGCGGTCACCGCGCCGAACGGTCTTGAACTGCGCGGTCGGGGACACGCGAGCGTACGAACGCACCGAACGCGACCCATGTCACGCGCGCTGACCCCTCATCCTCCCCCCGTGCCTCAATCGAAACAGGTGATGGATGACTTCGTGCGCAACTTCATGGTCCGGATGGGCTTGACCGGGACGCTCGAGAAGTTCGAGACGGAGTGGTACGAGATGGAGGCCACCGGCAAGCTGAACAAGGAGGATATGGGCGCCGTGCCCGACGTGTACAACTACAACCAGGAGCTGAACGACCAGTGCGTGGCGCTGCGGCGCGAGGTGAACGCGCAGAAGGCGGTGGTGGAGAAGGCGACGTCGACGTGGGAGAAGTTCCGCAAGGAGCGCGACGTGCACCGCATGCACCACAAGCGCATCGGGCAGGAGAAAAACAAACTCCTCGGGGACATCAAGAAGCTGCGCAAGCACTACGCGCAGTACGAGCCCACGATCAAGGAGCTCAAGCGCAAGTACGAGCTCGCCATGAAGGAGAAGATGCTGGTGCGCATCGAGCGCGACCGGCTTCTCGCCAAGCTCGAGGCGATCGAGGTGGAGCAGGCGAAGAAGGCCAAGGAGGAGGCGAAGAAGGAGAAGGCCAGGAAGGCTGCCGCGGAAAAGGCGGCCGTGGCAGAGAAGGCCAGGGAGGAGGCGGCGCAGGCGGCGATGGACGCCGCCAGGTCCGAGGCAGCGGCGCCCGCCGGGCAATCGGCGAGGCGGAGCGTCTCGGAAGCGCGCGCGCCCTCGGCGCGCGCGCCGTCTCGCGGCGCGCCTTCCCCGCCGGCGTCGGACGCCGGGCGCGAGGCGGGCGCGCCCGAGGACGAGGCGCACGAGCCCGAGGAGCCCCCCGAGCCCGTCCCCGTGGAGAACTTCAAGCTGAGCAAGACGTTCAAGGGCCACCTGATGTCCGTGTCGAACATCGCGCTGCACCCCAAGAAATCCATCCTCGCCACGGCGTCGGACGACGCGACGTGGAAGATGTGGGACTTGCCGAACGGCAACCTGATCATGTCCGGCGACGGGCACAAAGACTGGGTCGCGGGCGTCAACTTCCACCCCGCCGGGACGCACCTGGCGTCCGCGTCGGGGGATTGCACGGTGAAGATTTGGGATTTCGCGCAGAAACGGTGTACGATGACGCTGACGGAACACACCGCGGCGGTTTGGAACGCGGCGTTCCACGACACCGGCGATTACCTGGCGTCGTGCTCGTTGGATCACAGCGTGCGCTTGTGGGACCTGCACACCGCGCGGTGTCGGCTGGCGTTCAGAGGACACGTCGACTCCGTCAACGAGGTGTGCTGGCAGCCGTTCACGAACAACTTCGCGACGGGGTCCAGCGACAAAACCGTGAGCCTGTGGGACATGCGCACCGGTCTATGCGCGCAGACGCTGTACGGCCACCTGAACTCCGTGAACCACCTGACGTTCAACACGAACGGCGATGTCATCGCGTCGTGCGACGCAGACGGACTGGTGAAGCTGTGGGACGTGCGCATGGTCGCGGAGATGTTGTCCGTGGACTGCGGGCCGCACCCGGCGAACAAGGTTTCGTTCGACCGGGCGGGCGAGACGGTGGCGGTGGCGAGCGACGACGGGACGGTGAAGTGTTTCGGGTCGAACGACGGAGAGCTCCTCGCGGAGCTCAGGGGACACGAAGACGCGGTGCAAGGCGCGCTGTTCGACCCCGACGGCGAGTTTCTGGTGTCCTGCTCGTCAGACCACACGTTCAGGTTGTGGAGTTGAGCGCGCGCGGAGGACTCGCGCGAGAATGAATATATGAATATAATTCATCACTTCTTCGCGCTCGCCTCGGTCTCCTCCTGGGCGCTCTCCGGCCCCTCCTTCCCGCTCTTGTCAAACGGCCGGGCCGCCTCGAGCAGCTTGAGGTCCATCGCCTTCTCCTTCTCCTTGCTCGCCTGCTTGTTGGCGATGAGCGCGTGCAGCGCGATGACGGCGCGGATCAGGCTGGACAGGTACATCACCAGCATCGCGTCGTTCGTCTTCACCGCGAAGGCTTTGACGTACGCCTCCAGGTTCAGGTTGGGCAGCAGGTTGAAGACGTCCTGCAGGTGCCCTAAGATCTCGTGGTTCACGGGCAGCGACCCGTCCACGACGAGCTCCATGTACCGCTTCGTCTCCCGCAGACGCTTCTCCAGCCCGTCCAGCGACGACATCTTCTCGCTCACGCGCGTGGCGAGCGTCGAGACGGTGTTGTCCTTGACGTCGCGGAGCAGGTGCTCGACGCCGATTTCCTCCGCCTCGAACGCCTCGATCAGACTCGGGACGTGCACAAAGGTCTTCTCCTCCTTCTGCGTGCCGTCGTCCCTGATCTCGTTCTCGCACAGATACGCGCTCACGGGGATGCCGACGCGGTCGGGCCTCGTGTCGATGATGCAAAACGCCGGCGTCGCGCAGTACTCGGCGAACAAAGCGTGGATGTCCAGGTCGGCGGCGCGGATCTTCGGCCCGGTGCTGTACCATCCCACGATCTTCTCCTTGGCTGTTGGGTGAGCGATGCGAGGCGAAACGAGGATAGAGGACGACGGAGAAGAGGTCAGAAGGCTCGCCCGCGGCGCCGCCGGGTTCCGCGACGAGAAAAAACCGAACCGAACCGAATTTTCTGCAGCGCGGCTGTCGCCGGTCACTGCCCGCGCGGGTTTCAAACGAGCGACCCGATCTCGGGAAGAGGGCGGGCGGGGACGTGCGCGCACCGTTGATCCTGCGGAACATGCCGGACATCTTCTCGAGGTAGCTGTGGTCCAGGAACCAGATGCTGGGGTCGTTCTCGTCCTCCTCGAAGGGCACTGCGTCGTGGGGGGGGGCGGGTCAGAGCGGAACGGCGAAAAAGCTCCGTCTCAGATCTGGCGAAACGGCGAGACACGCGCGGGGTGACGCTCGCCGCGGAGAAAGCGCCGGGTTCGTGGCACGCGCGCGGTTTCGCGTCGTCGATTCGGAATGGTGACGTACCGGCGAAGGAGCTGGTCACGTCCAGGCGTCCCTTGCGGTGCTCGCCCAGGAGCACGCCGACCACGCGCTTGTCCTCGGAGTCATCCTGTATTCGGCGAAGGAGAAAGGCGACGTCAGTTGGATCTGGTGCACGTCCGGATGAAGGGTTCTCGCGTGACACGCAATCGATGCCCGTCTACGTCGCGCGGCGCGGTGCGGGGGCGTCGCGCCGTTCGCGCGCGGGACACGCACCTCTTCCACGCGGCGGAAGTGGTCCACCACGGACAGCAGCACGAGGGGGTGGACCACCACCTCCTCGTACGGCGACTTGCCCACCGTCGCGGGCTTCGCCGTTTCCGCCATCGCGATCCGCGCTCCTCGACGATCGAAAGACGCGGTCCGTCACTCGCGCGCTCCGTGCGGTGGCTTCCCTGCCGTTCCCGGAGGAGTCGCGACACTAGAAGTGCGCGCTTCGAGTTGTGCCCCGCGCGACGCGCGTCGTCTCCGTTTGACTCTGCGACGTGATGGTCTCGTCAAACGAACGGGCAGATGCAGAACGCTCTCGCGAAACTCGACCGGAAACGAGATTTCGCGTTTGAAAGGCGCGTGAAAGCAAGTTTCTCCCGAACCGGTTTCGGCGTTCATTTTTTCATCGCAATTATCGGTCGAACCTCTCCTTTCGCCATGTCTTGTCGGCGGCGCCACGAAAGACACGATGCGGAGAAGCAATCTGCGACGCAACCACTCGCCGACGCGCGTGCCCACGCGCGGCGCCGAGGAACCCGTCTCCCCACCCTCGCGCAGACCCTCGCCGGAGGTGTCAGGGATCGGCGATGGGTGTCCCCGCGTTCTACCGGTGGCTCTCGGAGAAGTACCCGCTCATCATCAAGGACGTGATCGAAGATGAGCCCTTCGAGGCGGACGGCACGGCGTGCCCCGTGGACACGAGCGCGCCCAACCCGAACGGCCAGGAATTCGACAACCTCTACCTGGACATGAACGGGATCATCCACCCGTGTTTCCACCCGGAGGACAGGGTACGTGCATCCGAAGATCCCCCCGACCGCGTCCGAGCGACGATCGCGAGGTGCCGCCTCGCCGCCGCCTTTCTCGTCTTGGCTCGTTTCGTTCGCGTCGGCGACGACGACGGACCGTCGTCCGTCACCCGCCGCGTCTTCCCTGAACCCTCGCTGACGTCGTCCTCGCTCCGCTTCCGTCATCGAAAACGACGACGTGCCGTGTCTCGCCTCTCTGTTCTCGCGCCGCAGCCCGCGCCGACCACGGAAGAGGAGGTGTTCGAGTGCATCTTCGACTACATCGACCGGCTGTTCGCGATGGTGCGCCCACGAAAGCTCCTGTACATGGCCATCGACGGCGTCGCGCCGCGCGCGAAGATGAACCAGCAGCGCTCGCGCCGGTTCCGCGCCGCGCAGGAGGCGCAGGAGAAGGAGGAGGAGGAGACCAAGCTGCGCGAGAAGCTCCGGAAGGAGGGCATCAAGGTGCCCGACAAGGTCAAGTCGGAGGCGTTTGACTCCAACGTCATCACGCCGGGAACGCCCTTCATGGGGCGGCTCTCGGCGGCGCTCCAGTACTACGTGCATCTGCGCCTGAACACCGACCCCGGCTGGCGCGGCGTCAAGGTGATCATGTCCGACGCGTCCGTGCCCGGCGAGGGCGAGCACAAAGCGATGCACTACATCAGGCAGCAGCGGGGCAAGAAAGGCTTCGACCCGAACACCAGGCACGTGGTGTACGGCCTGGACGCGGATCTGATCATGCTGGCGCTGGCGACGCACGAGCCGAACTTTTGGATTCTGCGCGAGGTGGTGTTCCAGAAGAACGCGCCCGAACCGGACGTACCGTCCGCGAGGGACCAGATTTTGGGCGGACCGGACGCGCGGCCGAAACCCTCGATCGCGCGGAAGCCGTATCAGCTCCTGTCCGTGGCTGTTCTGCGCGAGTACCTGGCGCTCGATCTGCAGCCGATGACGGCGGGCGGGCACAGGGCGGAGTGCCCGTTTCCGTTCGACCCGGAGCGCGTGTACGACGACTTCGTGTTCATGTGCTTCTTCGTGGGCAACGACTTTTTGCCGCACTCGCCGACGCTGGAAATCCGCGAGGGCGCGATCGACCTGATCATGACCATCTACAGGCAGGAGCTGCCGCGGCTTGGCGGGTACATCTGCGAGAACGGCAAGCCGAACCTGGGCCGCGTCGAGCGCTTCGTGCGCGCGGTGAGCGCGCACGAGGAGGCGATTTTCCAGAAGCGCGCGCGCACCGAGCACAAGCAGCGGCGGCAGCGGCAGCAGCGCCTGCGCGACAAGGCCATGGGCAAGACCGCGCGCGATCAGCCGTGCCGCGACTTCTCGCGCGGGCGGTGCACGCGCGGGGAGCAGTGCCATTTCTCGCACGAGACGAACGCGGGGAAACGCATGGGGGGGTCCATCAACGCCTCGGATCGCGCGCCGGGAGCGGCGCCGGAGACGCTGGCGGGTCTGCAGCCCGTCGGGCGCGGGCGCGCGCCGCCTCCGCCGGCGCCGCCCGCCTCGAAGCCACCGGGCACGGCGCCCGCCGCGGACAAGGCGGCGAACCAGAGCGCGGCGGACATATTGCGCGCGAAGCTGCTGGGCAAGACGGCGGGCGCGGGGGCGAAGCGGCCAGCGCCGAGCGCGGGGTTTTCCGCGGGCACGGCGGATGCGAAGCGACCGAAATCCGAGCCCGCCTCCTCCCCGGGCGACGCGAAGGCGTTTTGGAACCAGCTCGTGGCGACGCCCGCGGCGGCGGACGCGGAGAGCGAGCCCTCCGCGTCCGCCGCTGCGGGGCCGACACCCGCCACGACCCCGATCGACCCCGACGCGTTCAAGAAACAGCTCGAGTCGGTGCTGAAGGAGAAGGGGGACCGGATCGACGAGATGGACGCGGACCCCGTGCGCCTGGGCGAGGCGGGGTGGAAGGGACGGTACTACGAGTCCAAGATGGGCGCGACGAACGCGACGGGGGACAAAATCGTGCGTGGTATGGTGGAGGAGTACGTGCGCGGCTTGATCTGGGTGTGCCGGTACTACTACGAGGGCTGCGTGTCCTGGAACTGGTACTACCCCTACCACTACGCGCCCTTCGCCACGGACCTGGTGAACCTCGAGGCGGTGGACCAAACGTTCGACGAGGGCGAGCCGTTCCGGCCGTTCGAGCAGCTCATGGGCGTGTTGCCCGCGGCGTCCTCGCACGCGCTGCCGCCCGCGTTCCACCCGCTGATGACCGACCCGGACTCGCCCATCATCGACTTCTACCCCGAGAAGTTCGACCTGGACATGAACGGCAAGCGCTTCACCTGGCAGGCGGTGGCGCTGCTGCCGTGGATCGACGAGAAGCGGCTGCTGGCGGAGACGCGCGGGCTGGACGGGACGCTGACCAGGGAGGAGAAGCGGCGGAACACCATCAACCTGGAGACGCTCCTGTGCCACGTCAGCCACCCCCTGAGCCGCGAGATCTACGCGCTTGAGGACGAGGTGGGCGCGGGCGACCGCCGCGCCAAGTCCAAGTACATGACCGCCGCGGCGAGCGGCGCCATGAATGGCGAGATGATCCTCGTGGACGGCGAGACGTGCCCGACGAAGATGCCCACGTGCATGAAGACCATGCCGGACATAGAGAACAACCAGGTGCTGGCGGTGTGCTACAAGCTCCCCAAGCCGCTCGAGAGGTTCGTGCCGCCCGTGCTCATGCCGGGCGCGCGCCCGCCCGACCCGGTGGTGGGCGAGCGCGACCTGCCGCCGCCGCCCAAGCTCTGGCACGTCGACCAGCCCCGGGGGCCGTACGGCGCCCGCGAGATGCCGCACCCGGCGAGGCCGCAGGCGCACCCGATGGGCGTCGGGAACCAGGCGGGCGCGCACTCGCTGCTGCAGGCGTCCGTCCAGGCGGGAGGCAGAGCAGGCGGAGTCATGCAGTACGGCCGCGGCCCGCCGCCGGGCGGGCACCCGCTCCCGCCGCCGCCGGGCGCGCACTACCCACCGCACCCGGGCGCGCCCATGATGATGGGCGCGGGAGGGGCGCCCGTGCCCATGGGGGGGTACCCCCCCGGCGCGCCGGGAGGGGGGAGGGGGCTGCCTGGACCGCCTGGCGGGCGCGGCGGGCGCGGCGGGAACGGGAACAGCTTCGGGGCGCTCAACAATCTGCCGCCGCCGCCGCGGCGCTAGAGTCTCGCGACGTTTGTAAAAGTACTTTCTACATATTTCCGAAGCGATCGCCGACGCGCGCGCGCGAAGTGTACGCGGTCGCGATTAAGGGTACACTTCGTAAGGCTCGTCACCGCCTCCGATTACTTCTGCTCGCGGTGACGAGCTCGGCCAGCAGCTTGACCCTCTCCGCGCGGCACACCGACACGATATCCACCAGGTCCACCACGCGTTGATTGGCTTTTCGCCGCGCGTGTTCCACCGCGACGCCCGTGTTTTCCGCTCCGCGCGTCCCGACGTCGCGCTCTCCCGCGATCAAGATGCTGTCAATGAGCTCCCGCGTGTCCGTATTGAACGCAGGGGCCGTCTCCGAGAGCACCGGCAGGAGATGCTCCGCGCCGTCGCGCGCCACCTGGTCCGTCAGGCTCTCCAGGAGCTCGAAGTCTTCCCTCGCCTGCGCCTCGCTCGATTCCAGGATGTCCCGCACCATGCGCTTGCACTCGGCGAAGCTCACGGTCTCGCCCTTCGCCAGTTTCGCGGTGATCAGGTCCTTCATTTCCTGCGCTGCATGAGCCTCAGCGGGGCCGCGAGGCTGACGCGGGGTCGGGCTCCGCGGTGCCGCGCTCCCCACCGCGTGCATTGCCGAATGGGAACGTGAAAGATTCCAGCGCTCTCTGCCTGTCTGCAGACGGCCAGAAACTTATTTTTGGCCAGTCGATGTGGTTTTTCAAAGCGGCGAGCAGAAGGTGGCGCGCGCCGATCTCGGTTCGACCATGGCGGCGGTCGCGACTGCTCCCGCGGGCCTCGGCGCGGACGATGCGGCGAGACTGCTCGCCCCGCCTCCCGTGGAGGACGTGCAGTTTTACAGCGCGCTCACCCCGCGCGACTCCCTGCCTCTCCTCGCGGTGAGCGGGGTCACCGGCAAGGCGTTCTGGATCGGCAGTCTGCCGCAGCCTCCGGATGAGGAGGAGGAGACGGACGACGAGAGCGACGGCGAAGAGTCCGAGGAGGAACACGAGCTCGACGCGGAAGGCGCGGCGGTCCAGGTGCGCACGTCCCACTTTTCCCTCGTGCTGTCTGCCCACGACCCCCGGACGCGCGAAAAACCCGCGCCGACGCAGATCTCACGGCCGTGGCCTTTTCTTTTCCTTTTTTCCAGCCGTCCTTCACGCGACGCGCGCCGTCGCCGTCCCGCCGCGAACGAACGAGGCGCCTCTCACGACGACACGTGCGCTCGCGCTCGGCGCTCACCGATTCGCGATTCGCGATTTCTCCATCCCCCGAAAAAATACAGGAGTTCAAGATCGCGAAGCTTCGCGAGGAGCGTCGCGAGGAGGCGGAGGCGATGTATCGCATGTGGAAGGAGGCGCCGGAGCAGTGGCTGCTCAAGTCGAAGATCGGTTGGTCGACGCGGCACGAGTCGCGGCGCGCGCCGGCGCGCACGGCGGCGCCGTCCGTGGCGCGGCCGGGCGCGCCTCACGCGTCTGGGAAGGCGTCCGGCGGCGGCGGCCGGACCACCAACACCAGCAAGCGCGCGAGCACGGGCTCGGGGACGCCGGGCGGCGGGATCGCCGCGCCCGGGCGCAGCGCGGTTTCGCTCAAGATGCTGGTCGCCGCGGGCTTGATGCGCCCTGGGCCGGAGGCGCTGTGGATCACGTACCTGGACCAGACGTGGCACGGCGCGCTGGACGCGGCGGGCGCGATCGCGTTCCAGGACCAGACGTTCTACTCGCCCAGCGCGTGGGCCATCCACTGCAAGCGCCTCGCGAACCCGGGCAAGAAGGCGGACGACGGCTGGAAGAGCGTGCGCTACGGCTCCGCCGAGGGGCCGACGCTGCACGACGTGAAACTCGCGTTCCTCGCCGGCGTCGGGAGAGGGACCCCCGGTTCCGCGGGGCGAGCGCCTTCGGACGGCGCGAAGGCGCAGCAGTCGCTCGGCTTCGCGCGGCAGGAACTTCCCGCGTCGAGCGCGGGTGAGAGCCCGGCGAGCGACCGCAAGCGCAGGACGGGGCTGGTGTCTGGCGTCTCCAGCCCGGACGCGGCGGCGGAGCTTTTTTCTTCGCGGGGCGACGAAGGACAAAAAGCCGCCCCGGCCCCGCGCGCGACGCCGGCGAAGCGCCCGCGCGAGGGCGAGGTCGAGGGTGAACTCGAGAATCGGTCCGCGAAGAAGCCTTTCGCGCCCTCCGCGACGGACATGAGCTGGCTCGCGGCGTTCGCGGACCCGGCGGACGCGGAGGGCGCCGCCGAGCGCGACGCGCGCTTCGCCGCCGCCGCGCCGGGGGGCGACCACGCGTCGCTGCTCGGGCGCACCGTGCAGGTGTTTTGGCCATCCGAGGAGACTTGGCACGCGGGGCGCGTGCTGCGCGTGGAGCCTGGCGCGGGCGGCGCGAGCGTGCTGTACGCCACCGGGGATGTCGAGCAGGGCGTCGTCCTGGACGCGCTCGCGGAAAAGGGACACCTGTTCGTGCTGTAGGCGGGCGCGACGACTCTTCGTGTTTGCAGACGGAAAAATTCCCACACCTTTGATCAACTTCGTGACAGCGCCGGGGTACGCGTTTCGCGACGTCGGCTTGTGTCGCGAAAACGGCCGATCTCAGCTGTCGTCTAAGAATTTTATGGGAATGTCGTCTAATCTGTCGTTCGATTGTTTTAGACGACAGATTACTAATCCTCGGTTCGCGCGACATCCCTCGTCGCGCGCCGCGTCCGCCGCACAACGCGACGCGCACCACGCACGTCACGATATGCCCTCCTCCACGATGCGTTCCACGCGACGCGCCTTCGTCGTGGCGCTCCTCGCCTATTTCGCGACCGTCGCGTTTGGCCAAACCGACACCGAGTGCGATGAGCAATGCGTCGCGGACGCCATGCTGAACAAGGGCTCCTTGGCGCTGTGCCCCGCGAAGTGCGGCACGTACCGCGCCGGCGCGGACACGTCCAACCTGATGGTGTGCCAGTACTTCGGCAGCGGGCGCGGGTCCATCACGCAGCGCTCCACCGACGGTGCGACGTGCATGCCCGCGTACAACTGCCGCGACGATTGGAACCTTTGCGTGCAGTGGAACAACAACACCGCGAGCGCCACGATTTTCGACCAAGACGGCCTCGCTTCGGACGCGCCGTACGCCAACGTCGGCAACGCCACCGCCATGCGCGCGGCGTGCGAGGACATCACGTCGCTCGCGACGCAGACCACGGGAAGTGCCACCCCTCCCTCGGGGGGCTGGGCGCCGACCTCGCTGGGCTGGCACAAGGGCGAGGGGAACATCGGGTGCGGCTACGGAAGCACCTACGGCGGAACCGTCCCAGACGGCTTTGACGGCGACGACCTGGAGTTGACCGACTACGGCCGCGTCGAGATTTCGGGCATCAGCGACGTCGTGGACTGCTGCGTGAAGGCCATGGAGTACGAGGGCGCGACGATGGCGCAAGGCGGCAAGGCTGTTCGCTTCGACGTGCTTAACAACGTGTGCCGCATCGACCGCGAGATGATGATGAAGGGCAACCTGGACAGCAGCACCGGATTCAGCATGGCGTACATCGTGCCGTGCGGCGATGACGACGAGTTCTTCTACTGGCGCCACGCCGCCGGCAACGCCGACGGCGCGTCGCTCGGGAGCGCGGGTTCGTGCGCGGCGCGCTTCAACTTCACCAAGGTGACCTCCAGCGAGAACTTCTTGCCCATGGCCAGGCTGCCGCAGCTCGGCATCGAGGTCCCCAACCACGTCGGCCAGTGCAACGACCCCACCCACAGCGAGTACGATGTCGAGTTGTGCCAGTACGGCGTGCAGTACAACAGCATCTCCGACCCCGAGCTGTGCTGCGAGGCGTGCGAGAGCCTGAAGTGGCTCCCCTCGGGCGACGCCCAGGACACGCCCTGCGTGGCGTTCCAGATCACGCACGGGCGGTGCCAGATCGTGCGCGAGAAGCACTTCACCGACCGCTACGGCACCGCCGGGCTGGGCCGGTACTCGGGCGTCGGGAACGACGCGCTGAGCGTGACGGAGGCGATGGAGCTGTGCGTCACCGGCAACGGCGAGTGCGAGCGCGACGACGACTCGCACGGCAACTGGGGCACCTGCGAGGAGGGTGCGGAGGAGACCACCCAGATGTGCGAGTACTACTCGTTCCTGTACTACCGCGACCGCCTCGCGGCGACCGGGGAGTTCCCTGTGGAGAACGCTGACGCGACGAAGCCGTCGTACGTCTCGTTCGACGTGTTCGAGCCCGCCGAACTCGCCGGCGGCATGAACATCTCAATCAACGCGACGCTGGCCACCGTCCGTACGGGCAAGAACCTGACCGGCGCGCCCGCGTCGGACGCCGTCGACGCCTCCGGGTACGACGTCGCGCGCGCGGCGAACAACGACGGGTACAACGCCACCAACCCCGCGTGCGTGCGCATCCGCCTGTACGCGTCCGACCCTGACGAGGGCACGGCGTTCCTGGACACCGTCGGCGCCGGCGCGACGTACAGCATGGACCCCGAGAACGCGACGGTGACCAAGGAAGTCGTCGCGGAGTCCGCGCTGTGCTGTCCCTCCGCGGACGGCAGCGGGTGCGAGCTCGAGCTCTCCTTCACCGAGGAGGAGGCCAACGACGAGGCGTCCGGTGTCGGCCGGCGCCTGCTCGCCGCCGCGAGCGAGGGCAAGAGGTTTGTCGTCGCCTACGAGTGCGAGGGCACCGGCGGGGACGTCTGTGACCTGCAGAGGACGGGGTACGACGTACCCAAATTGGGCGCCTCGCCGCCCGCGGCGGACGCGTTCGACGGCGTCGCGGGCGTCGGCGACGACGACGACGACGACCACGACCACGACCACGACGTCGTCGTCGTCGACGACGCGGTTTCGGCGGCGGCGGCCACCGCCGCGTCTCTGGCGTTGGCGTCCGTCGTCGCGCTCTCGGCGCTCGCGTGAGCCTCCGCACGCAGAGCGTATCGCTTGAAGTCTTCCTCTCGGGTCGTATTTTGTTCGCGGTCCTCGAAGGCGGTCACCTGCTTGTAGGTACTCGTTGCTGCCGGCGCGGTCGTTGCGAGAGGGCGGTAACGCCAGACGCCGCACCGGCAGTCCTGTTTGTTTTTATTACATATTTTCACGACCACATCACGTCGTCCTAGCTACTCATCAAGAACGACAGCACTTCGGTCGACGCGGCGGTCGGTCCCGGCGGCACGATGTCGTCGCCGCCGGCGGCGACGACGAGCGTCGAAGCGCTGGACGGCGCGACGCTCGCGAAGGTGTACGCGCATCTCGACCCGCGCGACATCGTGCGCGTCTCTGCGGCGAGCAAACATCTCGCGAGCGCGGCGGACGAACCTTTGTTTCGGGAGCTCTTCGCGCGGGCATGGGACGAGCCGGCGTGGCCCGTGGCGTCGTACCGATACCTGTTCCTGGCGAGGCACCGCGCGACGGTCGCGGCGAGCGCGGTCGACCCCGCGCCGATGATGGCCTCCGTGGAGAGCCTCGCCGCGCTGAAGCGCGGAGACGCGAAAGGCGCATCCACCGCGCACCTCGCCGACGATGCGCGGTGGGGTGTCGTCGCGGCTCACGCCGAGGAGCTCGCACGCGCGGTGAACGCGTCTGAGACCATCGACCGCACGGACCGCACGATCGACGCCGCGAACGTCGTTCGCGGGTTGCACCGATGGCTCATCGAGCTCACCACCATGGCGCACGCACGGCGGCGGTGTCTCGCCGACGAAGCGTGGTGGCCCGCGTCGGGAAACGCGGCGCTGCTCGCGGTTTCCAGAGCGCTCTCCGCGTGCCTCACGCGGTGTCCTCGCGTCTCCAGCTCGGCGCTTCTCGCCGACGAAACCCAAACCAGGCGTCGCCCGGAAATGTTCTCGGCAGTTCCCGAACACCCGCCCCTGCGCGAGCTCCTCGGGCTTTGCGTCGCCGGACCCCCGGGCGCGCCGCCGGCGCTCGGGTGCGGAGGCCTCGCCGGCGCGTCGCCGTTCGCCGCCGGCGACGCCGCCGCCGCCGCCGACGAGGCGTACGGCGGCGTGGACCACGACCACGGCGCGGTGGACGACGCCACGCTCGCCGCCGCGATGGGGGGTGCGCCCGTGGGCACGCGCGTCTGGCCGCCCGCGAAGTCGCTGCCTCCCCGAATAGACCAGTGCCTGGCGCTCGCGCTCGCCCCGCTGTGCCTGCGCGGGGTCTCCGCGGACGGCGACGACGACGAGGGTTTAGGCCCGAAGGCGTACCCCCTCTTGGCACCGGACGCCTCCGCGTCGTTCGACGCCGTGCCGGTTCCCGCGAGCGTCCCGTCGTTCGGGCCGTGGCCTCGAGGCGGCCGGCCGCCGCACGGCCGGCGCGCGCGCCTGGAGAAGTCGGGCGAGCCGTCCTCCTCGGCGGCGATGTCGGGCGCGTGGTTCGGCGCGCGGCTGGGCTTCGACGACGCCGGGCCGGAGGGACCGGAGGGACTCCGCCTGTCCCACGACGCGTCGTTCCGGGTGGGCCTGACGTCGCTTCCCGACGGCACGCTGAGCGGATGGATCCGGGACACCGTGGGCGAGCTCACCCTGCGCGGGACGTGCGACCCGCGCGGCGACGGCGCGGTGACGATCGAGGCGAAGTTCACCGAGTGCGGCGGGCTGCCCGCGGCGGCCCTCACGTCTTGGCGGCACGGAAGGCCGCGGATGCGGCTCCGCGGGTGGACGTCTTCGGCGTCCATCGGGGGCGAGTGGACGCAGTGGAGCGGGGGGGCGATCACGCGGGGGGTCTTCCTGATGTGGCCGGACGACAAGGTCAGGGGGGGAAGCAGCAGG